>Ga0207899_1000025_pt1 | contig 107557 bp, 97 predicted proteins | sample MalvirmetaMSP134_FD_184235 | JGI IMG/M metagenome (GOLD analysis project Ga0207899, IMG submission 184235) | Marine viral communities from the Deep Pacific Ocean - MSP-134 (SPAdes) | ecosystem: Environmental > Aquatic > Marine > Oceanic | place: Pacific Ocean | collected 2011-06-28
GGTGGCTGGGGTGGCAGGATTCGAACCTGCGCATGACGGGATCAAAACCCGTTGCCTTACCACTTGGCGACACCCCAGTATCGTGCTTTTTTGGCATCAGTTCAGCTCTGTCAGCTTTTTGTGAAGTGGTGAAATGTTCACCCCTTTAGCTACGAACCCGCTGATGCCGGAAGGTCTGCTTGCCCAGATTTTCCGGGCTTTGGATTCTGTTGGGAAACGTCCAAATATGCAAGCCCCGGTTCCGGTTAATCTTGCAGGTCCGAATTGTGCAAGCCATTCCAGGCCTTGATGAACCTCAGGATACAGTCTGCGAACTACATCCTCACAGTCGTTTCGGTACCTCGAGGCGTCTCCCTCAAAAGCGGGCGCTATTTTGATTCTGGGGGTGTTCCTTGTCAACCCTTGCTCCGAAAAAATCTCCCCCGTACTGATGTCGCAGCGGGGTTTAAGCACCACAAACCAGTCTTCCGGGGGCTGGGCCGGGGTGAGTTTCTCACCCACACCTTCCCCCCAGGCAGCGTGCCCGAGTACAAACACCGGTACGTCCGCACCCAGGTCCAATCCCAGCTGTGCCAGGCGCTCCAGGGTCATGTCCAGGCCCCACAGCCGGTTGAGGGCGAGCAGGGTTGTGGCGGCGTTGGAGCTTCCGCCGCCAAGGCCGCCGCCCATTGGCAACTGCTTGTGGGTATAGATTGTGACGCCCGGGATTGGGTCTGGGGCCGAGTCAGCGATTAAACGGGCAGCACGGTAGATCAGGTTGTCCTGGTCCGCCACGCCGGGCAGGGATTCGGCCAGAACGATGCGACCGTCGTCGCGCGGTGCAACGGTAATCTCGTCGCCGTAATCCAGAAACTGGAACAGGGTCTGCAGCTCGTGGTAACCATCATCCCGCTTGCCGAGGATGTGGAGGAACAGGTTGAGCTTGGCCGGCGCAGGCAGGGTCAGGCTCTGCTTTTGGAGCACGGTTGTGTTCACGGTTGCGAGCCTTCCGCAAGCTGCCAGTCCGACACCACCAGGCGAACCCGCTTTTCACCTTTAACTGCCGTCAGCCGGGCAGGCAGAGGTGGGTATTCTTCCAGAAAGCGGTTCCAGCGGTCGTAGCGAATCTCCCAGCCCTGCTGGCGAATCAGCGCAAGCTGGCCCTGATCGTTGAAAAGTAGCCTGTAATCTCCATTGGTACCGGGCAGGCCTTTGATCCAGCGGGTCAGGTTGCCCAGAGGCAGCTGCCAGCCGGTCGCCGCTTCAACCAGCGCTTCCGGGTCGCCGGACTGATAACGGTCACCGCTGGGAAGGGTCAGGGTGATAAATCCTGGCGTCCCCTCCAGCCGCGTGCTGCCCATGCCAAGAAATGATGAGGACAGGCCGATGTCGTAGGCGTTTCCGCTCTGTTTCCAGTGGTTGATGATGGCCGTGCCGCTGTCGGAAGGCTGGCGTACAGCCAGTTTTCCGGCCAGTTTCCAGCGGGTGAGGTCATTCAGCCGTGCTATGCGTTCCGGCCAGTTCTCGGGTTGTTGATCGCTCAGGCCCTCGGGCAGCGGTTCCAGATCGATGGATGCACAGCCGGCAATGGACAACAGCAACGCGAGAAGGCCAATGCGGAATATCACTGGGCGGCGTCTCCTGTGAGACGGTTGATCGTTTCATTCAGGATCGGGTGCTCCGGGGCTTCCTTCAGGGCTCTTTCCCAGATCATGCGGGCCTGGCTGCGGTCACCGGTTGTCCAGAGCACTTCGCCCAGGTGAGCCGCCACTTCCGGATCGGGGAAGGCTTCCCAGGCACGGGTCAGGTAATCCAGGGCCTGATCGGTGTTGCCCTGCTTAAACAGCACCCAGCCCATGCTGTCGAGAATGGCAGGGTTTTCCGGGTCCAGTTCCAACGCCTGTTCAATCATTGACCGGGCCTCGGTGTAGCGCTCCGAGCGCGTGGTCAGGATATACCCAAGAGCATTCAGGGCCACGGCGTTGTCCGGGTCGGCTTCAATAATCATGCGCAGGTCGGCCTCTGCGGCCTGGTAGCGGCCCATGCTGTCCAGAAGCATTGCGCGGGCATAACGCAGGGATACATTATCCGGATAAGCCTCCAGCGCGGCATTGGCCGCTTCCAGAGCCCGGGCATCGCTGCCCTTGTCGACCAGCAGATTCACTTCCAGCAGCCAGAGGTTCTCGGCTTGCTCCGGGTTGCCCTCGCGGAGGGTCTGAATGTGCGCCAGGGCGGCGTCGAGGTTGCCCTGTTCCGCTTTAAGCTCGCTCGCCCGGGCCAGGGCAGGGAAGTAGTAGTTGCCGGATGCCACGTTGTCGTAAAAGCCGATGGCCTTTTCGGGTCGGTTGTTCTGATCAGCGATCCGGCCCAGATAATAGTGCGCTTCGTCTGTATGATGACCCTGCTCGATCAGGCGAGTCAGTTCGTCCCTCGCCAGCTCGATTTCGCCGTTTTCCAGCGCCACCAGGGCATGGGATAAACGCAGGCCGGGAACATCGGGAAACTGATTGACCAGCCGTTTGAATTCGTCCTGCGCGGCCTGTAGCTCGCCTTCGCCAATCAACATGCGACCGTAAAGGGTTCCCATCTGACGGTTGTCAGGGAAGCGGCGGGTATTGCGCTGCAGGTGATTGAGGGCCTCACGCTTTTGGTCGGTTTCATAGAGCAGGTCGCCTTTCAGCACCAGAGCCGGCTGGAAGTTGGGGTTCTTTTCCAGCAGCGGCTCTAGTTGTGCCAGGGCCTGTTGCGGGTCGCCGGTGACTTTCATCAACAGGGCGATGCTGAACTGGAGTTCGGGGTTATCGGGGTGCCGCTGTTCCAGCTGCTGATACAGTCCCAGCAGCTCCTGCTGCTTTTCTGGCGGCAGGTTGCCGGCCATGGCGGCAAGGCTGTCGAAATCAGCGTCGCCGCCCAGGTCCATGATGGTTTCCATGTGCCCCAGGGCTGCCTCAAGGTCGTTCTGCTTGACCGCCTGGATCGCCAGAACCCGATGCGCCTGAAGGTTTTCCGGCTCTATCTCCACCCACAGATTGGCCAGCTGGCGCTGGGCGTTATCGGCGTTCAGTGATTGGGCAATGCGCAGTGTGCGTTTGATCACGCCCACATCCCGGGAAAGTTTCGCAGCTTTCAAATAATTGACCAGAACCACGTCATAGCGCCCGCGCTGGGCTGCGATCTCGGCGGAAAGCAGCAGATAGAGAACTTCCGGCTCCAAATCCGCGTATTCTGTCTCAGGTTGCGCTTCGGCACTCTGAGATTGCGATTGTGTTGATTGGCTTTGTTCTTCACTCTGGTCCGCTGACGCGGCAGCCTCTTCTTCGAACGGGGTTTTAAGTACGGCGCAGCCGGCCATCGTCAGGCCGAGAAGGCAGGTAACAAGCGTAAGAGCAGGCTTTTGCATGCAACATCCCATGATCAGGTGAGGCTGGAATCGACAAGGCTGTATCATCGCACAAGCTTCCGGAGTTGCCCAACCTGTCGGCCTGTCTCACTTATTGCGGCGAAGTTTACCGTTATAGGGATGATTACGTGGCCGGAGGATAGGCCATTCGGGTAGCGGCAGGGGCTCCCGACCGTTAAAATACGTGTATTCGTTAATGACTATAAGGCAGTTGTCACCTCCTATGGCATTGGTCACTCTGGGAATCAATCACCGCACCGCACCAGTCGAGTTGCGTGAGCGCGTTGCGTTCGCGCCGGACCGGATGGCGGACGCCTTTGCCGAACTGAAGGCCACTTCCGGTGCCTCCGAAGCTGCCATTCTTTCTACCTGCAACCGCACCGAGATCTACCTTGCCGGCGACGATGACTGTGCCCCGGCGGTGCTTCGCTGGCTGGCAGGGTTTCACGGCCTGCCCGCCGGAGATCTGGAAGAAGCGCTTTATGTCTACCGTGATGCCGAGGCCGTGCGGCATGTGATGCGGGTGGCTGCCGGGCTGGATTCCATGGTGCTGGGCGAGCCGCAGATTCTGGGCCAGTTGAAAGACGCCTACGCCATGGCGCGGGAGCATCAGGCCAGTGGCGGCTTTCTGTCTCGCCTGTTCGAGCAGACTTTCTCAGTAGCCAAGCGCATACGGACGGAAACCGCCATCGGCGAGAACCCGGTATCCGTCGCCTACGCCGCGGTCAGCATGGCGCACCATATCTTTTCCGATATGTCCCGTCACAAGGCGCTGCTGATCGGTGCCGGCAAAACCATTGAGCTGGTATCCCGCCACCTGGCAGACGCCGGTGTTAAGGATTTTCTGGTGGCCAACCGGACGCTCGAACGCGCCCAGACCCTGGCCCAGGCAAGAGGCGGACGGGGCATTCTGCTGTCGGAGATTCCGGATCATCTGGCGGATGTGGATATCATTATTTCGTCCACCGCCAGCCCGCTGCCGATTCTGGGCAAAGGTGCGGTGGAGCGCACCCTGAAAAAACGCAAGCACCGCCCCTATTTCATGGTGGATATTGCCGTCCCCCGGGATATTGAACCGGAAGTGGGCTCACTGGCGGACGTATTTCTTTACACGGTGGACGACCTGCGTCAGGTAATTGAGGAAAACGTCCGCTCCCGCGAGGGCGCCGCGCGGGAAGCCGAGAACCTGGTGGCCGATGGCGTGGGCCAGTTCCTCAGTCAGTTGCGGGCACTGGACGCGGTGTCTACCCTCAAACAGTTCCGCCAGCGGGCGGAGACGCTGCGTGATGCGGAAACCGAAAAGGCCCTGCGGTCGCTGCGAAATGGCGCCGACCCGGAGACTGTTCTGCGCAGCATGGCGCGAGGGCTGACCAACAAACTTCTGCACGAACCTTCCATCCAGGTCCGCAAGGCCACCACCGAAGGCCGGCCCGAAGTCACCGAGTGGCTGCGAGAGCTGCACCAGCTCGATTCCCTGGAAGCCGACGAACCGATCATCCCGGAAAAACTATGAAGCCATCCATCCAGTCCCGCCTTGAGCAGCTTAAAGAACGCTTCGAGGAGGTCAGTGCGTTGCTGAGTGATCAAGGCACAATTGCCAATCAGGACAGATTCCGGGACCTGTCCAAGGAATATGCGGAAATCGAACCGATCGTCCATTGTTTCGAGATCTGGCAGCAGGCACGGGCGGACATGGAAGAAGCTACCGAGCTGGCCCGGGACGGCGACGCCGAGATGCGGGCCATGGCGGAAGAGGAGCTGGCCGCCGCCGAACGTAAGAGCGAGGAGCTGGACGAAGAGTTGCAGCGTCTGATGCTGCCCAAGGATCCCAACGACGGCAAGAACGTGTTCCTGGAAATCCGGGCCGGTACCGGCGGCGATGAGGCAGCGATTTTTGCCGGGGATCTGTTCAAGATGTACATGCGCTATGCTGAAAAGCACAACTGGCAGGTGGAAGTGCTGAGCGAGAGCGGAGGCGAGCACGGAGGTTATAAAGAGGTCATTGCCCGGCTGGCCGGCAATGCGGTCTACGGTGCCCTGAAATTCGAGTCCGGCGCCCATCGGGTGCAGCGGGTTCCGGAGACCGAATCCCAGGGGCGCATTCACACCTCGGCCTGTACCGTTGCGGTGATGCCCGAAGCGGATGAAGCCGAAGCCATTGATATCAATAAATCCGACCTGCGGGTGGACACCTTCCGGGCGTCCGGGGCCGGTGGTCAGCACGTTAACAAGACGGATTCGGCGATTCGCATTACCCACATTCCCACCGGCATTGTGGTGGAGTGCCAGGAAGAGCGTTCTCAGCACAAGAACCGCGCCAAGGCCATGAGCTTTCTGGCTTCCCGGTTGAAGAACGAGGAGCTTGAGCGTCAGCAGAAATCCATTGCCGATACCCGCAAAAGTCTGGTGGGCAGCGGCGACCGGTCCGAGCGTATCCGCACCTATAACTTCCCCCAGGGGCGGGTCACCGACCATCGTATCAACCTGACGCTCTACAAGCTGGACGAAGTCATGTCCGGCGACCTGGATTCAGTGATCGGACCCCTGAGGCAGGAACACCAAGCCGATCTCCTGGCCTCACTGGCCGATGACTGACGCACCGGAAACCTGCGAAGCGCTGATCCGGGAGGCGGCACGGTCCATTGGCGGCGAGTCGCCGCGACTGGACGCGGAACTGCTGCTGGGCCACGCCACCGGCTTGACACGGACCAGCTTTCGCGCCTGGCCTGAGCGGCAGCCCACCCCCTGGGTTGTGGCGCAATTCCGGTCACTGGTAGAGCGCCGGATCAAGGGTGAGCCGGTTGCTCATCTGCTGGGGGAGCAGGAGTTCTGGTCGCTTCCCCTCAAGGTGAACCCATCCACCTTGATTCCCCGGCCCGACACTGAATGCCTGGTTGAGGCCGCGCTTGCACTGCCTCTGCCGACCCAGGCAACCGTGCTGGACCTGGGCACCGGCACCGGTGCTATTGCACTTGCCCTGGCCAGCGAACGGCCGGACTGGACCATTCACGCCTGTGATGCCGAAGCCCAGGCAGTGGCGCTGGCGGGGGCCAACGCCGCAGCCCTTGGGCTGTCGGTGAAACTGTTCCAGAGCGACTGGTTTTCCCGCCTGCCGCCGCAAAGCTATCATCTGATCGTGTCCAATCCGCCGTATGTGGCAGAGAGCGATGAGCACCTGGGCCGGGGTGATGTGCGATTCGAACCTGCCTCGGCACTGATTTCCGGCCCCGACGGTCTCAACGACATCCGCCAGATTCTGGGCGAGGCCCCTGCCCGGCTGGAGCCCGGTGGCTGGCTGCTGGTGGAGCATGGCTATAATCAGGGGCAGGCGGTAAGGACGCTATTTACTGAGGCCGGCTTTGATTATGTTGAAACCCGCCAGGACTATGGCCAACGGGACCGTTTCACGCTGGGTTGCCGCAACGCTTGCCTGAATTTTTGCCCAAACCCAGGCGCTGATGAATCCAACAACCAGGGAGCAGCCTGAATGCTGAATGACGAAGAACTGCTGCGCTACAGTCGCCAGATTTTGCTGCCGAATTTCGACGTCCACGGCCAGGCCAGCCTGAAGTCCGCCCGCGTGCTGGTAGTCGGAGCCGGCGGGCTGGGCTGCCCGGTGGCGCTGTACCTGGGCGCCGCCGGTGTCGGTCACCTGACCATTGTGGACGACGACCGCATCGAGCTTGCCAACCTTCAGCGTCAGATCGCCTTTGATCAGCACAGCCTCAGCTCAGGTAAGGCCGAGGCGTTGGCCGCAAGGGTTCGCGAGCTCAACCCGGAAGTTTCCGTAACGGCCATGGAATCCCGGCTGGTAGATGAGGAACTGGAACAACAGGTGGCGGCGGCCAGTCTTGTGGTTGATTGCAGCGACAATTTCGCTACCCGGTTCGCCCTGAATCGGGCCAGCGTTGCCGGCGTTGTGCCGCTGGTATCCGGTGCGGCCATCCGGGGCGAAGGCCAGCTTACCGTTTACGACCCAAGAGATGCCTCCAGCCCCTGCTACCACTGCTTGTACTCCGAACAGGGCAACGAGGAGCTGACCTGCTCCCAGGCCGGGGTGATTGGCCCACTGGTGGGCATGATCGGCGCGTCCCAGGCCATGGAAGCCATCAAGGTGATTGCCGGCGTTGGCAGGCCATTGGTGGGGCGGCTGCTTCTGCTGGATGCCTGGCAGATGGAGTGGCGGGAGATGAAACTGGCCCGCGATCCGGGCTGCCCGGTCTGTCGCAACACCAGGTTGGCATAGCCCGGCCATGGGCATCACCGAGAACCTGCTCTCGACTGGCCAGATTGTTCTGACCGGTCTGATCTTTCTGGTGATTCTGATCATTGCAATACGCCGTATCGACTGGCGCGCGTTCCGGGCCGACGATGCGCTGCAGCACACCTTCTATGGTGCGGCCATTGTGCTGGGTTTGCTATGGCAGTTGCGCGCCGGTATCTCCCCGGGTCTGTCTATCCACGTGTTCGGTATTACCGTGGTCACACTGATGATTGGCTGGCCGCTAGCGGTACTGGCAGGCCTGATGGCCCTGGTGTTTACGGTAGTCATTGGGCGGGAGCCGGTGTCAGCGTTTGCGGCAAATGGTCTGATCACGGTGATGATTCCGGCACTGATCAGCCACGGCATCATGCTCTGGGAGCGGCATCGGGATTTCGGAAACTTCTTCGCCTACATCTTCGTCTGCGGCTTTTTCGGCGCCGGTCTTGCGGTTGCGGGGGCCGGGTTGGTGATGTGCCTGTTGCTCTGGACCGGCGAGGTCTACACCTTTGACCGGCTAGTGCACGAATACCTGCGCTACCTGCCGCTTTTCATGATCCCCGAGGGTTTTGCCAACGGCGCCTTCGTTACCGGCCTGATGGTGTTCCATCCGGACCAGCTCCGAACGCTGGACCAGCGGCGCTATCGCCGCTGACTCAGTCCTTTTTCAGCGCCTGGAATTTTTCAATGGCCGCTTTCCGGCTTTCCTTGAGGTCAACAATCGGCCGCGGATAACCTTTCGGCAAGACGCCCTTCTTTCCCGGCTCATGTATCTGCTTGTTGTCGAATTTGTTCAGCTCGGGAACGTACTGCCTGATGAAATCTCCGTTCGGGTCGAACCGTTCACTCTGGGTGGCAGGGTTGAACACCCGGAAGTAAGGAGCGGCATCGGTGCCGGTGGACGCACTCCACTGCCAGCCACCGTTGTTGGAGGCCAGAAAGCCGTCCACCAGTTTCGACATGAAATAGGCCTCGCCCAGACGCCAGTCGATGAACAGGTTCTTGGTCAGGAACATGGCGGTAATCATGCGCAGGCGGTTGTGCATCCAACCGGTCTGGTTGAGCTGGCGCATGGCGGCGTCGACGATGGGGATGCCGGTCTGGCCGCTTTTCCAGGCCTCAAATTTGTCGCCCGGGGTGTTCCACGTCAGGGTGTCGGTTTCTGGCTTGAATGCCCGGTGCATGCTCACTCTGGGGTAGTGGTACAGAATGTTGATGTAGAAATCCCGCCAGGCGATTTCGCTGGTCCAAGTGGTCAGGCCCTCCTGATTGCCGCCCTGGCTTTGCCGCTCCTGGGCCGCTGTGAGGCACTGGCGGCCAGATAGCACACCGTTGGCAAGATAGGGCGAGATCATACTGGTGCCGTTGACCGCGGGCAGGTCCCTCAGTGCCTTGTAGTCACCGACGCGTTCGTTCAGGAATTGCTCGAGTTGTGTGTGGGCGGCATCTTCCCCGGTTTTCACCAGGGCTGGCGGCGGCTCGGGAAACTCCGCCGGGAAGAGCGCTGAGTTATCGAAGCGTTCAGGCTTGACGGGCTTGCCCACGGGTGCCGGCACTGGAAACACTGACGGCCGGTTGTCATCAATCCACCGGCGCCAGCTGCGAGAGAAGGGCGTGAACACCGAATAGGGCTCGTCCTGCTGGGTCAGGATGCTGCCAACGGGCGCCACCGTCTGGTCCCGGTATTTGTTGACTTGTACGCCGAGGCTGTCCATTTCGGCCTTGACCGCTTTGTCCCGCAGCCTCTCGTTAATCCCGTACTCCTCGTTGAAGTGCAAATGCCTGATACTGCGCGCCTTGCAAAGCTCCGACAGCTTATTGATACCAGATCGGAAATCCGGCGCGGTGATAAAGGTCATCGGAATGCCCAGCTCGGCCAGGCTCCGGGACAGAGCGTTGGCATGGTCCAGAACAAGCGATACCCGTGCGGGGGACCAGTCATGTTCCTGCCACTGGCCGGGGGTGACGATGAAGCAGGCGTGAATCGGCCCGCCGTTCTTGCAGGCCGCGGTCAGCGCGGCGTTGTCTGCCACTCGCAGATCGTTTCGGAACCAGACAAGTTGCGTCATGGAGGATCCTTGATGGAAATCATGGATTTAACTGGCAAAGCCCAATGCAGTCTATTCGCCGGGATAGCCTGATTGGATTATAGTTGTGTACAAACTCAGGAAGCCATCGGGCGGAAATGATCACAAAGGCACAGATGCAACAAACGATCACTCAAGGCATGGAAGATGGCGAATGGGCCCGGCCTTATAGGCTGAGCCCCGGCGATACCCATTATCATGAACTGAGCCACACCCAGGTGTGGGTGACGCTTCTTGAACGCGAGTGGCAGGTGCGCTATCGGCGGATGGCCGAGGATGATGATCAGGACCGCTGGTTGCAGTCTGTAGGCCAGGGATTCCCGGGTGAAAATCTGTCGGAGCAGCGCTTTGTAAGGCCGGATTCGGGCAACCAGGTGACCTATCAGCCGGTGATGTCCAAGCTGGCTATGGTGATCCGGCCCTATCAGCCGCTGACGATTCCGGCGGATAGTGAGTGCACCATCTATGTAGGCACTTTGCTGTGGATGCGGATTCAGGTCGGTGACAAGAGCACCAGGTTGCTGGAGTTGCCGCTGGCGGACCCAATGATGACCTGGGTGGGGCGCAACACCATGGAAGGCGAGCTGTGCTATTCCGCCGCCACCTTTGCGCGCCTGGTGCTGGAGTCGGTGCCCAAGCGACCCTGGCGGGCCATTACACCAGTCAGAATTGTTAACGATCAGGATGAACCTCTGTTGCTGGAGCGTTTTAATCTGCCAACGCCCCTGCTGTCTCTTCATCGAAACGCGCAGGGCCAGCTATGGACACCCGGCGTGACGGTCTATTGCGAATCCGGCATGAACTCCGCCAGGCTGCGGGTGGATTCCGGGGTTATGGCGGCGGCCGGCGATTGCTCGCTGGTAACGGCGGCGAGGGAGCAGCCATCCCGCGGCGGCCTGATCCGCGCCTATGACCGGATGTTTGGCTAATGTCGAGGATGATCGGTTTCCATTTCCTGGCGAACACACGGAGTGTCTATCTTGCCTGAACAGCTTCAGACCGGGTTTGCCGCCTTTGTATCGGGCATTGCCTGGGGCAAATGGATTGGTGTGTGTTTCCTTATTCTGCTGGGCGGTGTGCTGGCCTCTCTGGCGGGCCGGGGCGTGACCCGTTTTATGCAGGAGCGTGCCTCGCGGCATCACACGGTGATGATGCGGCGGCTGGTGTTCTACCTGGTGCTGGTGATTTTTTTGATTGCCGCCCTGCGCGAAGCCGGGTTTTCCCTGGATGTGGTTCTGGGAGCCGCCGGTATACTGACCGTTGCCATCGGTTTTGCCTCCCAGACATCGGCCTCCAACATGATCAGCGGCCTGTTCCTGCTGGTCGAGAAGCCTTTTGAAATCGGCAATTTCATTGAAGTTGAGGGTCGGATCGGCGAGGTTGTGGCAATTGATATGCTGAGTGTGAAGCTGAGAACGCCGGACAACCTGTACGTAAGGATTCCCAATGAAACGCTGATCAAAACCCTGGTGATCAACCGGTCCCGTTTTCCCATCCGTCGGCTGGACCTGACGGTGGGCATTGCCTATGCCGAGGATGTAAGCCGGGTTGAGAATATTCTTCTGGACCTTGCCAGGCAGAACCCGTTCAGTCTGGAAGAGCCAAAAGCCTTTGTACTGGTGACTGGTTTCGGGCCGTCTTCAGTGGATCTGCAGTTTTCCTTCTGGTTGCCGGCGGATAAGGTGCTGGAAGGCAGAAGCCAGATGATGGTGGATATCAAGCGCACGCTGGACGAGCATGGCATTGAAATTCCTTTCCCCCACACCAGCGTGTACGCAGGAAGCCACTCCGAACCCTTCCGGGTTCAGCTTTTGAGCCCGGAATCAATGACAAGAACAGGAGACCCGGATGCCGACCAGTAAGGATCAAAGCGCTAGTAATCAGGCCACCGATCACACCGATGGCAAAATGGCGCTGGGCTGGCGCGAATGGGTAGCCCTGCCGGATTTTGACATCGGTAGAATCAAGGCAAAAGTGGACACCGGTGCCAGGACGTCCTGCCTGCACACGTTTCGCACCGAGCCCTATACCACCGCTGACGGCCATCGCCGCGTGCGGTTCTGGGTTCACCCGGTGCAGAACGATCTTCATCAGGTGGTTGAGTGCGACGCCGCTATACTGGACGAGCGCAATGTGTCTGATTCCGGCGGGCACAAGGAGTTGCGTCTGGTAATCGAGACGCAACTGGTCATCGGTGGTGAACGATGGGACATCGAAATGACGCTGACCAACCGCGATTCGATGCGATTCCGAATGTTGCTTGGCCGCACAGCAATGGCGCGCCGGGCGTTTGTAGTTCCTGAATGCTCCTATCTTGCCGGCGAACCGGCTCTAAGGAAGAAATAATGAAGATTGCGATTCTTTCGCGTAACCGGCACCTCTATTCCACCCGCCGTCTGGTGGAAGAGGGCGTTAATCGCGGGCATGATGTAAAAGTGATCGATGCCCTGCATTGCTCGATGAACATCACCTCGGCAGATCCCAGAATTCACTACCACGAGGAAGTGCTGGAAAACTTTGACGTGGTCATTCCCCGGATCGGCGCCTCCGTCACCTTTTACGGCACGGCCGTGCTGCGACAGTTCGAAATGATGGGTGTATTTCCCCTGAACGAATCGGTGGCCATTACCCGGTCCCGTGACAAGTTGCGCTCGTTGCAATTGCTGGCCCGCAAGGGTGTGGGCATGCCGGTCACCGGTTTTGCCAACAAGCCCGACAACGTGCCGGAGCTGCTTAGCATGGTGGGGGGCGCGCCGGTAGTGATCAAGCTGCTGCAGGGTACTCAGGGCATTGGCGTGGTGCTGGCCGAGACCCGCAAGGCGGCAGAGAGCGTCATCGAAGCCTTTATGGGACTGAAAGCCGACATTCTGGTGCAGGAATTCATCAAGGAAGCCGGCGGCGCCGATATCCGCTGCTTTGTCATTGGCGATAAGGTGATCGCCGCCATGAAGCGCCAGGGTGGCGAGGGCGAATTCCGCTCCAACCTGCACCGGGGCGGCACGGCGTCGCTGGTACGGATTACGCCCGAGGAGCGTCGGACGGCGATAACAGCGGCCAAGTCCATGGGGCTGAACGTGGCGGGCGTGGATCTGTTGCGTTCCAGCCGGGGGCCGCTGGTGATGGAAGTGAACTCCTCGCCCGGGCTTGAGGGTATCGAAAACGCCACCGGCAAGAACGTGGCAGGCATGATTATCAACTGGACCGAGAAAAACCAGAAGCCCTGGAAAACTCGCACCAAGGGAGGCGGCTGAATATGGCCGCGCGTTCCCCCTTTGCTATTGCCGGCCATGAAATCAAGGCGGGCACCCGCCAGACGGTTGAAGTGCCCGTTGCCAAGCTTTATACCCATACGCCACTGCATATACCGGTAGAAGTGGTGCATGGGCGCCGGCCGGGGCCGGTGATGATGGTATGCGGTGCCATCCATGGTGACGAGATAAACGGCGTGGAAATTGTGCGGCGTGTGCTGAAGAACTCTGCCTTGCGCCATCTGCGGGGCACACTGGTGGCGGTGCCGATCGTCAATATATTCGGCTTTGTGCAGCGTACCCGCTACCTGCCGGACCGCCGGGATCTGAACCGGTGTTTCCCGGGCACAGAATCCGGCTCGCTGGGCGGTCGCATCGCCTACCTGCTGCGTACTCAGATCATGGAAAACGTGTCCCATATCATCGACTTGCACACGGGGGCCATTCACCGCTTCAACCTGCCGCAGATCCGCGCTGAATTGAAGAACCCGGAAACCATCCGTATGGCGGAAGCCTTCGGTGCGCCGATTATCATCAATGCCAGCCTGCGGGAGGGTAGCCTGCGGGCCTATGCGGATTCCCAGGACATTCCGGTAATCACCTTCGAGGGCGGTGAAGCGCTGCGCTTTGATGAAGTGGTGATCTCCAGCGGTGTCAAAGGGGTGATCCGGGTGATGCGGGAGCTGGAAATGATTCCCGCCAAAAAGGGCCCGAAGGCGCCGAGAAAACGCTCGGAAACGGCCGCCAACTCGCAATGGGTGCGAACTGACACAGACGGCATTATGCGACCGGTTGCCAGACTGGGTCAGAAGGTCCGAAAGGGGCAGAAGCTGGCGATGGTAGCGGATCCGTTTGGTGAGTCGGAGAACGCGGTGGTGTCCCCGTGCTCGGGTATCGTTATCTGTGTGAACAATCTGCCGCTGGTGAACGAGGGCGAGGCGATCTACCACGTTGCCCGGTTTGATGAGCTTGGCGAGGCAGAGAAAGCCATGGACTACTTCCGGAGCAGTTACGAATCAGATGTCAGCGATGCCGTGTTGCCCGTTCATCCCTGGGATGAAAACCAGAAGTAGTCGGCGGATTTCCACCCTTTGCGTCCGGGAAAATGGGTGGAAACCCACCAATTTTCCCGCCGCTGAAATCCGCTCCCATTAGCTAGCCAGCTGTTACATAAAGATTTTCTGGTGTTGGTCCGCTCCTTGCTCGTTTGTTGTCTCAACGAAGTTCTATCGCTTCGTCGAGCACCCAACAAACACAATGATACGGGGAGCATCCTCTATGAAAACCCAATCCGTAATGGCATTGGCATTCGTCTCTACCTTTGCGGTCGCCAGCCCGGCGATTGCCCAGGACAAATCCGGTTGGCCTGATAACTTCACAGTGGGTACTGCCAGCCAGGGCGGCACCTACTTCGCTTACGGTTCTGGCTGGGCCAACTTTGTGGCCGAGAACCTGGGCATTTCCGGCGGCGCCGAGATCACCGGCGGCCCCATGCAGAACATGGCCCTGGTACACACCGGCAACCTGCAGTTCGGTCTGACCACCATGGGACCGGCTCGGGAATCCCTCGAAGGCAACAGCCCACTGGCTCCGGGTGTTGAGATGGATAATGTCTGTGCCATCTTCCCCATGTACCAGACGCCTTTCTCGGTAACCGCTCTGTCCAGTTCCGGTATCACGTCCATTTCCGAGATTCCTGATGGTGCCACCATCGGTTTCGGGCCGGCCGGTTCTACGTCGGATACCTATTTCCCACGAATGATGGAAACCCTGGGCGTGGATTTCGAGCGTCGTAACGGTAGCTGGTCAGACCTGGGCACCCAGCTGCAGGATGGCCTGATTGACGTGGTTGCGTTTGCGGCGGGTATTCCCATTCCGGCGGTTAGCCAGCTGGAAGTTCAGACCGATGTGAATATCATCAGCATGACCGATGCAGAAGCCAAGAAAATCACCGACAACTTCCCTGTCGCTGAGTTCATCATTCCGGCGAGCACTTACCAGTCCCTGGAGAAAGACTCACGCGTGGTGTCCATGTGGAACTTTGCCATTGCCAACTGCGAACTTCCGGAAAGCCTGGTATACGAAATCACCAAGCTGACCATGGAAAACAACGATCAGATGGTCTCCATCCACAAGGCGGCCACCACCTCGGTTCCTGAAAACTACACCAAGAACAAGGTTCTGCCCTGGCATCCGGGTGCAGCTCGCTGGTTCAACGAAAACGGTTACGAGATTCCTGCTAGCGAGATCAAGTAACCAGCATTGTGTGTCAGGGGCCCCGGCCGGGGCCCCGAATGACCGGCCGGCCCCAGGCCGGCCAAGTTCTTTCTGCAGGCAGGGTTTACCATGACCAACGAACACTCCCCGAAGGATCCGATTGAGGAACTGTCGGACGACGACCACATTCTTGCCCACGATGTCGATGAGGAGCCGGTCGAGGCCAACCGCCGGCTGTTTGATGGCTGGTTGCTGAAATTTGTGACCTTGCTGACGATCGGCTATTCGTCGTTTCATCTGTATTCACTAAACATTGCCCCCATGGAAACCTGGAGCTACCGCATCGTTCACGTCGCGGGTGCCCTGGTTCTTGGCTTTATTCTTTACGCCGGTGCCCGGTTCGCCACTCAGGAAGAGGGTGGTATCAGGCACAGGTGGACTACCTGGCTGGGTGGCGTGGCACTGTTGCCCGCCCTTTATGCCCTCTACCAGACGTATTCATTCAGCCAGATCGTTGCCGGCGGCGCTTTGCGTATTCCGCCCGTGCTCGAGACCTGGCATTACGGCTGGCCACTGCTCGCCGCCACCTCGATCGGCATTATTCTGAGCTGGTTCCACCAGCGCGAGCGTTCACGCTTCAGCGTGCCGGATCTGGTGCTGGTTGTCTGCTCGATTGCAGTGGCCGCCTATTTCCTGGTGGCCTACAACACCAACATGCGTATGACCACCGGCACCTCCTTTGCGCCCGTGGGTATTTCCTTTGCCGCTGTCGCCGGTTCGGCACTGATTCTCGAGCTGACCCGCCGGGTTGCGGGCCTGGCACTGGTGGTGATTGGCCTGGTGTTTCTGGTATACGTGTTCGTCGGCCCCTATCTACCCGGTTTCCTGGGGTTCCCCGGGCTGTCGGTTCAGCGCTTTTTCAGCCAGGTCTATACGGATGCAGGTATTCTGGGGCCCACCACGGCGGTATCCTCAACCTACATCATCCTGTTTATCGTCTTTGCGGCATTTCTACAGGCGTCGAAAGTGGGTGACTACTTTGTGAACTTTGCCTTCGCCGCCGCCGGCCGTTCCCGCGGTGGCCCGGCCAAGGTCGCCATCTTTGCCTCCGGCCTGATGGGCATGATCAACGGCACCAGCGCCGGTAACGTGGTTTCCACCGGCTCGCTGACCATCCCGTTGATGAAGAAAGTGGGCTATTCCAAGAAGTCGGCAGGTGCGGTGGAGGCCGCCGCTTCTACCGGTGGCCAGATCATGCCGCCGATCATGGGCGCTGGCGCCTTCATCATGGCGGAAATTACCGGTATTCCCTACACCGAAATTGCCATTGCGGCGATTATCCCTGCGGTTCTGTATTTTGCCTCGGTCTACTTTATGGTGGACTTTGAGGCGGCGAAACTGGGCATGCGTGGCATGCGCGAGGACGAGCTGCCAAAGCTTCGCAAGCTGATCAAACAGGTCTACCTGTTCATCCCCATTATCATCCTGATCTATGCACTGTTTCAGGGTTATTCGGTGATTCGCGCGGGTACGCTGGCGACGGTGTCCGCTGCGGTGGTGAGCTGGTTAACGCCCAATAAAATGGGCATCCGCGCGATTCTGCGGGCGCTGGATATCGCCTCTATGATGGCTATTCAGATTATCGTGGTCTGCGCGGCCGCCGGTATTATCGTCGGCGTGATCTCGCTGACCGGTGTGGGTGCCCGTTTCTCGGTGCTGCTGCTGGACGTGGCCCAGACCAGCCAGCTGCTGGCGCTGATCTTCGCCATGTTTATCTCTATCCTGCTGGGCATGGGGATGCCCACCACGGCTGCCTATGCCGTGGCTGCATCGGTGGTGGCGCCGGGCCTGGTAAAGCTGGGCATTGACCCGCTGACCGCGCATTTCTTCGTGTTCTACTTTGCTGTGGTGTCCGCCATCACGCCGCCTGTTGCCCTGGCGTCCTACGCGGCTGCCGGTATTTCCGGAGCCAATGCCATGGAAACCTCGGTGGCCTCGTTCCGGATTGGCATAGCGGCGTTCATTGTGCCTTTCATGTTCTTCTACAACAGCGCGTTGTTGATGGACGGTGACTGGTTCGTGATCGCCCGGGCACTGGTGACCGCTACCTTTGGTGTGTACCTGCTCTCTGGCGGTGTGCTGGGCTGGTTCGGTAAGGTTGGTGCCGGTTGGCCGGTTCGTATCATGCTGATTGTGGCGGCACTGCTGATGATCGAAGGCGGCCTGTGGACTGACATGGCCGGTGTATCGCTCGCAGTGATTTCCTTCCTGCTTCAGCGCCAGCGCAGGCTGCGTGTGGCATCCACGCCGGCGTAACCTCTGCAGGGCAGGACAGCCGCTGCAATGTGCGGTTGTTCTGCCCGGTCCCTGACGCTACGCTAGCGTTTTTATCAGGAACCGGTCTGTATGTCTTACCGGATTGGCGCTTTTCTGGTTTTTTGCCTGACCCTTCTGGTGTCCTGGACACTGGGCGGCTGGGTCGGTTATCGGCAAGTGGAACAGGAAAGCCTGGCGGAATCCTTCCGTTACCGTCAGCTGGTGGCTAACGAGCTGAATCGCTACCTTCCCATTCCCGAGCTGATGGCGGAACATCCGCTTCTGGAAGCGGCGTTGGCCGCGCCGGAAGACCCCGGGCTGATCCTTGATGTAAACCAGGAAATGCAGCAGATGGCGGCCATTGTAGGCAGCTCCGATGTGTACCTTCTGGACACCACAGGGCTAACCATCGCGGCCAGCAATTATCGTCTGGAAACCAGTTTTGTGGGGCAGAGCTATCACTTTCGGCCCTATTTCAGTGACGCCATGGAAACCGGCGGCTCCGCGATCTATTTTGCCCTGGGCCAGATGTCTGGCATCCGGGGCCTGTACTTTTCACACCCGATACGCGACGACGACGGCTCGATACTGGGGGTGATTGTGGTGAAAGTTCTGGTGCAGGAGCTTGAATCCCAGTGGCACCGGCCGGCCTCGTCACAGGAGGCGGAAATGGTGGTGCTCGACCGGGCCGGTATCAGCTTTCTGGCCAGTAACCAGGCCTGGCTGTACCGGGATTTCAACGGCCCGGAATCTTCGCAATTGAGCGAGGCTTCCCGTCGGCGATATCCTGGCCGAACCTTGGACCCGATCAATTTCGAGGTGCTGAACAAGCCTTCAGGGTTGTCTGACCAATCCCGCAAGATCCTCATTCTGGACGAGGGTAATGGCAAGGAATACCTGAGTGTGCGGACACCGCTGCCCAGGCTGGACTGGACCCTGCAGGTAATGGTGAGCACCCGTTCCGTGCTCTGGACCCGCTTCGGATTCCTGTTGGCAGGTGCGGCATTGTTCTTTGGCGGGCTGCTGACCTGGCTGTACGTCCGTGAACGCTATCGCCGTGAGGCCGAGCTGGCCCACCGGGGTGAGCAATTGGAACGCAGTGTAGCCGAGCGGACGGCGGACCTCGAACGGTCGAACCTGCAGTTGCTGGAAGAGGTTCGTGAACGAGAACATGCCCAGAACGAGCTGCGGGAAACCCAGCATGAACTGATTCAGGCCGCCAAGCTTGCGGCGCTGGGGCAGATGTCGGCCGGCCTGAATCACGAGATGAATCAGCCGCTGACGGCGATCCAGACCTATGCGCGCAACAGCCGCCGGTTTCTGGAGAAAGGCGCGGCGGAAATGGTGGACTCCAATCTCATAGAAATCGTCAGCCTGTGCGACAAGATGGCGGAACTGACCCGTCAGTTCAAAGTCTTTGCCCGCAAGTCGGAAGGGCCCCCGACCATTGTGGATCTGCGGCTGGCGTTGGATGCGGCCCTGAAGATCATTACTGCCCAGCAGAACAGCGCAAGTACCCTGATTCACTGGCAGCGGCCGCCTGAACCGGTACAGTGCCATGGGGACCTGATCCGTATCGAACAGGTGATGGTGAACCTGCTGGCCAATGCCGTTCAGGCCGCCGAGGAACGGGAAGCGCCGGAAATTTCCATCGACATCACGGAAGATGAGCATCACTGGTACTGTACGGTGCGCGATAACGGCTCCGGTCTTCCCGGCAAAACCGAGCAGGTGTTTGAGCCCTTTTTCACCACCAAGTCGGTGAAGCAGGGGCTGGGCCTGGGGCTGTCAATTTCACGGCAGATTGTCGATGCCCTGGGCGGCCGGCTTACCGGCCAGAACCGGGAAGACGGGCCGGGTGCTGAATTTGTATTAACCCTGAAAAAGCGGGAGACCAGGGAATGACCGAAACGTCGGTAATTTTTGTGGATGATGACCCGCACATCCGCCAGGCCATTGCCCAGACACTGACGCTGGAAGACCTGCCGGTGGAGTGTTTTGCTGATGCCCGGACTGGGCTCGAAAGTATTTCGCCCGATTACAACGGGGTGGTTCTTTGCGACTACAATATGCCGGGAATGGATGGGCTGGAAATGCTGGACGCCATCCGCGCGATCGACAACGCCATTCCGGTAATCATTCTTACCGGCCAGGGTGACATCAGCACCGCCGTCACCGCCATGCAGCAGGGCGCTTACGACTTCATTGAAAAGCCCTTTGATCACGACGAACTGATCGAATTGCTGCGCCACGCCCTGGAAAAGCGCCAGCTCGCCCTTGAAAACCGCCGTCTGAAGGCCCAGCTCAAGCATCTGGCACGGCCTGGGCCACGTCTGCTGGGTAACTCCTCCGGCATGCGGAAAGTCATGGCCACCATTGATCCAATTCTGGATATCTCCGCCAACATCCTGCTCCACGGCGAGACCGGTTCCGGCAAGGATGCGCTGGCCCGTTATATCCATGAAAGCAGCGCCCGTGGTGCCCACAATTTCGTTGCCATCAACTGCGGGGCGGTGCCTGAAAACCTGATTGAAAGCGAACTGTTCGGCCACGAGGCCGGAGCCTTTACCGGGGCTGATAAACGCCGCATTGGCAAGATCGAGCATGCAAACCACGGCACCCTGTTCCTGGATGAGGTGGAAAGCATGCCCCTGGCGCTGCAGGTGAAGCTGCTGCGAGTGCTTGAAGAGCAGCGGGTCGAGCGGCTGGGAAGCAACAAAGTGCAGGAAGTGGATGTCAGAATCATCGCCGCCACCAAGGCCGATCTGAAAGCTCTCAGCGACGAGGGGGAATTCCGCCCGGATCTGTATTACCGTCTGAACGTGGTGAAGGTGGATATCCCGCCGCTGCGGGAGCGCAAGGACGACATCCCCATGCTGTTCCATCACTTCGTGCTGATCGCAGCCGCCCGTTACGACCGTGAAAGTATCCCTTTGGACGTCAGTCAGGCGGCGCGCCTGATGCAGCATTCCTGGCCGGGTAACGTGAGGGAGTTACGGAACCTGGCTGAGCGCTATGTGTTACTGGGGCCGGCGGCTCTGGACGAAAACGACCCGTCTTCAGCGACCAACGTACCCGGTCGCCAGACTCTGTCGGAGATGATGGATGCTCTGGAGCGGTCGGCCATTATAAGTGCCCTCAATGCCTGCCAGGGCAGCATCAAGGACACCATGGTGCAATTGGGCATTGCCCGCAAAACGCTGTACGACAAGATGAGAAAACACGGGCTGGACAAGGCGCAGTTCAAGGACTGAGTCTGCCATTATTCGACTCATACTCCACCCGGTTTCTTCCCAATTCCTTGGCTCTGTAGAGGGCCTTGTCTGCCGTCTGAATCAGGTCTGAGCTGGTGAAATCCTGGGAGGGGATCACCGCTGACACGCCAATGCTGACGGTAATGACCGGTGCCGTGCTGCTTTCGGAGTGTTCGATTCCGGCATTATCTATCGATTCCAGCAGTCCGTGGGCAATGTCCAGGGCGGCCTCGGCGTCTGTGCCGGGCAGTACGATCAGAAACTCTTCGCCACCGAAGCGAGCGACCATGTCAGAGTCGCGCTTTGCTGCGCCTTCCAGTAACCGCGCGATCTGCTCCAGGCATTGATCGCCGGCAAGATGGCCGTAGTGGTCGTTGTAGGCTTTGAAGTGGTCGATATCGATCAGCATTACCGCCAGCGGGTCGCCGGTGCGGGTCAGAATATGCCAGGCCTGTGCCAGTTTTTTGTCCAGCGCCAGTCGGTTGAAAAGGCCAGTCAGCGGGTCTGTCTCGGTCAGTTTTTTCATCTCTTTATTGTTGGACTCGATCACCCCAAGCATGGCGTTGAACTCCTGCGACAGGGCCCCGATCTCATCTTCGTTTCTGATGTGCGCCCTCAGTGAATAATCCATGGCACCGGAAATTTCAGCGATGTCGTTTTTCAGGTCCAGGATTGGCCTGATCACAAGCACGCGGAACAGCACCAGCAGGATGGCTGACATCAGCAGGCTGAGCATCACGAACAGGACAATGCCGTAAACGGTAATGTCGCCGCCAAGCCGGGTAATGTCCCGGTTCAGAATGGTAGAGACCCGGAGCTCGGGCACGCCATTGATGGTCATGATTTTTGACGCCGACAGTTGGTCTTCACTGAGCGCCCTTATGGCATAGGCGCCTGTAGCGTCGGAATCAGCGCTGCCATTGGCCATAGACACCGAGAAATCCAGCACGATCTGTTCGGCTAGCGTGTCGATGCGTTGTTCGCTGAGTAACTGCCCGAACATGACATAACCCCGTGGCTCGCCGGTCCCGTCGCTTTTATGGATGGGGCGCATGGCGAACAGCAACGGCGTGTCGTCGATGTTGAGAACGCCGGTAATCCTCCGGTCGTCGATGGGCGCGCTGGGGTCTATATCACGGCTGAGCCTGGCAAGGGTAGGACGGAGGCTGGCCAGGTAAGGGTCAATCAGGTTGATGTCGTAGTCTTCCGCCTGGTAATCAAAGTATCCGCCCCAGACCAGGTTGTTATCGCTATCCAGGAACAGCGCCATCTGGATGCCGTAGTTCAGAAAGGTATCGGCGCTCAGGTTGGATTCGACAAAGGCGTCGTTGCCGTCTTCGATAAAGCGGTAGGTATCATCCCAGGAGGACCAGTCATAGACGGTAAAATCGATAATATCGATCTCGCCATGGAGGCGCCTTACCACGCGGTCGATGTTATCCCGGGCGTAGTCGATCTCGATTTTGCTAAAGGCCGGATACACCAGTTTCTGCTGTATGAAATAGGCCGCCAGGGACAGGAGCAGGGCCATCAGCAGAATGGGAATCGTTGTTTTTGTCGAGATCGACATAGACCACACTTCCTGTCTTACGCCGGCCCTGCCTGACGGCTAGAGATTCGCCTCTGCGTATTCGGCCAGTACTGAACGTGGTACGCCCTGAAGGTGGATATGACCGCCGTGCCGGAAGCTCTTGAAGCGTTCGGTCATGTAGGTCAGGCCGGAACTCAGGGCGCTCAGGTAGGGCGTGTCTATCTGTGCCAGGTTGCCCAGGCAGATCACCTTCGATCCGTTGCCGGCACGGGTAATGATAGTCTTGATCTGATGCGGCGTCAGGTTCTGGGATTCGTCTATGATGATCAGGCTGTGCTGGAAGCTGCGGCCGCGAATGTAATTCATGGATTTGAAGTGCAGCGGCACCTTGCTGAGGATGTAGTCCACGCTGGCGGTCATGTTCTCGTCGTCTTCGTGCAGGGCCTCCAGGTTGTCCACAATGGCGCCCAGCCAGGGTTCCATTTTCTCCGCTTCGGTGCCGGGCAGAAAGCCGATGTCTTCGTCCAGACCCTGAGTGCTGCGAGTGGCGATAATACGCTTGTAGAGCTTGCTGGCCACGGTCATTTCGATGCAGGCGGCCAGGGCCAGAATGGTTTTACCGGAGCCGGCGGAGCCGGTCAGGTTGACCAGATGGATGTCCGGGTCCAGCAGCAGGTTCAGCGCGATTGCCTGGTAGACGTCCCGGGGCATCAGGCCCCAGACTTCCTCATTCATCAGATCGTGCTGATGCAGGTCGCGGATCACCAGCTGGTCCTCGCTTAGATCCGACACCTTGCCTACAAACCCCTGCCCGTCGATCACAAACTCGTTGATGGTCAGCTTCGCGAGGTCGCCTTCGCGGCGAAGAATGTGCTCGGTAATGCCTTCCCGCTGGATGGTCTCGACTTTCTCGATGGTGTCCCAGAAAGAATTGGCGAATTCCTTATAGCCCTTTGGCAGCAGATCGATATCGTCCAGCAGCATGTCGTTGTGATAGTCCTGGGCTTCCACGCCAAAGCCCCGGGCTTTGAGCCGCATGTTGATGTCTTTGCTGACCAGGATGATGTCCCGCGACTTGTGCCGGCTCTGCAGCGCCGCCAGGGTATTGATGATCTTGTTGTCGTTCAGGTGCTCCGGCAGGCCGTGGTTGCCGTGGTGTTCGGTGCTCATCAGTATCGACAGGGCGCCCAGCGGCTCGGCTTTCTTTCCCCGCACGATGGGCACGCCTTTTTCAATATCGCCCGGGCTGGCATCGCCCAGTAATTTGTCGATATTGCGGATGGCCTGGCGGCAGTCGGCGGCCACGGCCTGTTTGCCGGACTTGAGGCTGTCTAGTTCTTCGAGGACGGTCATCGGAATGATGACATCGTGTTCTTCGAAATTCAGGAGGGCGTTGGGATCGTGGATCAGGACGTTGGTGTCGAGGACATACATTTTTCTGCGAGCCTGCGGTGCTCTTGGCATAGGGTGCAATACCTCTCTTTTCAGACTGGCTCAGCCGTTCCCGGCACAGCGTTTGGTGAGCTCCTTGTCGGAGATCAGTTTCAGCATATCGTAGGTGGTTACGATACCCGTAATCTTTTTCCCTTTGGTGATAAAGATACGGTGAAGGTGTTCCTTCATCATGACATCGGCGATGTCCTGCACCGGAGTCTGTTCGTCCACCGACAGCACAAGGGGCGTCATGATGTCCCGGACTTCCACGGGAACCTTGCCCATTTCCTCGAAAATGACCATTCGAAGGCGGCGGGCCTCCTGCTCTTCCTCTTCGGTCATGCGGGTTCTGGCGCTTTCGTCGCGGTTGGCGTTCCAGCGGAACTCGGTGATGTCCTTGAGAGTGGCAATGCCGACTATGTCGCCGTCATCATCGATGACCGGGCTGCCGGTAATTTCATTGTCGGTCAGAAACCGTGCCAGACGGTCCATTGTCCATGACTGGGGTACGGCTTTGATGCTGGGGGTCATGATCTCGTAGGCGAGAACGGTCATCGACGTTCGGGCTCCGTGGCTTCCGTTAAACTAGAGCTTAGCTGTTCCGTCAGGAGTCGTCATCCCCTGATTTTGGTTCTGTTTTCTCGGGGACGACGGCGGTCAGTTTTCCTTCCTCGTCGTACACCAGCTCATAATTCTGGTAACGCGTTTTGCTCGCTACCCGTTCCAGTTGTTCCATGGACTTGATGGGAATATCCACCAGCAGGGAGTTGACCAGCCAGCCGGGTATAGACCCGTTGGGGTCGGTGTGCTGGATCCAGATCATGCGTGTCTGGCCGCCCATGGGGACAAAGCGATAGTAGGTATCTGAGCTGTCGACCCGGACCAGGCCTTCTTTGTTATCAAGGCGTTGGGGAACGGCGTTCAGGTCCATGACGATTTCGCCGTCTTCACGGTTGCCGTGGGTGCGGATACGCAACACGTAGTCCCGGTCAGCCACCGGCCAGGGCATATTGTTGACCGAATAGGCGTAGCGGTCATAGAAATCGCCTTCGCCGAAGGCGTGGGATTCCGAACAGTTGTGAACCCACTCCACGCAGGATTTCGGATTAACCATCACCGCCATAAGGTTTTCAATGGGCACGTCCAGCATCGCCACGGCTTTGAAAGCCTGAAAGCTGGAGTTGGGCTGGTCCATGGTGTATACCCGAATGGCGTCGGTCTCCTTGCGCAGCGTCCAGGAGTCTGCATCTTCCGGTGGTAATTGGGCGGCGGCTGCCAGAAGAGGAAAGATCAGGGCCAGGACAATCACTGACCGCCGAACAGCTTGCGTGCTCGGGTTATGCATTTCAGACACTTCCTTGAGAATGAAGGCGGCAGCTTAACATGCCTCCTGCCTGTTCTGAGGAAGCCGATACGGGGTTTGTGAACTGGGTATCTGATCCGGCCGGGGCAGGCCATTTCTGGCCTGATTTGCCGCTTGGCAAACCGTTGCCCCGGTGAGCGGGATCGGGTCAGTGCTCGGGGAGCGTGACGTTCAGCTCCAACACGGAATGGCTGTCGGTCCGGTCTACCTCGACCTGCACCATATCATCGCTGATCTGCACGTATTTACGGATCACTTCCAGCAGCTCCTTTTGAAGCGCAGGCAGGTAGTCCGGCTGTTCACGCTGGCCACGTTCATGGGCAACAATGATCTGCAGGCGCTCTTTGGCCACGCTTGCCGTGCGGTTGCTTTTCTTGCTCTTGAAATAGTCCAGGAAACTCATCCCTTAGCCCCCCTTGAACATCCGTGAGAAGAAACCCTTTTTCTGCGAGGACATAAAGCGGTGTTCCCGCTCTTCACCCAGCAGCCGTGCGACGGCGTCTTCATAGGCCTGGCCGGCGTCGCTGTCTTCTTCCAGAATGACCGGCACGCCCTGGTTAGAGGCATTCAGCACAATCTGTGACTCGGGAATCACGCCCAGCAGCGGGATTGCCAGAATCTCTTCCACGTCGGCTACCGACAGCATCTCGCCTTTTTCCACCCGGTCCGGGTTGTAACGGGTCAGAAGCAGGTGCTCCTTGACCGGGTCCTGGCCCATTTCAGCGCGGCGTGACTTGCTTTGCAGAATGCCCAGGATACGGTCGGAATCCCGCACCGAGGACACTTCCGGGTTGGTCACCACAATGGCTTCGTCGGCATAGTAAAGCGCCATCAGCGCACCGTGCTCAATGCCGGCCGGGGAGTCGCAGACGATGTAGTCAAAGCGCTCGGACAGTTCATTGATGACCTTTTCCACGCCTTCCTTGGTCAGCGCTTCTTTTTCCCGGGTCTGCGAAGCAGGCAGGATGTAAAGCGTTTCAACCCGCTTGTCCTTGATCAGCGCCTGGTTAAGAGAGGCTTCGCCCTGGATGACGTTGACAAAGTCGTACACCACCCGGCGTTCACAGTTCATGATGAGATCAAGGTTGCGAAGGCCCACGTCGAAATCGATAACCACGGTTTTGTGGCCGAGTTTCGCCAACCCTGTGCTGATAGAGGCGCTGGTTGTGGTTTTACCTACGCCACCTTTTCCTGAGGTAACGACAATGATTCTAGCCAAGATTGCATCCCTGTTTTTCAGTGAATTCGAAATTGTCTGTTTATGTCAGCCGCGGGGGCTTAAATCCGGGCCGCAGGCGTTCAGCCCTTGTCCAGTGGCGTCACCACCAGCAGATCATCCTTGAGCTGGATCTGAACGGCTGTCTTCCAGCCATTATCCTGGAGATCTTCCGAGATTTTATAGTGTCCGGCAATGGACACAAGCTCTGCTTCCAGAGACTGGCAGAAAACCCGGGCGTGTTCAGCCCCGTGGATACCTGCAAGCGCCCGGCCTCTCAAAGGCCCATAAACATGAACATTACCGGCGGCCAGTACCTCTGCTCCGGCCTGCACTGATGCCAGAATAATCAGATCGCCGTCCGGCGCATAGACCTGCTGCCCCGAGCGCACTGGCTGGTTGATAATGCGGGCGGGCGCGGGTTCGCCGGTTTCTGTGCGTGCCGACGTGCCAGTCTGCTCTTTATTGGACTCGGCGGCCACTGATGCAGCGTCGTCTGCCTCCGGACCGATGGCGCGGTCACGCTGGTTTGTGCCCGGTAGCAGCGCCAGCGACGCGCCGCGGGCGAGTCTGCGCTGGTCATCGTTGCCGCCGCGCACACCGATCACATGGATGTTGTGGCGGCGGCAGGTGCCGATAATCTTGAAAAAATCCAGTTCGCTGTTCAGGCCTTCATATTTCTCAAGGCTGATAATCAGGGGGATGTCCTTGAAGAAGCCGGGTGCCTGATTGATCTTGTCTCTCAGGGTCTGCTCGAATTCACCTTCTTCAAAAAAATACAGCTCCAGCGCGGTCATGGAGACGCTGGCACTTTTCAGCTGAAAACACTGGGTAACGCCGGAAGCAGCGGTATCAGTCATCAAGAACTCTCTTCGGTAGTGTCTTCCTGGCCGGCGGCCGGGCGTTTGCGTAAGGGCGGTTTGTCAAAGCTCACGCCGGACCAGCCGGTTGTCATGAATTGGCGGATATTGCCGTGGCTTTCACCCGCCGGGTCGTCCAGCACCTGCTGGTAATGTTCGGCGAACAGGCGAAGCGTATCGCTCTCGTTCAGGTTGCAGTACTGGGCCAGGGAAAAGACGCGGCAGGAACCTTCGTTCTCTCCTGCGGCGTTGGCCAGGGGGCCGTTGCGAAAGCTGACCGGCTGATAGTCAAAGAACTGGCTGATCAGCTCCAGCGTGTCGCTGAACCGGCTGTGGCCGGCCGCAAGAGACGCCAGATGCACTCGCACCCGTTCATTGACGTTCATTGGGGCCGGCCTTTCAGGTCCTTTTTGGCGTCGGTCTGATAGGCGGCTTTCCAGTCTTCGTAGGGCATGCCGTAGATGATTTCCCGGGCCTGCGGGTCGGACAAGTCAAAGCCGCGTTCGCTGGCCTCCGCGCGGTACCACTTGGACAGGCAATTGCGGCAGAAGCCGGCCAGATTCATCAGGTCGAGGTTCTGCACCTCGGTGTGCTCGCGCAGGTGGCTTAACAGCTTGCGGAACGCGGCGGCTTCAATTTCGGTCTGGCTATCCCGGGGGATCTGATCAGTCATAATAGGGCATCCGTCTGACGATTGGTCGTGAACGATCCTGACATTCTCTGCATGTTACCTTAAGATACAAGGCTGTACATATGTACAGATCCATTACCCGATTGAAATGCCATGGCTCAGCGAAAAATTATCCATGTCGACTGCGACTGTTTCTACGCCGCCGTCGAGATGCGGGATGATCCGACACTGCGGGATGTGCCGCTGGCCGTTGGCGGGCAGGGCGGCCGCGGCGTCGTCACCACCTGCAACTACCGGGCGCGTGCGTTTGGCGTGCGTTCCGCCATGCCCGGCGGCGAGGCCCGCAGGCTCTGCCCGGGCCTGGTGACCGTGCCGCCGGATATGAACCGCTACCGCATTGCATCCCGACAGGTTATGGGTATTTTGCGGGAGCTGACCGATCTGGTCGAGCCTTTGTCGCTGGATGAAGCGTTTCTGGACGTCACCGAGGTAACCGATCACAAGGGCAGCGCCACGTTGATGGCGGAATATCTCCGGCAGAGGGTAAAGGATGAGGTGGGGATCACCATCTCCGCCGGCGTTGCGCCCAATAAATTCCTGGCAAAAATCGCCAGCGACTGGGAAAAACCCGACGGTCTTTTTGTGATTACCCCGGACCGGGTCGATGAGTTTGTCCGGGCTTTGCAGGTAGAAAAGCTGTTCGGTGTCGGCAGGGTAACGGCCGGTAAGCTCCATGATATGGGCGTGAGCACCTGCGGCGATCTGCAACGCACTCCGGTCGAGGATCTGCTGGAGCGATTCGGCAAGCAGGGGTATCGGCTCAGGGAGATGGCCTTTGGTCGGGACAATCGGGAAGTGGTGGTGTCGCGGATTGCCAAATCCGTTAGTGTGGAACGGACCTTTTCCCAGGATCTGCCCGATAAAAACGCCTGCGACTCGGTGATGGCCTCGCTGGTGGCAGACCTGAATCTGCGGCTCAGCCGGAAGGCCGGGCGCAAACCCATTCACAAGCTGTTTATCAAGATCCGCTATAGTGATTTTTCCACCCACACCCTGGAGCGGGTGCGGGATCAGATCCAGCAGCCGGAACTGGCGGATTACCAGCCACTGCTCGATGAACTGGTCACCAATACCGAGCGGCCGGTGCGACTGCTTGGCCTGGGGGTGCGGTTCCGCAACGACGAGTCTCCCACCACACAGCTCAGACTATTTGACTGAACAGTTCGACCAGCGCTCCGGTGGTCAGCAGGCCCAGGCAGCTACCGAGCAGTGCGCCCGCGGCGACATCCGTGGGGTAGTGCAGGCCCAGAACCACCCGCGAGGCCGCAACACTCAGAGTAAAAGGCAATAGTGCCCAGGCCAGTTCCGGTATGGTCAGGGCCAGCATGGTATTGAAGCAGACTGCGTGAAGCGTGTGGCCGGACGGAAAGCTGTAGCGATCCAGTGGTGGAATTCCGCAATTGATTGCCTGGAATGAAATAAAAGGGCGTTCCCTTACCAGACGGTGCTTCAGCAGTTTGTAGATCAGCGTGCACAGCAGCCCCGTGGTCACCATGGCCAGGGCGATGCCCAGACCCCGGGCCGGCAGTAAAACCGGTATGGCAAGGATAACCAGGTACCAGAGCCAGCCGTCCCCAAGCCGACTGACAACACTGAAGTAGCCCCTGATCGGCCGAAATCTCAGTAGTCGGTTAATGGAGCGGCACAGCAGGAATTCCCGCTGATCCACCAGATCAAACAGTTGTGACTTGCTTGTGACGGACATGATGACGGGCCTCTGCAGGCTGGTTAATGACCAGGTTTTCGAATCGTTCCACCTGAGTTGCCCAATCCAGATCCAGGGCGTCCAGCCTGGCCTGGGTCCGGATCCGGCGGGTAAAGGTTGGCTGATCAATCAGCCTGAGCGCGTGGCTTACGAAGGCCTCGCTGTCTTCAAGGCTGGCTTTCATGCCGTTGTCGCCATGGCGGATGTGCTCGCGTGCGGCGGCATCGTCGAACGCCACCACTGCAAGACCGCTGGCCATGGCCTCGGTGACCACATTACCGAAGGTGTCGGTTTTGCTGGGGAACAGAAACAGGTCGCCGGAGGCGTAGTGCTCGGCCAGCTGTTCGCCACGCTGGATGCCGGTGAACAGATAATCCGGGTGACGTTCTGCCAGGCGCTGACGCATGGGGCCATCCCCCACCAGCACGAATCGTGCGGTAGGATGCAGGCTCTTGAGCCGTTCGAAACAGGACACCGCCAGCTGCAGGTTTTTCTCCGCTGCCAGCCGGCCGACATACAGGATAGCGGTGTCCCCGGGTTTCAGTCCCCAGGATTCCCGTAATGCCTGGCTACGTTTGGCCGGTGAAAACAGGTTGCAATCCACCCCGCGGCTCCATAATGCGACCGGGTTGATGCCCATGCTTTGGGTGGCGGCCATGGTTTTGCGGGTCGGCACCAGGGTGACTGCGGTGCGATTGTGGAACCACTGGCCGTAGCGGCACAGAAGGGCCTCAAGCCAGCCGGCACCATAGTACTGGCTGTAACTGTGAAAATTGGTGTGAAACCCGGAACTGACCGGAATGCCAAGCCGGCGCGCGGCGCTCACCGCAGACACCCCGAGCGGCCCCTGAGTGGCGACATAAACAGCGTCTGGGCGTTTTTTGCGCCAGAGGCGGGTCAGTCGCCCGGGCACCGGTAAGCCGAAACGGAGATCGCTGTAGCCGGGAATGGGCAGGCCTGTTACCCGCAGGGTTTGATGGCACAAGTCGGGAGTTGCCTCAAAGCCGGCGCTATCTTCCTGTTTTTGCCCGGGACGGACAACCGACACGTAATGGCCGCGACGGACCAGTTCCTCGCACAGGTAGCGGAGTGTGTTGGCCACGCCATTGACCTCCGGCGGAAAGGTCTCTGAAACAATGGTAATGTGTCGTTGACCTGTGATCGCCGGGCTGGGTGCTGTCACTTTCATTCCCGAACACGCTGTTTTCATGGTTCCCACTGTGAAGCCAGGCCATGACAGGGTTGCGACAGTATTGTGACAATACCGTGACAGTCGAATCAGACAAATCAGGCACCGATAATTCCGGAGGATCTATGAAAACCCGCAGGCTTGGCAGAACCGATATCGACGTTAGCGAAATATGTCTGGGCACCATGACCTGGGGTGAGCAGAATTCCGAAAGTGAGGCGGCTGAGCAGCTGGATTTCGCCACGTCCGAGGGCGTCAATTTCATTGACGCCGCGGAAATGTACCCGGTGCCGCCCCGGGCAGAAACCCAAGGTCTGACCGAGACTTACCTGGGTAATTGGCTGGCGAAACGCGGTAAACGGGACGACCTGGTGATTGCGTCAAAAGTGGCAGGGCCCGGCAACGGACTGACCTATCTGCGAAACGGTCCGCGCCTTACCCGGTCTCACATCCGCCAGGCCTGCGAAGACAGCTTGAAGCGGCTGCAGACAGATTACATCGACCTCTACCAGGTTCACTGGCCGGACCGGAATGCCAACTTCTTTGGCAAACTTGGCTACCAGCATCAGCCGGATGAGCAATCGACTCCCATCGAGGAAACCCTGGAAGCGCTCCACGAGTTGGTGGGGGAAGGCAAGATCCGCCAGATCGGCATCTCCAACGAAACCCCCTGGGGTACATCCGAGTATCTGCGTCTGGCCAGGGAAAACAACTGGCCGCGGCTGGTCAGCATCCAGAATCCCTACAACCTGCTGAATCGCACCTTTGAGGTGGGTATGGCCGAAATCGCCTGTCGGGAACAGGTAGGTTTGCTGGCCTATTCGCCACTGGCGTTCGGGGTGCTGTCCGGTAAATACCTGGGTGGCCGTCGGCCCGAGGGTGCCCGGCTGTCGCTCTACACTCGCTTTTCCCGATATACCAGCAGTCGCGGTGACGCTGCTACCCGCGCCTACGTGGATCTGGCGAAAAAACATGGTCTGTCTCCGGTGCAGATGGCGCTGGCCTACGTGACAGGCCGGGATTTTGTGACCAGCAACATCATTGGCGCAACGTCGCTGGAGCAACTGCGGGAGAACATCCGTTCTGCTTCATTGCAGCTGGATGATCAGGTGCTTGCCGATATCGAGGCCATTCACGGGGAGTTCACCAACCCCTGTCCTTAGGGGGTTGTCGGCAGGTCAGGGTGGCGGGATTACACCCCGTTACAGAAAATGCTGGTTTTTTGACAAAAAAGATGGCCTCTGATGGCGGTATTCCGGCACATTTGTGTGCAAATTCACAACATTTTTGCGTTGGATCATTAGACTTTGATCGCAGGTGACATTAGAATCTCCGCCTCGATCAGGACCCAGAAACATCATGATTATTCGCATCTTTATCGCCCTTCTCGCACTCAACATGGTGGCCTTCGTCGTTCGCGCTGAAGCAGCCGAGCGCGTATTTGCCGACCAGGTGCCGACCCAGGATGTTTATGAACTTCAGGAGCAAATGTCCGGCGACTTCGAGCGCGAAGCTTCTGACATGTTCGCCTCTATCGGATCGCGTCTGCTGAGCCTCAGCCTTTCGGGCTCGGATCCGAAAGAAAAGACCTATGCATCGGATTCCGCGAAGGCCGATCATGGTGTTGCCTTGCTTGAAGAGGGCGCCTGCCTGAATTTCAAGTGGATCTTCTGAAACCGCCAGCTCTCACTACTGCCACCACAACTTTCTGCTTCATTTTACGCTCCGCACCAGATTGCCTGTCCGCGTCAGCCGTGTGATCATCCGACTCCTGTAATCGTTCTTTGATGCCAACACGGAGTTCGCTCATGGCCAACGATAGACCGCTGAAACTCAATGACAGCCAGGCCTGTGTTGATCAACTCATCCAGCGGGTCGGCAAAAACATCACCATCGGGTTGCCCCTCGGGCTCGGTAAGCCGATCCGGTTCATAAACGCGCTCTATGAGAGGGCGAAGTCGGACCCTGGCATCCGGCTTCATATTCTTACGGCCCTTTCGCTCACGGCGCCCGGCGGTCGCTCTTCCCTGGAAAAGCGGTTTATGGAGCCTTTTGCAGAGCGCCTGTATGGCGATATTCCGGAACTGGATTACGCCCGGGATGTTCTAGCAAAACGCCTGCCGCCAAACGTGTCGGTATCCGAATTTTTCTTCAAGGCCGGCTCCTTGCTCAATCACCCCTCGCAGCAGCAGCGATACATCTGTACCAACTATACCCATGCGGTTCGCGACCTCATGGCCCAGGGGATCAATGTGGTGGCCCAGATGGTGGCGCCTCCGGTGGATGATGGCGATGAGGGCATGTTGAGCCTGAGCAGCAATCCGGACCTGACCCTGGACCTGATACCTCTGCTGCGGGAGCGCGAGGAAAGCGGTCAGCCGGTGGCGCTGGTGGGTGAGATAAACAGCCACCTTCCATTCATGGACAATCACGCAGCGGTCAGTGATACCAGTTTCGATATCCTGCTAGAGCATCCCCGTTCGGATTACCCGCTTTTTTCCGCCCCACCAATGGCTGTCAGCCCGGAGGATCACCTGATCGGGTTCTACGCCAGTGCTCTGCTGAAAGACGGCGGCACGCTGCAGGTGGGCATCGGCTCACTGGGTTCAGCGTTGGTTCACAGCGCGATTATGCGCCACAGAGACAACGATCAGTGGAAAGCAGTCTATGACGAGCTGGCCGTGGCCGGGAATTTTCCAGAGGTCGAACCGCTGGGTGGGCTAGAGCCTTTCGAGCAGGGCCTCTACGGCTGCAGCGAGATGATGGTGGACGGCTTTATCCATCTGCTTGAGGCGGGGGTTATCAAGCGTGAGGTATACAACCACGCGGGCCTGCAGGAGCTGGTTAACCACGGGAGGATTGGTCGTCAGGTTTCCATGGAAACCCTGGACGTACTGCGGGAAGAGGATCTGATCGACTCGCCGCTGCGGTCGCGGGATGTCTCCTGGCTGATCGGCTACGGCATTCTGCGGCCCGACGTTGAATTCAAGGGCGGTCGCCTGCGGATAGGGCAGCACTCCCTGGAGCCGGATCTGGATGATGCCGAATCCCGCGAGGCCATACAGAAACTTGCGCTGGGCCGTGAACTGACCGGCGGCATCGTTATTCACGGGGGATTCTACCTGGGACCGGAGTCTTTCTATCAGCGTCTGCGGGATCTGCCCCCGGAAAATCGTCAGCGGATCTGCATGACCAGCGTCAGTTTCATCAATCACCTATACGATCATGCCTTTGGCAATCAGCGGTTGAAGTCTGCCCAGCGGGCCCATGGCCGGTTTATCAACACCGCCATGATGCATACGCTCAGTGGCGCCGCAGTGTCTGACGGGCTCGAGGACGGTCGCGTGGTCAGCGGCGTTGGCGGCCAGTACAACTTTGTGGCCATGGCCCACGAGTTGCCGGGCGCGCGTTCCATTATCTGCCTGCGAAGCACCCGTCAGTCCGGTCAGAAAACGGTGTCCAATATCGTTTTCAGCTACGGTCATTGCACCATACCTCGCCACTTGCGGGACCTGGTGGTTACCGAATATGGAATCGCCGACCTGCGCGGGCAATCAGACGAGCAGGTGTATCTTCGTCTGATCCGCATTGCCGATTCCCGTTTCCAGCAGGATTTGTTGGATCAGGCCAGGAAAGCCGGCAAGGTGGATCCGGGCTTCCAGCTACCGGAAGCCTGGCGCAACAACACCCCGGAGCGTGCCAGAAAAGTGGTGGAAACCGCCGGTGGCGGCCGTCTGTTCCCGGCCTTCCCGTTTGGCTGTGACTTCACCGATGATGAGCTGGTCCTGGGTAAGGCGCTGAAAACCCTGAAAACCGCAACGGCTACCCGTCGTGGTAAAATCACCGCTCTGTGGCAGGCAATAAAGGTTAGCGACCAGGACGGACGCTATCGGCACCTGCTAGAGCGAATGAAGCTCGACAGTCCTCGCGGGCTGCGGGAAAAACTGGATCAACGGCTGCTGATTCACGGCCTTGATCTGACCAATACCTCACCGGACACAGGAAACCAGACAGCCTGATGCAAAAACCTGCCGTATTTACTGTTCACTATGTGCTCAAGAACAAGCTTGGCGAGTTGGTCGACACCTCTGAGGGCAGCGAGCCGCTGCATTTTCTTCAGGGCAGTCCCGGCGTGATCGCCGGCATCCAGGAGGCGGTCAAGGACCGGAATGTTGGCGACTGTCTGGAAGTTACCGTGCCGCCCTCCATGGCCTATGGTGAGCACAATCCCGAACTGATCCGCACCGTGCCCCGCTCCATGTTTGAAGGTGTGGAAAATCTTCAGGTGGGCATGAAGTTCCAGACCAATACCGGCGATGAAGCCCAGGTGGTTCAGGTGGTCAGCATTGATGGTAATCTGATCAAGGTCGACGCAAACCATCCGCTGGCCGGGTTCACCCTCTATTTCGATCTGGAGATCATCGAAAGGCGCGAGGCGACGGATGCGGAAATAGCGGCGGGTCACCCGCTGGAGTGATGCCGGGCTGACCATTGGTAATGGCGCCGACGCCCTCCAGTACCGTGGCCCGCAGAGCTGCTGCCAGTTCGGAGGGCCTGTCATCCGGCCGCGGCATTATCGGCGGGTGAAGCAGAACGTCCACGGTCGGCGGCGGTTGACGCAGCAGCCTCCAAAGGTGCCCAAGGAATTCATCGTCGTTGATGAAGGGCGCCAGATGATCCTGCGCTCGGCCACGGCGATAGACAATGCTAACGGGCTGAATGGGTGTACCTGCGATCTGTGCCGCCCGCAGTAATCTGCCGTGAAATGGCAGGACAGTGATTCCCGTGCTTGTCGTACCCTCCGGAAACACCATGACTGATTGGCCTCCTGCCAGAATGTCCGACAGCTGATCCACAATGCCTGAAATCTTGCCGCCGCCACGCTTGATAAACACTGTTCCTGCCTGACGGGCAAGAAAGCCAATCAGTGGCCACTGGCCCACCTCCGATTTCGACAGGAACCTGGCTGGCAGCACGCCACCGAGGACTGGAATATCGCACCAGGAAACGTGATTGCAGACGAAGAGCGCGGGCGAGGGCGAGGGCTGGCCATGAGCGGTGACGTTCAGACCCAGGCATCCGGTGGCGCCACGGAAACAGCGTTGGGCCCAGAATGTGTGATCAATGGGTCGGGACGTGACCAGTTCCGCAACTTTCAGAAAAACCGCCAGCAGTCCAATGGCGACAAGAAACCCGATAAACAGTGTGAGCCGGGCAGTCTGGGCAATCATGTCGCGCCTCCAGTGGTGAATCTTCCCGACAAGGCTATGAACCGGCGATGACATGCAGATGAACAGAAGGTGACGAGTTGATGACAATCCGGGCCTCTGGGGCCGGTATTGGACGTATCCACGGTGTAACCAACGGTCTGTTCAATGTATATTTCTGAAAAGCATGTATAATTGCTGTTACAAGACGTAGCCTGTATGGTCTGTAAAACAGCGATTCGTGTGCTAAAAACTCTAGAAACCCGAATAACAATCAGAGATGGACGGCGTGGAACAAACGAACGAAAGTTGGCGGATTCTTATAGTCGAGGACGACGAGAGGCTGGCAGAGCTGACCAAGGAATATCTGGAAAGCAATGGCCTGACCGTCGCCCTGGAAACCCACGGCGGAAACGCAGTCGAGCGTATCCGCAACGAAAAGCCGGATCTGGTGGTGTTGGACTTGATGTTGCCCGGCGAAGACGGCCTTTCGATCTGTCGTCGCGTCAGGCCAAGCTATACCGGACCTATCATTATGCTGACCGCCCGAACCGACGACCTGGATCAGGTTCTTGGCCTGGAAATGGGTGCGGACGACTATGTTGGCAAACCGGTCAAGCCACGGGTTCTGCTGGCCCGAATCCGCGCCTTGTTGCGCCGGGTGTCGGAAACCGGCACGGTCGCGGCGGAAGAAGGTCTGACCGAGGAGCCGGTGCGCTTGCAGTTCAATGATCTGGTGGTTGATCGCTCCATGCGTGAGGCCTGGCTGAATGACAGCAGCATTGACCTGACCAGTGCCGAATTTGACCTGTTGTGGCTGCTTTCAAGCAATGCCGGCCGGGTGCTGAGTCGTGAAGAGATCTTTACGGCGTTGCGAGGAATTGAGTACGACGGGCAGGACCGTTCCATTGATGTCCGGGTGTCCAGAATCCGGCCGAAAATCGGTGATGATCCGATTCATCCGCGACGCATCAAGACCGTTCGCAGCAAAGGCTATCTTTTCGTAAAAGAAGCCTGACTATCCAGTCTCTGGCGCCGGCCCTCGGGGGCCGGCGTTCATTGCCAGGGTTCATACAATGCCCTTCAAGTTTTTCTTCAAGCTCTACGCCCGCCTGATTGGCCTGACATTCCTGATTCTTATGTTCTGTGTCGCCCTGTTTATGGGGGTGAATTCGGTTCGTGAACAGTATTGGCAGGAACGTTTCGCCGAGCCCCTGATGCGTTGGGTTGCCTCCACGCCCAATCCGCAAGAGCAGTTTCACTGGCTGTCCGCATTTTATGATTTCCGACTGTTGTCGCCGGAGCAGCTGGCGGTGTCTGACATCGAGATTGAACGGCTTTCCTACGGTCAGGTGGTTTCCAAGGACACCAGTATCGGCCAGCAGATAATGGTTCTGGATGAGTCCGGTCGGGTGCTGCGGATGCGTTTTGGCAATCTTTACAGTGACGTGTCGGAAGCGCTGGCACTGATTGCCCGCTGGCATCTTGGTGGTGTGCCGCCGGAAAGCCGCGAGCAGGCGGTGGCGCAGTTATCCCAGTCACTGGGCGCGTCACTTTCCATCATTCAGGATCCGGAATCGGTTCCGGATACGGAAGTTCTGGGCCGGGTGTCTGATCGCGGCATCTCGCTCTACCAGCATCCGTCCAGCGGCCGGGCTCATGTTCTCATTCGCTTGAAGGATGGGGCGTTGGTGGATCTGGCTATGCCGCCGCCCTTCGATCCCTGGGCATGGCCGGTGTTGCTGCTGTTGATGGTGGTCGGGGGTAGTGTGCTGGCGCTGGCGCTTTATCTGGCCATGAGGGAGGTGGACAGCAATCTACGGGCCGTGGAATCCGTTGCTATCCGCATTGCGCGGGGCGAGATGGGCGCGCGGGTTGAAACGTCTGACAGCCGCCTGGTTTCCCGCCTGGCGGCGGCGTTTAACGGAATGGCGGAACATATCCAGCGTCTGGTGGGGGTACAGAGAGAAATGATCCACGCCGTCTCACACGAGCTGCGAACGCCCGTGGCCCGCATCCGTTTCGGGGTACAGATGATCGAAACCAGCCGCGATCCGGACGCCCTGCAGAAACAGCTTGACGGTATCGATGGCGACATTCAGGAACTGGACGAGCTGATTGACGAGATTCTGACCTATGCCCGACTTGAGCAGGGTGGGCCGGTGTTCGCCCTACAGGAATGCTCGGTGACCGATATCGTGCGCCAGGTGGTGGGTGAGCAGCAGCTGATTCGCACGGAACACGTGATTGAAGCGGATATCGATGACGAATCCGAAGCCTGGTCGCTCTCCGATGTTGAGCCGCGTTATCTGCACCGGGCAATCCAGAACCTGGTGGGTAACGGCGCCCGTTACGCTGCCAGTAAAGTGAGAGTTCACTGCCAGCTGGACGAGGACAACTGCCGGATTGATGTGGAAGACGATGGCCCCGGCATACCGGAGGAGGACTGGGAAAAGGTCTTCACCGCCTTTGCCCGGCTGGACGACAGCCGTACCCGCACCTCCGGCGGCTATGGCCTCGGGCTTTCAATTGTTCGCCGTATTCTCTACTGGCACGGCGGGCAGGCCTTCGTGAGCCGCAGTGAAGACCTTGGCGGCGCAAAGTTCAGCCTGGTCTGGCCCCGCAAGAAACCGATTGAACCGTCGTTATGATTCATCTGTGTAGGTGAAAGGACGTTACTTATGCCCCAGTATCTGCTTGCCATTGATCAGGGAACCACCAGTTCCCGCGCGATCGTTTTTGACGCCTCGGGTCATTCCGTTGCCACTGCCCAGCAGGAGTTTAAACAGTATTTTCCCAAAGACGGCTGGGTAGAGCATGACGCCCGGGAAATCTGGGAGAGCACCCTGGCCGTCTGCCGGGAGGCGCTCAAGTCCGCCGATGTCCCACTGTCATCCGTTGCCGGCATCGGCATCACCAATCAGCGCGAGACCACGATCATCTGGGACCGCAAGACCGGCGAGCCCGTTTATCGCGCTATCGTGTGGCAGGATCGTCGCACCGCCTCGCTCTGCACCAAGCTCAAATCCGACAGACATGAGGATACGGTGGTTGATCGCACCGGTCTGCTGATTGACCCTTATTTTTCCGCCACCAAGATTGCCTGGATTCTGGATAATGTCGATGGCGTGCGCGCCCGCGCCGAGGCCGGTGAGCTGGCGTTCGGAACTGTTGATAGCTGGCTTTTGTGGAACCTGACGGCAGGGCAGTGTCATCGCACCGATGCCACCAACGCGTCGCGCACGGCTCTGTTCAATATCCACCAGCAGGACTGGGACGAAGATCTGCTGAAGCTGTTTCGTGTGCCGCGCTCGTTACTGCCCGAGGTCCTGGATTCGGCTGCGGACTTTGGCCGGACCGACCCTCAATGGTTTGGCGAGTCACTGTCGGTAGCCGGTATCGCGGGGGATCAACACGCGGCGCTAATAGGCCAGGCCTGTTTCACCCCGGGCATGGCGAAGAGCACATACGGTACCGGCTGTTTCCTGATGGTGAATACCGGGTCCGAGGCGCCCCGCTCGGAGAACCGACTGCTGACTACCATGGCCTACCGGCTGAACGGAAAGCCATGCTACGCCATGGAAGGCAGTATTTTTGTGGCGGGGGCCGCGATGCAGTGGTTGAGAGATGGCCTGAAGCTGATCAGCCACGCCAGTGAGTCCTCCCGCTACGCGTCCGAGGTGGGGGTTGAGAACCCTGTCTATCTGGTGCCCGCGTTCACCGGGCTGGGAGCCCCTCACTGGGACCCTCATGCCCGTGGCGCCATTATGGGGCTGACACGAGATACCGGCATTGCCGAGATTGTAACCGCAGGGCTTCAGTCGGTGTGCTATCAGACCAAGGACCTGGTGCGCGCCATTCAGAACGACGGTACGTCACTGAAATCCCTGCGCGTGGACGGTGGCATGGTGGTAAACGACTGGCTGATGCAGTTTCTGGCAGATATTCTCAATGTACCGGTCGAGCGGCCCCAGGTGACGGAAACCACGGCGCTGGGCGCTGCCTACCTGGCCGGCTTGCAGACCGGCATCTACGAGAATCTTGAGCAGATTGCCGGGTTGTGGGAGCGGGAGCATTATTTCGAGCCGGCGATGAAACCAGTGCTGAGGGAATCGCTTTATGCCGGATGGCTGGATGCGGTCGAGCGGGTATGTAACAACTGAAAGGTGTCAGACTCTTTCGAAGGCAATCAGGTGGTCCGCTTCAACTCGAACGGGCACATGCTCGCCCAGGTGAAAATCCAGGTGGCTGCGAAACAGTGCCTCAAATTCCGTATCTTCCGAGCAGCGGAACCGGTAGAGCGTGGAGGTACCGGCAAACGTCTTTTCCACCACCTTGGGCCTGAGGTCGGAATCGGCGTCGTAAACAATGTCGTCAGGGCGGATCAGCACATCCACTAGCGTGCCGGGGTTCCAGGGGTAGGCCCGGTTGCCACTGATCACGCCCAGTTCCGACTCGATGGTATCCGGGCCGAGGGTTTTGCCCGGAATAAAGCCGCCCTGACCCACGAAGCCGGCGACGAACCGGTTGGCCGGCTCGTGGTAGAGGTTATAGGGCACGTCCCACTGCTGAATGCCACCGTCCTTCAGGACGGCAACCTGATCACACATGGCGAAGGCTTCCTGCTGATCGTGGGTGACCAGTATCGCGCTAATGCCCAGGGTTTTCAGAATGTCCCGCACGTCCAGGCTCAGCCGCCGACGCAGGTCTGCGTCCAGGTTGGAAAAGGGCTCGTCCAGCAGGATCAGGGTAGGTTCCGGGGCAAGAGCCCGGGCGAGGGCGACACGTTGCTGCTGGCCGCCGGATAACTCGTGAGGGTAATTATTTGCCAGGTCCTGGAGGTGGACCACCTGGAGCAGCTCACTGACCTTCTGTTTTTTCTCGTCCCGGCTTTCGCTGCGCAGGCCAAAGCCGACGTTCTCAGCAATGGTCAGGTGCGGAAACAGCGCGTAATCCTGGAACACCATTCCGATGCGGCGTTTCTCGGGGGCAAGAGTCTGGCCCGGCAGGCTGATGGACGAACCCTGCAGCCGGATCTCACCACCGTTGAGCGGCAGAAACCCTGCCAGTGCCCGAAGAATCGTGCTTTTACCGCAGCCGCTGGGGCCCAGCAGGCAGCCAATGTCGCCGTGGGACAGGGCGAAACTGACCTCCTTGACCACTGAGCCGTCACCGTAACCGCAAGACAGATTGTTGACTTCGAGAAGCCAGTCGTCGGGTTGGGTCAGGCTTTCGATCATCGGATCAGTCCAGGCGGTTGAGGATCAGGAATTCAAGCAGTGCCTTCTGGGCATGCAGGCGGTTCTCGGCTTCGTGCCAGACCACGGAACTGGCATGTTCCATCATGTCTGCCGAGATCTCCTCGCCTCTGTGGGCGGGCAGGCAATGCATGAACAGGGCATCCCTGTCAGCGGTGGCCATCAGTGCCGGATTAATCTGATAGTCACTGAAAGCCTTTTCCCGGGCTTTCTGTTCGTCTTCCTGGCCCATGGAAGCCCATACATCGGTGACCAGCAGGTTGGCGCCCCTGGCCGCTTCCGCCGGGTCCCGAAGGATCTCGACGCGGTCAGAGTGCGTTTTCAGAAGCGACATGTCTGGTTCATATCCCTCAGGACAGGCCACGCGCAGGTTAAAACCGAACTGGTCTGCGGCATTGATGTAGGACTGGCACATATTGTTGCCGTCCCCGATCCAGGCCACGGTTCCGCCGCGTATGCTGCCCCGGTGTTCCCGATAAGTCTGCATGTCGGCCAGAAGCTGGCAGGGGTGGTAGTCGTCCGTCAGGGCATTGATGACCGGTGCCCGCGAGGCGGCGGCAAATCGCTCGACGATGTCGTGATCGAAAGTCCGGATCATCACGGCGTCGACCATGCTGGAGATAACAATGGCAGAGTCTTCCACAGGTTCTCCGCGACCCAACTGGGTGTCTCGCGGTGACAGAAACAGTGCCGAGCCGCCGAGCTGTGTCATTCCGGCCTCGAAAGACACCCGTGTGCGTGTGGATGATTTTTCAAAAATCATTGCCAGCACACGGTTTTTTAGGGTCTCGCGCACAACGCCCTGGTGCCACTCTTTGCGAAGCTTTGAGGCGTGGTCGAGCAGAGCTTCGAGCTCGTCAGGGCTCAGGTCATTGAGAGTAAGAAAGTGTCTTGCCATGAAATGGCCCTTCATTGATCTATGGACGCGTCGGAACTAGCTGCTGTGTTGTGTTTGGCGTTGTGCCTGATACTGTGCCTGGCGAGCGGCGGCCTGCCTTGCAGAGGGCCACAAGTCTAGCGGGTCAGCGGTTTGATGACAACGCCGCAACACGGGCTGACCGGTCTTTGGTGTTTGGTCCGGATCAGGCGAGCCGTGTACAATAGGGGTAAGTCGTTGCCAGCAGGCAACACATGATTCCTGCGTGAGGTAAGTGTCAATGGATATTAACGAAACCATCAAGAACCAGCTTGAAGAAAACCCGATCATTCTTTACATGAAAGGCTCGCCCCAGCAGCCCCAGTGCGGCTTTTCAGCAAAAACCTCCCAGGCGCTGATGGCCTGCGGTGAACGTTTCGCGTTCGTTAATATCCTGGATAATCAGGAACTGCGCGAGGCGCTCAAGGTTTACTCGAGCTGGCCGACCTATCCCCAGCTCTACATCAATGGCGAGCTGGTCGGTGGCTGCGATATTATCCTCGAGATGTCCGAGAGCGGCGAGCTTGCTGAGAAGGTCAAGGCAGCCGCAAAACAGGCGGAAGCCTGAGTCCGGCAATTGCCGCCAGTCAGAATGTATATCTGACCTCCACCCTGAATCGCCGCCGGCCTCCTTCGGAAGTCGGCGGCTCGGGGTAGGGGCTTGCCGATAACGCCGCCCGGTAAACCCGCCTGTCCAGCCCCTCGTTACCTGATGATTTTGTGATTCTCGCGTCGATCAGCGCGCCGTTGGCCATCAGGTTCAATTCCAGTTGCACTCCCAGCACCTGTCCTTTTTCGTATTGGTCCAGCTTTGGAATTTGTGCTTTGCGCGCAATGGTCTGAACCAGAAGCGAAAGATAAGCGCTCTCCTCGCTGGGCGCTTTGGACTTGAGCGTCACTTCCTGTTCCGATTTCTCCTGCTGTGCAGACGGTTGCCCCGCGACACTAGGCGCCGACTGACGGCTGCCCTCTGACTGCTGCGGCTGTGTCTCCCTGGGGGGCTGCGTTTTGCTGTCAACCTTGGTCTCAGGGGCTTCGCTTCCGGAGGGCTCCGGAGCTGAGCGGGGTTGTGGTCGCGATGTTCTGGGGACGTCCCGCGACGGCTGGGCCGCCAGAATGTCATCAACGGTGAAGGGCGTTACTCGGACCGGAGCACTGGTTTTCGCGGGGGCACTCTGAGTTGCCGGAGTGCCGCCTTCAGGAACCAGTTGAACCCTGACCGTTACCGGATTGTTGTTATGTTCCGGCAGGTCAAACGGAAAGCTTGCCATCAGCAGAGTATGAAACAGAAAGGCGACCGAGAGCGCCAGAGTAATCCGGTAGGCTCCCGGAAGACCGGTGCTTTGTTCGTGCTCCAGCATTCAGCCTATCCGGTCTTGCTCCGCAGACTGCCGACGACGGCATCCAGCGCCCGGTCTATCAGGGCACCCTGTTCGAGGACGGTCAATCGGCCCCGGCGTAACTCGTGAGCCAGATCAGAGCGCGTTTTCTCGATCACCTTGAGCCCCATCCGGTTGACGAACACGAAGCACTCCGCCTCCTCGATAATGGCTGAAAGTTTACAGCGGAAGCTGGCGCCGTTGACCAGATTGAACTCGACCCAGTTGCCGATCTCGATCTGGTCAATCTGGGCTATGTGCTCGGCAATCGCCGCGTTTTCAAGCTCCTGCTGGCGCTCAATCGCCGTCTGGGGCCCCTTGGGCTCTTCGTCCTCGGTCTCTGGCGAGTCTTCCATGGCTTCGACCAGGGCATTGGCCCGGAAGGCTTCGGTCAGCTCGTGTTTCAGGTCGGCCATCATTTCGTCAAGCTTGGAAGAGTTATAGGACACTTCCTCAAGACCGGCCCTCAGCGATTTTAATAGTCCAGGCACCACCCGAACCCACTGGTCCCGTTCCTGGTCTTCCTGGTGCGGGTGCAAGCACCAGATCAGGTCATCAACCACCCGGACCGTCTGCGCCCAGCGGTGCTCGACATCGTCCCGCAGATAAGCCAGAAACATTACCCGACTCCAGCCGTTCAGCAGAATGTTTCGCACCGGCTCATTGAGCTTGTAGCGGGAAAGCTTCTTCTGAAGCAGCTTATCGACGGTTTCCTGCGCTTTCTGTGATTTGATGCGGCCGCGCTCTGACTCGCGGGTACGCTGTTCAACCAGGGATGATTTGCGATTTTCCCGGGCCAGAAACTGCTCGAATTCGTCGCTCAATGTCTCGAAAAGGCTTACATCACCATCGAACTCGTTGAGGATGCGGGCGACGATAGAGTGTATCTGGTCATACAGTTTGTCCCGTGACTTCTCATCACTGTCGCTCCAGCCTATTCCGGCACGAGCCAGACTGTTCAGAAGCCGGCGGGCGGGGTGGGTGGCCTTGCTGAAGAAGGTCTTGTCCTTAATCACCACCTTGAGAATGGGAATCTGAAGGCGGCTGATCAGCACCTGAACGGGCGCCGACAGGTTGTAGTCGTCAAGAATGAACTCGAACAGCATGGAGACCAGGTTGATCAGGTCCTCGTCCATTTCGTTCAGTGCGGGTTTCTTGCCCTCTTCGGTGGCGTTTGTCTGTGCCAGCAGTTGCTCAACCACCGAGCGCAGGTCGACCATGGTCGGCCTGCCTTCACTGAGGTTGCTCCAGTTGCGGATTTCAGCGGTTTGCTGGGGAAGCGCACTGAGCAGGCTTATCAGCTCTGCGCCACCAATAACCTGAATGTTGGGGTCGGCGGATCTCGGGACCTGTCCGGAACTGGCGCGTTGAGAAGCCAGCATCTGTCGGATCTGGTCAAACATCTCGCCTTCATGGTGGCCCTGGGCGCCGGAAGTCGCGGCGGCCGGGTCCGTGCTATCGCTTGCCTGGGCTGTGCCTTCCTGGCCGGGCCTGTCGTGCTGCTTGCCAGTCTTGCCGTGGTAGCGGAAATTGGGGATAACGCCGGCCTGGACAAGAATCCGGTTGGCCTCATCCAGCAACATGCCCAGATTGGATACCACATAGCGATCAAACTGCTTCAGCAGAATCAGTCGCTCCCGAATCTGTATTTCCAGGGCTTGAATGGCTTCGACAAAGGCGCTGCAGAGGTGCTCCGGTGACATGGGGTTGACCGGTGTTTCCTCGGTCACACCCGGATAGATTGTACTGAACCGGGCTTGAAGCTGCAGCAGGGGCCCCTGAAAGTGAACCTTTGATTTGGAAATCATGGCGTTCAACGCGACCTGCTCTTCAAGGTCGTCGTCGCCCACAAGGGAAAGGCTATCAGCGCTGGCTGATTGGGCCGCCAGGTCTTCGGTTGCTGCAGCGCCGCTTTGAGGTGGGTGCGAAAACAGCTGGCTGACGGCGTTCTGAAAGTGTTTTTCGACGCCTTTGCGCTTTATGCGGATTTCACGCATGGCTTCAAAGTAGCGGTTCTGTTCGTTGTTACTTCTGGCGTTGTTGGCCAGTTCGAACAACGAATCATCCACTGCGTCAAAGGCACCCTGCAACAAGTCTCCCAGCCCGGCCACAACGGTGTCGCGGATGCGTACAACCTCAGTTGGCAAGGGGCTTGAGCTACCGGCTTCCCGGTGCTCCCGGAGAAAATGTATGCCGGACTGCTTGTTCATGGCCGACTCCTGTGTGCGCCTCAACCGGCTGCAAAACCGAGCAGAATCTGTTTGATCTTTTTTTAGAACAATCTACCGCATTTTAACACGCGGTGACATAGGCGAGTGTGAACAAAATCTGATCACCCGTCCACAGGATCAACAAAAACAGGCAATGGCCTATCGTGCAGCCCTTTTTTTCTTTCGTTTGATCGGATGGACAATGGCAGCCTTCACCACATTGTCCTTTATCTGGAGTACTTCTACCCGGTGCCCGCCTACCCTCAGGCAGACGTTGGTATCCGGAATGTTCTCCAGTGTTTCGGTGATCAGTCCGTTCAGGGTTTTGGGGCCGTCCAGGGGCAGTTTCCAGCCCAGGGTCTTGTTGATGGTGCGAACGGCGGATGTGCCGTCGATGATAAAGGTGCCATCGTCCTGAGGGATGATGTCCGGGCTTGTGGAGGCGTAGTCCGTGGTGAACTCACCCACAATTTCCTCAAGGATGTCCTCCAGGGTTGCCAGCCCGAGAACGTCGCCGTACTCATCCACCACCATGCCAAATCTGCGCTTCTCTTTCTGGAAGTTGATCAGCTGGGTGTTCAGCGGTGTGCTTTCCGGAATGAAATAGGGCTCCCGGCAAAGCTGCATCAGCATCGCCTTGTTGATGTCCTCCTGATGCAGCAGTTTGGTTGCGTTGCGAAGATGAAGCACGCCCTGAATGTTATTGATGTCGCCCTTGAACACCGGCAACCGGGTATGTTGGCTGCTTCGGAGCTGTCGCAGGATGGTGTCGAGGTCGTCTTCCAGATCAATGCCCACCACCTCGTTTCTCGGCACCATGATGTCATTGACGGTGACTTTCTCCAGGTCAAGGATGCTCACCAGCATGTCTTTGTGCTTGGTGGGAATCAGGGCACCGGCTTCGTTGACCAGGGTGCGCAGCTCTTCACGGCTCAGGTGGTCAGTGGCGGCGTCGTTTGCTGATACGCCAAGCATCTTGAGAATGGCGCCGGTAAACAGATTGACTGCCCAGACAACGGGATACAGCAGTTTGAGCAGAGGCCCCAGCACATGGCTTGCAGGGAAGGCGATTTTCTCGGGAAACAACGCTGCCAGGGTTTTTGGTGTGACCTCGGCAAAAATCAGTATGACGATGGTGAGCATCACTGTGGCAATGGCGATACCGGCATCGCCCCAGATCCGGATGGCAATTACGGTGGCGATAGAAGAGGCAAAGATGTTGACGAAGTTGTTGCCGATCAGAATCACACCGATCAGCTGGTCCGTCCGGTTCAGCAGTCCCTGGGCGCGCTTGGCGCCTTTATGGCCCGTCTTGGCCATATGCTTGAGGCGATAGCGGTTGAGCGACATCATGCCGGTTTCGGAACTGGAGAAGAAAGCTGAAAGCAGAACCAGGCCGGCCAGGATGATAAACAGCGCGGTGAGCGATGTCTCGTTCAAGAAAAAGAGTCCTTTCGTAGCGGGGATGACGTTAAGGTGGTGTTTGCGGTGTCTGGTGTCAAGTAATGGTCGCCGGGATCTGGGGCGTTCATACGCCGCGCTGGAAAATCAGCTCGAGGACGAACTTGCTGCCGTAAAAGGCCATCATCAAAAGGGCGCAGCCCGCCAGCGTCCAGCGGCTTGCGGTAACGCCGCGCCAGCCCCTGATGTACCGGCCGACCAGCAGAGCGATGAATACCACCAGCGACAGCAGGGAGAACACGGTTTTGTGGGCCAGATCCTGGGCAAACAGGTCTTCCACGAACAGGGCTCCGGTGGCGATTGCCAGAACCAGTAGCGTAACGCCCGCCCAGACCAGCTCGAACAGCACTGATTCCATGGTCTGGAGTGGTGGCAGGTTTCTGATCAGCAGGCTGTTATAGTTACTTTTCAGGCCCCGGTTCTGCATATACAGAAGAACGGCCTGCAGCGCTGCCAGGGTAAAAAGGCTGTAGGCGGTAATCGAGAGCGCGATATGAGACAGCATGCCGTAGCTGTATCCGGGCACGGCGCGGGACGATGAATGGTTAACCAGCACCATTATTATGGTCAGCCCCGCCAGTGGATAGACCCCGAGAAAAAGACTTTGAACCGGCTTGCGGAGATTCAGGATCAGTAGCAGAAAGACAATCAGCCAGGAAATAAGAACCGAGCTGTGGAAGAAGCCGAAATCAAAGGCGCCCTGACGGTAGACAGTCTGGGCCGTCAGCAGGCCATGGCTGGTCAGCGCGAGGAGGCCGATCAGTGAGGTAATTGCCGTATTGGTGTGGACCCTGCCGCGGAAGCTGAGGGCCTGCAGGGCGGTGCCAATGCTGTAGAGCAGTAACGAGGTGACCGCGAGGATCAGCGTTCCCATGACTTCCTTTAACCACATTCAAACAGAGAATCGGCGGGGATTGACACCGATTTGACCGGGCTGGTCGTTTCAAGGCGCTAGTCTGGTTATAATGTCGCGATTATGCAACAGGAATCAAGGAGCCCGGCTGGGTTTCTCCTTGTTTTGCAATCAATTTATCCGGGTACGGAAGATCAGCATGTTTGAAAACCTTCAGGACAGACTTTCCGGCAGTTTGCGCAAAATCTCGGGCCAGGCGCGACTGACCGACGACAACATCAAGGAGACTCTGCGGGAAGTTCGCATGGCTCTGCTGGAGGCAGACGTTGCCTTGCCGGTCGTCAAAGAGTTTATCGAAGGGGTTCGTCAGCGCGCGGTGGGTCAGGAGGTCCAGCGTAGCCTGACGCCCGGCCAGGTTTTTGTGAAAGTGGTCCAGCAGGAGCTGGAGCGGGTGATGGGGGACGGCAACGAGTCCCTGAACCTTGCTACCCAGCCGCCTGCGGTGATCATGATGGCGGGCCTGCAGGGCGCGGGTAAGACCACAACCGTGGCCAAGCTTTCCCGTTTCCTTAAAGAGCGGCAGAAAAAATCGGTGATGGTGGTCAGCGCGGACGTCTACCGTCCGGCGGCGATTCGCCAGCTTGAAACCCTGGCCGGGGAGGTGGGTGCCGAGTTCTTCCCCAGCTCTGCCGATCAGGATCCGGTGGATATCGCCAATGCCGCCATGGACGCGGCCCGTAAAAAGCATATCGATGTGCTGATTCTCGACACGGCGGGCCGGCTGGCCGTTGATGAGCAGATGATGGGCGAGATCGGCCGGCTCCATAAAGCCGTTCAGCCCATCGAAACACTGTTTGTTGTTGACGCCATGACGGGTCAGGACGCGGCGAATACTGCCAAGGCCTTCAACGATGCGCTTCCTTTAACAGGTGTTGTTCTTACCAAGACCGACGGCGATGCCCGCGGTGGTGCGGCCCTGTCTGTTCGTCACATTACCGGCAAGCCCATCAAGTTTCTGGGTGTGGGTGAAAAATCCGATGCGCTGGAGCCATTCCATCCGGATCGGGTGGCGTCGCGGATTCTGGGTATGGGCGACGTGCTGTCCCTGATAGAGGAAGCCGAGCGCAAGATTGACCACAAGAAGGCCGAGAAGCTCACCAAGAAGATCAAGAAAGGCAAGAGCTTCGATCTGGAAGATTTCCGCGACCAGTTGCAGCAGATGAAAAGTATGGGCGGTATCGGCGGTCTGATGGACAAGCTGCCGGGTATGGGTCAGATGGCGCAGATGGCCCAGCAGCAGGTCAATGACAAGTCTATGGGGCAGATGGAGGCGATCATCTGTTCAATGACGCCAAAGGAGCGCCGTTACCCGGATGTGATCAATAATTCCCGCAAGCGCCGCATTGCCTCTGGCTCTGGCACCCAGATCCAGGACATCAATCGCCTGCTTAAACAGCATAAGCAGATGCAGAAAATGATGAAGAAGTTTGGCAAGAAAGGCGGAATGGCTAACATGATGCGAGGCCTTGGGGGTATGATGCCGCCCGGCGGTGCAGGAGGCGGTATGCCTCCCCGCGGACGTATGTAGAAACCGGGACGTTTTCCCTGTTTTCTTTGGCGTTTAATTAGCATAGAATAGCGCCCCTTTCGAGTATGGGTCTTCGCGCCGGCCAGTGTTTTCGATGCTTGGCGGGTGTGAATCGTACAAAGTTCGTACATCAGAACAGGATATTGGTCGAAATGGTTATAATCCGTTTGGCTCGCGGCGGCTCTAAGAAGCGCCCGTTCTATCATTTGACAGTCACTGACAGCCGCAAATCACGCGACGGTCGTTTCATTGAGCGTGTTGGCTTTTATAACCCGGTCGCTCGTGGCCAGGAAGAAAGCCTGCGTGTTGATCAGGATCGCGTAAATCACTGGCTGAGCCAGGGCGCCCAGACCAGCGAAACGGTTGCGAAGCTGCTGAAAGACGCTGCCGCCGCGTAGTGTAAGAGTAATAAGCGTTTACCGGGGTGCCGACATGACTAAAGATTCGCAGGAAACTGTGATTGGTCAGATTACCTCGGTTTTTGGGGTTAAAGGATGGCTTAAAGTCTATTCCTACACGGATCCCAAAGACGGAATTCTCGATTATCAGAACTGGACTCTGGTCCACAACGGTAAACGGATTTCTGCAAAGCTTGAAGAAGGTCGTCGTCAGGGTCAGGGAATCGTAGTCCGGCTGAAAGGTATCGACGACCGGGATGTTGCCCGCACCTATTGTGGCGCCGATATCACAGTCCCTACAACTGAGTTGCCGGAATTGCCCGAGGGGGAATTTTACTGGCATCAGCTTGAGGGACTGACGGTTTACACGGTGGACGGTCAGTGTCTGGGTTTGGTCGATCATATGATCGAGACCGGCGCGAATGATGTGCTGGTGGTCCGCGCGACCGATGCGTCGATTGATCAGCGTGAACGCCTGATTCCCTATCTGCCAGAGCAGGCGGTGAAACAGGTCTCGCTGGCAGAATCGACAATCACGGTGGACTGGGACCCGGAGTTTTAGGGGTGTGGATTGGCGCAGTCAGTCTGTTTCCCGAGATGTTTGCCTCGGTCACTGACGTTGGAGTAACCGGCAGGGCGTTCCGGGACGGGTTATTGACGTTTCAGACGTGGAACCCGCGGGACTTTACCCACGATCGCCATCGAACCGTGGACGATCGGCCCTACGGGGGCGGCCCGGGAATGCTGATGAAAATTCAGCCCCTGAGGGACGCGATCCACGCTGCCAGAGCTGCATCCCCTGGCAGGGCTTGCGTGGTGTATCTGTCACCCCAGGGTGAGCCACTGAATCAGAAGGTGGTCGAGTCGCTGGCTTCAGAGCAGAATCTGATACTGGTGGCAGGCCGCTATGAAGGTGTTGATGAGCGCCTGATTTCGGCGGAAGTCGATCGGGAAGTGTCACTGGGCGATTTCGTGTTGTCCGGTGGCGAACTGGCAGCCATGGTTGTCATGGACGCGATTACACGTCTCATCCCCGGAGCGCTGGGTCATGCGCAGTCGGCAGAGCAGGATTCCTTTGCAGACGGATTGCTGGATTGTCCGCACTACACCCGGCCTGAAGTCTATGAAGGCCAGACAGTGCCGGAGGTTTTACTGGGCGGTCATCATGATCAGATCCGGCGTTGGCGGCTCAAGCAGTCGCTGAGGCGAACCCGGGAGCGACGCCCCGACCTGCTTGAAAAGCGGGTGTTTACGGACGAAGAGCGTGAGCTACTGGAAGAAATTTTAAACGAACCGGGTGCCTTCGAATCATCAGGGCATTAAAGATTGGGTATCAGGAGCAATACGATGAGCGGCAAGAACAACATCATCAGTCAGATTGAAACAGAGCAGATGACCAAGGAAGTTCCGGTCTTTGCACCGGGCGACACCGTGGTCATTCAGGTTCGCGTAACAGAAGGCAACCGCGAGCGTCTGCAGGCGTTCGAGGGCGTTGTGATCGGTAAGCGCAACCGCGGCATGAACTCTTCTTTCACCGTGCGGAAGATTTCCTACGGCGTGGGCGTCGAGCGTACCTTCCAGACCTTCTCCAAGCTGATCGAAAGCATCAGTGTGAAGCGTCGCGGTGATGTTCGTCAGGCCAAGCTTTACTATCTGCGTGACCTGTCTGGTAAGGCAGCTCGCATCAAGGAAAAGCTGGGCTGAGCATCCACCAGTGCCCAGGGCAGTGGATGGTAAGACAGTGACAGGAGAAAAGGCGGCCGATGGCTGCCTTTTCTTTTATGTATGATCGATAAGCGCAGAACCCGGGAAGTCGTGCGGGCGCCGGATGCGGCCATCGTTGAGCGCTTCTGTGATGCCATCTGGCTTGAGGATGGCCTGGGCGAGAAAACCCGCCAGGCGTACCGAAGCGACCTGGAACGGTTGGCGGCCTGGCTGACGAAGCAGCCAGGCCAGCCTTTCTTGACGGATGTCCGCCGGGGCGACCTGCTGGGATGGATTTCCAGCGGGCTGGCGGACGGCTTCAAGTCGTCCACTGCGGCAAGGCGCCTGTCGGGGCTGCGCCGGTTCTATCGCTACCTGCTGCGTGAGGGCCTGGTTGCCGAAGACCCGACTCTGCGGATAGACAGCCCCCGTTTACCCCAGAAGTTGCCGGATTCGCTCTCGGAAGACGATGTTGAGCGACTGCTTGCGGAACCGGACCCCGAGCTGCCCATTGAGCTGCGGGATAAGGCCATGATGGAAATACTGTACGGCTGCGGTCTGAGGGTTTCGGAACTGGTGGCGCTGACAGTAGACGAAGTAAATCTGCGGCAGGGGGTTATCCGGATTATCGGCAAAGGCAATAAAGAACGCCTGGTGCCCATGGGGGAAGAAGCGGTCGACTGGCTGCTCAGATACATGCGCCACGGTCGTAAAGAACTGCTGAAAGGCCGGCCTTGCGATGCGCTTTTTCCCGGCAACCGGCCTGCGGCGATGACACGGCAGACCTTCTGGTACCGGATAAAGCATTACGCCCTGCGTGCGGGGATTCGCAAGCATTTGTCTCCCCACACCCTACGACATGCGTTCGCTACGCACCTGCTTAACCACGGTGCTGATCTCAGGGTTGTGCAGATGCTGCTGGGGCACTCCGACCTATCGACAACCCAGATATACACCCATGTGGCCCGTCAGCGCTTGCAGTCCCTGCATCAGTCTCACCATCCCCGGGGCTGACAACCCGGCAGGCAGTGGCGTGACGCTGGCAAATTGATGATGGGCAGGTTACTTTTGGCTTCTTGCCAGTGAACTTTAGCGGTCCCTTTCTGTCGCAGCCTCTGCCGCTTCTGGCCCGAACTCTTTTAACCCTGGATGACCGGAAAAGTCTATGCCCACATATAAAATGCCCGCTCTATTGAACATCTGTCTGGCTGCAATGGTCTCTGGCCTGTTCAGTGCTCAAGCAATGGCTGGTGAAGCCGAAGACGCCATTGCAAAAAAACTCTCCGCGGCAATACCGCAACTGAACATTACCGGCGTCAGCAAATCTGAGGTGCCGGGCCTGTACGAGGTGTCGAGTACCAATGGCGGCAGCATTCTGGCCACGGAAGATGGACAGTATCTGCTGACGGGTGATGTGCTCAAGGTCACTTCCCAGGGCATTGCCAACCTGTCGGAAGAGAAGCGCCTGAGCGAGCGAACGCAAACCCTGGCCGAGTTCGGCCAGGAAGGCATTATCAGCTATCCGGCCAATGGCGAGCAGAAGGCCTCTATTGCCGTTTTTACCGATATTGATTGCCCCTACTGCCGCAAGTTTCACGACGAAGTGCCCCAGCTCAACGACATGGGAATCACGGTCAACTATTACGGATTCCCCCGCTCCGGGCCCAATACACCATCTTTTGCAAAATATGTGTCGGTATGGTGCTCGGACGACCAGCAGGCTGCGATGGATGCCGCCAAGCAGGGCCGAAGCATCGACAGCAAGACCTGCGAGAACCCGGTGGCAGACCAGTACCAGCTTGGGCAGCAGGTGGGCGTGACGGGAACGCCGGCAATCATCCTGGACAATGGCCAGGTGGTGCCCGGCTATCGTCCTGCCAAACAACTGGCTGAAGTGTTGGGAGTGCTGTAAGCGACCTGCTCTGACGGGGTTATTCGGGCGGGCATTTACCGTTATACTGTCGCTCGCTTGAGCAACCTATCGGGAACAGAGGTGAAAGTTTGAAACAGGTCAATGTCGGAATCTGCGGATTGGGCACCGTCGGTGGCGGTACATTCAACGTTCTGGAGCGTAACGCAAAGCTGATTTCGGGCCGCACCGGTATTGATATCCGGGTTGCCCGGGTGGCGACCCGCACACCCAGAACCGATATTAATCTGGGTGATATTCCCTTCAGCACCGATGTGTTCGATGTGGTTAATGATCCCTCAATTGATGTGGTTGTGGAGCTCATCGGTGGCTATGACACCGCGCGGGAACTGGTGATGTCGGCCATCGAGAAAGGCAAGCACGTGGTCACCGCGAACAAGGCGCTGATTGCTGTGCATGGTAACGAGATCTTTGCCGCCGCGGCGAAGAAAAACGTCATTGTTTCCTATGAAGCCGGTGTTGCCGGCGGTATTCCGGTAATCAAGGCGGTCCGTGAGGGCATGGCGGCAAACCGGCTGGACTGGATCGCAGGCATCATTAACGGCACCGGCAATTACATTCTCACCGAAATGCGCGCCGGCCGTGAGTTTGCCGAAGTGCTCAAAGAAGCCCAGGACCTGGGATACGCTGAAGCGGATCCGACGTTTGACGTTGAAGGCATTGATGCCGCGCACAAGCTCACCATCCTGGCCTCCGCCGGTTTCGGTGTGCCACTGCAGTTCGAAAAGGCCTACACCGAAGGCATTTCCGAAATTACCCCTTACGACATTACCCACGCCGAAGTTCTGGGCTATCGCATCAAGCACCTGGGTATTGCCCGTCGCCGTGAAGGCGGCATCGAACTGCGTGTGCATCCGACACTGGTTCCCCGGAGCCATCTGATTGCCCAGGTTGATGGCGTACTCAATGCGGTACTGGTGGACGGCGATGCGGTCGGACAGACCATGTACTACGGCCCCGGCGCAGGCGACGAAGCCACGGCATCTGCGGTGATCGCGGATATCATTGACGCTGCCCGTACGGTGGCCTCGGCCAGTGACCAGCGGGTCCCGTATCTCGGCTTCGAGCCAGAGGCGATGGAAGACCTGCCGGTGCTGCCAATGGAAGATATCCAGTCCGCCTACTACCTGCGGATCACTGCGATGGACCACCCCGGCGTACTTGCCAAGATCGCCTCGGTTCTGAGCGAGCACGGCATCAACATAGAATCCATCATGCAGAAAGAATCCGAGTTCAAGGACGGGCGCATCCCGGTCATCATTCTGACCCACACGGTTCAGGAGCGTCAGATGAACCGCGCCATCGAGGAGCTGGAAGCGCTGAGCGATATTGATGGCCGCGTTGTCCGCATCCGCGCTGAAAATTTCGAAGGCTAGGCCCTCAGTTTAGAGAGACATAAACGGTGAGATACATCAGTACACGGGGCCAAGCGCCCTCGGTGGGTTTTGAGGATGTTCTGCTGACCGGGCTGGCCCCGGACGGCGGCCTCTATGTTCCCGAGTCCCTGCCGCACTTCAGCCTGGAAGAAATCCGCAGCTGGCGCGGTCTGTCCTACAGCGAGCTGGCGTTCAACGTCATGCACCCGTTTGTGGACGACGCCGTGCCGGAGGAAGACTTCCGGGCGATGCTCGACGAAACCTACAGTGTGTTTGCCCATCAGGCGGTGGCCCCGCTGGTTCAACTGGATACCAACGAGTGGGTGCTCGAGCTGTTCCGCGGGCCCACGCTGGCGTTCAAGGATTTCGCGCTGCAGTTGCTGGGTCGGCTGCTGGATTATGTGCTGGAAAAGCGCCAGCAGCATGTGGTCATCATGGGTGCGACCTCAGGGGATACCGGTTCGGCAGCCATCGAAGGCTGTCGCCGCTGTAAACACGTGGACATTTTCATTCTGCATCCCTATGAGCGGGTGTCGGAAGTCCAGCGTCGGCAGATGACCACCGTCAAGGGCGACAATATTCACAACCTGGCGGTGCGCGGCAACTTTGACGACTGCCAGCGCATGGTCAAGGCCAGTTTTGGTGACCAGTCGTTTTTGGGCGGCAAGACCCAGTTGGCGGCGGTAAACTCGATCAACTGGGCGCGGATCATGGCCCAGATCGTCTATTATTTTCATGCGTCCCTGGCTCTGGGCGGCCCGGATCGGAGCATGGCGTTCTCCGTGCCCACCGGCAATTTCGGCGACATTTTCGCCGGCTACCTGGCCAGAAACATGGGGCTGCCCATCTCCCAGCTGGTGATTGCCACCAACCGCAACGATATCCTCCACCGCTTCATGAGCGGCAACCGCTATGAACAACAGACGCTGGAACACACGCTGTCACCCAGCATGGATATCATGGTCTCCAGCAACTTCGAACGTCTGCTGTTTGACCTTCATGGCCGTGACGGGGCGGCGGTTAAAGAACTGCTGGAGAACGCATCGAAGGGGCCGGTCACCATTGAAGACTACCGCTGGAAAGCGGCTCGCCGGCTGTTCGACAGCGATGCGGTGGACGACGCCAGCACCACCGAGACCATTCGCGATATTTTCGAGCGCAACGAATACCTTCTGGATCCCCATACCGCCATCGGTGTGCGGGCCGCCAGAAACTGCCGCCGCGATCCGTCGGTACCGATGATTACCCTGGGTACTGCTCATCCGGCCAAATTTCCGGATGCGGTTCTGGAATCCGGCGTAGAGGCCAAACCGGAACTCCCTCTGCACATGGCGGACCTGTTCGAACGGGAAGAGCAGTACACGGTACTGGACAACGACCTGCACAAGGTCCAGGAATTCATTGCCAGGCACTGGAAAAACACCTGAGCGGCATGACACCCAAAAAGATCCTGCGTCGCCCCGGCCCGTCTGATAGCCAGCCGGACTGGGGCCACAACCTGCCCCCACTTCTGCGACGCCTCTACGCTGCCCGCGGCGTCACCTCTGACGAACAGCTCAGCTACACCCTCAAGCATCTTGCCTCTCCCATGGAGTTGCGCGGCATTGATCGCGCCGTCCAATTACTCGCGACCGCCATTATCGAAAAGCAGAGCGTGATGGTGCTGGGGGATTTCGATGCCGATGGCGCAACCAGTACCGCTGTGGCCATGCTTGGTCTGGGTATGTTGGGCCTTGAGCGGGTCGATTTCCGGGTGCCGAGCCGCTTTGCGGACGGTTATGGACTGACACCGGGCATTATCGACAGGCTCAAGGAGGAGGGCGCCCTGCCTGATCTGCTTGTCACCGTTGATAACGGGATTGCCGCTGTAGACGGGGTGCGGGCGGCAAAGGATCTGGGCATCAATGTGGTGGTCACCGATCATCACCTGGCGGGGGAAGTGCTGCCGGATGCCGACGCCATCGTAAATCCGAACCAGCCCGGCTGCCCCTTTCTGAGCAAAAACGCCGCCGGTGTCGGCGTGATGTTTTACGTGCTGACCGCCCTGCGCAAGCATCTGCGGGAACTGGGTAAGCTGCCGGTGCCGGAACCCAATCTGGGCAGCCTGCTCGACCTGGTGGCCCTGGGCACCGTGGCCGATGTGGTGCCGTTGGACCATAACAACCGGATTTTTGTTGAGCAGGGCCTGCGAAGAATTCGCCAGGGAGAAGCCAGGCCCGGGATTCTGGCGTTGCTGGAAGTTGCCGGCCGAGACCACACGGAGATCAGTTCAACCGATCTCGGTTTCGTGGTCGGCCCACGCCTTAACGCCGCCGGGCGACTGGATGATATGAGCGTGGGCATCGCCTGCCTCCTGGCAGACAGCCGGGATGAAGCCCTGAGGCTCGCCCAGGAGCTGGATACCTTCAACCGGGAACGCCGGACCATCGAAAAAGACATGAAAGCCCAGGCCCAGGACCTGTTAGCGTCCATGTCCCTGGATCTTGAGGGGCTGCCCTGGGGTCTGGCCCTGTTCGATACGGACTGGCACCAGGGCGTGATCGGAATCCTGGCCGCCCGTATCCGGGAGCAGACCCATCGCCCGACCATTGCCTTTGCGCCGGACGAAAATGGAATCGACATCAAGGGCTCGGCGCGTTCGATCCCGGGCCTTCACATCCGCGACGTGCTGGCGGTGGTGGATGCCCGTCACCCGGGCATGATGAAAAAATACGGCGGCCATGCCATGGCAGCGGGTATGACCCTGTTGCGCAACGACCTGGATGCCTTCAGCGAAGCCTTCGACAGGGCAGTGCGGGATACCCTCCGCGCCGAAGACCTGGAAGCGGCCATCACCACCGACGGCCCGCTGAATCCTGACGAACTCCATCTGGATACGGCGACACTGCTCAAACGCGCCGGCCCCTGGGGGCAGCATTTCCCCGAGCCGCTGTTCGACGGCAATTTCCGCGTGGTCAGCCAGCGCATTGTCGGCGAGAACCACCTGAAGCTGGTGCTGCAACCGGAAGACGGCGGTGGCATCATCGACGGCATTGCCTTCAACACCGGCCCGGAAGTCCCCGATTACACCCGCACCGGGGCCCGTGTGGTCTACAAACCTGACGCCAATACCTTTCGTGGGCGGACCAATCTGCAGTTGTTGATTGATTACCTTGAACCTTTGGCCTGATTGAGGGCTGGGAGTCTGGCACGAGGGTGGAGGCTCTTTTCTTTCGGGAAAAGAACTCGCTTCGCTCAGACACCTTTATCCCTGCAGAAAAGAACCTCCACCCCCGTGCCGATCCGGCTTCACAGGTAACGCCCAAACCCGTAGGTCGGATTAGGCCCATCGGGCCGTAATCCGACAAAAAGCGGCCTTGGGTGGTGTATCGGGGATTGTTGGATTACGAGGCGTTGCCTCTAATCCAACCTACGGTTTGGCGGTAACTCCCAGCTTCCAGGCGTTGGGCGGTAAGGACCTTCCAGGATCGTCAAAAACATGGATGTTTTTGTCGAGCGTACATGGACGTATTCACAGCGTATCCTGGAAGGTCCTTACCGCCCGGCGCCTGCACCAAGCTTAAAACCACCGGCTGATTTAATAACCAATATCGGGTAGAATCTCGCGTCTGATTTTGATCGCTCTCATTTCCCAATTGCGAGTAAGGCATTCATGGAAATTAATCCCATTGTTACGAAGATAAAAGAGCTTCGTGAGCGCACTGAAGCGCTCAGGGGGTATCTTTGACTACGACCAGCGAAGTGAAAGACTGACCGAAGTCGAGCGTGAACTGGAAGTACCCTCAGTATGGGAAGACCCTGACCGGGCCCAGGCGCTGGGTAAGGAACGCTCCGATCTGGAACTGATCGTCCGCACCATCGACAACCTCACCACCGGCGTGAACGACGCAGACAGCCTGCTTGAAATGGCCGCCGAGGAAGAGGACGAAGGTACGGTCGCGGAGATAGAAGCCGACCTGGAAAGCCTGGACAAAGAGTTGGAAAAGCTCGAATTCCGCCGTATGTTCTCCGGCGAGATGGACTCGAACAACGCCTACATGGATATTCAGGCAGGTTCCGGCGGCACCGAAGCCCAGGACTGGGCAAACATGCTACTGCGCATGTATTTGCGCTGGGCCGAGCACCGCGGCTTCAAGTCCGAGATCGTTGAGCTGCAGGAAGGGGATGTGGCCGGCATCAAGAGTGCCACCGTTCATATTCAGGGTGACTACGCCTACGGCTGGCTGCGCACGGAAACCGGCGTTCACCGCCTGGTGCGCAAATCGCCGTTTGATTCCGGCAATCGTCGTCACACCTCCTTTTCATCGGTGTTTATCTCGCCGGAAGTGGATGACAGCTTTGAGATCAACATTGATCCGTCCGACCTGCGGGTCGACGTTTACCGGGCGTCCGGCGCCGGTGGTCAGCACGTTAACCGGACCGAATCCGCAGTGCGCCTGACCCACAACCCGACCGGTATTGTGGTGGCCTGCCAGGCTGGCCGAAGCCAGCACCAGAACAAAGATCAGGCCATGAAACAGCTCAAGGCCAAGCTGTACGAGCGCGAAATGCAGGAGCGTAACGCGGCGAAGCAGCAGGCCGAAGATGCCAAGGCCGATATTGGCTGGGGCAGTCAGATTCGCTCCTACGTGCTGGATGATGGCCGGATCAAGGACCTGCGTACCCGGGTCGAGACCAGCAACATCCAGAACGTGCTGGACGGCGATATCGACAAGTTTATCGAAGCCAGTCTGAAGATGGCGCTGTAACCGGCGCCGGCAAGGCCGTTTTGATTTCCGACAGCTTTAACATTCCCGAAACAATCCCGATTTTAGTGAGCCAACATGACTGACCACCCACAGAACGCACCGCAAGAGGACAACAAGCTGATTGCCGAGCGCCGCGCAAAGCTGTCTGACATGCGTGAGCAGGGCAATGCCTTTCCTAACACCTTTCGTCGTGACGCTTCGGCCGCCGAACTGCAGGCAAAATACGGTGACAAGACCAAGGAAGAGCTTGCCGAGATGGGCATTCAGGTGGCGGTTGCCGGTCGCATGATGCTCGACCGCAAGGCGTTCAAGGTGGTTCAGGACATGACCGGCCGCATCCAGATCTATGCCACCAAAGACGTGCAGAAAGACACCAAGCACTGGGATCTGGGGGACATCGTCGGGGTACGTGGAATCCTGTGTAAATCCGGCAAGGGCGACCTGTACGTCACCATGGACGAGTATGTGCTGCTGACCAAATCCCTGCGTCCGCTGCCGGAAAAGCACAAGGGCCTGACGGATACCGAGGCCCGGTACCGTCACCGCTATGTGGATCTGATGGTCAACGAAGACAGCCGTCGTGTGTTCTTTGCGCGGTCAAAAATCATCAACACCATGCGCCAGTACTTTACCGACCGGGACTTCATGGAAGTGGAGACACCCATGCTGCAGGTCATCCCCGGTGGCGCAACGGCGCGGCCCTTCGTGACCCACCACAACGCGCTGGGTATGGACATGTACCTGCGCATCGCCCCGGAACTTTTCCTGAAGCGCCTGGTGGTCGGCGGATTCGAGCGCGTTTTCGAAATCAACCGCAACTTCCGCAACGAAGGCCTGTCGACCAGGCATAACCCCGAATTCACCATGGTGGAGTTCTACCAGGCCTATGCTGACTACAAAGACCTGATGGATCTGACCGAGGACATGCTGCGCACCATCGCCCAGAAGGTCCTCGGCACCACGACCGTGGTCAACACCCGCACCCTGGCCAATGGCGAGGAAGAGTCGGTGGAGTACGACTTCGGCAAGCCTTTCGAGCGCCTGACCGTGGTCGACGCCATCCTGCGCTACAACCCGGACATCCGTGCCGAGCAACTGGCCGACGACGCCGGCGCCCGCAAGGTGGCCGAAGAGCTTGGCATCAAACTGAAAGACAGCTGGGGCCGTGGCAAGGTACAGATCGAAATCTTCGAAGCGACCGCCGAGCATCGCCTGCTGCAGCCCACCTTCATCACCGACTACCCGAAGGAAGTGTCACCCCTGGCCCGCTGCAAGGACAACGACCCGTTCGTGACCGAGCGATTCGAGTTCTTCGTGGGTGGCCGCGAAATCGCCAACGGCTTCTCGGAGCTGAACGACGCCGAAGACCAGGCCGAGCGCTTCCGTGAGCAGGTGGCCGAAAAAGATGCCGGCGACGACGAAGCCATGTTCTACGACGAAGACTACGTCATGGCCCTGGAATATGGGCTGCCGCCCACCGCAGGCGAGGGCATCGGCATCGACCGCCTGGCGATGCTGCTGACTGACAGCCCGTCCATCCGCGACGTCATCCTGTTCCCCGCCATGCGCCCGGAACACAAAGCGGACCAGACCAAAGCCAAAGAGGCCGAGTAATCATGCACCCCGCGGACGAGCTGGCAGGCCACCTGCGGCCAGACCGCGGTTGGCTTGAAAACCTGGAAGGCGAATTCCGCCAACCCTACATGCGGGCACTGGCGGAATTCCTGGCCGCGGAAGACGCCGCCGGCAAAACCCTGTTCCCGCCCCGGCGCTTCGTATTCAACGCCCTGAACAGCACGCCCCTGGAAAACGTTTCCGTGGTGATCCTCGGCCAGGACCCCTACCACGGCCCCGGCCAGGCCCACGGCCTGTCGTTCTCCGTCCGCCCCCATGTTCCGAACCCTCCGTCACTGCAGAATATCTTCAAAGAACTGCGGGAAGATGTGGGCTTCTCGCCGCCGGACCACGGCTGCCTGCAAACCTGGGCAGAGCAGGGCGTGTTGCTGCTGAACACGGTACTGACCGTTGTCCAGGGCCAGGCAGGCGCCCACCAGGGGCAGGGCTGGGAAACGTTCACCGATCGGGTCATCGACCTGGTGAATCGAGAGAGGGAAGGCGTGGTGTTTCTACTGTGGGGCAGCCACGCCCGCAAGAAAGGCAAAAGCATCGACCGCAGCCGACACCTGGTCCTGGAAGGTCCACACCCGTCCCCGCTGAGTGCTTATCGTGGTTTCTTCGGGAGCAAGCATTTCTCAAAGGCGAACGAGTGGCTGGAGCAGAAGGGTAAACCAAAGATTGATTGGGCGTTGCCAACGAAACACGAGTTGCTGAAGCGCTACGGCAAAGCCTGAGCTCCAGCTAGTGGGCCTGGCTCCCAAAACCGTGCGGAGCCATGGATGGCGGAGCCAGAGCGTACACGGACATATTTACAGCGTGTTTTGGGAGCCAGGCCCACTAGCTGGAGCAGCCCCCAAGGTAACAAAACCAAAACTTACTTCAGTAGCGCCATAGCCGCTTCCATCTGCGCATTCAGGTCCTCTTCCTCGTTCATATCCGCTTCCGGATCCAGCCCCAGCCGACCGAACGCCGAAATCGAATGACGATCAATCTCGTTCCAGGGATGCTCCATGCCTGAAATCAACTGCAGATTGGCGATCATCACCAGATCAGCGTAATCCGCAGACGGCACCTCACGCTGGAAATTGGCAAATTCCAGCGGCACATTCTGCAGCTCCTTGGGGAAATCCCACTTCTTCAGAATGGCAGCGCCAATACGCGGGTGAAGCTCATCAATCACATTATCCAGCATGATGCTGCTGATCTGGATATCACTGTCCTCAACGTAGCGCAGAATGGGCAGCACTCCGATCAGGTGTACCAGCCCCGCCAGAGTCGCCTGGTCAGGCTTCAGCTTCGTGTAGTTCTGGGCCAGTACGTGGCAGACGCCTGCCACCTCGGTACTGGTCTGCCAGGTAGCGCGCAGACGCTTGTCTATCATCTCCGACGTGGCCTGGAACATCTGCTCCATGGCAAGACCCATGGCCAGGTTACTGGTGTAGGCCATACCCAGCCGGCTGACCGCCATGTTCAGGTTTTCAATGGCCCGGCTGCCCCGGAACAGCGGGCTGTTACAGACCCGGATAATCCGCGCGGAAAGCGCAGTGTCGTTGCTGATAACCTTGACCAGATCCAGTATTGCCGAATCCTCGTTCTCGGCAATTTCCCGCACCTGCAAAGCCGCCTCGGGCAAGGTTGGCAAAACCAGCTTGTCGTTTTCGATGGCATTGGTCAGATCGGTTTTTATTGTTTCAACAATATTCGACATGGTCAGTCACGGTCCGCGCATTAGTAGAGACTTGGCCGCCCCGGCCGGTGAAGAGATTGAGGGTCGGGGCGAATGTTTAAGATGTGCAGTCAGTTATAGCAAATTTTGAGGATTCTTCCTGTGATCTTATGTATCAGGATTCGGCGGGCTGCTCCCGCTCCGGCACGCCATAAGGCAACGGGAGTTGTTTTAGCAGTATGCCAGGCGCATGTTTGAGTGCCAGGTCTGAGTCTGCGGCATCGTGTCTTACCACCGCAAGACATTCCGAATGGCCATCAGACAGCTGCACGGCATTGACAATTTCGCCCGCCGCCTTGTCGTTCCTGACGAGGGCCATGCCGGGCGACAGCCGCCCGCCTTCGGCAGGACACGAAAAGCGGAACAGGCTCTTCTTGAGCTGCCCCAGAAAATGCATGCGGGCAATGACTTCCTGACCGGTGTAACAGCCCTTTTTAAAGTGCACGCCACCGAGATGTTGCCAGTTCAGCATCTGGGGCACATAGCTTTCCCGGGTGTCCGGCGACAGTGTCGCCACGCCGGCCGCGATCTCCGATGCCTGCCAGGTAACGGGCTGATCCTCTCTCAGGGCGTCCAGCGCTTCCCGATGCCCGGCGTCCAATTTACCAGTCTGCCAGAGTTCAAAACGTATCAGCCCGTCACCGGTATCCATGGTGCGAATGAGGCGACCGCCGGCAATGGCAAGGGAGTCTCCCGGAGCCGGCAGTTTTCCCACCGGATCATCCGTGACCGCTTCGGCCGCCGGCTTGCCCAGCAGTCCGATGAGGGTTGCGCTCTCATCCACCGCCATGGAAGTGCCGCGGAACAGCATCAGGTATTTGCGCAGATGGGTGATGGTGTCTTCCGCCAGTGATGCCGGCAATGCCATCAGCACATCCTCGCCGTCCCGGACCATGCGGGTCAGGCAGTAGGCGCGCCCCTTTGGCGAACAGGCTGCCGCTCTTGGTGAAAACCGCTCGGTGACGTCCGCCATCTGCTGGCTGAACTGCCCTTGCAGGAATTTGTCGGTGCCCGCGCCGGAAACCCGCACAATCACCTGGTCAGGTACAGTGATGCGCGAGGCATCCGGTAACGGAAATGTGGCGACCGGAGCTTGCGGGTCAGACATGACATTCTCCTGAACTATTGGCTTTGAGTGGAACGTTCGCCCGCAGACCCCAGGCGCAGCCAGACTCTTAACTGGCGGTGCAGGTCACCGGCGATGTTTCCGGGGCTGTCGACGGACTGCTCGTTTCGGGCCCACAGTAACACTGAAACTGACTTGTATGTGGCGTCATCGGGATTGAGTTTCAAGATTATCAGGGCGGGATAGAGCCGGCTCTGTGGCCCGACGCTGGCCAGGAACTGCATGCCATTGTGCTGTTGCGCCTGTAACCCTCGATCAGTGATGGTCAGGCGGGTGATGGATCGTCCCAGGCTAAGTCGCCCGTTCAGGTTCCATTGATAAAGGGCCCCGGCCAGAGCAATTGGCAGCAGCATCAGGAAAGAAACGCCGTGGGTTCCGGCAAGGATCAAAATAAAGCCGCAAAGTACCATCCAGGGCAGGGCCGCCAGACAACCGACCACGCCACTGGGACGAAGCGGAATATCAATCCGGCTGGACACGGCTGAGAATGATATCAACGATGCGCTGAAGATCCGGATCATCGGGCCGGTTTCGTTGCATGAACCATTCGAACATATCGTTGTCTTCGCAGGTGATCAGCTTGTGGTAGCAGGCCTGATCTTCGGCGGGAAGATCGCGGTAGGCTTGTTCCAGAAAGGGTATGAGCAGAACGTCCAGCTCAAGCATGCCTCTTCGGCTGTGCCACCACAGGCGATTGAATTCGGCGTTATCAGACGCGTTATCAGACATTTTGCCTCTCGTTTAAGCGGTCGATGTTCGGTGACGGACCTGTCAGGGCCTGGGGCTCCGATAGGTCGAGGGAGTCAGTATGGTGTCTTTTGCCTCATTGAGCAGGCCGGGGAAGTCCAGAGTGTAATGCAGTCCCCGGCTTTCCCGGCGCTGCAGTGCCGAGCAGATGATCAGGTCGGCAACGGTCACCAGGTTCCTCAACTCCAGCAGGTCATTGGAGACCCGGTAGTTGCTGTAAAATTCCCCGATTTCCCGCTCCAGCAGGTCGATACGGTGTTTCGCCCGTTGCAGACGCTTGGTGGTCCGCACGATGCCCACATAATCCCACATGAAGTGTCTGAGTTCGTCCCAGTTGTGGGAGATTACCACGTCTTCGTCGGAATCCCGTACCTGGCTTTCATCCCAGTCCGGCGCCTGGGGTGGCGCCGGAATGTCGGATTCCCGGCGGGTAATGTCGGCAGCCGCCGCGCGGCCGTATACAAGACACTCCAGGAGGGAGTTGCTGGCCATGCGGTTGGCGCCATGAAGGCCGGTGAAGGCGGCCTCACCCACCACGTACAGCTGATTGATGTCGGTACGGGCGCGTTTGTCGCTGACAACACCGCCGCAGGTATAGTGGGCAGCCGGCACTACCGGTATCGGTTCCCGGGACATGTCGATGCCGAAGGTCAGACACTTTTCATAGACGGTAGGGAAGTGGTGTTTGATGAAGTCCCGGGATTGGTGGCTGATATCAAGGTACAGGTGGTCGGCACCCAGGCGTTTCATCTCGTGGTCAATGGCGCGGGCAACAATGTCCCGGGGAGCGAGTTCTGCCCGCTCATCGAACCGGTCCATAAAGCGTTCACCGCCGGGTAGCCGCAACACCCCGCCTTCACCCCTTACGGCCTCGGTTATGAGAAACGACTTGGCATGGGGGTGATACAGGCAAGTGGGATGGAACTGGTTGAACTCCATATTCCCGACCCGGCAACCCGCGCGCCAGGCCATGGCAATGCCATCGCCGGAAGCCCCGTCGGGGTTGGTGGTGTAGCGGTAGGCCTTGCTGGCGCCGCCGGTGGCAATGATGGTAAAGCGGGCACGGAAAAGCTCAACGTGGTTGTCCTCAAGATTCAGGATATAGGCGCCCACGCAGGCGTTGCCGGGCAGGGCCAGCTTCCGGTTGGTGATCAGGTCCACCGCTACCCGTCGCGACATCAGATGGATGTTTTCCCGCGCCAGGGCCTGGGAGGCCAGAGTTGTTGATACGGCGTGGCCGGTGGCGTCGGCGGCATGAATAATCCGTCGGTGGCTGTGGCCGCCCTCCCGCGTCAGGTGATACTGGGCCTGCTCGTCACGGCTGAAATCAACGCCGCTGTCGATCAGCCAGTCAATGCTTTCCCGGCCGTGCTCTACGGTAAATCTGACGGCGTCTTCATGACAGAGCCCGCCCCCGGCATTGAGCGTATCGGTGATGTGGTTTTCCAGGGAGTCGGTGTCGTCCAGTACCGCCGCAATGCCACCCTGGGCCCAGAGGGTAGCGCCGCTGCTGATGTCGCCCTTGCTGATCACGGCGATCTGAAGGTGAGGCGGCAGATTCAGTGCGACCGTCAGCCCGGCTGCGCCGCTGCCAATAATCAGTACATCGAATTCATGGGAGTGTGGCATCAGGTTGTTATCGCGGGCCATAATGTGGTTGTGTATTGAACTAAACTTTGCGCCTGCTGTCTATTTAGCCGAACGGGATGCCGCGGTTTCAACGGCATGAAACGGAACCGGACCCTGGGCAGGCGCATGAATACTCCAAGTCGCATTTACTCCGGCCAGTCGGCTGGAGCCCATCGGAGGCCGGGCGCTTCGTCCATGACAGCGGATTCTGAAAAGTACAAAGACGACCACGGCGACAGTCAGACGGATCTTCAGCTGGTGCGGAAGGTTCGTCATGGTGACCGGTCAGCGTTTGACCTGCTGGTGGTCAAATACCAGTCACGAGTTGCCTCGATTATCGGACGTTATGTGTACGACCAGCCGGAAGTGATGGATTTGACCCAGGAAACCTTCGTCAAGGCGTTCCGTGCTATTGACCGTTTCAGGGGCGACAGTGCCTTCTACACCTGGCTCTACCGGATCGCCGTTAACACCGCCAAGAACTTTCTGGAGTCCAGGGCGCGCCGGCCCCAAAGTGGCGCTGATGCGGCCGATGCAGAGAATTTCGAAGATGGCTTCCGGCTGCGGGATACGGCTTCTCCGGATCGGCTGTTGCATAGAGACCAGTTGGAGCGGGAGCTGGAAGCTGCTATCGCGGCCTTGCCGGAAGAGCTCAGATCAGCGTTCCTGCTCCGCGAATACGATGGACTGAGTTATGAAGATATTGCCGGGATTCTCGAGTGCCCGATTGGCACGGTGAGGTCCAGAATTTTCAGGGCGCGGGAGTCGGTTGACCGGCACCTGGGTCCGTTACTGAGCGACACGCGGACTTAAAGAGGTTGCATCCCATGGATGATCGTCTGAAAGAAACCCTGTCAGCAATGATGGACGATGAGGCTGATGAGCTGTCGGTTCGTCGGTTGCTGTCCCATGAAAACCAGGATGAGGTATGCACCCAGTTCCAGCGTTGGCAGCAGGTGCGTGACTTGATCCAGCACAGGCATCCGGCGGTTGACTCCATTGATGTGAGCGAGGGCGTGCGGGATGTGCTTGAAGGTCACGAACGTGCGCCGGGTCCGCTTGCGGAAACCATGCAGATCCCGTCGCGCCAGACCTGGAAGTGGCCAGCGGCTGCCATGGTAGCCCTGGCTCTTGCCGTGGGATTCAGCGCCGGTGCGGGATGGGATTCCTATCCTCTGCAGGCGGAGCAGGCAGCCGCGACGGCAGGGATTCCCGATCTGTCACTTCAGGGGCTGGACGAGCAGCAACGTGAACAATTGAACCGCTACCTGCTGAAACATGCCCAGCACAACAGTCTCGGCGCCAGCCACGCCTCGGTTGGTTACGCGCGGGCGGTGAGTGCCTCGGGGACTGGTGACTGATGCGCTTTTCCCGATTTCTGTTTTTTGCTCTTCTGTCGTCGCTTGCACTGCCGGCCATAGCGGCAGGGGCAAGCTCGAAAGATCCGGATTACTGGCTGCAACGGATGGGGCCGGCACTGGCGAAAACCTCATATCAAGGCGTGTTTGTTTACGTCCGGGGAGACCAGGTCAGCTCCATACAGATAGCCCACCGCTTTGAGAACGGGCAGGTTGAGGAGCGACTGGTGATGCAGGATGGCAAGGCCGGCGAGATTGTTCGCAAGGGCATGAATGTGGTGTGTGTTTTGCCAGAACAAGGCCGTCTGGAGCTGAATCACGTGATGCCTTCGGGGCCGTTTGCGGGTGCCTATTCCCGTCAGCTTGCGCCGGTTGGCCGGTTTTACCGTCCCGAGTTTGCCGGGGATGACCGCATTGCCGGTCACGAGGTTGTCAGGCTCATGCTCAATGCCACCGACAGCCTTCGTTACAGCCATCAACTCTGGCTTGAGAAGTCAACGGGCCTGCCTATCAAGGGCAAGGTGCTGTCCGGTTCCGGCGAAGTACTCGAATATTTTCATTTTACCAGTCTGACACTGAATGACAGCCTGCCGGATCAGGCGTTCAGGATTCAGTCGGAAGGCCGAGAAGTAACCAGAACGCTGTTGCCACCGGCCTCTTCAGATCCCGACGCCGGCCCAACAAACAATAACGGCTGGGCCCTGGGCTGGAAACCGCCGGGTTTTCAGCCGGTGGCCGCCACGGTCCCGGGCAGTGAAAATGCCGTGGCCTTCTCTGATGGACTGGCGTCATTTTCCGTGTTCGTGGAGCCGGCGAGCGGGATTGAAATGCCATCTGGCTCTTCGAAAATCGGGGCTACCACGGTCTATATGCAGAAGCTGGAGAGGAAATCGCAGGATTTTCTGGTGACAGTGGTTGGGGAGGTGCCGCTGGAAACGGCGCTAAGGGTAGCCCAATCGGTGACCATTGAGGACTCGGGCGTTCTCGGGAGCACTCAGCCATGATCACGGAGACGGGAAAAGTGATTGCCCTCAAAGGGCAGAAAGCATGGGTGCAGACCATCCGGGCCAGCGCCTGTGAGTCCTGCTCGGTTCGTAATGGCTGTGGCCAGCGTGTGCTTGCCAGCGCCTCCAGCAGCCGGGCAAATCAGGTGCTGGTTGATAACCATCTGGGTGCCAGGGTAGGCGACGAGGTCACTGTTGCAATCGCGGAATCGGCGCTGCTCTCGGCCTCGTTGCTGGTCTATGCGCTGCCGCTGCTATTGATGGTCATGGGTGCGGTGCTGGGGCAACAGTGGTTTCCGGCTCGGGACACGGGGGCAATCGCCGGTGCCATTGGCGGGCTGGCCGGCGGGTTTGTTCTCGTCCGGTTTGGCCAGTCCCGCGTGGGCGCCCGTTTCGAGCCTGCGCTGGTCAATATTGTGCCGGTCAGTCAGACGTCGCCAGGATGAAGCTTTGGTAACGCTGTTGAAATTAAGTCCTCAGCCCACACAGTAAGTCTAATACCGATGCTTAATGGGAGTTAGGAATGCAGACGATTAACCCTTTCCGCCAGTCCATCCTGATGATGGCTTTTTTCCTCGCGGTGCTTGCTCCTGCCGTTTCGGCCAGTAGCCTGCCCGATTTCACTGATCTGGTTAAAGACAATTCAGCTGCCGTGGTCAATATCAGTACCACAACAGAGCGCAAGGCCGCCGGCGTGCAGGGCAGCCCGTTCAACGAGCGTCAGTTCGAACAGCTTCCGGAATTTTTCCAGGACTTTTTCCGCGGCCCCCAGTCGCCCTATGGTGGTGGCGGTCCGGGTCAGCAGGCGCCCCGCCAGTCTATGGGGTCCGGTTTTATCGTGTCCCGTGATGGCTACGTGCTCACCAATAACCACGTTGTTGAAGGCGCGGATGAGATCATTGTGCGGTTGAACGACCGCCGTGAACTGCCCGCCAGGCTTGTAGGCACCGACCCGCGCTCAGATATGGCGGTTCTCAGGATTGAGGACACCGAAGACCTGCCCGTAGTCCAGATCGGCAAGTCCGAAGATCTTGAAGTGGGCGAGTGGGTGCTGGCTATTGGTTCGCCCTTCGGTTTTGATTACACGGTGACATCCGGCATTGTCAGTGCACTGGGTCGTTCGCTACCGTCCGAGAATTATGTGCCCTTTATACAGACGGACGTTGCCATCAATCCCGGTAATTCTGGTGGGCCGCTGTTCAACATGGACGGTGAGGTCGTCGGGATCAATTCCCAGATCTACACCCGCTCCGGTGGTTTCATGGGCGTGTCCTTTGCCATTCCCATCGATACCGCCATGAATGTGTTCCGCCAGATCCGTGATGAAGGTTCAGTGTCCCGCGGCTGGCTTGGCGTATTGATCCAGGAAGTGAACCGGGATCTTGCCCAGTCCTTTGGTCTGGACAAGCCCCGTGGCGCGCTTGTGGCCGAGGTGATGATGGATTCTCCGGCCCGGGCAGCAGGGCTGAAGCCGGGCGACATCGTACTTCAGTATGAAGGCGAGCCGATTACGCTTTCCTCCGATCTGCCGCCGATGGTGGGTCGCACGCCGGTCGGCGAAACAGCGACTCTGAAAGTCATGCGCAATGGCGACATCATCACCGTGGAAGTGGAAATCGGCAAGTTGCCAGAAGAGGGCGAGGTGGCCGGCAAGTCCCGGGCACCGGACAATAACCAGTCGTCTTCCACACCACTTGGGCTGACGGTAGAGCCAGTACCGCAGGACATTGTTGATGCCTGGGGCCTGTCGTCCGGCGGTGTTGCCGTGACCAATGTAGCGCCGGGCCCGGCCCGGGATGCCGGAATTCGGCCCAGCGACGTGATTACCGAGCTTAATCGCAAAAACGTCAGTTCGGTGGACGACTTCAGGCAAGCCGTGAAGTCACTGCCTGAAGACAGCGCGGTATCAGTCCGGGTTGTCCGCCAGGGCAGGCCCTTGTATCTGGTCATGAAGCCCTGACAGACGCATCCCATGGTCAGACCATGAGCTAAAGGCCCCCGGGGTCGTCGATGGAAACGACAGCCCCGGGGGCTTTTGTTATAATCCGCGCAAACAATAACACTGTTCAGGGAACGGACTCGTCGGTCATGATGAACAACAGGGAATTTCCGCTGCGGCCCCTTCTCAGGCCCCGTTATTCATGGGTAGCCTGGTTTTTGCTGGTCGCCTCTCTCGCCGTTACGTTTCTGTTGTGGCAGGTTTCCATTCGCCTGGTGGAGGACCGCACCGAGGCCCGCTTCAAAACCCAGTCTTTACAGCTTAAAACGGCCATTGATGAACGGCTTCTGAATTATGAGCAGGTGCTGGCGGGAAGCGCCGGTCTTTTCGCCGTGGCCGGTAACGTCAGCCGGGATGAATGGCACGAATACATCGAAAAGGTGGATATCAACCGCTATTACCCCGGTATTCAGGGGATCGGTTTTGCCCGGCGGGTGGATGTGCGGCAGATGGCGGAGCACATTGCCTCCACCCGTCGTAACGGCATCTACAACTATCTGGTCAGGCCACTGGGCAGCGGCCCGGATTACTACCCGATGGTTTACCTTGAGCCCGGGAGCGAGCGAAACCAGAAAGCCCTGGGGTATGACCCATTCAGTGATCCGGTTCATCAGGTGACTATGGAAGCCGCCCGGGACAGCGCCAGGCCAAAAGTGACCGGCAAGGTGGTGCTGATTCAGGAGGAAGTGGCCGAGGATCAGGCCAGTTTTCTGATGTATTACCCGGTTTACCAGGGCGGAGCGGCACCGGAAAGCCGGTTCGAGCGCCAGATGATGCTCTCGGGTTTCGTGTTCAGCGCCTTCCGTATGAACACCTTGCTGGATGGTATTGTCGGTCTGATTTCCCCGTTCCTTGACGTGAAGATCTATGACAATGGCGTTGTCTCCCGTGAGACGCTGATGTACGGCTCGAATCTTGGCTCCCTGGGCGATGACTTCAGCTTTGAAATGAGCCAGACCATTTCCCACGGTGGTCGGGACTGGCTGCTGCAGACCCGGTCGACGCCGGCGTTTGATTATCTCGCCGCAGATCCTCGGCCCTCGATTGTGCTTAGCGCCGGCCTGCTGATCAGCCTGCTGCTCTTCGGATTCGCGCTGACCCTGACCCGCAGCCGGATCATGGCGCAGAACAGCGCGGGCCGTTATCGGGCCATCACCGAAGGGGCCGCCAATGTCACACTGGTGTTGAAGAAAAACGGCGAGCCCGAATACGCCAGCCCCTCTAGCCAGGACATTCTCGGTTTTGATCCGGATCAGGTTTCCAGCATGGATCTGAAATCCCGGGTCCATGAGGACGACTGGCCCAAGCTGAAGGCCCGCTTTGAAAAGGCCAGACGCATGCCCGGTAAACAGATGCCGTCGTTACAGGTGCGGGTATTGGATGGGGCGGGGCAGTGGCGCCATATGGAAGGTACCTTTACCTCCATGCTGAGAGTGCCCGGTGTGCAGGGTGTGGTGCTCAGCCTCCGGGATCTGACCCAGTTGAAGACCGCACAGTCGGAACTGCATCAGCTGGCGTTTTACGACCCGCTGACCGGGCTGGCCAATCGCCAGCTGTTCCGTGACCGCCTGGAACATGTGGTCCGGCGCAGCAAGCGGAACCAGGAACCGGCGGCGCTGATGTTTCTGGATCTGGATGGCTTCAAGCGCATCAATGACACCCTGGGCCACGACGCCGGGGACGACCTGCTGAAACAGGTGGCCCAGTGGCTGCTCGGATGCGTGCGGGAAGATGACTCGGTCGCCCGGCTTGGTGGCGATGAATTTGTGGTCCTGCTTTCCAGAATCAGCAGCCCGGATGCTGCTGGCAAAGTGGCGGATACCATCCTGCGCCGGTTGTGCCAGCGGATTCGGCTGAACGACCACGAGGTCGGGGTCACCGTCAGTATCGGGATCACCATGATCCCCCACGACAGCGAAGATCCGATTACTTTGATGAAATACGCCGATCTGGCCATGTACCGGGCAAAGGACATCGGCCGCAACGCCTATCAGTTCTTCACGCCGGCGATGAATGCCCAGGCCGCTCGCCGTCTGCTGCAGCAGGAGGAACTGGCCAGAGCGCTGGACGAGGACCGGTTTGTGCTGCACTACCAGCCCAAGGTTGAACTGGACAGCCAGCGGGTTATCGGTGTGGAAGCCTTCCTTCGCTGGCATCATCCGGAAAAGGGTCTGGTGAACGCTCAGCAGTTTATTGGTCTGGCGGAAGAGACCGGCTTGATCATTCGCCTGGGCGAACTAGCCCTGCGCCAGGCCTGCATTCAGGTTCAGGCTCTGGAGAGGGCAGGTTTTGAATCTCTGAGGATGGCGGTCAACCTGTCGGTGCGGCAACTGATGGATTCCGGCTTCCTGGATATGGTTCGCCAGGTGATCGTGGAAACCGGCGTGTCGCCGGACCGGCTCGAGCTGGAAATGCCGGCACAACTGCTGAATGAGGATTCGCGGTACATCCATGACCTGTTAACGTCCCTGCATGATCTGGGCGTTTGTCTGATTCTGGACGATTTCGGTACCGGTGCCTGTTCCCTGGTGTCCCTGCAGCAATTGCCTCTGGACGTTATCAAGATTGATCATCGCTTTATCCGCGATATTCCCTACAATGTCAGCGCCACCGATGTGGCATCCGCCGTTATCGCGCTGGCGCGCAAGCTGCACCTGACCGTTGTGGCCGAAGGGGTAGAAACACCGCAGCAGCTCGAATTCCTTCAGGGCGCCGGTTGTGCCCAGTGCCAGGGCAACCTGTTCAGCTACCCGTTGGACGAGGATGCTCTGATTGGCTTCCTGATCCGGCAGTACGAAAGCCCGCTGATTTCCTGATCATGGCAATGCAGCCCTGTTACCGGTAAAATCACGCCGTTCCCGGGGGCAAGCTCCCCGGTGGTGGCCTTTCCGGCCCAATTCTTCGTTCTACTTGAGTAGCCTTTGTCTGTGACTGAACTGAGCCGAATCCGTAACTTTTCCATCATCGCCCACATTGACCATGGTAAATCCACGCTGGCGGACCGTTTTATCCAGCTCTGTGGCGGCCTGACAGATCGGGAAATGAACGAGCAGGTTCTTGATTCCATGGATCTTGAGCGTGAGCGTGGCATCACCATCAAGGCCCAGAGTGTCACGCTCAATTACACCGCCCGTGACGGTATCGAGTACAAACTGAATTTTATCGACACCCCCGGTCACGTCGACTTTTCCTATGAGGTCTCTCGGTCGCTTTATGCCTGCGAGGGCGCACTGCTGGTCGTGGATGCCGGGCAGGGTGTCGAGGCACAGTCAGTCGCCAACTGCTACACCGCCATTGAGCAGGGCCTGGAAGTGGTACCGGTTCTGAACAAGATGGACCTGCCCCAGGCAGAGCCGGACCGGGTGGCCCAGGAAATTGAAGACATAATCGGTATCGAAGCCACTGAAGCCGTGCGCTGCAGTGCGAAAAGCGGCATGGGCGTGGAAGACGTGCTGGAAGATCTGATCAGACGGATTCCGCCGCCGGCCGGCGAAGTGGACGCACCACTTCAGGCCCTGATTATTGACTCCTGGTTCGACAATTACCTGGGCGTGGTGTCGCTGGTGCGTGTCACCCAGGGCACGATCAAGAAAGGCGATAAGATTGTAATCAAGTCCACCCAGAAGGGCTGGACGGCGGACAAGGTGGGTATATTTACCCCCAAACCCACGGAGACCGGCGGCCTCCATGCTGGTGAAGTGGGCTTTGTCATTGCCGGTATCAAGGATATTCATGGTGCCCCCGTGGGCGACACCATCGTTCAGCAGAAAGACTGGGAAAACATCCCGCGCCTGCCCGGCTTCAAGAAGGTCAAACCGCAGGTTTACGCCGGCCTGTTCCCGGTTAGCTCTGACGACTACAACGATTTCCGGGATGCCCTGGAAAAACTGACCCTGAACGATGCATCGCTGTTCTTCGAACCGGAAAGTTCGGATGCCCTGGGTTTCGGCTTCCGCTGCGGTTTTCTTGGCATGCTCCATATGGAGATCATCCAGGAACGGCTGGAGCGCGAGTACGACATCGATCTGATCACGACCGCGCCAACCGTTATCTATGAAGTGGTCACGAAACAGGGCGAGACCGTGACCGTGGCCAACCCCTCAAGCCTGCCGGATATCGGTTCGATCGAGGAAATGCGTGAGCCGATCGTCGAGGCCAATATTCTGGTTCCCCAGGAACATCTGGGGAATGTGATCGCTCTCTGCGAAGAAAAGCGCGGTATCCAGAAAAATATGCACTTCCTGTCGACTCAGGTTCAGGTGACCTATGAACTGCCCATGGCAGAAGTCGTCCTGGATTTCTTTGACCGGATCAAGTCGGCCAGCCGCGGTTTCGCATCACTGGATTACCACTTTGTGCGTTTCCAGGCGTCAAACCTGGTTCGTCTGGACGTATTGATTAACGGAGAGCGGGTGGATGCGCTGGCGCTGATTGTCCACAAGGAGCAGTCCCACTATCGCGGGCGAGCCCTGATCGACAAGATGAAAGAGCTGATTCCCCGGCAGATGTTTGATATCGCGATTCAGGCGGCCATTGGGAATCAGGTGGTTGCAAGGGTGACCGTCAAAGCACTGCGCAAGAACGTAACGGCGAAATGTTATGGCGGTGACGTCAGCCGGAAGAAGAAACTTCTGCAAAAGCAGAAGGAAGGCAAAAAACGCATGAAACAGCTGGGCAATGTAGAGGTGCCGCAGGAAGCATTCCTTGCCGTACTGAAAGTGGATAAATAAAAGGCATCTGAATGGATATCAATTTTCCCCTGGTCCTGGTTGTTTTGACCTTCACCACCGGTCTTATCTGGCTGCTGGATATCCTCCTGCTTCGTAAGAGGCGTCTGGCGGCTCGGCCGGAAGTGGGCCATGCGGAAGATCTGGAAGAGCCCAAAGAACCCTATCTGGTCGAACTGAGCCGGTCTTTTTTTCCTGTGCTGGCCATTGTGCTGGTGTTGAGGTCCTTTCTTGTCGAACCTTTTCAGATTCCGTCCGGCTCCATGCTGCCAACGCTTGAGGTAGGCGATTTCATTCTGGTGAACAAATTCGCCTATGGTGTTCGACTGCCCGTTGCCGGCACCAAAATCCTGGAAGTGGACGACCCCGAGCGGGGTGACGTGATGGTGTTCCGTTATCCCAAAGACGGCAATACCAACTACATAAAGCGGGTGGTGGGCGTACCCGGCGACCGTATTCGCTACCAGGATCAACAGCTTTTTGTGAACGGCGAGCTGGTCGAAACCGATTTTGTGGCCCGTCTGCCCCCGGTTGAAATGTATCGTGAGTACCTGGGTGACACTGAGCACATGATTTTCCGCACCATGGGACGCACCGGTAATAATGGCGAGGGCACATGGGTTGTGGGTGAGGAAGAATACTTTGTCATGGGCGATAACCGTGACAACAGCAATGACAGTCGCTACTGGGGCATGGTTCCGGATGAGATGGTGGTGGGCAAGGCATTTGCAATCTGGATGCACTGGCAATCGCTGACCAGTCTGCCATCCTTTGATCGTGTAGGTGGCATCGATTAATGGCGTTGAAATCCAGGGGTATATCGAATATGAAGCGAAACAGTCTTTCTTCCATGCACAGGCAATCAGGCGCATCCGCACTGGTTATTCTGATCATGGTCCTTTTCTTTGGCGGCCTGCTGACGCTGGCGTTGAAGCTAGGGCCCGCCTACCTGGACGATAAAACCATCAGCGAGGCGGTGGAAAGCATTCGTGACACCGAAGGTCTGTCCCGTATGGGGCCAGCCCAGATCCGCAGCCTGATCAACAAACGGCTGATCGTTAACAACGTCCGCAGTCTGGAGGCTGAAGCCATCACCGTCGAGAAACAGGGCGATGTGGCGGTCATCAAGGTAGAATACGATTATCGCACCAACCTGTTCAGCAATGTCGATGCAATTGTTCATTTCAAGCACGAGTATGAGATGAGCGGCCAGTGAGTTCCCAACCTGATCTCGAAGAATTGCAGCGTAGACTGGGTTACCGGTTTCAGGTGCCGGAACGACTGTTGCTGGCGCTGACCCATCGCAGCCACGGCAACCAGAACAACGAGCGCCTGGAATTTCTGGGTGATTCTATTGTGAACATGGTCATTGCCGAATTTCTTTACCGGCATTTCGAGAAGGCCCGCGAGGGCCAGCTCAGCCGTCTGCGTGCCCGTATGGTCAAGGGTGTGACGCTGGCGGAAATCGGGCGTGAATTCGAACTGGGCAAGTATCTCCGACTGGGCTCTGGCGAGCTGAAAAGCGGCGGATTCCGGCGGGAGTCGATTCTGGCGGATGCCGTGGAGTCGGTCATCGGAGCCATCTACCTGGACAGTGATTTTCATACCTGTCGGGAGCAGATTCTGCGCTGGTTTGAGCCACGACTGAAAAAACTGGATCTTCAGGATACCCAGAAAGACCCGAAGACCCGTTTGCAGGAATACCTTCAGTCCCGGCAGTTCCCCTTGCCCCGATACGATGTGATGTCTGTCGACGGTGAGGCCCATGCGCAGACGTTTCATGTGTCCTGCGCACTGCCGTCTCTTGATCGTAAAACCTCCGGTGTTGGCAGCAGCCGCCGTATTGCCGAACAGGAAGCCGCCCGCAACGCCTTGAAACAACTGGGTGTGGAGAACGACTGATGAATGATATTACCCGTCCGGAAAACCCGGACAGCCGATGCGGATTCGTGGCCATTGTTGGTCGCCCGAACGTGGGCAAATCCACCTTGCTGAACCACATTCTGGGCCAGAAGCTGAGCATCACGTCCCGCAAGCCGCAGACCACGCGACACCAGGTGTTGGGGATCAAGACCGAAGGGCTTTCCCAGGCTATTTACGTGGACACCCCGGGTATGCACGAAGAAGAGCCACGGGCACTGAACCGGTATATGAACAAGGCAGCCACCTCTGCGCTCAAGGGCGTGGATGTGGTGGTGTTTGTGGTTGATCAGATGTCCTGGACCACGTCCGACGAGATGGTGCTGGAAAAGCTCAGCAGCCTGACATGCCCGGTGATCCTGGCGGTTAACAAGGTCGACCGCATCGAACGCCGGGAGTCACTGCTGCCCCATCTGGAGATGCTGTCGAAGAAACGGGATTTTGCCGAAATTATCCCGTTATCCGCGTTGAAAGAGATGAATCTGGCCCCCCTTGAAGAGACCGTGGCCCGTTTTCTGCCCGTGAGCGTGCATTTCTATCCCGATGATCAGATTACCGACCGCAGCGAGCGCTTTATGGCCTCGGAAATGGTTCGCGAGAAGATCACCCGGCAGTTGGGCGCCGAGCTGCCTTATTCGGTCGCTGTCGAGATCGAGGAATTCCGGCAGGACGGGAAAACCCTGCACATATCCGCCTTGATTCTGGTAGAGCGCGAGGGCCAGAAGAAAATCATTATCGGCGATAAGGGCGAGCGCCTGCGCCGAATCGGCCAGGAAGCCCGGGTTGATATGGAGCGACTGTTTGACGGCAAGGTTATGCTGCGCCTCTGGGTGAAGGTGAAGCGGGGCTGGGCCGACAGTGACCGGGCGCTTAAAAGCCTCGGAATGAACGACTTCTGAGCCATTCATGAGCAGGCCAGTTCAGCAGGAGCCGGCGTACGTACTCCATCGCAGGCCCTACCGCGAAACCAGCCTGATGGTTGACCTGTTTACGCTCAACGCGGGCCGAGTAACGGTGATTGCCCGCGGCGCCAATTCTGCCCGCAGCCCTCTTAAAGCCCAGCTCCAACCCTTCCAGCCACTGCTGCTGGACTGGACCGGTCGAAGTGATCTCAAGACCCTGACCCAGACGGATGTCCGTCCGGGCCCCTCGTTGACCAAAACTCTGGCGCTCTACAGCGGTCTGTATATCAATGAGCTTCTGCAGCGAACGCTGCCTCTGGCGGATCCCAATCCCCGGCTGTTTGCCGCCTACATCCAGCTTCTGGAAGATCTGTCACGGGTGTCGGACGTTGAACCGGTGCTGCGACGGTTTGAAAAGGCCTTTGCCGGCGAGCTGGGTTACAGCTTCGCCTGGGACCAGACCACCGATACCAATGAAGAAGTGGTAAACCACGGCCAGTATTACTACGATCCGCAGCAGGGCATTCTTGCATTGCCATCCGAGACCGCCCGCCTGCAAGGGCTCTCGGGCGAGGCGCTCAGGGCTCTGGCCGCGGGCGACCTTGAGTCAGTGGAGTGCCGCCGGGTGGCCAAACGGGTGACCCGTGTGTTGGTGGACTTCCTGTTGCAGGGTCGTGAACTGAACAGTCGCCGGCTATTTTCCAGTCATCTTTCCAGCTCTCAAGGAGACCGCAATGACCTCTAGTGCCTCGAACAGCCCGACGAACGCCCGCGTTCTGCTTGGTGTTAACATCGACCATGTCGCCACCCTGCGCCAGGCTCGTGGCACCCGCTACCCGGACCCGGTCCAGGCGGCGTTGCTGGCAGAGGAAGCGGGAGCGGACGGCATCACCATCCATCCCCGGGAAGACCGGCGTCATATCCAGGATCGGGACGTGTTCCTGCTCAAGGAAACACTGAACACCAAAATGAACCTGGAAATGGCGGTAACCGATGCCATGCTCATGTTCGCGGAACAGATCCGTCCCGAGTGTGTGTGTCTGGTTCCGGAGAAGCGGGAAGAACTGACCACCGAGGGCGGGCTGGATGTGGAAGGCCAGGAGGCCCGGGTGGCAGAGGCTTGCGACAGAATGGCCCGGATTGGCGCCGAAGTATCCCTGTTTATCGACCCGGACCGGGCCCAGATCGACGCGGCCGTGCGTTGCGGCGCGCCGGTGATCGAACTGCACACCGGAGAGTATGCTGAAGCGGACACCCCCGCAGCGGAGAATGAGGCGTTTGACCGAATTGCCAAAGCACTGGCCTACGCCCGTAAAAAAGGATTGATCGTGAATGCCGGTCACGGCCTGCATTATCACAACACCGAGCGGGTGGCTTCACTGGCGGGCATTAATGAATTGAATATCGGGCACGCGATCGTTGCCCGGGCGCTGTTCGTCGGTCTGAAAGAAGCCGTTCGGGACATGAAGGACATCATCCATCGCGCTAACCAGTAAACCGGCTCTGGCTGCCCGGTTTATTCCGTGGTTACGTCCTGATGCTGGTTTCTGAACAGGCGCTGCCAATCGGTCTGCTCACTCCAGATCAGCAGCCGCTCCATGGCGGCCAGTAGCTGTTCTTTCTGGTATTCCCTGTCAGCGGTTTCCTGCTTCAGCGCGGTTTCGAACTGGTTGGCTGCGGCCCGCAGTTCCGGAACGCCACAGTAACGTGCGGCGCCGTGCAGCTTGTGAACGCACTCAAGCAGATCCGCTAACCGGTTGTCAGACCAGAGCGCCTCGACCCGCTCCGTATCCGTGTGCAATTGCTCCACCAGCATGCTGAACAGTTCTTCCGCCAGGTCGGCCTTGCCAGCAGCCAACTGAATGCTCTCCGTAACGCTGACGCAGTCTTTCTGCTTTTTGCGGGTGGACGGACGAATCGCGCGACGGGTCTCGGTCAGTTCCGGAACCAGAGAGGGGCGGCGCTGCGTGTCGGGCTGGCAGACATAGCCGGTGTATTCCCGGATGGTCTGTTCCAGTTGGGTGTTGCTGATGGGCTTTGGCAGATAGCCGTCAAAGCCCTGGCGAGTCAGTCGCTCCTGTTCATCGGCCAGGGCGTGGGCCGTCAGCGCAATTACCGGTGTACGTTGGTGATTGCCGTCCATCTCCCGCAGGCGTTCGGTGGTTTCAACGCCGTCCATGCCTGGCATCTGAAGATCCATGAACACCAGATCGAACGGGCCCTGCCGGGCCTTGCTCAGAGCCTCAAAGCCGCTGCTTGCCCCCTCGGCGTGCACCTTACAATCGTTCAGGAGCGTCATCACCAGCTTCAGGTTGGCCTCATTGTCGTCCACTGCAAGAATGCGCGGAGCTCTGGCAGAGCCACTGGGCTGGAGCGGCTGCTCCTGCCCGTAATCAGGCAGGGTTGGCTGATTCTGTGTGATGCCGTGAATCAGAAGCAGCAGCTCGTTGTAGAAAGAGTCCCGGCAGACAGGCTTGGTCAGGTGTCCGCTGGCCAGACCCGAAAGCGGGGTGTCATGGGTGTCAAGGGTCGGAGTCAGCAGCAGGGTGCGGCAGTCGCGTTCCAGTTCAAGGGTGCGTACCAGGCCGCAGTACTGGCTTGAATTGAGCAGATGGCGGGTTATTCCGATAATCGCAAGGGCATAGCCGGCCTGATCCCGCTGGGCTTCTTCAATCTGTTCCTGCAGCGCGCCAGGCGATGACACGCGGTCGACTGTCATGCCCCAGTCCCTCAGCATATGTTCCACCGCCAGTCCCGTGGTTTTCTGATGATCCATATAGATCACTCTTTCCCCACGCAACGCATCCCTGGGAGACACCGGCTCACCGGTAGAGGACAGCTCCGAAGTGAGCGTAAACCAGAAGGTCGAGCCTTTTCCAAGCTCACTTTCAAGGCCGATATTGCCGCCCATTTCTTCCACCAGGCGTTTGGAAATCGCCAGCCCCAGCCCGGTTCCTCCGTACTGTCGGGCGGTTGAGGCATCGGCCTGACTGAAGGCATTAAACAGGGATTGCTGCTGGGCCCGGGACAGCCCCACGCCGGAATCGGAAATGCTCAGACGCAGGGTGATGCGGTTGGATTCCTTGTCTTCCTCCTCAAGGCTCGCCCGCAGCACCACTTCGCCGGTTTGGGTAAATTTGATCGCATTGTTGACCAGATTAGTGATGACCTGCTTTACCCGCAGAGGGTCGCCCATCATGTTGTCCGGTACATCGTTGTAGACCAGTGGCACCAGGTCCAGGTTTTTGCTGTGGGCCGCCGGCGCCAGCATCACCATGACTTCTTCCACGATATCCCGCAGTTGGAAGGGGATTCGGTCCAGAATCAGTTTTCCCGCCTCGATCTTGGAGAAGTCCAGAATGTCGTTGATGATGGTCAGCAGGATTTCTGAGGATTTCCGGATCGTGCTCAGATGGTCCCGCTGCTGGCGGGGCAGGGGACTTTTCAGCAGCAGGTCGGTAAAGCCGATAATGCCGTTCAGCGGCGTGCGTATTTCATGGGACATATTGGCCAGGAACTCGGATTTGATGCGGCTGGCCTCGAGGGCTTCCTTGCGCGCGAAGTCCAGTTCGATGTTCTGGATCTCGATGGTTTCCAGCGTTTCCCGCAGATCTTCGGTGGCCTGGTCAATGTTCTGCTGCATTTCGGCCTGGGCCTTGCTCAGTTCTCCGGCCATGGCGTTCAGGCCTGATTCAAGCTGCTCGAATTCCGGGCCGGCCCCGGTGTATACCCGGGTGTCCAGCTTGCCTTCCTTGAGCTTGGCCACGGCTTCGTTCAGCTCGAACACCGGGTCGGTAAAGGCCCGACTTAACCGCAGGGCAATAGCCAAGCTTAACAGTACGCCGCCGAGCACCAGCAGAAGCGAAATCAGCAGGGCCTTGTAGGTTTCCTTTTCTGTCCGCACATGGGACATCTCGACCATGACCCAGCCAATCGGCTGCTTGCCCCGCCCGCCCATGGCCTGGCGGGATTCCGGGTCGAGCATGCCTTCTATCATCAGGTCCTGAAGATGAACCGGGCTGACAAAGACTGTACTGTTTTCGTGGGTGATCTGCGTGGGTTCGGGACTTGCCAGGGCCTGTTCGCTGATATCGTCCGGACCACCGGGGCCGGTATGGAGCAGGCGCTTGCCTTCGCTGTCGAAAAAGGTAATGGAGCGAACATCCTGCTCTTCCAGCAAGGCATTGGAGAGACTGCTGAGCAGGCTGCGGTTAGCGGTAAACAAGCCGTATTCAGAGCCGGCCGAGAGTTGACGCGACAGGGATTCACCGCGGTCTTTCAGCAGGCTCTCGATGTTGTTCACCCAGCTGTAGGTAAAGAACAGGCCCAGCATCAAAGTGGTCAGTAGCGTGGGGACGAGTGTCACCACCAGTACTTTTTTGCGAATGCCCCAGCGTCGCATAGCGTTTTCCTGATTTGCCCGGACTGAAGTCCGGCCAGCCGATCATCCCTGTCAGAATAGCTGATTTCCGTCGACGAGACGGTGTTGATGTTCGCGGTTATAGCCCCAAGTCATGGATATAGCGATATCCTGTATTGGGCGGCCACGGCCATTGCGCGTATCATGCGAGGCCGAAGTGTATCACCAGAAGGTAAGCGCATGCAGTTTCCGACCATTGAAGATTATGTTGGGCACACGCCACTGGTCCGCCTCCAGAGGTTGCCGGGTGACTCCAGTAACGTGATTCTGGCCAAACTTGAAGGTAACAATCCGGCAGGGTCGGTCAAGGACCGCCCGGCCATCAGCATGATTCAGGAAGCCGAACGACGGGGGGAAATCCATCCCGGGGACACGCTGATTGAAGCCACCAGCGGTAATACCGGCATTGCCCTGGCTATGGCGGCCGCCATCAAGGGTTATCGCATGAAGCTGATCATGCCGGAGAATCTGAGCGAGGAGCGTCGCGCGTCCATGCGCGCTTACGGCGCCGAGATCATCTCGGTCACCAAGGAAGAAGGCATGGAAACCGCGCGGGATCTTGCCCAGCAGATGGAGTCCGAAGGCAAGGGCAAGGTGCTGGACCAGTTTGCCAACCCGGACAACCCGCTTGCCCACTACCGCACCACCGGCCCGGAAATCTGGGAACAGACCTCAGGCAGAGTGACCCATTTTGTCAGTTCAATGGGAACGACTGGCACAATCATGGGGGTGTCCCGGTATCTCAAGGAGCGCAATCCCGATATCCGCATCATTGGATTGCAGCCCAAAGACGGCGCCTCGATTCCAGGCATCCGCCGTTGGCCCGAAGCCTATCTGCCGAAGATCTTTGACGCCACGCGAGTTGACGAGATTCTTGATATCGGTCAGGAAGAGGCAGAAGAAACCATGCGCGCTCTGGCCAGCAAAGAAGGCATCTTCTGCGGCGTGTCTTCCGGCGGCTCGATTGCCGCAGCCCTGAAACTGTCTGAACAGGTTGAAAACGCCGTGATCGTTGCCATCATCTGTGACCGTGGCGATCGCTACCTGTCTACCGGTGTTTTCCCGGCCGCCTGAAACCCAGCAAGAGATTGATCCATGAGTAAACGACGCAGGAAGCCGCTTCCCCAGGAGCCCGTGCGCTGCACGATAGAAACTCTCAGCCATGACGGCCGCGGCATTGCCCGGGATAACGGCAAGACCCAGTTCGTCGATGGGGCCTTGCCGGGCGAGACGGTGATGGCCAAGGTTGTCGGCTCGCGTAGCAAGTTTGACGAGCTGCGCACGCTGGAGGTTCTGGAATCCTCTGACCAGCGGCTGACACCTCCCTGTGATTTTGCGGATCTTTGCGGCGGCTGCAGTCTCCAGCATATGGCCGGCGATGCGCAGATTCAGTTCAAGGAACAGACTCTGCGGGAACATTTTGCCCATTTTGGAGGCATAGAACCGGAGGAATGGGTGTCCCCCATGCGTTCCGAGCCCCTGGGATACCGGCGCAAAGCCCGTCTGGGCGTGAAATACGTGCCGGCCAGAGAATCGGTATTGGTGGGCTTTCGTGAGAAGCGCAATAGTTTTCTCACCGACATCGACCGTTGCGTTGTGCTGGACCCGCGAATCGGTGAGCGCATCATGCCGTTGAGGGAACTGCTGCACAGCCTTGAGGCCTTTCGCCGGGTTCCCCAGGTGGAAGTAGCCTGCGGTGATGACGCCGCGGCCATGGTGTTCCGGAACATGGACGAGTTGAGTGAAGCCGACACCAATGCGTTGATCCGTTTCGGTCAGGCCCACGATTTGCATATCTATCTTCAGCCGAAAGGCCCGGATACTGTCTACCGGATCTGGCCGGAATCCGGCCCAGAGCGACTGAGTTACCGGCTGGAGGAGTTCGACCTTACGCTTTCGTTCCATCCCATGGACTTCACCCAGGTGAATGCCGAGCTTAATCGCAATATGGTTCACCGGGCGATCGAATGGCTGGATGTGCAGCCGGATGAGCGGGTGCTGGACCTGTTCTGCGGGCTGGGTAACTTTACACTGCCATTGGCCCGGAAGGCGGCCCACGTGGTTGGTGTGGAAGGCGATGAGTCAATGGTCGTGCGGGGGCGTGAGAACTCTGAGCTGAATCAGCTGTCGAATCTCGAATTTCACGGTGCCGACCTGCAGGCAGACTTCACCCGCCAGAGCTGGGCCGCTGAGGGCTTCGACAAGATCCTGATCGACCCGCCCCGTTCCGGTGCGCAGGAAGTCTGCGAGTACCTGACGGCATTCGGTGCCCGGCGTGTTGTCTACGTGTCCTGTAATCCGGCCACGCTGGCCCGGGATGCAGGGGTGATGGTGCGCAACGGTTATCGACTGGTGCGGGCAGGGGTCATGGATATGTTCCCACATACCACCCATGTGGAGTCCATGGCGCTTTTCGAGCGCAGGAACTGACAGCGGGAAGAACAAAAGCACGATGGTCAAAGTCCGAGAAGAATACACGGTTTCCGGTGATGGCACGGTCGACATCGACCGCTGGGTTGGTCAGATCGAGTCCCAGACCCATCTGGAAAATCCGGATCAGTTTCGCCGTGCCTGCGAGCTGGCTGCCGAAATTGATGTGAAGGCGGTACGTGAAGACCGCATCTGGGCCCCCGGCACCAGCAGTTTCCGCACCGGTATCGAAATGGCCCAGGTGCTGGTAGAGCTGCATCTGGACCAGGCCAGCCTGGTCGCCGCTATTCTGTATCGGGCCGTGCGTGAAGAGCGTATTCCACTGGCGGACATCCGCAAGGAGTTCGGTGATGAAATCGCGGGGCTGATCGACGGTGTGCAGCAGATGGCGGCCATATCGTCCATTCACCATCCGCTGAAGGGTAATGTCCTGGGGCAAACCGAAGGCCAGCTGGACAACGTCCGCAAAATGCTGGTCACCATGATTGACGATGTCCGGGTGGCGCTGATCAAGCTGGCGGAGCGGACCTGCGCCATACGTGCCGTCAAAAACGCGCCGGAAGAAAAGCGGATGCGGGTGGCGCGGGAAGTTTTTGATATTTACGCACCCCTGGCGCACAGGTTGGGCATTGGCCACATCAAGTGGGAGCTTGAGGACCTGTCTTTCCGTTATCTGCACGAGACTGCCTACAAAAAAATTGCCAGGCTGCTGGATGAAAAACGACTCGACCGTGAGGATTACATCAAGCGGGTAATTGCTGCGCTCCAGGAAGAACTGGTTGCCTCCGGTATCGAGGCGGATCTTTCCGGCCGGGCCAAGCACATTTTCAGCATCTGGCGGAAAATGCGACGTAAGGGCATCGATTTCTCGCAGGTTTACGACGTTCGTGCGGTGCGGATTCTGGTGCCGGAGGTGCGCGACTGCTACGCCGCCCTGGGCATTGTCCACACCCTGTGGCGTCATATTCCCAACGAATTCGACGACTACATCGCCAACCCCAAGGAAAACGGATACCAGTCGCTGCACACAGCGGTGATCGGACCCGAGGGCAAGGTGATGGAAGTGCAGATTCGTACCCGTTCCATGCACGAAGAAGCCGAGCTGGGCGTCTGCGCCCATTGGTTATACAAAGGGATGGACCGGGGCAACAAGTCGGTGGGTTACGACGCCAAGATCAATTGGCTGCGTCAGGTGCTTGAGTGGCAGGAAGAGCTTGGTGATATCTCCGGGCTTGCTGACCATCTCAAATCGGATATCGGTTCAGATCGGGTTTACGTGTTCACTCCCGAGGGCCATGTGGTGGATTTGCCCCAGGGTGCAACGCCGGTTGATTTTGCCTATCGGGTGCACACCGAGATTGGCCATGCCTGCCGTGGCGCCAAGGTCAATAACCGCATTGTGCCGCTGACCTATCCGCTGCGCACGGGCGACCAGGTGTCCATCCTTACGTCCAATAAGCAGGCGCCCAGCCGTGACTGGCTCAACCCCAGTCTTGGCTATATCCAGACCTCCCGGGCCCGGGCAAAAGTCACGCACTGGTTCAAGCAGCAGAATCGCGAGCAGAATATCGCCGATGGTCGCGCCATCCTGGAAGACGAATTCAAGCGCCTCTCGCTCTACGACATTGATCTGGACGAACTGGCCCGCGAGGTGAATTACCCGGCGGCGGAGGATATGTTCGCGGCGACAGGGGCCGGAGATCTGCGGCCCACCCACGTGGCGAATGTGGCCCAGCAGATGCTGGAGCCCAAGTCCGAACAGCTGGACCTCAAGCTGAGCTCGAAACCACGCAAGCCCTACGATACCGAAGCCGATATCCAGATCCGCGGTGTGGGTAAGCTGAAAACCCAGGTGGCCAAATGCTGCAAGCCGCTGCCGGGAGACCCAATCGGTGGCTACATCACCGTGGGTCGTGGCGTGACTGTACACCGGCAGGACTGCCTTACCTTCCTCAATCTCAGGGAATTCGAGCCGAATCGGATCATTGAGGTCAGCTGGGGCGGGCAACCGGTGGCGGTTTATCCGGTGGATATAGAGGTGGAAGCCTACGACCGCTCGGGCCTGTTGCGGGATATTACCCAGGTGCTGTCCTCGTCGAAGAGTGACGTGCTGGCCATGAACACTATCTCCAACAAGGACGAGAACACCGCGACCATGACCGTGACCCTGGAAATATCCAGCCTCGAACAACTGGCGCGCCTGCTGGCCCAGATTCGCAACCTGCCCAACATTATTGATGTCAGGCGGAGGCGGGCGTGACCTATTCCGTCGACGATCTGAAATACCTCATGGCCCGCCTGCGGGACCCTGACACCGGTTGCCCCTGGGATACCCGCCAGACCTTCCGGACAATTGTGCCCCATACCCTGGAAGAGGCCCATGAAGTGGCTGATGCCATAGATCGGGAAGACTATCCCCATCTTGAGGATGAACTGGGAGACCTGCTGTTTCAGGTGATTTTCTACAGCCAGATGGGGCAGGAACAGAACCACTTTGATTTTGATTCGGTGGTGGACAATCTGGTCAGAAAACTGGTCCGCCGTCATCCCCACGTGTTCCCGGAGGGCACCCTTAATAGCCGCATTGATCCGAGCAACCGGCCGGGTGAAGACTGGATCAAGGCAAGCTGGGAGCGTATCAAGGCCGAGGAAAGAGCGCTAAAACCAGAGGCCGTAGCGGATGATAGCCGGCTCAGTGGTATCGCCCGAACCCTCCCTGCCATGGTGCGCGCTGAAAAGCTTCAGCGCAGAGCCGCCAATCACGGTTTTGACTGGCCAGACATCGAGCCGGTGTTTGAGAAACTCCACGAGGAAATCGATGAGCTCAAAGAGGCCTGGTATGACGCGCGTTCAGGCCGGGGTGAAGTGGAGGCGATAGAAGACGAACTGGGCGATCTGCTGTTTGTCTGCGTTAATCTGGCACGGTTTATGAAGATAAATCCGGAACAGGCGCTGAACAGCACAAATCATAAATTTGAAGCCAGATTTCGTGCCATTGAACAGCACCTGGAAAAGGAAGGTCGCAATTTTGACGACGAGACGCTGGAAGCGCTGGATACCGTCTGGCAGGCTGTGAAAGGCGTTGAGAAAAAGGCTGACAAAAAGGGCAAAAAAGGGATAAAAAATAACGGATAAGTACAATCCGTTACCATTATACCTGCACCGGGCGTGACCGCTTCGTCTACACTTCGGGTTAAGGATGCACTCCGTTAGTGCACCGGTGGGCCACCAGAAAAAAAGCAGGAGTAACGGCACCATGAAAATTAAAGATCTGGTCAATTACTGGGACAAGCATGCACGAGGGCGCCTGACCCGCGATGCCTACTATGCCAACCTGTCCGACCAGCATCGCAAGCGGCTTGAGAAACTGGCTGCTCTCTACCCGATGAAATCCTCACAGGATCTGATGCGCGATCTGATTTCCGCTGCACTGGATGAGCTGGAAACCAGCTTTCCTTACGTCCAGGGTTCCAAAGTGGTGGCGTTCGATGAAGACGGTTTCGAAATCTATGAAGACAGCGGCATGACCCCGCGCTTTATCAGCCTGAGCCAGAAGCACATCCAGGATCTTAAAGCCCGTCAGTACGAATCGGTGGCTTGAGGAAGGCCGGCTGGCCGCCTGAAACGGGCCAGCGCTGATTTCTCCTGCGGGGTGGTTGAACATCACCCCCGCTCAGCATCCCTCGCTCTATTTATCCTTGTTTTCCAGTTTGTCCTTCAGCGGGCTGAGCCTGACCAGGTCGTCCAGCGCTGCCGCAATCATATCATTCAGAATGTCCGCCTCTGAGCGGTCCGGGTAGAGTTCCGCAAGGGCGGCAATGCGCGCGGCATCTTCCAGTGGGAGTCTCAGGTTATAGTCGTGACTGCGTTCAACCGGTTCTTTTTCGCTTTCCCAGTGCTTGGGCAGATCGGTTACTTTCATGAATACTCCTTGCGGCAAAAGGCGTTAATCGTTATTAGTATCCTTAGTTTACTTCGCTTCCGTCAATTTAAAAGGACGCTATTGTGACAGAGCTGCATCCCGAACTCCGAGAAAACGTTCGAATGCTGGGTGAACTGCTGGGGCAGAGTATTCAGCGCCATCCGGGACAGGAATGCTACGACCTGATTGAAGAGGTTCGTGCTGCCGCCAAGGCAGACCGTCGTCAGGAAAGCGGGTCCGGACAGCGCCTGGTCAACCTGCTGGGCAAGCTTGGCGATGACGAGCTACTGCCGGTTACCCGCGCCTTCAACCAGTTTCTGAACCTGGCAAACCTTGCCGAACAGTACCACAGCATCCGCCGCAAACGGGGTCACGAGTCCGACCTGATGGTGGAGTCGTTAAGCGAGGTTTTTCACCGGTTAATGGGCGGCGGTGTCAGCCCCGACGAGCTCCACAAACGGGTCTCGGAGTTGCGCATTGAATACGTGCTGACAGCCCACCCGACGGAGGTGGCCCGTCGCACGCTAATCATGAAATACGATGAAATGTCCGACTGCCTGGCGCGGCTCGATCACGAGGATCTGCTGCCCACCGAGACAGAGGAAATAACCGACCGTCTGACACAGCTGGTCAACGAAGCCTGGCACACCGATGAAATCCGGCATGAGCGGCCAACGGCGGTGGATGAGGCGAAGTGGGGCTTTGCCGTCATCGAGAACAGTCTCTGGACCGCGCTGCCCAAGTTTCTCAGGAGTCTGGACCGCGCGCTGTCCGAGGCCACTGGCAATGGCCTTCCGCTGGACGCCACCCCCATTCGCATTGCGTCCTGGATGGGAGGCGACCGGGATGGCAACCCCAACGTGACTCACGAAGTTACACGCAAGGTCTTTCTTTTGGGCCGCTGGATGGCGGCGGATCTTTATCTGCGGGACATTCAGTCGCTGCGGGCCGAGCTGTCCATGTGGCAGGCCAGCGACGAACTCAGAGCCGTGGTCGGTGACTCCCGGGAGCCCTACCGTCAGGTCCTGGCAGACCTGCGCGAGAAACTCATCAGAACCCGCGACTGGGCGGAAGCCCGGATCGAGGGCAAATCCGCAGATGATACCGGTACCCTGTTCGAGAACAGCGATTTCACCGGTCCTCTTGAGCTGTGTTATCGCTCACTGGTGGATTGCGGTCTGGAAACCATTGCGCGGGGGCCTCTGCTGGATACCCTGCGCCGGGCCCACACCTTTGGCCTGCCGCTGATTCGTCTGGATATCCGGCAGGAATCCTCCCGCCATGCCGAGGCGGTGGCGGAAATGGTGGACTACCTGGGGCTGGGTGACTACCTGGCCTGGAGCGAGGACGAGCGCCAGGCGTTCCTGGTCCAGGAGCTCCAGGGTCGTCGACCCCTGGTGCCCCGGAACTGGACACCGTCGGAGGAAGTCAGGGAGGTGCTGGCCACCTGCGAAGTGGTGGCCAAGCAGACGCCGGAAGCGCTTGGCTCCTACGTGATTTCCATGGCCAGCAAGCCCTCGGATGTGCTGAACGTCATTCTGCTTCTGCGAGAGGCGGGTATGACCCACCCCATGCGCGTTGTGCCGCTGTTCGAGACCCTGGACGATCTGCGTGGCGCACCGGACAGCATGGCAGCCCTGTATGAAGTGGACTGGTACCGGGAATACTGCAAGGGCAGCCAGGAAGTCATGATCGGGTATTCGGACTCGTCCAAGGATGCGGGCCAGATGATGGCGGCCTGGGCGCAGTATCAGGCCCAGGAGCAGCTTACCGAGGTGGCCGGGCGTTACGGGATCCACCTTACCCTGTTCCATGGTCGTGGTGGCACGGTCGGCCGGGGCGGCGGCCCAGCCAACCGGGCCATTCTTTCCCAACCACCGGGCTCTGTGAACGGCAGTTTCAGAATTACCGAGCAGGGCGAGATGATCCGCTTCAAGTTCGGTCTGCCGCGGCTGGCGGAGCAGAGCCTCACGCTCTATACCACGGCAGTCATTGAAGCCACCCTGGCGCCGCCCCGTGGCCCTGAACCGGAGTGGCGCGAGGCCATGGACTGGCTGACGGAACGCTCGCTCAATGCCTACCGTTCGGTCGTGCGGGAAAACCCCGATTTCGTGCCCTATTTCCGCCAGGTCACCCCGGAACAGGCGCTGGGCAAGTTGGCGCTGGGTAGCCGGCCCGCCCGCAGAAAGCCCGGCGGTGGCGTGGAGAGCCTGCGGGCCATTCCCTGGATTTTCGCCTGGACCCAGATGCGGCTGATGTTGCCGAGCTGGCTGGGCAGCGATGTAGCACTGGAAGAGGCCTTTGCCAACGACAAGGTCCCCGTACTCCGGGAGATGATGGACCACTGGCCTTTCTTCAAAACCTATGTCGATATGCTGGAGATGGTGCTGGCAAAGGCTGACCTCCGGATCGCCAGTCACTATGAGAAAACCCTGGCGGATGATCCACAGCTGCTGAAATTGGGGGAAGATCTCAGGGAGCGCCTGCGCGGATGTATTAGTCATTTGCTGGAACTCAAGCAGCAGGACACATTGCTTGAGCATGAGCCGGTCTTTGCCCATTCGATGAAGGTGCGAAACCCCTACACGGATCCGCTACACTATCTGCAGGCAGAGCTGTTGAAGCGCGATCGCGAAAGCGAGGGTAAGGGTCAGGTTCCGGAGATGGTCGAACGCGCTCTGAAGGTTACAATGGCAGGCATTTCCGCGGGTATGCGTAATACCGGTTAGCGTGAATAACAACAAAGAACTGTCAGAATAGGAGAGCTTCCTTGCCAATAGCACCCAGACTCGAGCGTTTTCTGAGCCTCAAAGGTATTCCCTTTCGGGAACTGCCGACGGAGCCGGCGGCAAATTTTGACGCTGCTGTGACCGCCTCCGGGCGATCTCCCGACGAGTTTGTTCGGGCCAGTCTGATGATTGATATCAACGGCCCGCTGATGGTGGTGCACGGCTACAACAGCAGTATCGACCCGGAGCTGATGCACCGGCTTACGGGTCGTCGCTTGCAGCCATTGACCGCCCGCCAGGCGGCCCGGCTCTTCCTGGACTGTGATGCGGGCTTTATCCCACCGGTTGGCGCGTCCTACGACATTCCGGTTGTGGTTGATGACGACGTTTTCGGTTATTCCAGAGCTGTTATGGCGAGTGGTGCCGATAACGCCCTGTTGGAATTGGACCGAACCTCTCTGGCGAGGGCTCTGAGCGGAGCAACGTCCGGGCATGTGGTGATCCGGGGGCAGAACAATGGGGAAAGAGATGCTCTTACCCTGGAGGAAGTGGCCGATCAGCTCCAAAAGCTATACCGACTGCCGCCCATGCCTGCCCTGGCTCTCAGGATTCTCAGGTTGACGACCAACACCGAGGCATCCGCGAAAGAGCTGGCCGACCTGATTGAGTTCGACCCCAGCATGACCGCACAGATCATGCGCTATGCCGGTTCGGCGCTGTTCAATTACCCCGGCCAGATCAACTCGGTACAGGAAGCCGTGACCCGTGTTCTCGGCTTTGACCGGGTGGCCCACATCGCCTTGGGTATTGCGTCGGTCCGGGCATTCGAGATTCCCCGCAAGGGCATGCTGGGCATGGATGAGTTCTGGCGGCATTCACTCTACTGTGCGTTTCTGAGCCAGCGCCTGGCATCACGTTGCGGTGAAGACAAAGGACTGGCCTACCTTTGCGGCCTGCTTCACAATTTCGGACTTCTGCTGATCGGGCATCTGTTCCCCTCCGAATTCGACGAATTGAACCAGCTCCGCGAATCCAACCCCGAAGCCAGCATGCAATCCCTGGAGCAACAGGTATTCGGCGCCGGTGACCGGCAGCAGTTGCTGGCGGTCGGGCACGGTGCCATTGGCGGTATCCTGCACCGCCTTTGGGAACTTCCAGACCCCGTCGTTAAAGCCGCGGGCATGCACCAGCACCCGGACTACCACGGTGAGCACGAGCAGTATGTGCTGATGGTGCAACTGGCCAACGGGCTGCTGAAAGAGCGCAACATCGGTGACGAGTTCAATCCTGACGATCTGCCGGCCCTGGCTGAATCGCTCGGCCTGACGGAGCAGGATCTTGACACGCTCCGGGACGAGGTCGAGCAGGTTTCCGGGGATCTGGACGCGCTGGCCCGATCCCTGTCATCCTGACGCCCTGTTGCAAACTCCGGAAATGAGTATCTGTGTTGCCCATACGACGGAGGTCCACTTTCTCTGGGGGGTACGAATTCGTATAATGCTGGGCTTTCTTTGCCAGGTACCGGTGTCAGAGCCCCCCCTATCTGAACCCTGCCGGAATCGCACCGGGATGAGAGGATGTCGCAAAGCCCGAGGGTTTTGCCGCAGCTTTTCTAACGATAAAGACTATAACGGGAGCAATACCTATGAGAATCATCATGTTGGGCGCGCCAGGCGCCGGCAAGGGGACCCAGGCCCAGTTCATCACCGAGCGTTTTGATATTCCCCAGATTTCCACCGGGGACATGCTTCGGGCGGCGGTCAAGGCCGAGTCTGAACTGGGCAAGCAGGTCAAGGAAGTGATGGCGTCTGGCGGACTGGTCTCTGATGACATCATTATTGCGTTGATCGAAGAGCGGGTTAAGCAGCCTGACTGCAAGAACGGGTTTTTGCTGGACGGATTTCCCCGCACCATCCCTCAGGCCGAGGCGCTGAAGGATCAGGGTATTGCCATCGACTATGTGGTCGAAATTGCCGTTGACGATGAAGAGATCGTCAGCCGTCTGTCCGGACGCCGGGTGCATGAAGCCAGCGGGCGGATCTACCACGTCAAATACGATCCACCGAAATCCGAGGGCAAGGACGACCAGACCGGTGAGCCGCTGATGCAGCGCGAAGACGACAAGGAAGAGACCGTTCGCAAGCGCCTTCAGATCTATCATGAACAGACAGCACCTCTGGTCAATTACTACCAGGACTGGGCGAAAAGCGATCCTGCCAGCGCGCCCAAATACGTTCGGGTTGAAGGCGTGGGCGGCCTGGATGACATCCGCGACCAGATTCTGACGCAACTGAAGTAATCCTGTGAACCTGCTTGCCGTCGATACATCCTCGGAAGGATGTTCTGCCGCGCTGATCTGTGGTGGGCAGGCAACCGGCCGCTCGGAAATCGCTCCCCGGGGCCACACGCGTCTGCTGATGCCGATGATCCGGGGGCTGTTAACCGAAGCCGGAATCACGCCTGCGGATCTTGATGCACTGGCCTTTGCCTGCGGCCCGGGTTCGTTTACTGGTGTACGCATTGCCACCGGTGTTATCCAGGGGCTGGCTTACGGGCTCGAGATTCCGGTCGTGCCGGTATCGTCACTCCAGGCTGTCGCCGCGGGCGCTGTGGAAAGATTTGGTCTTGCAGACGGCGATGGTGTTGCCGTTGCCTTTGACGCCCGCATGGGTGAAGTCTACTGGGCCTGTTTCCAGTGCCGCTCTGGCCGGCCGGAACTTCTGGGCGCCGAGCGCGTGTGCCCGCCGGCAAACGTGGCCCTTGCGGCTGATGTAACCCGCTGGTGGGGTGCAGGTAGCGGCTGGGCCCTGCAGCAGGATTTTCCGGCTGACGTCGTGGCTGCAATGGTCTCTGTAGACGACAGCCTGATTCCCCAGGCCAGTCGCGTCGCGCAGCTTGCGTCCGAGGTCTTTGTCGCAACGGGCGGCGTTGCGGCTGCCGAAGCTCAGCCGGTCTATATCAGGGATGAAGTGGCGTGGAAGAAACTACCCGGCCGCTGAGTTTCCCGTCTTTTCCTACCATACGGATCTGATCTCCATGGAATTATGGCAAATCGTTGTGCTTGCAGTGCTGCAGGGAGTGACCGAATTTCTGCCCATCAGCAGCTCGGCGCACCTGATTCTGCCCTCCCAACTGCTGGGCTGGCCGGATCAGGGGCTGGCTTTCGACGTGGCAGTTCACGTGGGCACTCTGGCGGCAGTGATCTGGTATTTCCGCCAGACCGTGGCCCAGCTTACCGGTGCCTGGTTCGTGGATACCGCCCAGCGCCGCATCGGCGCGGATAGCGGTCTGGCCTGGGCGGTGATTGCAGGTACCATACCCGCCGGCCTGGCTGGCATCCTTCTTAACGATGTTATTGAAACCACATTGCGTTCGGGGCTTGTGATTGCCACCTCCACCCTGGGCTTTGGTCTGGTGTTGTGGTGGTCAGACGCGGTCGGTCGCCGTGCCCGGTCCCTGGATAGCCTGAGGCTGAAAGATGCTCTCGTAATTGGTGTGGCCCAGGCTCTGGCTCTGATTCCGGGAACTTCCCGTTCCGGCATTACCATTACTGCCGCACTGTTTCTGGGGTTCAATCGCGAGTCGGCGGCACGTTTTTCATTCCTGCTTTCAATTCCCCTGATTCTTGCCGCAGGGCTGCTGAAAACCCTTGAGTTGATAGAGCAGGGTGGGGCCACCGATTGGGCCGGCATTGCTTTGGGAACGGGGCTGTCTTTTATCAGCGCTGTCATCTGCATCCACCTGTTCCTGACCTTTCTCGAGCGCCTTGGCCTCCTGCCCTTTGTGATTTACCGCCTGCTGCTGGGCGCGCTCCTGTTCCTGATGTTGCTGTAACAAATGCTTTCATAACAGGTGCTTTTAAATCACTCAGGTATCTTCCATAATCTGGAGTCTGTGACTGATAACCCGGTGTGGCATCGATGATCGGCGGAATTAATCCAAACAGTAACCTGGCGTACCAGGCTGGCAATAACTCGCCCGCCCGTGAGCGTAGTGATGTGGCCCGGGCGCCTGCGTCAACCGCGGACGACAGTCAGGCCCGCGTTCGCCGTGACCTTGCCGATGCATCCCCTGCCGCCGTTGAATCCCGCCCCGGTTCGCCGTCCGACTCCACGGATCGTCGGGTTGAGGCGCGCCGTGCCGCCGAGGATATCCGTCTGGAAAGATTCCGGGCCGATGATGTCCCACTGAATACCTCCCGCGCTCTGGCGACCTTCGCCAATGTCGCCGCCCCTTCAGAAGCCCCTGACGGCCTCATTACCGGCATCGATATCCGCGTTTGATGGTTTCCACGCCTGACCCATCCGGTCTGGCCATCGGCCACAGTGCCCTGGGCGATGCCTGGCAGGCGAAGGCGCTGGCGGAGGATCTGGCAGTTCCCTTTCTGGGGCAGGTGAAACCAAAACAGGTGAACAGCGCCTCGCTCCTGCTTTATTCCGATGATCAGGGTCTGTCCCTGCAACTGACCGGCAAGGGAGCGCCTGGCCCGGTGCGGGCGGAATTTGTCAGTGGTAAGGCCGGCTACCGGCGGGAGCACGGCGGCGGAACCGGCCAGTTGATCGCCAAAGCCGTGGGCCTGCAAAAGACCAGACAGACCCTGCACATCCTTGACGCCACCGCCGGTCTTGGGCAGGACGCTTTCGTGCTGGCGTCACTGGGGTGCCAGGTTACGCTGTTTGAGCGTTCACCAGTCATTCACGCGATCCTTGCGGATGGCCTGGCAAGGGCAGCCATGAATGAACAGTGCGCCGATATTGTCGGGCGCATGCGCCTTGAAGCCGGGGACAGCCTCGAATGGCTTCAGAAGCGAGAGGCGGACTCAGTGGATGTTGTCTATCTGGACCCGATGTTTCCCCACCGGGACAAATCAGCTCTGGTAAAGAAAGAAATGCAGGTTTTCCGGCAGGTGGTGGGGGATGATGACGATTCCGACGCCCTGCTTGAAGCGGCCCTCGCAGTTGCCCGATATCGGGTTGTTGTCAAGCGCCCCCGAAAGGCCGAGCCGCTGAACGGCCCGGCAGTCACAACGCGCATCGAGGGCAAAAGTAGTCGCTTTGACGTTTACTCCCTGAAGGCATTGCCGACCGCCACCTGAATCGGTCAGGCGCCCAGCATGGTTACCTGCTGGATGGCCTGGCGCTTCTCCACGCTCAGCACCAAACGGGCATCTTCAGCCACCTCATCCAATGCTTCGCTGTAGCAGAGCAATCCGTCCTCATCCCTGGTGACGACGCCGTTGTTCTGCAGGCTTTTGATAAAGTTGCGGAACAGGGTCTTGTCGAAGAACTCCGGTGCGTTCAGGCCGAACAGAATCGACATGCGTTCGGCCAGCAGGGTGCACTGGTCTTCCAGTTCTTCCGCAGTGACCTTGCCGGACCCGTACCGGCGCAGCACGCCAATGGCGATGTGGTAGCGCTCGAGGGTCTGGATAATGAAGCGGGACAGCACACGCAGACGCAGCATGGCGTCGGTGCCTTCTTCCGGCCGGCTGACAATGCCTTTGCCCTCTTCGAACAGCAGCCCCTTCTGTACCAGCACGTCTACCCAGTTGTTGATCACTCCCGGGATCTCGTCATTGGAGTATTTGAGGAACAGCTCGGATCTCAGGTAGGGGTAGGCGACCCCGGCCAGGAACTCGATCTTTTCGCGGCTCAGGGACTGCTTGTTCTCGAACAGGCTGGCAATCAGCGACGGCAGCGCAAACAGGTGCTGGATGTTGTTCCGGTAGTAGGTCATCAGAATGGCGTTGCTGCCTTCCAGCGCGATGATGTCGCCAAGTTTCTGGGGCTTGCGGGTGATCAGGCCCATGTTCTCGCAGTAGGCCACCCAGCTCTCGCCGTTGCCCTCTGGCAGAGTGACCGTGTCGGCGTAGGGGTAGCTTCTCAACAGGTCGGCGTACTGGTCCATCAGGCGCGTCAGTTGCAGCTCGTCCATCGCCAGCCGGTCTGTGCCCAGCAGTGCCGTGGCCGTCAGGCCGATGGGGTTGACTGCCACGGAGGCGTTGATATGGGACGCGACGCGGCTGGAAAGTTCGCTGACCGCTTCGTTCAGCCAACGCGGGCGGTATTCCGGGTCGTAGGCCTCCTGGCGCCAGCTGGGATGCACTTCGTCCAGTACGTCTGCCAGAGGGATGGGTTCACCGAAGTTCACCGCCACCTGTCCGAAGGAGTTGCTCAGTTTGCGAACGGTTTTGGCCAGGGTGAAGATATTCTCTTTTTCCTTTTTCTTGCCCCGCAGCTCACCCAGGTAGGAGCGACCTTCCATAACCTTTTCGTACCCGAAGTAGACCGGCACGAAAACGATGGGTTTGCGGTGGTCCCGCAGGAAACTGCGCACCGTCATTGACAGCATGCCGGGGCGGGGCTGAAGCATGCGCCCGGTGCGGCTGCGCCCGCCTTCCACAAAGTACTCCACGGAATAGCCGCGGGAGAACATAACGTGCATGTATTCGTTGAACACGGTGGCGTAAAGAGGGTTGTCCTTGAAGCTGCGGCGCATGAAGAAGGCGCCGCCACGACGGAGAATGGGCCCGACGATTGGCATGTTCAGGTTAATGCCCGCGGCGATGTGCGGTGGCATCAGGCCGTTCTTGTAGAGCACATAGGACAGCAGCAGATAGTCGATGTGTGAGCGGTGGCAGGGCACGTAGACCACGGCATTATCCTGGGCCGCTTCCTTTGCCACGCCGATATTGTTAACGGCAATGCCCTTGTAGATGCGGTTCCACAGCCAGGACAGCACCACTTCCAGGAACCGGATAGTGACCACGGACATGCTGGCGGCGATCTCGTCAGCATACTTGTAGGCTTTGATCCGCACCTTTTCAGGTTTCATGTCCTTCTCTACCGCCGTCTGCCGGATGGCCTCCTTGACCGCCGGCGTGCGAATCAGCCCGCCTACAAGAGTGCGGCGATGGGACAGGTCCGGGCCCAGCACTGCCTGGCGGACGCGGCGGAAGTGGGTTCGCAGAATACGGGCCAGTTTGCGGTTGGCCCGCTCCTGGCTGTGACGGTATTCGGAGACGACCTGTTGCAGCGACAGGGGCGCGTTGAACTGAACATAAGTGCTGCGCCCGTGAAGCAGGATGATTAGCAGCTTCTGCAGTCGACCGGCCACGGACCAGCTGTCGGACAGCACCAGTTTGACCAGGGACTTTTCCTTGTCTGGCGAGCGTCCCCAGAACAGGGACACCGGAACGATCTGTACATCCTGGTCCGGGTGTTCCAGGCCGTGGTGAACCAGTGCTTTGAACTCGCTGGTCTGGACCGGTGTGCGGCGGCGACGCGAACTGCCGTTGCTGCGTCCGTAAAGGAAGAAGAACGAATGGTTGGGCCCGTTTTTGACCGGCAGGGACGACTCGGCGCCGGGCAGATTGGCGCTGAGCACTTCCTGCTCCAGCACCAGGCGGCTGGACAGGGACGCGTACTGCAGAACGTAGCAAACCGGTTTGTCGGGATCGATTCCCAATGCCTCGGGATCAGCGCCGCTGACGTCTGTTCGAACCCAGAGAAACAGGATCTTGCGCAGAAACGTCAGGATCAGGCTGTAAAGGCCCTGAAAAAATCGCATATAGGATGGCTCCGGTTCACCAAAACAGGCGCTAAGTTTACTCGCTTGCGAGAAGCGCTGAAAGCCGTGTTCGCGTTCGGTTGTCCTGCGGGTGTGTGGTACATTTCAGACTTTAAACCAATTCCTTTTTGGATTCTGACTATGACGCAGTGGACTCCCGGTTGGTCTGAAGCAAGCCCGGCCGCTTCGGATTTTGTCCTGGCGGTTGCCGACGGGCAGATTGCACGCCCCCGTGAGGGATGGCTGCACAGCTGGGAAGCCATTGAGCCCCTGACAACCGGCGCTCTGGGGCCGGTGTACGTAGGGCAATTCAGTGATCGTCCCGTCTTCGCTGCGGAGGTGGCAGTGGCCGGTCTTCCGCAGACTGTGGAGCTGGTGAGTCTTCGCGATGCCCTGATCCTGACGGAGCAGGCGCCTGCTGAACTCCTGAGCACCGGGTTCCAGGTATTGCAGTGGTGGCGGGATCACCAGTTTTGCGGCCGCTGTGGATCAACCACCCAGAGTCACCCGCGGGAGAGAGCTCGTTGGTGTGAGATCTGTAGCATCCCCTGGTATCCCCGGCTGGCACCCTGCATCATCGTCGTGATTCGCCGTGACAACACCCTGCTGCTGGCCCGCTCGTCGCGCATCAAGCGGCACTTTTTCAGCCTGATCGCCGGTTTTGTGGAGCCCGGGGAAAGTATTGAAGCGGCGGTTGCCCGGGAAGTGAAAGAAGAAACCGGGCTGGACGTGACCGGCATCCGCTACCAGCATTCCCAGCCCTGGCCGTTTCCCCACCAGCTGATGCTGGGGTTCTTTGCCGACTACGCCGGTGGGGAGCTGGTGCTGCAGGAAGACGAACTGGCCGAGGCGGACTGGTTCCGGCCCGGTGAGTTGCCGCCGGTCCCTCCGGTAACCACCATCTCGGGTCGGCTGATCCGGTCCATGGAGGAAGAGATCCTGGCGTCGGGAAAATCCTCGTGACCAGTCCACGGGTGCTGGTATTTGACTCCGGTATCGGCGGGCTAAGCATTGCCGGCTGTATCCACCGGGCTTTGCCATCCGTGCGTCTGGTTTATCTGGCGGACAGCGCCGGGTTTCCCTACGGCGGCCAGTCGGAAGCCGTGGTGGTTGACCGGAGCCGGGCACTCATCCGCCAGGCCCTTGAAGACTTTCCCTGTGACGTGGTGGTGGTGGCCTGCAATACCGCCAGCACCGTGGTGCTTCCTGCGCTCAGGTCGATGACGGACATCCCGGTTATCGGGGTGGTTCCGGCCATCAAGCCGGCGGCAGGGGTATCGTTAAACCGCCGTATCGGCATTCTGGCTACGCCCGCAACCGTTGCCAGGCCGTATCTCGCCGAGTTGATCGACGACTTTGCCAGTGACTGCCTGGTCGAGCGTATCGGCCTTCCGGACCTGGTGTGCTGGATTGAGGGTCAGGTCTGCGGTGAGGCGCTGCCCTCGGAAGCGTTGAGCGAGGGACTTCAGCCTTTCCGGGATGCGGGGGTGGACACAGTCGTTCTGGGCTGCACCCATTACCCACTGGTGGCGCCACTGCTGAAAGAGCTGCTGCCGGAGGTGAAGTTCTGGGTGGATTCCGGCGACGCCATTGCCCGTCGGGTGATCTGGCTGCTGGAACAGGGTGGATATGAACCTGGTGATCTGGCCGCACCCGAGCGCCAGATGCCTTTCGAACAGGTTCTTTTTACCGGCCGTTTGCCGGCGGGGCTGGAGAAATATCTGGAGGAATTGGGGCTGCCGGCCGGCCAGTTATTAGGCGACTGGCCGGCAGAGGGCAGAATCAGATCAGCCGGGTCAGCCTGAACATGGCAAGGAATTCCAGCGCCGGTATCGAACGGCGATGACAGCAGTAGGTCTTGAATACCTCTCCCCGGAATCGTGACTTGGTAAATTCCAGCCCCTTGAAGTTGTAGAGGAAATTTCCTTTCTCATACACCCCGTGCATGATCTTTTTCAGCAGACGGCTTTCCTGGTGCTCCGTTTCCGAGTGCAGCGACAGGGGGATCAGCCCCAGGTCCAGGAAGGGCACGCCTTCTTCCCGGAATACTTCCATGGCGTGGGCCATCAGGGTATAGAAAATGCCCTGACGGAAGTCCGCATTGGCCCGGGATATGTTGGGCACGTAGCTGACGATCTGGTTATTGCGGTAGATCGGGTCGAAGTAGATAAAGCCCACGGCTTTACCGTCCTGGTAGGCGTAGAAATGGCGCTCGTTTTCCCGGTATTCCATCTCCATGGGACGAATCAGAAAGCGGATTTCCTTGCTCTTGCATTTGCGGGTGCGAATCCAGGCATCGGAGATTTCCCGGGTGTGATCGTCACTGAAGCGTTCCTTGACGGTGATTCCGTTTTTCTCGGCCTGGTTCAGGGCGGTTCTGAGAATCTGCTTTTTCTTGCCTGACAGCGACCAGCTTTTCAGATTGATGCGGGATTCACTGCCGAACTGGGTGCCATAAAGGCCGAAACGACGGTATAGAAAATCGACGACCGGCTTGGAAACCTGGATATAGCAGGCGTTGGGGAAGCGCTGATGGAATTTCTCCAGGATCACCTCGAACTGCTCCGGGTCGGCGACCGGGTCCGACAGAACAAAAATCCCGCCCCATTTGCGCATGTAGGCAATGTAGCCGATGCCCGGCATATCGAAATAGGCCATGCCCGGTTGCAGGGTAGAGAAGGACTGGGAGTGCAGACCGTGCTTTTTCAGGTAGCCAACCCGCTCCGAGTGGGTAAACGCACCAGCGTCGGTTGATCGTATGCCGTCCAGCGATAGAATCTGATCCGTCATTGTGAATTCTCCCCTGTTATTGTTTTAACGCCCTTCCAGTTGTTCCGCCGTCAGGCCCGCTTCTGCCCGAGAATTGACCAATAGCAGTTCATGTTCAGCAGTTTGAAATGCTTCTTTTCGGTGACATTCAGGCCAAGGCGCTGCATGTGCTCGGGGTAGTTGTAGATCTTGTGGAATGCATTGTTGGCCAGCAGCCAGAAAGTGAACACGGCCATGTACCAGTAGAGCTTCTTGAACATCCGGGCAACGATGTTGCCGGTGGGGTAGCAGAAGTCGCCTACGACAATCCGTGCCTCTGGCTTGCCCAGGCGGATGAGGTGTTCCAGAACCCGCACCATCATGTCCTCGTCAAAGACGTTCAGGAAAAAGTTGGCCACCACCATGTCGTACTGATCGTAGTCGTCCACCTTCATGATGTCGCTGTGAATGCGACGGATAGTCAGATGCGGCGCTTCCTGCTGCTGGGCATCACCAAATTTGCGCAGCATGGTTTCCGACAGGTCGACAACCGTGACGTCGGCGCCGAGCTCCGCGGCGCGGATGGCATCGCGACCGTGGCCTACCCCAGCGAAGAGAATGCGGTCGCCGGGTCTGACGGTTTCCACATCCAGCATGGCGGTCTTGCAACGGTGGATGTTCTTGCCGCTGTACAGGTTGCTGAGAAAATCGTAGACCGGTCCGATGTATTTGTATTTATCGCGCATGCCACTTCCGCCTGTTCAGATCGATTCGGGGTTTTCCCGAGAAAGCACTTGATGATTTGAGCTTAGAGAAGTGACAGGTCCAATTATGTGCAGTACTGCGCATTTCCGGATACACAAAGTTACGCTTGGCAACATTTTGCAAACCAGATCAACATTTTAAATCAGACTGTCCGACAATGGATTATCGAAAAACAGAGCCATTGTAAAAGGGCTAACGCGGGGGTGTTCTGATGGGTATTTCGCTTAGAAAGAAGCAGCGCGGGCGGGTACTTGACCCAGGATTTTTTCAATGACCTCTTTCGGGCGGGCCGGGCCGTAGTAAAAACCCTGCACCTGATGGCATCCGAGATTTTTCAGATAGGCCAGCTGTTCATCGGTTTCCACGCCTTCGGCCACAATTTCCAGGCGCAGGCCGTGAGCCATGGCGACAATAGCGTTGACGATACAGGCCTCGTCTTCGCCACTGCGGATGCCTTTGACGAAGGACTGGTCCACCTTGAGAGTGTGGATGGGCAAGCGGTGAATATAGTTCAGTGACGAATAGCCGGTGCCAAAATCATCAATGGCAATACGCACACCCAGGTTAGCGAGTTCCCGCAGCTTCTGACTGATGTGCTCCAGGTCTTTCATGATCACGTTTTCCGTGATCTCGATCTCCAGGTTTGACGGCGGGAAATTATGCACGCGAAGCTGGTCCATCAGGGTGCTGACAAACCGCGGGTGTTCAACCTGCAGGGGCGAAAGATTGACCGCAAGCCGAAGGTCCTTGTGGCCGTCCCGGATCCACTGACCAACGTCGCGGCAGGCAATATCCAGAACCCGTTCACTGAGGCGCCCGATCAGTTTGGTCTCTTCCGCCAGGGGCAGGAAGTCCCGAGGATAGAGCAGGCCCTGTTCCGGATGTTCCCAGCGCACCAGTGCTTCCAGACCCACTACGCGGTCGGTGGTGGAGCACACCTGGGGTTGGTAGAAAACCCGCAGTTCATCACGATCCAGCGCCAGCCGCAGATCCCGCTCCAGGTTGAGGCGGTCGGCTGTATCGACCGACATGGTCTCTGAGAAGAATCGGTAACCGTCCTTGCCCCGCGCCTTGACGTGGTACATGGCGATGTCGGCGTTCTGAATCAGCTGATCCATGGAATCCCCGGCTTCGGGGTAGATAGCAATGCCGATGCTGACGCCGACGAACACTTCGTGACTGCCGAGCTGGAACGGCTCGCGCAGGGCGGTGATCAGCTTTCTGGAAATCTGGCGGGCGTCTTCATGACTGTGGATCGACGGCAGCAGCAATGTGAATTCATCGCCGCCAAAGCGGGAGAGGGTGTCGCCCTTGCGCAGGCATTGCTCAAGGCGATGGGTGACTGCCTGAAGGAGTCGGTCGCCCATGGCATGCCCCAAGGTGTCGTTGATCACCTTGAAACGGTCCAGATCCAGGAACATCACCGCCAGTTTCTGTTCGCTTCTGCGTGCGTGGGTAATGGCGAGATCCAGACGGTCCTTGAACAGGGCCCGGTTGGGAAGTCGAGTTAGCAGGTCATGGTAGGCCTGGAAGTTGATAAAGGCCTCGGCCTCTTTACGCTCGGTGACGTCCCGGGCGGTGCCATAGTAGCGCGCTTCGCTGCGGTGGCTGATCTCTCCGTCGTCCTGGGGCCAGGTCTCGGGAGATATGGGAAACGCGGTAATCTCAAAGTGTCGCGTGGCCTTGCGGCTGCCACGGGTTTTTAGCCGTACCTCAAGGGTTCTGGGGTTGTGGGCGGAAATGTTGGGGCCGGTGAGGGCATAGGTGCCCCGGGCCAGATCACGGTTGTCGAGGATCTGACGAAAGTGCCGCCCCAGAAGTTCAGACTGCTGATATCCCAGCAGGCTTTCGACCTTGCTGTTGACGAAACAAAAGCGGCCCCGCTCGTCGAGCATGAACACGATATCCGGCGAGCTGTTAACGATATAGCGGTGCAGTTCCTCGGATTTTTCCAGCCTCATGCTGACGTGCTCGTGGGCACGGATCAGCGAACACTTACTCAGAACATTGTGTACGGTGGCCAGCAGTTCTTCCGGGTCAAAGGGCTTGCGGATATAGTCCAGAGCGCCGCGGCGGAGGGCCCGGCTGACCGCGGCGAAGGAGCTTTCACCGCTGACAACAATCACCCCGCAGTCAGCCTGGGCCGAAGAGAGCTTCTCCATGACGTCAAAGCCGTCCACTTCCGGCATGCGAAGGTCGAGCATGGCAAGATCGAAGGTGTGGTCCTTGATCACCCGGAGCGCCGCGCGACCTCCCTCGGCTTCCGTCACGTCATGGCCTTCCTGTTTGAGCAGAGAGGACAGGCTCTTCAATAACCTCGGGTCGTCATCAACCACCAGGATTCGTGCTGCCTGTCGTTCGCCAGGAGTCTTCTCGATGCTCACAGGTGTCATGTCAGTTCGCTCGTCGTCTATTCTTCAGCCACTTTGTTTTTATCTGCCATCGGAAACAGCACTCTGAATGCCGTTCCCGCACTTCCTGTGCGGCAGTTAACGATGCCCTCCATGTCATCCACAAGTTGTTTCACAACGCTCAGACCCAGGCCCCCATGGCCCCGGCCTTTGGTACTTTTAACCGGAGAGAAAAGGTTTCTCTGTATGTCGGGGGACAGGCCCTCTCCGTTATCTGATACTTCCAGCTCGACCCAGGTGCGATTACTTTGCCACACCGGCGCAACGCTGCGAATACTTACCTTACCACCGTCTGTCAGATCGTCCAGAGCCTCGGCAGCATTGCGAACCAGATTGATAACGATCTGTCGGACAATGGCCGCGGGCGCTGCGATTGTTGTTGGATCTTCGCACAGTTGTACGCTCAAAGTCTTTCTTTCGTCGCTGAACAGTCCGTCTTCCAGCAGGTCCCTCAGAACCTTGAGTTCTTCATTGAGATCGCAGTCTTCCGAGTGCCCGGCGCTCGGATTGTGCCAGCTCTTGCCGATCTGTAGCAGCAGGTCACCGGCGCGATCCAGTTCTTCACGGATGACGTCCAGTTGCTGGTGCACGTCGGTGTCGTCCAGTCGGTTACGCAACTGGTAGATATACTGGCGGATGATGGTCAGCGGATTACTGACTTCATGAACCTGACGGCGGATTGCCTGTTGCGCCAGTTCGTCGGTCATGGCGTCCTGACGGTTTTCGGCACCTGCCTGAAGATCGCTCAGTACCCGGGATAGCTGAAAGCAGAATAGCCGGCCGATTTCCTCTGCCTGCTGTGCCCCCTCGGTGTCGGTGCCGATGATGAACACGCCGGCGCATCGATCGCCCCCGGTTACCGGTAGCGCCACCAGCGAGGGAGCATGCAACAGGTTCATCAACTGGCGGTCAAGAACGCTGGGCTCCCGGTCGCCCAGAATGAGCGGGGCGATGGTGGTGTAGGCTTCGGTCAGCAGGCTGCTGGCAGGGCTGGCACTGACGCTCAGGTCTGCGGGTTCGCCATTGCTGGCGGAATACAGGGTCAGTTCATTATCCGTGCCACCAAAATAGAGTGAGGGCAGGCCGGTGATCAGCGTCAGGCTGGTGACCGTTGCGGCGAGACATGCCTGTGTGCTGTCTTTCAGCGGAGACAGTTCAAGGGCCTGTGTTGCCATGGCCTGGCGCAGAACCGTCTGTTTGAGTTTCTCATGAGAGGCGCGGGCGTCATAATCCGCCGAAAGAGGGATCCCCAGAGACTTGGCAACCCCCTCGACTTCCTGATCAATGCGGCGGTTGATTTCCCGGGTCAGCTCTTCGTTCAGTCCGAAAATAGTGCCGGCGGCTGCAATCCCGGCGGCATCTGACTGGGCCAGCCTTGTCGCCAGGCTGATCAGCTTCACCAGGTGGCCGGCATCGCGGATGTCTGCAGGCAGTGCCTGCTGGTATAGCATGGCATCGGAAGCCATGGGGCCAAGGCCCCAGTCACTCACCAGCTTGGCGGCGATTTCCGACTGATGGTCAAAATAGTATTGCTGGGTATCGCCCGGCGGTGTTTTCAGGGCAATCAGCTCACCAACGTTGTGCAACATGCCCAGCATGAATGCCTGGTCCGGCTCGGGGTAGCGGGTCAGGGTGGCCAGGGCCCGTGCGGTCATGGCGGTGGTGAGGGAGTGCCGCCAGAAATCCCGCAGTTGCTGCCACTGATCCGCGCCCAGTTCGTAGAGAATCTGACGCAGCGCCGCCGTCAATACCAGGGTATGAAAACGGTGAGTGCCCAGGCGCAGTAGCGCCTGATCAATGGATCGTATCTGGGTGTAGGCGCCGTAGAGAGAAGAGTTGGCCAGAGCCAGAATGCGTGACACCAGGGCCGTATCGGCAGAGACGATTTCGCTGATGGTGCGGTAACTTTCCTCCTGATGACAGGCTTCCAGGGCACGAAGAGTTACCTCCGGCAAACTGGGAAGCTGGATGTCAGGAGCGATTTCCATAAACCTGCCTGTCCTTTGGCCTGGCCTTTTTGCCAAGTCTG
>Ga0207899_1000027_pt1 | contig 99698 bp, 93 predicted proteins | sample MalvirmetaMSP134_FD_184235 | JGI IMG/M metagenome (GOLD analysis project Ga0207899, IMG submission 184235) | Marine viral communities from the Deep Pacific Ocean - MSP-134 (SPAdes) | ecosystem: Environmental > Aquatic > Marine > Oceanic | place: Pacific Ocean | collected 2011-06-28
TTCCAAATCGATCTCTTGGTATGGGGATAGCAGATACACTCTTTGAACCTGAAATCGATTGATAAAAAACAAAAACATCTTTTCAACCGAGATCGAGAACCTTTCACAGGTGGACTCAAGAGTGATCGAATCGAGACATCTGGGGATGGGGCTAGACAGAGTTCGTCTGCGCACGTAAGATTGCGCACTCGAAATTAACGCACTGCCGTTAACTTTCGTTCCGCCCGTAGCTCAGCTGGATAGAGCGCTGCCCTCCGGAGGCAGAGGTCAGAGGTTCGAATCCTCTCGGGCGGGCCATTATTTCAAAGGCCTGCGTGAAAACGCGGGCCTTTTTTGTTTCCTGTGCCCAAATGGTGCCTTGCTAGTGCCCAGTCACTTTAGGCCGCTGCATTACCATCCAATAACGGGACCCTCGCACGGATTCCACCTCACCATCTCTATGGCGCTGCCACTCCGCTTTATTTAAGAACCTAAAATCAACTTGCTATCGAAACGTCTGGTCGCAAAGCTGACATTCAGGTTGAGCGATCTGTCCCGATGAAATGGCCTCCGTTTGAAACTGGGGTGTGTCAGGCTTAGTGGGGGAAGTCCAGTTGGTCAGGTTTGGTTTGCTTCCGAACTGATACAGTGACAAGTGCGGTTCGTAAAGTGGTAATACGTGATCAAACAAAACCATTTTTAACGCAAAGGGATATGTATGAACGATTCTAAAGACGTGCTTCACTCCCCACTTTTTCAAGCCGTCGCTGGCTTGGCTTTTGAATCGATCATGGTGACAAAAGCCTCTTCCGATCATACAAACTCTGTGATCGTCTATGTAAACCCGGCCTTCAGCAATCTGACCGGCTATTCTGCGGATGAAGTAATCGGAAAAACACCAGGATTGCTTCAGGGACCGAAAACCGAGAGAGGAGTAAAAGAGCGTCTGGCTGAGGATCTGAAGAATAATCGAACCTTTCACGGCGACACCATTAATTACCGCAAGGACGGCTCCACTTTTATCATCGAATGGAAAATCGCTCCGGTGATGGATGGCGACGAAGTCACGCATTATGTGGCAGTCCAGAGAGCTGTCGGTTAGGGCTTATAAATGCGTCCGAGCAGAGGGCGACATTGCATCATTAACGTTGCACCATCACTCGCTCACCGTCCGAAACGGTGTGTGAGGCTGCAGGCCCGGTCATGATTCGCTCGAACTTGAGGCCAGAAATTCAAATCCTCTCGGGCGGGCCATTATTTCAAAGGCCTGCGTGCAAACGGCCGGGAGTGCGGCAGCGTTTTGTTCAAGAGCATTTCGATGTGATGCGAACACCCTCGACACACCCCCTGACCCCATATCCAGTTGCCTATTTAAAGTTCTGGGAGATGAAACCTGAAAGGTTGGTTATATCTTCATCACTCAAATTTCGCGCATTCGGAATCATCAGCCCAGAGTTAGCTCCCACCCGCTCACCGGCGCGGTAGGTTTCGAGACGAGATTTAAGGTAACTCGCATCACGACCTGCAAGGGATGGAAAACTGGCCATACCTTTGGCCGTGGGGCCGTGACACTGGGCACAATTATTCAAATACAGATTTTTGCCCGCTTCCTGATCTGCCGCCTGCAGGTGAGTGGAAAGCAAAGCGAAGGTTATCGCACACATCACAATACGTACCACAAGTTGTCCTCACATGTCTGGTAGAAACCGCACTGCCCCAAGGCAGTGCGGTCGGCCGTTTACTCTGCGGTAAACCGATGAATCTGACCCTCATCAACCGCGGTATAAAGAGAACCATCCGGCCCCATCACCAAGCCACGGAAACGGGCCGGGCCGGCTGGCAGAGGCATCTCTGTGTTATGCATGATTGTTGGCCCCCATGGCATCAGGTCGATGACGTTAATACGCTGGCCCACCGGCGTGCCACCGAAGCCGATTCCAAGGAAACTAACAACCAGGCGACCGTTCCAGTCACCCCACTGTTCACCCTCCAGGAAAGCCGTACTGCTGATGCCCTGAGAATAATTGTTATTGGTCCACAGTGGCCTCATGGCATCCGGGTAGGTTTCATAATCGGTCATAGGCATGTATTTCCTTCTTTCTTCAGGGTCCATGCCTTCGTTCTGGTTTGGCTCATAGCCGCAGTAGTTGTCAGGACAATCGCCACGTCCTGCCATGTTGGGCCGGGGGTCCCATCCACTGTTACCACCAGGCACCAGGGCATTTACTTCATCGGTATGCCATGGGCCATGTTCGGCGATAATTGGCTGATGAGTTTGCGGATGAAATGAAATGCCCTGAACGTTGCGGTGGCCGTAGGTGAAGGTGCGAGCATCGAAACCATCAGGTAACACGTCAGCGTTCATCGGGGCTGCCTTGCCGTCACGGTCAATACGCAAAACCTTGGAGCCAAGATTGTCTCCGAATTGCGGCAGGCTGCTGTTGTGATTGTCACCCGTGGTCACGTAGAGGAAACCATCACCCGGATTAAAGCGGATGCGTCCTCCATTATGAGCTCCGGCGTCACCGAAGGGGTGATCTGTGGGAGCCTGCTTATACGGAATGTTCTCAACGATGTCTGTACGGTTCGAAACACTGGAAAAATCATCGCTGACAGTCAGTCGTACAACGCGGTTCGTCGCAGGGTCGTCGCCCATGCGGGATGCTGAATAAACAAAGACAGTCCTGCTGCTGTCGAAGTTCGGATCGAGAGCCACACCATTCATGCCCGCTTGTCCTTTACAGAACAGATCGTCGGCTGTCATGGAATAGCCGTCGGTGCCTCCCATGCCAAGCAGGTTATTGACCGTGCCATCCGGGAGTCGGACCGATAGGCCTTTACATTTTTCAGTAAAAAACATGGTTCCATCAGACAGGAAGGCCATGTCCCAGGGATTTTCGAGGCCATCCATGAACACAGTTTGGCTGATTTGGGGCGGCTGGGCCTGCAAGCTCATCGGCAAACTCAACAGTACCGACGAGGCGGTCACGACACCCACATAACGTATGTATGAGGATTTTTTCATGATTGTTGAACCATCCGTGTTGTTTCTGTGTTTTTGGAAAACACCACGTAAACAGATTAGGCCTGGTCAAAAAATAGTCAAGCCTGACCCCTGCCACTCCGGAGGCAGAGGTCAGAGGTCAGAGGTCAGAGGTCAGAGGTTCGAATCCTCTCGGGCGGGTCATTATTTCAAAGGCCTGCGTGAAAACGCGGGCTTTTTTTTAGTTTGTCCCGTCCTGAAATACGTTGTCATCTGGAGGATAAGAGATGGACAGCGTTACTCCCACCCGTAAGAAGCGCACTTAGCGCGATTACAATCTGGGCTTTGAAATGGTTGCTTCTGAATAGCGACCATTCGAAAGATACTCAGCCACAACAGGTGTGAATTCGCTAGCAAGACCGAGTCTGGAGTGAGGCTAGGTGCCGGCCATCATCACGTTCCTGGCCAGCCTCATCAATAATCCAGGCACGGAAAATCTCGGCATGAGGATGGAGATACTTGTACTCCGGGCGAACCAGGTAGAATGCCTCCGAGGTTGGTACCCGGAGTTCGAACAGCGAGACCAGCTCTTGTTTGGTCATCATGTTCTTGACCAGGGACGTTCTGCCCAAGGCGATACCGCCGCCCTGCCGCGCCATTTCCAGTGCGGAGATCAGTGTGTCAAACTGCAACTCATGACCGGATTTGATATGGGTGAAACCGGTCTGATCCAGCCAATACCCCCAACCTTCCTCATACCCGATGACGTGAAGCAACGTATGATCAGACAACTGGTCTGGCCTATTCGGTGGCTCCTGATGGCTTGTCAGTGTTGGGCTGCAAACTGGAAACAATTCATCCCAGCTCAGTCGATCCGCTGTCAGGCCGGGCCATTGCCCCTTACCGTAGCGGATCTCCATGTCGTATTCCTTGCAACCATCATCCAGCCAAATATTACTGGTAAACCGAACACCAATGTCGGGATAGCGCTCGCGGAATCGGTGGAATCGCGGGGCCAGCCAGTTTGTGAGAAACACAAGATTTGAGCGTACAGTCAATAACCTTGTCTTGCCCTGGCCAAAGATCTCATCGGTTGCCGTTGCCAGTCGACGAATGCATTCGTGAACTACCGGAAGATACCCCTTGCCGGCGTCGGTCAATTCGAGCCCGCGGGGAAGTCGCTTGAACAATGGCATTCCCAGTTGCGATTCCAGGCCTTTAATCTGTTGACTGATCGCCGCTTGGGTAAGATGGAGTTCACCGGCGGCGTGGGTAATATTCAAATGTCGTGCGGTCGCCTCAAACGCCCTGAGCCAGTTTAATGGTGGGAGTTTCTTCTTCATGGTAGCCGCTCTATTTTTGTCGATCCCGATTCAATTTTCGTTGAATTCATAAGACAACACCAGAGACTTTAAGACGAACGTTCAAACCGAAAAAAGGGCGGCACCTTACAGTGCCGCCAAAAGACCAATGTCAGTCTGATCAGAAGGAATAGAGCGATTACTTCATGGTTGGCATGGAGAACTCCACGCCCTCACGGAGACCCGCTGAGGGCCACCGCTGAGTGATCGCCTTGCGACGTGTGTAGAACCGAGCGCCATCCGGGCCGTAAGCGTGGAGATCGCCAAACAGCGATCGCTTCCAGCCACCGAAACTATGATAGGCAACCGGCACCGGCAAGGGTACATTCACCCCAACCATGCCGACCTGGATGTGATCCGTGAAATACCGGGCTGCCTCCCCGTCGCGCGTAAAGATGCAGGTTCCGTTACCATATTCATGGTCATTGATCAGATCCATAGCCTCTTCCATGGTGTTGACACGAACCACTTGCAGCACCGGACCAAAGATTTCCTCCTTATAGCTGACCATGTTCGGAGTAACGTTATCGATCAGGGGCGGTATGTGCCTGTTGTACTCGGTTAGCTGTTGTTGCATCTTGACTACCAAAGCCTTCGATAGAGCTCGATCATTTCGTCGACTGTCGGCACGCGCGGATTGTTGCCGGGAGATCCGGAATGCAAAGCCTGTTCAGCCATGTTTGGCATCAGGTCGAAAAACTCATTGCGATCAATGCCAAACAGCTCCGGTGTCGGAACTTCCAGTTCGTTGTTGAGCTCATGCAGCTCTTCAAGCAGCTTGCGGTTGGCTTCATCCGTACTGTCCGATTCGCTGGCGACACCGATGGCACGGGCACAGTCGGAATATCGTTCCGCGGCGGCAGGAATGGAGAATTCAGTCACAACTGGCAACAGCATGGCGTTGGACAGGCCATGCGGCACGTGAAAAGCGGCGCCAATGGGGCGACTCATTCCGTGTACCAACGCCACCGAAGCATTGGAGAACGCCAAGCCAGCCAGGGTCGAGCCCAGCATCATGGCCTCACGCGCCTCGCGATCGGCGCCATCCCGATAAACTCTTCTCAGGTTTGGCCCGATCAGCCGCATGGCGGACAACGCCTGGCTATCACTGAAAGGGTTAGCCTTACGGCTAACATAAGCTTCCATGGCATGGGTCAGGGCATCGATGCCAGTATCGGCAGTAATACGCTTGGGCAGGCTCAACGTAAGGCTGTAGTCCACCAGGGCTGCCACCGGCATGAAGCCAATGCCGACGCATAGCATTTTCTCGTCGTTGACCTCGTTGGTGATGATGGTGAACCGGGTCACTTCGGACCCGGTACCAGCGGTGGTGGGAATGGCGATAATCGGAAATCCAGTCTGATCAACCACCCGCGGGAATTTGTAATCCCGCATCTCACCGCCAAACTTGCCGAGAATGCCAATCGCTTTTGCGCTGTCGATGGGGCTGCCTCCCCCAAGGGCGATAATGCAATCGTAGTTGCCGTTGCGGACTTTATCGACGCCGGCCTCTATCGAACTGACCGTCGGCTCAGGCACGGTATCGTCAAAGACATCCGCCTTCAGCTGCTGTTCCGCCAGGCAGCGTTGAATGTCGCCGACGTAGCCCAACTCCACCATCATCTTGTCGGTAATAATCAACGGTCGCGTACACCCCAGGCTTGCGAGAATGGCCGGCACCTGCGCTGAAGCACCCTCACCAACCTGCAGGATTCGCGGAAGAATCGCTTGAGTAGACATAATTGTTTCTTTTCCTTTTCTTATCCTTTTCCGTTTACGGGTTACTTGTAGCCGGAAGCCTTTCAGTGGCTTGAAGTTTCACCTCACCGCCGTTCCCGGTCAGTCGGGAAAACCGGGGCCTTCTGACTGGCTGCGTCTCTGCGCGCAGGGATTTGAGCAGTCCATAAATCGCCATAATCAGGATGAAAGAAAACGGCAGCGCCGCCACTATCGTGGCCGTTTGCAGCGTCTTCAGGCCACCAGCCAACAGAAGCACAGCCGAGACTGCCCCAATGGCGCCGCCCCAGAACACCCGGTAGCGAGCCAGCGGATGCTCGTCGCCCATAGAGATCAGCGTACATATCACCAGGGTGGCGGAATCTGCGGAGGTCACAAAGTAGGTCACCAGCATCACGGTACAGATTCCGGCCATCAGAATGACCAGGGCCTGGTTTCCGGTCATCAACTCAATTGTGGAAAAGAGCGCCATTGTGGTGTCCTGATTGACCGCATCGACAACCCCCCCCGCGCCAAACAGCTCGAGATACATGGCAGTATTTCCAAAAACAGTGATCCAGACAGCGGCCAGCAAGGTTGGTGCAACGAGGACACCCAGAACAAATTCGCGGATCGTGCGCCCCTTGGAAATCCGGGCAATAAAGATGCCGCAGAACGGTGCCCAGGCAATCCACCAGCCCCAATAGAAAATCGTCCAGGAACCCTGCCATTTTTGCGACTGTGGATCCGGGTTAACCCAGAATCCCAATTCAACAGCGTGAACCAGATAGTCGCCGACGTTGGTTACCAAGGCCCCAAGGAGATAGGCGGTTGGTCCGACGATGATGAACAGCCCCAGGATCAGCACGGTCAGCCACATATTCCATTCACTGAGCAAACGGATACCTTTGTTCAGCCCGCTCATGACCGAGGCAGTAGCAATCACGGAAATGATGGCGATCAAAGCGATCTGGGTACCGGTAGAAATCTCCACGCCTAATAGATAATTTAGACCTGCGTTCATCTGCTGGGCGCCAAGACCGAGGGAGGTCGCAATTCCGAAGACAGTGCCAAACACCGCCAGCAGGTCCGCGACATGCCCGACAGGTCCGTAAATCCGGTCACCAAAGATCGGATAGAGGCTAGAGCGAATCGAAAGCGGCAGCCCCTTGCGGTAAGAGAAGTAAGCGAGGGTCATACCAGCGATGCCAAATAGTGCCCAACCATGCAATCCCCAATGGAAGATGGAGATCCGCATCGCCACTTGCGCGGCTTCGACGGTTTGTTGCTGGTTCCCGGCAACAAACGGGCTGCTCTGGAAGTGGTAGATTGGCTCGGCGATGCTCCAGAATAGGATGCCTATACCGATACCGGCGCCAAACAGCATGGAGAACCAGGAGAACAGGCTGAACTCGGGTCGGTCGGTGTCTTTACCCAGACGAATGTCCCCGTAACCACTAAAGATCAGCCAAACCACCAAGAAAAGAACAAAGCTCATGAAACCAATGTAGTACCAGGACAGATCCGTGGCGATAAAATCCTTGATACCGGTGTAAACGCTATTGGCAAACGCTGGATCCATAACAGTGAACAGCAAAAAGCCCAGTACCAACGCACCGGACCCGACAGACATCACCGGATTGGTTCCGGTCAGCCAACCGGATTCATACTGCAACGGTTTGTTTCTCATACTTCGTCCTCATAGTTTTGTTGTTGTAGACCCCATCCAAAGAACCTTGCAGGTGCCCCGGAAGCGAAGTGGGGTGTATTTTCAACGGAACCGAAACAAAAACGGAATCAATAAAAAACAGCCCTTAGACCACACTTTATTTATGGCTAGGACAGTCATAAGAAAAATGAGGTCTGAGGGTCTTTTTTTATTGATGGTTCCGTGATCTTTCCTGTCCCTAACATTGGCGCCATCGAGACATCAGGCTCGACATCAAGCCCTATACCAACGAGAGCCGTCTGCAGCCGAACGTTGGAATCTGAGAGAGGAAGGAAAGACAGCTATGAACAACGAAACACAACTTCCGTTAGCGGGTGTCAGAGTAGTGGACTTCGGGCAGCAGATGGCAGGCCCCGCCGTTGCCATGGTATTGGCTGACTTTGGAGCTACCGTGATCCATGTGGACCCGCCCGAAGGCCCGCAATGGGATCATCCAGCCAATGCTGTGTTGAATCGCAACAAGAGCTGCATACGCCTGGATCTGAAGCAGGAGGCCGGCCTGAATCGGGCACTGGCGCTGATCAAGCAGGCAGATATGGTGATTGAGAGTTTCCGCCCGGGAGTGATGAAAAAACTTGGAATCGATTTCAGGCAACTACGCGCTGAACGTCCGGAACTGATCACCCTTTCGATTCCCGGCTTTGCCTCCAACGACGATTTGCGCAAGGAGTGGAAAGCCACCGAAGCGGTCGTTGCCGCAACCTGTGGTGCCTTCACCGACATGGGCTTTAACCGTGTACTGATGGGCGTTAACCCCAGCTTCTCCCCCTTGCCCCTGGGCTCTTCCTACGCAGTCTCCCTGGCTGCAAGCTCGGCCGTTCTGAGCCTGTTCGAACGGGAAAAAACCGGTCGGGGCGACAGCATTGAGGTGCCGGTGGTCGCTGCCCTGATGGAGGGTCTGTCTTACAACTCATACGTTGTCGAAGGCCTGCCTGACCGCTACAAAACTATGCGGGAAGAAGAGATTGAGGACCGCAAAACCAACAACATCGAAATGGATCTGACTTACGACCAGTTGCAGGAATACCTGGATCCGTTCTACCGCACTTATGAATGCGCCGATGGCCGCATGTTTTACTGTGTCTGTCCGTCCCACCGCAACCACGCCAAACGTGCCCTGAAGCTGCTGGGTATCTACGACGAGCTGGTGAATGAAGGCCTGCCCGAGGTCAAAGATCTCCACATGCCTATTGCCGAATGGCAAGGCGAAACCTCCATCGGTGTTTACCCGTTACCAAAGAAATGGGCCGACATCATTTCTGCCAAGATGAAAAAGACTTTCCTCACCCGAACTTCAGAAGAATGGGGGCGACTGTTTGGCGAGGGGCAGATCCCGGGCGCGCCCCACCGCACCACTCAGGAATGGGTCAATGACGAACACACTAATGTGTCTGGCCTAATCGTGGAAGTGGATGACCCGGAATACGGCCGCATGAAACAGTGCGGCCCCATTGCCTGGCTGGAAGATATTGCCGAGGACATGTTGGCCCCGCGCCCACGCCGCAATGTGAGTTACGAAGAGGCGCTCAGAGAACTGATGACCGTGGCCGCCGAGGAAGATGTGACCCGCCCCAAGGGCACTGACATTCAGCCGGCAAGCGGCAGGGGTTGGCTTGAGGGTATCCGCATCCTTGACCTCACGAACGTGATCGCTGGGCCGCACTCCACGGCGTTTCTCAGCCGCTTTGGCGCCGAGGTGATTAAGTTAGACCCGGTAACCCCACTGTACGACCCACTGATCGGCACTCTCTTCACCTTCCAGACCGGCGTGAGCAAGCAGAGCGCCCTGGTTGACATCACCAGTATCGAGGGACGGGAAGCCTTTAACCGACTGGTTCGCTCCGTTGATATGGTCGTGATCAACGCGCCGGAACGCCAGATGAAACCACTGGGACTGGACCACGAAAGTCTTCAAGCTGTGAATCCTGGCGTCCTGTTCTGCCGATTGGATTGTTTAGGTGGGCCTCGGCGAGGCCCCAGAACTGATTACATCGGTTACGACGATATTATTCAGGCCAACAGCGGCATCATGAGCCGCTTCGGTGGCCCAGCGACCCCGGAAGAGCATGCCCATCTGGGGACGCTGGATGTCAACTGTGGTTTTGCCGCCGGACTCGGCATGGCGGTGGCGCTTTATCGCAAGCATAAGACCGGCAAGGCGTCACGCGCCAGAACCTCGCTGTCAGCGGTAACCAACCTGGCGCAAGCGCCCTTTGCATTCGACTACGCAGGACGAGCGCCGTTCAACGAGCCGTCAGGCCGCGAAGCCCTGGGTAACCATGAACTGTCCCACTTCTACCACACAGCCGACGGCTTGATCTTCATCGATTCCAATCTATCAGAGCTGGACAAACTGGAGCAGATGGAGGGATTACAGGGCATTGCACAGGCCGGCGACATCAGAGGTTTCCTCAGCGAGGCCTTAAGCAAGGCACCCGCGGAATACTGGGTGACAGCGTTGCGGGATGCCGGTGTCGCCGCCGCAGTACCGATGGCTATAGAAGAGTTGCGAAGCACCTACTGTCGCGAGGCCGATGGCACGCCGGGCACCGATCAGGGCAGCTTCGCCTTCTCAACATATCGCAATCATCCCAGTGGCCACATCGTCACCCAAGTAGACCACTACTCGATTCGACCCACTGAAGCCGCAATCAGAGCCTTCAGGCCGACAGAGCGCTTCGGTCACTCGACCCGCCGTGTCTTGAGCAACGTGGGCTATACCGAAACCGAGATAGACTCCATGATCGAACGAAAGATTGCTGGACTTGGTTGGGGCAAGGAATTTCTGCCTAGCTAAGGAAAGATTTGATCCGTCAATCCGTTCATACTGGGGGCTACCTGCCCCCAGTATTTAATCCAACAGCTCCATAGTAATGCCCCTTCGTTGACCCTGACCCCGTTTCAGTAGCGCCCGTTTTCAGAACAATCCGGCAAATCCGAGTTGCCGACTGGTCGAGGGTTTTTGCCAGGCTTGCCGATTCGCCATTTTCCGTAAAGGTGGCTGTGGCTATAGCTACACCAGGGCCGGTTTTCGTCCGCTGCCTCAAAAACGCACGCCCGACATCAAGTAGCCTTGCCAACTGCACTTGTCATGCCCTCTCATTGACGGCGGCATACGCCACAATTTCTATCAGCATCTCCGCCCGAGCAAAGCCCGAAACAATAATCGCCGCCCGGTTGGGATAAGGCACGCTGACATATTCCGCATATACCTGGTTTACAGTGCCAAGGTCTTCCCGTTCGGTCACATAAATCAGCGCCTGGGTAAGGCTGGCCATGCCGCCTCCGGCGCACTCCAGGGTATGTTTGAGGTTTTCCATGGTTTGCCGGGCCTGGGCCTCAATTCCGCCGGCAACGACCTGGCCACTGGCGTCGATCGGAATCTGGGCGGTAAAGAGGATGCCATTGGCACTGACCGCCCATTCAAGGGGGGCTTTTGAGCGTGGCAATTCAGTTGCGATCGGTGTGATCATGGTTTGTCCGGTCATCGTTGATTCCTAGTCAGTCGTTGTCGCTGGTGCCTGCGCCGGCGCCGCTTCGAGAGGCATCGGTTGCCTCAACCAGTAACCGGTCGGCCAGGGATTTAAGGTTGTGCCAAAGCTCCTCATCCACATCCATGCCCTCTACCAATGCCCGGTCCCGCTCTCTTTCCAGGTCTTTCTCGGTCTGGCGCATAAGATTGGTCAGGGTGTACTGCGAGCGCAGGCTTGGCAGTAAATCAACATGATTTGCCATGATCAGGGTGATGCCGTCGTTCTTCTCAGTATCATCCGGCGCATCGTCCAGACTGTATAGGCAGATCTCGGGCACCGGGTGGCCAGCCTTGAACCCGACCACGAGTTCCGTCAGCGGGTCGTGAGCATTACGCCAGAACGCCGTAACGTTCATACCTCGTCGAGCCAGCCGGGAAAGGTAACCAATGATCAGTATGCGGTTGTGGCAGTGACGAATCTTGGTGACCGACAAGCCTCTTGATCTGGCCCGGGCGTAGCCCAATTCCACGGCGAGGCTGGCGTTCCCCAGAACGCTGTGGTTATGGGCGTCCAACACGCTGAAATCGGCGTCCTGATAGATCAGGGTTGGCGATTCGGCCTGATCCTCGGTCAGCAGAAACTTCAGGCCTTTTTTCAGCGCCCCGACGCCGCCAAGGCCGTGGGCTTCCATCCAGGCCACCATTTCGGCGGCATCGATTGCATCACCCTCGGCAAAGCCGATACCGATAAAGGCCTTGCGACCAATGCCCTGAAGTTCATTAAATGAGACTTTCATAGTGCTTCCACATCCGGCTCGACTGGAAAGCTCCAGTCGTCCAGCTCTCGCAGGCGCGCCTTGTCGGCGCCATGATGGCTGAAGAGTTCGCAAAACAGGGGCGCTCCCTGAAACAGGGTTACCCGAACCCAGCGGTCCGATTTGGGATCGAACCGACTGGCACCGAAGAACGACAACTTGGTGCGCAGCAGATGCATGGGTTTCATCTCCCTGTGCCAGAGGTTGGCCTGAATTTCACCGTAGGGCGTGGCGGCCATAGTCTGGATACGTCGGACGCATTCCTTCTGCCGCGGATGCGCCATCAGGTATTCCACCACTGAGCCTCGGGGCGCACGATCAAGAAAAGCATCCAGCAGCTGGTAAGTGCGATAGATCCGGGGCCCGATTGCCAAAGGCAGCTCTTTGTCGGCACCGGATTCCGCAGAACGCACGCCCAGCCTCGGCTCTTCCTTTTCCACCGACCGATACCAGAACCAGTACTGGTGGTCCGGATTCTTGGGGTCATATTCCAGCGCCCAGGCAAACCGGGTTTCGATTTCCTGCTTCAGGGTTTCCGCCCGCATTTCCGGCTGCAACTCCAGTATTTCCTCACATCCAAGCTCGTTCTCCACGGCATCGATCAGGTCCGGATACAGCTCAATCAGCAGGGTATTAATCAGCTCCTGCGCCTCCAGAGAGCATTGCCCGTCGGCCCAAGCCACCAAATCGTTCCAGAGATCGGGCGTGGCCGGTGTCTTTTCCAGCCATTCAATAACCGCTGCAATTGAGACGACCGTGGCCTCATTGCGCCGAGTCTGCTCAGCGTCCTCTGTTACCGTTTCCAGGAAGTGTCGATGCGCTCGCCTCAGCAGCATCAGAAGCTCTTGACGACTGGCCTCATCGGGCAAGTGTTCACGGGCATAAGCCAATGCCCTTTCACGGCAATACACCCATTGCTGGATCAACTGCGGGTGGTTGATCAGAAAGGGGGCCATGCCGAGGCCCGTGGAATTACCGATCCCGAGGTAACGTTGCAACTCCGGGTGCAGGGCAACTGCGCGCTCCGGTGAGCGGTGTTGAGCAAGATGCTCGACCTGCTGAACCGAAAAGTGGCGCAACAGATAAACCGCAAACATCTGCGCTGAGAAGGGGCGATTGAAATCCGGATTTTTTTGCAGGCGGGCATAATCGGCAATGCCAAATTTGCCATTACCGTAAACGGCGGTGGTACGGTAAAGGTAGCCGACCCGGGTTAACCAGGCCGGATCCGGCTGACACCCGGACGCCAACGCCTCAACGAAGTGACCGAAGTTCCTGAGACTCTTGTTGGCCCGCGAAAGCACCAGCAGCCTTGGGTGTTGACGACCGGCCTCCTGCAAAGGCACGTTGGCCGCCATCTGTTCCAACAGACTGTCTTCTACCTCCCCTTCAACCAGCGAGAAGGTGACGTCCCAGGCTTCGGCAATCACCCGGTCGGAGCGACGCTCCGGGTCCAGATACTGGGAGAATACCACCCCGTGATAGGTGTGATTCGGCGTACTAAGGCGATAAATGGCGACCCCGTGACCCTCAGAATCAAGATCAAAACGGACCCTGGTTACCGTCCAGTCCTCACGCGCCATCTGGCGAACCAGACTTCGCGAGAAACTCAGGCGACTGGCGTGCAGGCTTCCGAGCCGAACCAGGTTCATGACCTGGTCGGCGGGACGGAGGTGAAACTCGGGCTTAACGTCCAACTGGGTTACCATGCTTCAACCTCTTGACCTCTGTGCAGAACCGGTCGTCTCGCCGACCAATGCGACTTCGCCTTTTGGCGGCACGATGCCTTGCTCCCGGGCCATGGCATAGGCCGATTTTGGGCCAATATACAGCGAGGGCAACAGGATCAATGAAACCGGTATCGCGGTGATAACAATGAACTGCTGAAGCGCGCTGATCTGCCCTGCTCCCATGTATAGAAGCACTGCCGCCATCAGCGCCATGGCCACACCCCAGAAAGCCCGCACAATCGGCTCCGGCTCGTCGTGGCCGACACTGACAACGGCGATGGCATAACTCATTGAATCGCCCGTGGTGGCCACGAAAATGGTGGTCAGCACCAGGATCGCCAGCGCCATCATCGAGCCCCCTGGCAGGGCTTTGGCAATGGTCAGTGTGGCGACATCAAACTTGAAACTGTTGAGTGCCTCGGCAAGATCAATTACCCCGGTGAGCTGGAAAAAAATACCGGAACCACCGAGCAGGGTGAACCAGATAGTCGTCGCAATCGGCGCCATCACGCCGACCGCCAGTATCATCTGGCGAATGGTACGCCCGCGGGAAATACGAGCGACGAAAATGGCCATCAGGGGACCGTATCCGAGGAACCAGGCGAAGAAGAACACCGTCCACCACTGCATCCACCAGCCTTCGGCCGTGCCGGCAGTTACCGTTGCCATCGTGAAGAACGAAGTGACGTATTCCCCGAACCCCTGAGTGTAGGCGTTTGTCAGGAACAACGTCGGGCCGAATACGAAGATCACAGCTGCGATCGCCAGAGCAAGGAATACGTTGAAGCGGCTCAACAACTGGATACCCCGATGAATGCCGGTCATTGCTGACGTCACGTAAACCCCGGCGAGTACCGCAAGGATAATCAACTGGGTACCGTACCCTTCAGAAAACCCAAACAGATCATGCAGGCCAAAACTGACCTGGGTGGCGAGAAATCCGATGGGCCCGACCGTTCCCGCCACGACGGCGATAACGCACGCCGCATCGACACAGGCGCCAAACCATCCTGTCATCACACGGTCACCAAATACAGGGTAAAGCAGTGTCCGTGGTTGCAGTGGTTGGCCCTTGACGTAATGGGCGTGAGCCAGAACGATGGCAGACAGGGTTCCGAGGATCGCCCAGGCCAAAAAGCCCCAGTGCATAAAGGATTGAGCGAGGGCTGGGGCAACTGCCTCTGCTGTGCCAGCCTCGGTATCAAACACCGGCGGTGTAACCACAAAATGATACACCGGCTCACCGGCCGCGAAGAAAACGCCTCCGCCAGCAAGCAGGGTGCACATAATGATAGATAGCCATTTGAACGTGCTCAGGTCAGGCGTATCCGTGTTTCCTATCTTGGCGCCGGCTGCTGGCGAGATTGCCACACCCATACCGATAAGAAAGGTTAGCAGCAGCAAAAGCTGGAAATAGGAGCCAAGGTACTTGGCCGTCCACGCGAAGCCCGTGCCGATCAGCCCGGCCGTCCACTCAATGTCGTAGAGCGAAAAGCCTAGAAAAAGCAGGATAAAACCTACACTGAAAGCCAGGACAATCGGGTCGCCGAAGCGCTTTACACCGGTGTCCTGGATAGCCACGGAGCTGGCTGAGTTTGTCATGACGATCACCTGTTGTTGTTTTTGGAACAGTGTGTGCTCAGAACGCGCCGTCTGCGACTGGTCGCGTGCCCTCGGTCAATTGCCTGAGCCAGTTCCGGCCCATGATTTTCTCGATCTCTCCAGAGTTAAAGCCCTTCTGGCGCAGCCCTTCAATAATATTCGGGAAGTGCCGGTTGTCGCTGAACCAGGGTAGCGGTGCAGGCCAGCCAGCGTTTGCCTTACTGCCCTCGCCGTAGTCCATGGCCTTGGTCCAACGCCCGTTTCGCATCCAGGTCAGCACTGATTCGGGCTGAGCCTGGCACAGATCCGTGCCCATCCCGATGTGGTCAATGCCCATCAACTCGGCGGTATCGGCAACCATGCCGCAGAAATCGTCCAGCGTGCAGTCCGGGCCGTTCTTCAAGTGAAACGGATACACAGAGAAGCCGAGAATGCCGCCGCTTTCGGCGATGGCTCGCAACACCGAATCGGACTTGTTGCGTTTCGCCGGATGAAAGCTCGCCGGATTCGCGTGGGAAATAATCACCGGCCGTTCCGACAGCTCAATGGCCTCCAGCGTGGAACGCTCGGCGCTGTGAGACATATCGATCAGCATCCCGACCCGGTTCATCTCCCGGATCGCCTGCCGGCCAAAACGGGTGATGCCACTGTCCTCGGCCTCGTAGCAGCCGCAGGCCAGCAGGCTCTGATTATTGTAGGTGAGCTGCATGATCAGCAGCCCCAGCCGGCGCATGATCGCCACCAGATCGATATCGTCCTCGATCGGCGAGCAGTTCTGGGCACCAAAGAAAATTCCGACCCGGTTGGTCTCACGAGCGAGCTCAATATCGCTGGCCTCGCGTACTGGCATGATCAGGTCGGCATGTTCTTCAAAGCGTCGCTGCCATTCGCCAAAACGCAGAAGGGTCTCCCGGCAATTTTCGTGATACACCAAAGTGGCGTGCACAGCATCAACACCACCCTTCCGCATCTGCTCGAAAAGGACCCTTGACCAGTTGGAATACTGCAGGCCATCAATGGTTAACACAGACTGTGACATGGACGTGTTCCTCAGGCCTTGGTGTAACAGGTTTTCACCACGGTATAGAACTCCCGGGCGTACTGGCCCTGCTCACGGGGGCCGAAACTGGACTCCTTCCGGCCACCGAACGGTACATGGTAGTCCGTGCCGGCAGTGGCCAGGTTGACCATCACACAGCCGGTCTCGGCCCGAGCCTTGAAATCGCTGGCGCGCTGCAGGGAACGGGTCATGAGGCCCGCCGTAAGGCCATAGTTGGTGTCATTCAGTGCGGCCAGAGCGCTGTCATAATCCGGAACGCGGATGACACAGGCCACGGGCCCGAATACTTCGTCGCGGTTGATGGCCATGTCATTGGTGGTGTCAGTGAACAGCACCGGCTGCATGTAGTGACCGTCACGTCCGGCGTTAATCTCGTCACCACCGAACGCCATGGTCGCGCCTTCCTCAAGGGCAACGCCAACCCAGCGTTGATTGGCGTCAAGCTGGGGTTTGCTGGCGATGGGGCCAATCACCGTTTGTTCGGACAGGGCCGGGCCGACCGTGGCGCTCGACAGTTTTGCCGACAGCTTCTCAACGAACTCATCGTGCACAGCATCCATCACGATCAACCGGGAGGACGCGGTGCATTTCTGTCCTGACCCTGAGTAGGCACCGGCAAACGCGGCCTCAACTGCCAGATCGATATCGGCGTCGTCGAGCACGATCAGCGCATTCTTCGAGCCCATCTCAAGCTGACATTTCACCAGGTTGGCGGCCGTGGCTGACGCCACCCGACGGCCGACATCGAGAGAGCCGGTAAATGTAATTGCCTGCACATCGGGGCTGGTTATCAGGGTTTCGCCGGCGTCACGGCCAGTGCCCGTGATCAGGTTAAAGGTACCGGCCGGCAGGTTCTGCCGGCTGATAATCTCGGTTAACGCCCAAGCGCTGGCGGGCACCAGATTGGCAGGTTTGAACACCACTGCGTTGCCAAAGGCCAGGGCCGGCGCAATCTTCCACACCGCAGTGGCCATGGGGAAATTCCAGGGACTGATCACACCGACAACCCCCAAGGGTTCACGCCGGGTTTCAATTTCTACACCGGGACGTACGGACGCGACCCGGTCATCAATCTGCCGCAACACTTCCGCTGCGTAGTAGTGGAAGAACTGGCCAGAGCGATAGACCTCTCCCTTGCCTTCAGCCAGGGGCTTGCCTTCCTCCCTCGACAACAGTTCGCCCAGCTCATCCTTGCGGGCAATCAGCTCATCGCCAATGGCCATTAGCACGCCGTAACGTGCCTCCAGCCCGGACTCGGCCCACACTTTCTGACCGGCTCTGGCAGCCTGGATTGCCTGCTTTACCTGATCGGGGCTGGCCTGGTCATAATGGCCGATAATATCGTTGAGGTCTGACGGGTTCTGATTGGGCAGGGCAGCATGAGCGCCCTCAACCCACTCTCCACCGATGTAAAGTGCGTATGATTGTGACATTGGGTCCTCCTCGAATGATTACCCAAGCCTAACCCCCTCAGAATAATAAGGATAATCAAAAATATCGTGATTTTGATAAGTTAATCTTATATTTTATGGGTAGTCAGGTTTGAAGGGCCTCGGGATGTCGATCGAACTCAAGATTCAACCACTTCGCTACGTGTTGGCCGTGCGTGAAGAAGGTAGTTTTCATGGTGCTGCCCTTAAGCTTCATCGCAGCCAGCCGGCGCTGTCCATGGCGATTCGCGATCTGGAAGAACGGCTGGGGCAACCGCTGTTTGAAAAGACTCACAAGGGGCAACTGACGCCTTTCGGCGAGTACTGCCTGCCCAGGTTCCGGGAACTGATCAAACAGCACGACCGGCTCGCCAATGAGTTACAGCACATGGCCAAGGGGCATCAGGGGCGAGTAACTCTGGCGACGGTGCCGTCGGTAGCCAGTCGACTGATGCCAGAATTTCTGGCCGCCTTTGTTGCCGAGCATCCGGACATCAACATCAACCTGCATGACGAAAATGCGGAGTTTGTCTGCCGGCTGGTGGCGAGTGGTGAGGTAGATCTCGGTATAAGCAGTATGTGGGTTCAGAACGAGAGCCTTACCTTCACATCTCTTTTTGAAGACAATGTGGGCGTGGTGATGCGCCGGGATCACCCCCTGGCAAATCGTGACAGTCTTGATTGGCAGGAACTAACAGAAGAACGTTTTATTGCCAACGGCACATCCCGATTACTTGAGCACACGGCGGCCGCCAGCCTGGTCGATAACAACGACTTCTTCATCTCCAACATGATTTCCCTGCGTGCCATGTTGGAAGCCGGCAGCGGCATCACCACACTGCCCCGCCTCGCGTTTCCGGTGAATAACGACAGGTTGTGTTTCGTGCCTTTGAGTGAACCGAAACTGGTCCGCCAGATCGGCATTATCAAACAGGCCAACCGCTCACTGTCCCCCTCCGCCCAGGCTTTGGAAAAGATGATTATTGAACGATTGGCGGGAATGCCTGTTCCATAAATTAATCAGTTCGGGCACGTATTTCAGGCCGCAAATCCCAACCGGAGCCATCCGGAGGACAGATCAGGCCGGCTCGAATCGTTCCTGCAGCCATGTCTTGATTTCGTCAGACTCGTACAGCCAGCGCTCACTGCCATCCTCTTTCTGAATCTTCAGGCAGGGCACCTTGATGCGACCACCACCGGTCTCCAGCGCTGCGCGATGCTGCGGGTCATGCTGGGCATTGCGGGTTTCAATGTTCAGGCCAAGCCGCGCGATTTCCTTGCGTACCTTGATGCAGAACGGGCAGGCGCTGAACTGGTAAAGAGCGAGATCCTTGCTGGCCTCGTCGGCGGCGGCCTGCTCTTCAGCGGTGCGGGTCACGCTTTTGGGCGTGCTGAGCTTTTCGCTGAGCAGCATGAAGGGTGTCAGCACCAGGCGCAGGAAGCGAAAAAAATAACGAATAACAACTCTCATGGGTAAGACTCGAGCTCCAAATTGGTGGTGGCCTGCCGGGTATCGGCATTCAAGCTTGATATGCGTGCTCGGCAGCGGTGCGTAAGGGTATCACAAGCCCCCGGCTCGTACTTTTTATGCTTGGTGCTTTGCATACCGATAATGAATACGCTTGTTCAGGGCCTCCAGCAGATCGCTGGGAGAAACCTGTGACTTGAGCAACACCGACTCGACCTTGTGGGCCTCATCGGCTGTCAATTCTGTGCCCGAGAGAACCAACACCCGCGCCTCAGGCTGCCGGGCGCGTATTTCAGGCAGCAAATCCCAGCCAGAGCCATCCGGAAGAGTAATATCCAGAACAATCACGTCGAAGCGCTCAAGCGCAATCCGTTCACGCGCCCTGCGTACGGAGGTCTCCTGCTCAAAATCGTATCGATTGCCTGCCATGGCGCGGATAACCTGGTGAACATCTGAATCATCTTCCACGTGCAGAACACGCACTTTGGGCTGCTCCGATGAGTCGAGCAGCCTCTCAAGTGAATCCAGTAATCGCCATTCGTCTATGGGCTTGGCCAGCCACTCAATACCAGAGAAATCACCGTTGATGGCCAGGCGCCCTTCCTCCATCTTGGCGGATAGCACCATAATCGGCAGATCCGCTGTTTCTGGCTGCTGGCGTAGATGACGAATGATATCCATCCCGCTGATGTCCGGTAACATCAGGTCCAGGCTTACTGCGTCGTAGCGGTTCTCCGCCAGCGCCTCCAGCGCTTTTTGCCCGGTGTGCGCGATATCAATCCGGTAGCCACTGCGGGTGAACAACATACCAAGCACCTCCGCGACATCCGGCTCGTCTTCCACCACCAGAATTCGTGGTGCGCTCAACTGCACCGGGTCCTCAGACATCGTATCTGGGTCAAATCGGCTCTTGTCGATCAGAGGCAGCTCAAACCAGAAGGTCGCTCCTTGCCCCTCGACTGACTCAAAACCGACGCGCCCTCCCATGTGTTCCACTAGCTCACGCGTAATCGCCAGACCCAGGCCAGTACCGCCTTTCTGACGCGTATCGGATGAATCCGCCTGGGAGAATTTCTCGAAAATTCGGGACTGGAATGCCTCAGGAATGCCAGGTCCCTGATCGGTTACCGTCACACGCGCCTGCCCCGCCACCTGCTGCACCGAGATATTGACGGCACCACCCTCGGGCGAAAATTTGATGGCATTTGACAGCAGGTTTGCCAGCACCTGTTGCAGTCGCTGGCTGTCTACCCGGACATCGGTATCTTTCGATTCAGAATCCAGAGACAACACCACGTTGCGCTTGCCGCCGAAGGTCCGGTGACTTTCCAGTGCCTGCTCAATGAGTGGTATCAGCGGCTCTACCTTCATATCAAACTGCAGTTTTCCGGCGGATATTTTTTCAATGTCCAACAGGTCATTAATCAGGTGAGTTAGGCGCAAGCTATTATTCTGAGCAATGCTTATCATTTGCCGAACCTGTTCCGGCAATTCGCCCAAACCACCCCCGACCACCAGGCCCAGCGCACCCGAGATAGAAGTCAGAGGTGTGCGCAGCTCGTGACTGACCGTGGAGACAAATTCGCTTTTCATGCGCTCCATGCGTTTGCGTTCACTGATGTCTCGCACCATGCCCACGTACATGGGCTGCTCATGCTGGGTGATCTCCGACACCGCCAGCTCCATGGGGAACAGACTGCCATCTTTGCGCTGGCCCTCAACCTCACGGTCAGTGCCAATAATTCGTGCCACGCCGGTGCTCTGGTAATTGCGCAGATAACTGTCGTGAGCCTCTCGGTGTGGACTCGGCATCAGCATGCTGACGTTGTGCCCGAGTAACTCTTCGGCGTCATAACCGAAGATCCGTGTCGCCGCGTGATTGGCTGACTGGATAATGCCATCTGCATTGATCGTGAAGAGACCGTCCACCATGTTATCGAGAATGGTCTGGGTGTGAGTCGCCTGCTCTCGCAATGCCCTTTCTGCTCGTTTACGCGCAGTGATATCAACACCGATGGTCACAATGAACTCGACCTCACCCTGCTCGTCGCGCAACTCCGCATTTGACCAGTCATAGAGACGGCGTGTGCCATCACGCATTACCCACTGACTTTCGTGCCGGCCTGGAACGCTGCCCGGCGTCAGCTGTCGGAAAACGGCTTCGACAGCCGCGCGATCTTCCGGTGGCGCCAAGCACTCCCAGCCTAGCTTGCCGTCGAGCTCCTCAGCGCTGTAGCCGGTTGCGATTTCCGCAGCCTGATTGAACCTGACAATCCTTCCCTCTCGGTCAAGAACAGCCATAATCGCGCCCGCCGAGCTGAACAAGGCCGCGTTAAAATCGCGCAGCTCTCGAACGCGCCCAGCAAGCAATCCGGACATCTCGCGCAAGCTCTTGCCAAGGCCATCATATTCGGCGATTGCGCTGTCAGGCAGTTGAGGCTTAATACCTTGGCTAATCTGGGTACTCAGATCCCGGCTGATGCGTTCCAGCTTGCTGAGTGGCTGGGTCAGCCGATGGCTCAGAATTCGGGCGATCAAGATACCGAATGCCAGTAGCCCCGCGAGGAAGGTGAACATACTTACGCTCCCCTGTTCCAAGGTCTGGACAAGAGGTGTAGCCGACTGTTCCATCACCACTTCCTCCACGCCTTCCTGGCCATCTACAGGCAAACTGATCTGGTAACGGCCCTGCTCCCACCGGGGCATGGCGGGCATATCGCCTGCCGGCAGCCAGATGGATAGGCCATTTTCAAGCGAATGCAAGCGACCTGGGCGTTCCGAAAGACTGGCGACCTCCCCCTGGCGCAAGAGTGTCTCGCCATTGGGCCCGCGCAATGCGACCCCAATGCCGTCGATCTGCCGTCCTGTTATCAGGCGTTCGCCCCATTGCTCCGGTGGTTCAACCCTGAGACGTGTCGCCACATCGCTCGCACGTTCGGACAATCGTTCCGCCATGAAGGCTTCCAATTGCAGTCTTTGGTTGTCACCCTGGATAATGATGGGCACCGAACCCGCAACCAGAATGGTCGTCAAAAGCACATGAAACAGGAGGCTTGGCAGCGTCGCAGTGCCCAATACACTGCGGTCGCCTGCACGCCAGTATAATTGCACGCTCAGGATGACGAGGCCGGCGAGCAACGCATTGAACAGACCATTCAGCGGTTGCTTCAGGGTGATTAGGATTGTGGCTTCCCACTCCATGCCCATCGCCCCTCGATAAAACACAAGTACCAGCGGGGCGCCCAGTACGAGCCAAAACACCAGGTCAGCCAGCACCAGGTTTCGCAGTCCTCGTCGATACAGCAAGCCGACTGCCGCGGCTTCAAGGGTGAACGTCACCAGGGCATAGGGATGCCCCCACAACACCAGGGTGTACAGACCACCGGTGATGGCCACGAGAACCGCTGGCAGTGTGCCCAAAAACCGCACCGCCAGCATTACCATGATGGAGCCGAAGATAAAGCTGATGCCGAAAAACAGTGGCAGACTGAGATAATTCCCTCCCAGTGCCAGAAGGGCGAGTGCCAATGTGGCAACGACTTTGCCACGCAGGCTCATTAAAGAGATTTCTGAAACGCCCATGAAGAATTCCCAGTGCCAGCTGTTCTATTGTTAAACCAGAAAATCGCGCCCTCATTGGCCGGCATTGCCACCCGCTAGGATCAGGGTTCCGCTATTTCAACTGCTTTCGGTTTAAAACCATTGCAAAGAACATAGCATTGAACATATCAGCCTGCGTCGCAATGGGTCGAGGTTGCTTTTGGGCTTGCTGGCCAGGCTTGTGGGAGTTGTCTGGTCCCAGTTTCATTCTCGCCAGGGTTGAATCCTTCTCCACCCCTTGAGAATCTTGGATAAAGCAGGTTCAATCGTCGATTCACTAATGCAGGACTCCACCTATAAATGGACTCTTTGGTTGAAGCCTTTCGACTGATCATTTCTCTGGACGCAGATTTATTCGAGATTCTTTGGCTATCCATCAAGGTCAGCCTGGTTGCGTTGATCATCGCCGCGTTCATCGGTTTGCCACTAGGAACCTATCTGGCAATCACCAAATTTCCGGGACGGAAATTCTGCATTCTCTTGCTCAACGCCCTCATGGGCATGCCCCCGGTGGTCGTGGGGCTGATGGTGTATTTGCTGCTTTCTCGGTCTGGTCCACTGGGTTGGCTGGGGCTGCTGTACACGCCCACTGCCATGATCATCGCGCAAGTTGTGCTGATTACCCCAATTATCGCGGCCCTGTCGAATCAGGTAATTGAGCATCTGCACCAGGAATACAGTGATACCTTTTACTCAATGGGCGTCACCGGACGCCGCGCGGTCGCAGCCTACCTGGTGGATGCACGCTATGCGCTGACCACCTGCATTCTGGCAGGCTTCGGCCGGGCTATTGCTGAGGTTGGCGCAGTCATTATCGTCGGCGGCAATATTGATCATCTGACCCGAGTGATGACCACAGCCATCGCGCTGGAAACCTCCAAGGGCAACCTGACCCTGGCCTTAGCTTTGGGTGCCGTGTTACTTGCACTGTCTTTGCTGGTCAACGCTCTGGTGATTGGCGTTCGTGAATATGCAGCGAAGCGCCAATATGCCTAGATCAATCCTGCCCCTGAGTATCTCCGACCTGCGCCTGATCAAAGGCGATCGAGCCTTGTTAGGAGGGGTCAACCTGATGATTGATGACCCCGGTATCACTGTGATCATGGGCCCAAACGGTGCAGGCAAGAGCCTACTACTTCGTTGTCTGCACGGACTGATCAAACCGGACTTCGGGCGGATCACACTCGGTCATCAGAGTGTTGCCGACAGCAGTGATCAACAAGCCATGGTCTTTCAGCAACCGGTATTACTGCGCCGAACCGTGCTTCAGAATTTAGCCTTTGCTGCTCCCAAGACCGCTAAAACCGACCCTCAATGTTTGATGCGAGCATTGGAGTCTGTCAACTTGGCTGACAGAGCTCACCAACCGGCTCGCATGCTGTCAGGTGGAGAGCAGCAACGGCTGTCCCTGGCGCGAGCGCTGTTGAGTAGGCCGGCGTTACTGCTCCTGGATGAGGCGACCGCCAGCCTGGATCCCGCATCGGTCCTATTAATTGAATCGTTGGTTAAAGCGCAGAGCGCCCAAGGAACCAAAGTTATTCTAGTCAGCCACGACCAAGGTCAGGCTCGACGTATGGCAGATGAAATCGTATTTATATCCAATGGGCAGGTAGCCGAGCAGAGCCCGGCAGAGCAGTTTTTTACCGCGCCCCAAACCCCGGTGGCTCAAGCTTATCTGGCCGGTGAAATCTCGTTTTAGAAGATGATAGAGAATAATTATGAAACACCTGATTATTTGTGCTGCGTTGGCTCTAAGCTCCCATACCTTCGCAGACACCATTATTGTTCAGTCAACCACCTCGACGAAGAACAGTGGCCTTTACGATTACCTGCTACCGATTGTAAAAAGCGCCACAGGCATTCAGGTTAATGTTGTGGCGGTAGGCACTGGCCAGGCCATAAAGAATGCCATGCGCTGTGATGGAGACGTGCTGCTGGTCCACGCCAAGTCGGCCGAGGAGAACTTCGTGGCTGACGGCTTTGGCGAATACCGCCACGATCTGATGTACAACGACTTTGTCATAGTTGGGCCGCAAGCCGATCCTGCCAATGTGGCCGGCGCCAGTGACGTCATTGACGCACTGCGCCGGATCAGTCAGGCCGGTGCCAAATTTGCTTCACGCGGTGATGACTCAGGAACCCACAAAAAAGAACGCGCCTTGTGGCAAGAGGCAGGCATTGACCCTGTCAAAGGCTCTGGTCGATGGTATCTTGAAACCGGCAGTGGCATGGGCGCCACCCTGAATACCGGTGTTGGCCTGAGCGCCTACGTGTTGACCGACAGAGCCACCTGGATCACCTTTGCCAATAAGCAGGATGCGGTCATAACTTTTGAGGGAGACCCGACGTTGTTCAACCAATACGGTGTCATTCCCGTGAGTGCCAAGAAGTGTCCGAATGTGAATCAGGACGCAGCGGAGACCTTTGCGCGCTGGTTGCTTTCCGACACCGGACAAGCCGCTATTGCTGCCTATCAGGTTGATGGTAAACAGCTATTTTTCCCAAATGCTAATTAGGCTTGGCAGATACGACTGAGTTGATCGAGCGTATTTCAGAGTCGTAGCTGCCAAATTAAATAATCTCCGTACGGGCTATAACAACAATGACGACGAAACCTCTGCTTCCCAACCCGACTGACCCCAGGCTATCCCGTCCCGTTAAGGGCGTTGATGAAAGCGGGCAACCGAAATCGATCAGCGTGATCGAAGAGCGCCCGCTGACCATCTATCTGAACAGCCAGGAAATCGTCACCGCCATGACCATCGGCGACTACCCGGAATACCTGGCACTCGGATTCCTTTTGAATCAGGGGATGCTTCGTGAAGCCGACCAGGTTACCGGGATCGATTTTGACGAAGAGCTGGAAGTGGCTGTCGTCCGCACCGCCGGTGTCACCGATGTCGAGGAAAAACTTAAAAAGAAAACCCGCACCTCGGGCTGCGCAGTGGGGACAGTGTTTGGTGACATGATGGCAGGCCTTGATGGCTTGCTGCTGCCGGACACCCCAGTACACACCAGCACCTTTTACGACCTCTCGTACCAGATTAACCACACGCCCAGCCTGTACATGGAAACCGGTGCCATTCATGGTACCGCTCTGTGTCAGGGCCAGCGAGTACTGGCCTACATGGAAGATGTCGGGCGCCACAACGCGGTCGATAAGATTGCGGGCTGGATGCACCTGAACAATATCCCGGCAGCCGATAAAGTCCTCTACACCACGGGCCGACTGACTTCCGAGATGGTGATCAAGACCGCCCTGATGGGCATCCCGACGCTGATCAGTCGGTCGGGTTTTACCGCCTGGGGCGTAGATATCGCCCGCCAAGTAGGATTAACGCTGATCGGCCGGATGCGCGGCAAGAAATTCACCTGCCTCAGTGGGCAACACCGCCTGGTGTTTGATCAGGACTTGTCGCAGGTGCCGGATGAGGACAAAAAGATGCGGCGCAAAGGCGCAGCCCATGATTGACGGAGACCAGGCATGACGGAATGCGCAGTCATTCTGGCCGGCGGCCAGGCAAACCGCATGGGCGGTGGTGACAAAGGGCGTTTGATGCTGGGCGACCAGTCCCTGATCCAACGTGTGATTAATCGAATCACACCACAGGTCGACGCCGTGGTGTTAAACGCCAACGGGGATTTGAGTCGTTTCGCCGATTTGGGCCTGCCGGTGGTGGCCGACTCGATCCCGGATTTCCCGGGCCCGTTGGCCGGTGTGCTGGCGGGCATGGATTGGGCCGCCGAACAGGGGCATGAGTGGCTGATCAGCGTGGCTGCGGACACTCCGTCATTCCCGCTGGACCTGGCCGAGCGACTGGCAGAGTGCGACACTCCGGTGGTGCTGGCGGCGACGCCGGATCCGGAGCGCGGCCGTCTGCCCCAACCAACCTTTGGCCGTTGGCGTGTCGCATTACGGGATGATCTGAGGGGCGCCCTGCATGACGGCGTACGCAAGATCCGGCAATGGACCCAGGCTCAGGGCGAGTCGCTGGTGGTGTTTGGGCCGGACGACTTTTTCAACATCAATACGCCAGAGGATCTGGCCTGGGCGGAGCAGCACCTGAAGTGAACGTTATTGGCATCGTGGGTTGGAAAAACTCCGGAAAAACCACCCTGGCAAGCGCATTGATCCGCGAACTCACCGTCCGAGGACTGCGGGTAAATTCGATCAAACACGCCCATCATGGAGTGGATGTCGATCAGCCCGGCACCGACAGCTACCAACATCGGGAAGCCGGAGCCCAGGAAGTGATTCTGGCCGGCGGCCAGCGCTTCGCCATCATGCACGAATTGCGCGGCGCCGCTGAGCCGACCATGGACGAGTTGCTGGAGCGGCTTGGCCCCTGTGATTGGGTGGTGGTGGAAGGCTTCAAGTCCCACTCGCACCCCAAAATCGAAGTACACCGTCAGGCGAGCGAGCGGGCGCCCTTGTACCCTCAGGATGACAGTATCATTGCGGTGGCCGCGGACTACACTCCGGATTTTTCAGGTCCTGTATTCGATGCCTGGGATATTACCGGAATTGCCGACTTCGTCGTTGGCCTGTCAGAACCTTTAGCGAACGAGAAACGCACGAGAGACACATGAACAATACCGCCAAGCCACTTCGTAACGACTGTTTTGCTCTGCCCCCGGGGGTGAACTGGACCCCGGTAGACGAGGCGCTTGAGCGGTTGCGTTCACGCCTGCATCCAGTGGTGGGCGTGGAGCGGGCGGTTCCGCTGTCACAGGTGAATGGCCGAATCCTGGCGCACAACGTCTATGCGCCCCGCGCCCATCCCCCCAGCAGCAATTCCGCGATTGATGGCTATGCCTTTGCCGGACCACTGACCGACGTACCCTGTACCCTGCCCCTGATCGATGGCCGGAGCGCGGCCGGCGAGCCGTACATGGGCCACGTCCCAGAAGGCCACGCTATCCGGATTCTTACTGGCGCGGTGATGCCTGAAGGCACTGATACCGTGGTTCTGGAAGAAGACTGCGAGGTCATCGATCAGAAACTGCACCTGCACGGCACATTGAAGGCCGGCGCTAACCGGCGCAAGGCCGGTGAGGACATCCAGGCACAGGATCAAATCCTGGCGGCGGGAGCCCGGCTTACACCAACCCAGATTTCCGTCCTAGCCAGCGTCGGGGTCGAGTCGGTCGACGTATATCAGCGCCTGCGTGTCGGCGTCCTGTCCACGGGTGATGAAGTGAAGCCGGTCGGCTCCGCCGTTACCGACTGGCAAATTTATGATGCCAATCGTCCGATGTTGAGCGCTCTGATCACCCAACTGGGCTATGAACTGATTGACCTGGGCCATGTGCTGGACCGGGCCGACAAGGTGAAAGCTGCACTGGAACGGGGTGCCGAGCAATGCGATCTGATACTGACCAGTGGCGGCGTCTCTGCCGGCGACGAAGACCATGTATCGAAAACCCTGAAAGCCCACGGCGATATCAGCAACTGGCGCATCGCCATCAAACCGGGCCGGCCCCTGGCGCTGGCCATGTTCAACGGCACGCCGGTGGTGGGTCTGCCCGGCAACCCGGTGGCCGCGTGGGTCTGTGCGCTACGCTTTGGTACGCCGGCCATGGCGCTGCTGGCCGGCGGCGAATGGTTCGAGCCCCAGAGCTATGTCATGCCCGCCAACTTCTCCAAGAACAAGAAACCCGGGCGCAGCGAAATGCTGCGGGCCCGGGTCCGTGATGGGCAGGTTGAGGTGTTCGGCTCAGAAGGCTCGGGCCGGGTGACCGGTCTGGCCTGGTCCGATGGTTTGGTGGAACTGGATGAGGGCGCCCAGCAGATAGAGCCGGGCACCCCGGTTCGGTTTATCCCCTACGCCAGCTTCGGGTTGTAATCACTCGACGCTGCCGTGCACCGCAAAGGCCTCGAGCGAGGCACCTTGCGGGGCTCGGGTGCGGTAGGTTTCCTCAACACCCAGATCAGTCAGCGTGCGGCTTACCATCAGCAGGGTGTTATCCTCGAAGTCCTCACACATGCTCCGCATCTGGTCGATTTCCTCGCAGGCAACGGGATAGGCGGCGGCGATGTCCGGTGCGCCGTAACACTCCACAAAGGTCTGTGCGAGGGTCTGGCGCAATTGCTCCAGTTCCGCTTCGGTGATATCGCAGACGCCAACAAAGCTGGCCCGTCCGCCCGATTCGATACTGTACCAACCGTTGCTGAAAGCCTGGCGGGCCTTGCCGGTCAGCTGCGCTTCAGTCCAGTTGGAAAATTCGAACCCGCCCGAGATCGCCCATTCACCACTTGGGGCCGGTTTTTCAAACACGTTGTCATCGGATACATCCAGTCGCAGGGTTCGGGCCAGTTTCATAGGTGCTCCGCGAATTCAATCAAACTCAAGGTCTCGGTCATCACGCCCTGGCGCAACAGCATTCGGCCTTTGTCGTCCAGGCCAACGAACACGCCGGGCTTTGGCTGTTCTATGGTTTCGCCGAGAGTGTCGCAGCGGGGCCGCCATTCGTCGTGGACGCGCTCGAAACCGCTGTCCATGAAATAGGTCAGCCACAGCAACGTGTGTTTCGACCAGCTTTCCAGCAAGCCCATGGGGGTGATCTCGACACACCCTTCTTCGTGCAGGCACGTAGCATTCGGGTTTTCCCCCGGTTCATTGCCGGGGTGGATGAAGGGCACTTCGATCCCGATCACCAGCCAGTTCGGTTCTGCTCTGGGGTCGGACACATCCGACGCAAAGCGAACGCTACCGCAGATCGCACCATTCACCTTAATACGATCCGGCCAGACAAAGTGCACGGGCACCTCGGGCGGGGCCAGTGCCCCCAGACTTTCGGCCAGGCCTATTTGGGCCACATAAACAGCCTGAATAGCCTCTTCCAGCGGCGTTTCCGGAGCCAGCACCAGCGCAGCCCGTAAGGTATCGACAGCCTCAGAGTAAAAAATCGTGCCCGAATCGACCCCGGCAATGGCTCGGCTGACGGCCTTATTAAAGGGATCCGTGTGCTTAGGGACCACCTCTCCCGAGAACAGCGGTGGGAACTGAGGTGATTCGGTCATTGCATCGCCCGGGCGTATACGTCGGAGGCCATGATTTCATCGGCAATGCGCTGGAAGGCCCGGGCCTGAGGGCTTTCCGGCTTGGACACCACAATCGGAACGCCGCCGTCGGAACCAATCCGGATATCCAGATCGAGGGGAATCTCCCCAAGAAAAGGCGCTCCCAGTTTTTCCGCCTCAGCCCGGGCGCCGCCAGAGCCAAAGGGATGATGCTCTTTGCCGCAGCCGTCACAAACGAAAGAAGCCATGTTCTCGATCAGGCCGAAGAGTGGTACTTCCATCCGGTTGAACATATCGATGCCTTTGCGGGCGTCCATCAGGGCGATGTCCTGGGGGGTCGAGACCACCACCGCGCCGGCGACAAAGAACTTCTGGCTCAGGGTCATCTGGACATCACCGGTACCAGGGGGCAGGTCCACCAGCAGCACGTCCAACCGGCCCCAATCCACCTGGTTCATCATCTGTTCCAGGGCGCCCATCAACATAGGCCCTCGCCAGACGATGGCTTCGTCCTCCGTGGTCATCAGGCCCAGGGACATCAGGGTCACACCGTGATTGCGCAGAGGCAGGATGGTGTGTCCGTCGGGGCTGGACGGGCGTCCTGAAACACCCAGCATGCGGGGCTGGCTGGGTCCGTAAACATCCGCATCCAGCAGACCAACCTTGAGACCTTTCGAGGCCAGCGCCACCGCCAGATTCGACGCTACCGTCGACTTACCCACGCCGCCCTTGCCCGAGGCAATGGCAATAATGCGATCAATGCCCTTCGGGTTTTTGTCCTGTGGCCGGGGCGCATCGGTGCCGATGATGCTGCTTTTTCCGGCGTCAACGTATTCAACCATGTTGTGTCCTGTTGAGTGTTTAACTGTCTAGGTAGTCGTCACTGGTGCGAACCCGGGGACGCTCGCCCCCGGCCATGGGCGCGTTCTTGCCATGGAATTGGGCTTTGACCCGACAATCGTCACACATCTTGATGAGCTGCACATTGTCAGAATTGGTGTACATCCAGTGCTGGTTTTCCAGCTTCTCAACGATCCGGTTGATGGTGCTGGCGACGCCAAAAGGCTTACCACAACTGATGCATTCGAACGGTTCCTCGCCGTGCAGTGCCCGGGCACTCAGTGCATCCTTCGAGAGATCCAGTTGAGGTTTGAGCGTGATGGCCGTCTCGGGGCAGGTGCTCTCACAAACGCCGCACTGAACACAGGCGTTTTCCGTGAACTGTACCTCTGGCCGATCCGGATGGTCGTTGAGCGCGCCGGTCGGGCACAGGGAGACACAGGCCAGACACAGCGTGCATTTGTCGGAATCAATTTCGATCGCGCCGTACGGGGCACCCACGGGCAGAGGAATCGGCGCCTCGACCTTGCCCGCCATCGCACCGACCGTGACCCGCGTAATGTCGCGGCGGCCGCCAACCAGCAGCACCGGGTCGCTGACACGGCCAGCGTTGTCACCAGCGACACTCAGTTCGGTGGCGGCGACAACCCGGACTCGACTGGGAGAATGATGTGCACCGCTGACTATGGCCTGAGTCAGTTCAACCTCAGAGGCAACGGCCTGACGGTCTTCTTCATTGTCCGCCAGGATCAGCACTTCGGCGTATCCTGCACCCAACGCAGCCAATATTTCGGCATGGCCAATACGATCCACATGCTCCAGACCCAGCGGAATCAGATCGTCCGCCAGCCCGTCGCCATAACGGGCCAGCTGGGCAATGGCATCACCACCCGCGTCCAGGGTATGGAAAACCAGACGCGGCGATTCGTTAGTGTGCTCACGGTAAACCTTGGCCATAACGTCCACCGCTTTGGTAATAGCCTCGAACGGAGTTTCGTTCATGGTCACTGCCGATGTCGGACAGACCGCCGCACAGGAGCCGCAGCCGGCGCAGATATCCGAGTCAATCTGGACATGGTCCCCAAATGAGAAAATGGCCTCGGTAGGACAGACATCCAGACAACGGGTACAACCGGGTTTATTGGCCCGGGAGTGTGCACACAACGAGGTTTCCAGATTGAAATACACGGTTTTCTCAAACTCGCCGACCCGCTCCCGGGCAGTCAACGCAATGCGTTCCAACTCGCCAGTTTTGGTTGGGTCAGCCCAGAAATAGCCGTTGCGCTTTTGATGGCTGGGAAACGCAGGCTCAGCACCACGAAGGTCGATAAACACATCACACTCACTTCGGGCGCTGGCTTTTACCTCACCGTAACCAAGGGCGCCGCGGCCAGCGGGATTCAGACTCTGCAACTGGGAAAATTCAAGCTGAAAATTACCCAGCGCACCCTGGGCGGCGGTCAGTTGGCCACGAGCCACGTCGTAACCCGCGGAGGGGAGCTGTACCAACCCCTTGTCACTGACGACACAGGTCACACCGAGTTCGTCCTGGACCAGCTCGGCCATTCGGATGGCCTGCTCGGTTGGGCCGACGATGCAGCACACGCCGCCGGACTGAATGGTTTTGACCGGCGCCATGGGTGGTGGCAACTGAGCGGCAGCAATCAGCGCCGCCTGTTTCGCGTGTAGGCGTTTGGGGTCTGCGTTCGGTGCACTCCAGCCAGCGCGATCACGAATGTCGATGGTATTGAGGAGTGCCGAGTGCTGAAATTCAGCTTCGACGTCTTCGCTCAATCGCTCGAACAGGGCGGCCTGTTGGCCACAGGCGATGAGCACGTCGCTTGTGCCGCCCAGAGACTCCGCAGCCGTCGCCAGCTCTTTACCGCACAGTTGATCGACTGCGATCACCTGATCAGCTGCCGCGGCCGTTCGCAGTTTCTCTGGGTCAAACGACTGGGTTTTGTCGCAAGTGCAGAGCAGTAGGGTTTTTTGTGCTGTCATCAGGATTTTGACTCTTTCATTGTTTTTATACGTATACGTAACAAACCCAAGTTTCGAGCATGCCACAGCCGTTTGATCTTCGACAATTGGTTAATTGGATATTTATGCGAGCACTGCTAGCTTCAAGAGATAACAATAGAGAATACCCATGAGTCGTCGTACAGAGAGTTGGAAGCGCGAGTTAAAAGTCGGAGCCGTTGTTCGCCGGTCACCGGGGGTAACCCGTTGGGCGCGGGAAATCTGGAAGCCAGTGGCGGTGATTCCTGGCGCGCCGGAGGCATCCTGGAAAGAAATGGTCCGCGAGGGCGACGTGGTTGATTACCATGCCGGTACTGTGTGCATGGAGTTATTCCGTGCCGACGTCGAATCCTACCTTGTTTCCCTGAATATGACGGTCCCGTCCGTATGGATCATCATGGATCGCGACGACACCAATCGCTCCCCGTCCGGGTGGTTCGTCAGCGCCATTACCGCCAGTGCCTTCGAAGCCCAGGATGCGCTGGACAGCGGGGAGAGCATCGTCGAACCGGTTCCCATCCCCGAATCCCTGGCGGCCTGGATCAAAGAGTTCGTCGACATGCACTACATCGAAGAGCCGTTCAAGAAACGCCGGCGTGACAAACACCGCATAGATGGTATCGAAGATGGCAAAGGCGATGCCCGCATTCGCCAACAGAGCGATGTCTTCCGCGCACCTTCCAATATTAAAAAACCGAGCAACATCAAAAAACCGAGAGTGCACTGATGGCTGAGTCACGCTGGCAGCGCTGGTCGCGCAAAAAATCCGAAGCTCGCAAGGAGGTTGAACTTACCCCTCCGTCGACTGTTGAGGCCGAGCCAGCTCCCGAACAACAGGAACTTGCCATCAATGAAGCTTTGCCCGAACACGAGGTGCTGAAGAAATACGATTTGCCTGATCCGGATGCCATCGAATTGGGCACGGACATTACCGGTTTTATGCGCAAGGAAATACCTGAACTTCTGCGCCGTAAGGCCCTGCGTTCGCTCTGGAAATCCAATCCCGTCCTGGCGGTGCTCGACGGACTCAATGACTACGATGAGGACTTCACGGATTCCGCTCCTGGAGTTAAAGGAGCAAAGACCCTCTATAAGGTGGGCAAGGGTTTTGTAGACAGAACCGCCCGAGCGAAAGAAGAACCTGGCGAACAGGTTGGAGACGGGATCAGAGAACAGGCTAAAGAAGAAAGCGCGAAAAAAAGACAGGAACAGGTCAACGAGCCAAGAGCCGAAAAGCAAAGCGCCGAAAACATTCCGGAACCAGGCGTTGCGACCGTCGATCCGAAAACCAGGATTCAACCATCAAAGTACACAGAACCGGTGAGCCCGGAGGCTGATGAGGAACCAGCGCCACGCTATCGCCCCCGGATGCGTTTCGACTGATCACGCTGGGAACCTTGGGAAAAGATGAGTGTCTCATCTATCTGTTGCGCGCTGATCCGAACAGGTCTATAAAAAGTACGTATAACAATTCCAAAAAATAAAATGAGAGAGACGTTTTGACCAACGCCGTTGAAGCTCAGTGCCCCCGCTCGATTTGTGAAGAAGATCGAGCGCGCGCACAAATGTACCAGTTGCTGGGCGTCCTGCTCGGCAACCCGCCTTCGAGCGAATTGCTGCGGGGACTGACATCCCTGCAGGGTGATAACACGCCTATTGGCTCTGCCTCGAAGAATCTCGCTGCCCTTGCCGAACGCACCTCACCTGTTGACGCGGAACGGGAGTACAACAACCTGTTCGTCGGCCTTGGCCGTGGTGAATTACTGCCCTACGCCAGTTACTACCTCACCGGTTTTTTGAACGAGAGACCCCTTGCGGATTTGCGTACCGATTTGATGTCCAGGGGCATTAAAGCGAACGACGACGTCAAAGAGCCCGAAGATCACATTGGCACACTGTGTGAAATTATGGCGGGCATTATTACCGGTGAATTCGTGTGTGACAGTGACCTGCCCTCACAAAAAGCCTTTTTTGACGCCCACCTCGCCAAGTGGGCGGAGTTGTTTTTTACCGATTTGGAAAAAGCGCAAGCTGCAGTTTTCTACGCGCCTGTAGGCTCCCTCGGGCGAGCTTTTATGGCTGTAGAGGCTGATGCGTTTGCGATTCAATGACGGGATCGATGCGATCCCTTTACTGAGGTAGAGGTGTTCTATGGACCACCAAGAGCAAGAAAACAGTCGTCGTCGCTTCCTGCGACTGGCAGCAGCTGCAGCTCCGGCCGCCGTTGCCATGGCCGTTGCGCCGAACGCCGCTGCTGAGGTCGTCAAACCCGACGTCCCGAAAAGCCGCGGCCTGCGTGACACTGAGCACACACGTAAATATCTCGAATCGGCTCGTTTTTAAGGAAGCGTAGGCCAACCAAGGTTGCGTGATGCTCTTGGATGACCACCCCTTCCAGAACCGAGAAGAAAAACAACAGAGGTAACTGACATGTTAAGGAAGAAGACCAACGGGGTTGCGAAAGGCTCCCGTACAGGATCTTTACTTTCATCCCTCTCCGCGAAGACCATGGATCGTCGTCAGTTTCTGACGACCTCCGGTGTCGCCGTCGGCGGCATGGCTGCTTTGTCACTACCCTCCACCCGCGTTAAGGCAGCGACCCCGTCGACGGGAGGTGGAGAAGTCGTTCGCAAGAAATCGGTCTGTACACATTGCTCGGTTGGCTGCACCGTCGAGGCCGAAGTTCAAAATGGCGTATGGACGGGCCAGGAACCCGGTTGGGACAGCCCCTTCAACATGGGCGCTCACTGTGCCAAAGGTGCTGCGGTCCGTGAGCACGCTCACAACGAGCGCCGCCTGAAACATCCAATGAAAATGGTCGATGGCCAGTGGCAAAAGATCTCCTGGGATCAGGCGATCAACGAAATTGGCGACAAGATGCTGCAAATCCGGGACGAGAGCGGCCCGGATTCGGTCTACTGGCTAGGCAGTGCGAAATTCAACAACGAACAGGCCTACCTATACCGTAAGTTCGCCGCCTACTGGGGCACCAATAACGTCGATCACCAGGCCCGAATCTGTCACTCCACGACAGTCGCTGGCGTAGCCAATACCTGGGGCTACGGCGCAATGACCAATTCCTACAACGACATCCACAAATCCAAAGCGATCTTCCTGATAGGCGGCAACCCAGCAGAAGCGCACCCGGTTTCGTTGCTGCACATCCTGAAAGCCAAGGAAGAAAACAACGCTCCGCTGATCGTTTGTGATCCTCGCTTCACACGCACTGCCGCTCACGCCGACGAGTTTGTGCGTTTGCGGCCAGGTTCAGACGTAGCACTGACCTGGGGCATCCTATGGCACATCTTCGAGAATGGTTGGGAAGACGAAGAGTTCATCCGCACCCGGGTTTACGGCATGGACGACATACGCGAAGAAGTGGCGCGTTGGAACCCGGAGGAAGTGGAACGGGTTACTGGCGTTCCGGGTGGGCAACTCGAACGCGTCGCACGTACTCTGGCGAACAATCGCCCGGGCACCGTCATCTGGTGCATGGGTGGCACCCAGCACACCAATGGTAACAACAACACCCGAGCCTACTGCATATTGCAGTTAGCACTCGGCAATATGGGTGTTTCCGGCGGCGGCACCAACATCTTCCGTGGTCACGATAACGTTCAAGGCGCCACCGATCTCGGTGTGTTGGCCGATACCCTGCCCGGGTACTACGGCCTGAGCGCTGGGGCCTGGGGCCATTGGGCCCGGGTCTGGGAAGAAGACCCGGAGTGGCTGAAGGGCCGTTTTGCAACCTGGGACAAGGGCGGCAAGAGCAGAGCCATGATGAACGAGAAGGGCATTCCCGTATCTCGTTGGATTGACGGTGTACTGGAAGCCAAAGAAAACCTGGAGCAGCCCGACAACACCCGTGCGATGGTGTTATGGGGCCACGCGCCCAACTCCCAGACCCGCATGCTCGAAATGAAGGAAGCCATGGAAAAACTCGACCTGTTGGTCGTAGTAGATCCCTTCCCCACCGTTTCCGCCGTGCTGCACGACCGCAAGGATGGCGCTTATCTGCTGCCAACCACCACCCAGTTCGAGACCTCTGGTTCAGTAACGGCTTCCAACCGTTCGCTGCAGTGGCGTGAAAAGGTTGTCGAGCCACTGTTTGACTCGAAGGTTGACCACGAGATCATGAAGCTGTTTGCGGACAAGTTCGGTTTCACCGATCGCATGTTCCGCAACATCGCAATCGACGGCGATGAGCCGTCGATTGAAGACATCACTCGGGAATTCAACCGAGGTATGTGGACCATCGGCTACACCGGCCAGTCGCCTGAACGCCTGCAAAAACACATGGCGAATCAGCACCACTTCGACAAGACCACCCTGCGTGCAGTCGGCGGCCCCTGCGATGGCGACATCTACGGTATGCCCTGGCCGTGCTGGGGTACTCCCGAGATGAACCATCCGGGAACACCGAACCTGTACGATCTATCGCTGCCAGTGTCCAAGGGTGGCCTCACCTTCCGAGCCCGCTTTGGAGTCGAGCGCGACGGCGAAAGCCTGCTCGCGGATGGCGTTTACTCGAAGAACTCCGAAATCAAGGACGGCTATCCAGAGTTCACCATGCAGATGCTGATGGACCTGGGCTGGGATACGGACCTGACGGCGGAGGAGCGAGCCACCATTGACGGAGTTGCCGGCGCTAACACCAACTGGAAGACCGACCTGTCGGGTGGTATCCAGCGTGTGGCCATCAAGCATGAATGTGCCCCCTTTGGTAACGCCAAAGCCCGGGCCATTGTCTGGAACTTCCCGGATCCGATCCCGATTCACCGCGAACCGTTGTACACCTCGCGTCGAGACCTGGTCAAAGACTACCCAACGTATGCAGACAAGACCTTCTGGCGTGTGCCGACTTTGTACGAGTCCATTCAAAAGAATGACTTCAGCAAGGACTTCCCCATCATTCTGACCTCCGGTCGACTGGTTGAGTACGAAGGTGGTGGTGACGAGACGCGTTCGAACCCCTGGCTGGCAGAGCTTCAACAGGACATGTTCATCGAGGTGAATCCACGCGATGCCAACAACCTGAACATCCGAGATGGCAATGACGTCTGGGTGTCCGGCCCCGAGGGCGGACGCATCAAAGTCAAAGCCATGGTGACGGAGCGTGTTGGCGAAGGCGTAGCCTTCATGCCATTCCACTTCGGCGGGCATCTGGAGGGTAAGTCGTTAAGGGACAAATACCCCAAGGGCTCAGACCCTTATGTTCTGGGTGAATCCACAAACGTTGTTCAAACATACGGGTACGACTCGGTCACGCAGATGCAAGAGACCAAAGCCACCCTATGTTCGATTATGCCGGCATAACAAGAGGTGTAGACCATGGCACTTGAAGGACAAGCAAGAGCAAAATTCCTTTGCGACGCCGAGCGCTGCATCGAATGTAATGCCTGCGTAACGGCCTGTAAGAATGAGCATGAGGTTCCCTGGGGCATCAACCGTCGACGCGTGGTAACTATCGAAGACGGCAAACCTGGCGAGCGTTCGATCTCGGTAGCCTGCATGCACTGCTCAGACGCGCCTTGCATGGCCGTTTGCCCAGTGGATTGCTTCTACCAGACTGAGGACGGCGTGGTGTTGCACTCCAAGGATCTGTGTATCGGTTGTGGATATTGTTTCTACGCCTGCCCCTTCGGCGCGCCCCAGTTTCCCCAGGCGGGCAATTTTGGCAGCCGGGGCAAAATGGACAAATGCACGTTCTGTGCAGGCGGTCCGGAAGAAGACAACTCCACGGCTGAATTCAACAAATACGGACGCAACCGCATCGCCGAGGGCAAGCTGCCGATCTGTGCAGAGATGTGCTCAACCAAGGCCCTGCTGGCCGGTGACGGCAACGACGTGGCGGACATCTATCGCCAGCGTGTGGTGAACCGGGGATTCGGTTCCGGCGCCTGGGGATGGGGCACAGCCTACGAGAAGAAGGGTGCATAACACCGCCTGAGTATAGCCCGGGGCCCTTAGGCCTCGGGCTCCTCTGAGGCAACGAATTCTTCTGGTTGATTCCGTTGGAGTGCTCGAATGAATCTAAAACTCTTAGGTGCCGCCTTAGTTGTCTTGGCGACACTGGTCTCTAATCCACTTTGGGCGGAAGAGGCTTCGGCGGGTGATCGGACCGCTACCGGGGGTGCACAAACTCTCGAAGATATTATGGCCCGTCAGGAACAGTTGAAAGTTGATGAGAGCTTTCGGTCTGAAAACCTGGGCGACCCCGCTAACGCCGCGCCCAGCACTGATCAATTGGGCACCAACGGTGGGCTCTCAAATTCCGATGTATATCGCGCCATTCGCTACAATGAGGCTGACGTCCGTACTCAAGCCCGGACACCTGCGGCGACCGTCCTGATTCAGGACGGAGGCATGCCCTGGTACAAGCTTCGTGAAGGGCCGTTGATCACCTACGGCGGTCTTGCGCTCTTGGGTATCATTGCGCTGCTCGCGGTGTTTTATCTCATTCGTGGCCGAATCAAAATCGATGGCGGCCCTGCCGGCACCACGATTGAACGGTTCAAGGCCATCGAACGCTTTGGCCATTGGTTGCTAGCCGGCTCGTTTATCGCCCTGGGCATAACGGGGCTGATCACGTTGATGGGACGCAGCTTCCTGATCCCCGTTCTGGGGCCGGAGGCCTATGCAACTCTGGCTGCCGGCTCAAAGTGGCTGCACAACAACATCGCCTGGGCCTTTATGTTGGGCCTGGTCATGACGTTCAGCATGTGGGTGGTGCACAACATTCCGAACAAGTTGGACTGGCAGTGGATCAAGGCCGGTGGCGGTATCTTTACCAAGTCTCATCCGCCGGCGAAGAAGTTCAACGCCGGCCAGAAGATTATTTTCTGGACCGTGATGTTGCTGGGTTTTTCCGTTTCCTTGTCGGGCCTGTCCCTGTTGTTCCCGTTCGAAATGCCCATGTTTGCCAAGACATTTGGCATTATTAACAGCGTCTTGGGAACGGATTTGCCAGCCGTTCTGGCTCCACATGAAGAGATGCAGTACGCCAACATCTGGCACTCAATTGTGGCGTTCGTGATGATGGTGGCCATTATTGCTCACATCTACATCGGTTCGGTCGGCATGGAGGGCGCCTTCGACGCCATGGGGAAGGGTCATGTTGATCTGGAGTGGGCGCGCCAGCACCACGACCTGTGGGTCGCTGAAGTCGAGGCGAAACAGAGCAAAGGAGGGTCATCATGAAGGTCATGGTTGCCGGTTTCGTCGCCGCGCTGGTGATTGCCTACGCGGCTCCGATGGCTCTGAACCAGTTTGGCTGGTCTTCAGCCGAAGAGTACAGCAGCGAAACGAGTGTGCGCCTTGATCAATCAAGCCACTGACCAGGCACCCGACCTCACTAAGGCATACCAGATCGACGCTATCGGTTTGGTATGCCCTCTCCCTATACTGCGCTTCAAAAAACGCACCCAGCATTTGCCCAGCGGCACCCAGGTGGAATTCCTTTCCGATGACCCTACCGGTCGCAAAGACCTGCAGGCCTTGTGCGAGCTGACCGGCCATCGGATCGAGTGGATCCGCGAAGAAGGTGCAGGTGTCCTTCGTTATCGCATCTGTCTAGCCTAGCGGGCGAGCTGATGCAATGGCGGTTCAATCAATCTGCCGCTGGGGCTGGGGCTGGGCGTTTCAGGAAATGCTCCTAATCACGCGCCAACAAATCAATCAGTTCAGGCACAATGGCCTCACCATGACCTTGCTCAGTGACTTGCCGATAGAGCCCGCCAACACTGTCTGAGACTTGATGGGGGGCCCTCAGCTCTCCAGCCATCTGGGTGTAATAGTCAAGGTCCTTGAGTGCGTTGCAAAGTGAGAACCTGAATCCTGAGGGATCGTCAGTCAGAATGAAGGGCTTAAGCCGCTCAAATGCCGCGCCTCCTCCCCCACCATTGCCCAAAACCTCCACCAGAACCTCAGCATCGATACCCGCCCTGCGACCTACTGCAACCGCCTCAGCCAGGACCGCACAGAAACCCAGGGATACATAGTTGTGCAACAACTTGACCTGATGCCCCATGCCCACTGGACCGGCATGTGTTATGTGTTCCGCAAAGGCCTCCAGCAGGGGCTTCACTTCAGCAAAAAGCTCATCCGAAGCACCAACAATCAGGTTGAGCCTACCCTCTTCAGCCTCCTTGGGTGTCCGAGTCATGGCCGCATCGAGAAATCGTACTCCCTGGTTTCTTAATCGCTCCTCGATGCACCGAGTTGTGCTAGGTATCGCAGTGGAGCAATCGATAACCAGAGTCCCGGCGTTGATCCCGGCCAGGACACCCTCGGGCTCAAACAGGACAGCCTCCACTTGAGGGGTGCCGGTGACACAGATGATCACTACCTCTGACCTGGCCGCTACCTCGGCAGCACTGCGGAGGGGAATGGCCCCCACGGCCAAGAGATCGTCAACCGGCTGGTTGCCCGCATGGTCCAGGAAGTAGAGCTCATGGCCATACAACAACAGGTTCCTCGCAATACCGTGGCCCATCAGACCAACGCCTATCAGGCCAACTCTGCGGCAGGTTTCCGGAGACCGTGATTCCGTTTCAAAACTCATGAGAAATGCCCTCCCCTCAGTTTCCGTAAAGTAGATTAACCAGTCCCAGGGAGATCCAAGGCATGTATGTTATGGCGATCAGACAAGAGAGCACTACCAGCACAAATCGCATGAGCCAAGGCAGTAACTGATCGATCGAGAGCTTGGCTACGGCACAGGCGGCGAACAAATTGACACCCAGGGGCGGAGTGAACATACCCAGAGCGAGATTGACAACCACAATGAGACCGAAATGCACTGGGTCGATGCCATAGTAGACGGCAATGGGCGTGAAAATCGGCGCCAGCACCAAAATAGCGGCGGATGTTTCCACAAACATCCCTACGATCAGCAGCATGACGTTCACCGCCAGCAAGAACGAAATGGGGCTGTTAAATACTTCGGTGACCCAGGCGGCCACCTCCCGCGGCAAGCCTGATCGGGTGATCAGGAAACTAAACAGGGCGGCCGCCGCAATGATCAACATCACCGCAGCAGTGGAAATAACACTGGCACGAAAGATCGGCCAGAGTTCGGCCATAGTCAGTTCCCGGTACATCATTCCCCCGACGACGAGCGCGTACACTACCGCCACCGCCGATGCCTCGGTCGGAGTAAAGACACCACCATAAATGCCGCCAATCACCACAACCGGCATCAGCAGAGCGCCCCAGGCGCGCCTGAAAGCCACTAGAAAGGAAGAGCGGTCTTCGTGATCCCGCTGCCCGTAGCCACGCAGCTTGCAAAAGACATATAGAAACAGCAGCAACGCGACTCCGATCAGCAATCCTGGGCCAATGCCGGCAATAAAGAGCTTGCCGATGGAGGTATCCGTGCTCACACCATAGAGAATCAGCGGTATCGAGGGTGGGATAAGAACCCCAAGTTCGGCGGATGATGCCTGGATTGACGCTGCCAGCGGCCTCGGATAGCCATGCTTGACCATCGCCGGAATGAGGATTGAACCAATGGCGAAGGTGGTGGCGATGCTGGATCCTGAAACCGCAGCAAACATCATACACGTCAGCACACAGGTCATTGCCAGGCCGCCCTGCAACCCCCCGACAACAGACTTCGCTAGGTCAACCAGGCGCCTGGAAATGCCGCCCGCAGCCATCAGGTTGCCAGCAAGAATGAAAAAGGGAATCGCCATCAGAGGGAAGTTGTCGATACCTACGAACATCTGTTGGGGTACCAACAACAAGGGCATATTGGTAAAAAACTCAATACCAATGATGGACGCCAGAACGATCGAGATAGCGATCGGGACTCCCAGCGCGAAGAACAAAATCAGTCCGAACCCAATAGCTGCGTTCATTGGCGCACCCCTCCCTCGCGCTGGGCCAAGCCCGGGTTGGCGCCGGAGCCGGCTCCTGACTCAACGATTGATGAGGCTTCACCGCCAGCTTTCCCTTGCCGGGCCAACTGCTCCTCGGGAAGTTCACTGTCATCCGGGCCAATACGCTCACTGCCGGTCGCCTGGGCCAGAAGTCGCCCGACCACAGAAATCAGAGCGAATACCGCACCCACCGGCATAGCCGCGTATGCCCATGAGATCGAAACGCCAAGTCCTGACAGCATCTGAGTCTTAACCCTAATGGCCATGGCCGTGCCGTAGTATACGAGGACCAGAAGAACAATGGCGCAGCACAGTGCTATCAGACCCTCAAGCCAGATTAGGCGGCGAGCAGGCATTAACCGGTAAATGACCTCGACCGACATCATAAAGCCCCCTCGAAAACCGGCAGCGGCACCGAGAAAAACGCACCAGATCATCGCAGAGCGAGATATGACTTCGGACCATGTCGAGGGTTGGTCCAACAGAAAGCGGGTTAGTACCTGGTAAAAACCGAGTGTAACCGAGATGATAAGCATGACCACGGCTGCAATCAGCGCAATCCTGGTGGTCAGCCTTTCAAAGCGTAAAAAAATTTCAACCATCGTGGTCACCGTCAGGTCGTAATCAAAACACAGTGAATTCAGGTTGTTGTGAAGAACAAACACATCACAACACAAGGTACGCGTGGAGGAAGGCATGGCCATAGGCAGGCCTTCCTCCACGGTCGGTGCTGAGGTCAGCAACTGCTGCCGCGAATCCTCTTCAGCATCTCATCCCCGTACTGGTCGGTGTACACTTTATAGGCCGGCTCAACCGCTTTCTGAAACGGTGTCTTATCCACATCGGTGGTCACCGTCATACCGTTTTCCCGCAGAAGGGCAACGCCCTCTTTTTCAAGCCGGGTCACTTCATCCCGCGTCGCTTTCACTGAGGCATCCGCAGCTTGCTGGAACCAGCCTCGTTGCTCTTCGTTAAGGCCATCAAGCAAAACCGGAGAACCCAGAACAATGGCTGGCGAATAAACATGCCCGGTCAGGGTCAGGTAGTCCTGTACTTCCCAGAACTTGGTGGCGACGATAACCGTGATGGGATTTTCCTGGCCATCGACAGTGCCTTGCTGTAACGCCGTGAAGACCTCCGGGAACGCCATGGGAGTTGGGTGCACACCCATCTCCGTGAAAGCAGCCATATGAACCTTGTTTTCCATGGTGCGGACTTTCAGGCCTTCAGCATCTTTAGGACTGTCGATCTGCCGCTTGCTGTTCGTCATGTGGCGGAAACCGTTTTCGGACCAGGCCAGCCCCACCAGATTGTGCTCTTCCATCTTGGCCAGCAGGTCCTGACCAATGTCACGGTCCAGCACGCAACGAGCCTCTTCGTAGTCCGCAAACAGGAATGGCAGATCGAGCACATAGCTCTCTGGCACGAAGTTGCCAAGGGGCCCGGAAGATGTAATGACCACGTCTACCGTACCGATCTGAAGCCCTTCGATCATAGCGCGTTCGCCACCAAGCGAGCCGGAGGGATGCTCAGCCAGCTTAAACTTGCCGTCACTGAGCCGTTCCAGAGTTTCCTTGAAGGCGTCAGCACCAACGGAGTAATGCGAACTGTCCGACAGCGTATGGCCCAGATTAATAGTCTGTTCCGCCTGCACCCCCATGGTCGTAAAGGCCAGGGTGGCGACGGACAGGTTTGCAACGGCAGTGGTCAGCTTACGGCGAACAGATGTTATTGTTTTCATAGGTTGCCTCTTCTTGGTTTCACGCTTGAGGTTATCCCTTGACCGACGGTCAGAGGGTTGAGGAGCGTTCGTTAGGTCGAGCGCTCGTTAAGAAAAGCATCAACAATGTCTGAAAAACCGGAATCACCTGAAAAACCAAGTTCCCTAGCCCGGTACGTGTCGAACGCCACCGGCCAACTGGAAACAATCGCCGTGATTCGAGGATCAGGTTCATGGCGGACCAGGGCGAGCGCCTGTTCTCCGCCACGCTCACGCAGGTTGTCCAGCATCTCCGCGACACTGATGGTAATTCCAGGCAGCATGACGCTGCGCGAGGGCCCGAAGGCGGTCCCCGACACTTCGGCGCCGTGAATCAGCGCCTCGATGACACGGCCCGGTGACATCACAAACAACTTCAGATCGGTTGGCACCGGACAAATGGCCTGCTGCCCGTTAAAGGGCTCTCGCAGGATACTGGAGGCAAAGCTGGACGCCGCGGCATTCGGCCGGCCCGGACGGATAACAATGGTGGGTAGCCGAAGCACTCGACCATCAACCAGACCACGGCGACTGTAATCATTTATCATCAGCTCGCACATAGCCTTCTGCGTGCCGTAGGAGCTTTGTGGCGTCAGGGCCGTCATGTCGTCCAGAATTGGCGGCAGAGCGCCACCATAAACCGCAACCGAACTGGCCATGATCAGCCGGGTTGTTGACAGGTTCCTGCTGCGGCACCCTTCAAGTAGCGCATGGGTGGCACCGAAGTTAACCGACCACCCGAGGTCAAGATCCTCCTCGGCAGCGGAGCTTACAACGGCGGCAAGATGGAAAATCACATCCGGACGGTCGTCAAGGAGGGCATCAAGACTGCCTGGGGCCGAAATATCCACAGCTTGGGTCTGAACTTCCGGAACGTTAGGTTCAAGCCCACTGATGTGCGGCACACTTGCTACAACCTGGTCTACCAGGGTAAGGCGGGACAGGGCCTTGCCGGCCAACTCGCCGCGAGCCACCAAAGTGTGGATCAGGCGTTGACCCAAAAATCCGGCGGCGCCAGTTATCAGAATATGCATGATCAAATCCTTGTTATTGTTTTGGTCTGTCGAATTCCAGATTCTCTGGGTTCGTTACATTGCAAGCGCCCGACCAGATAAGCCGTAGGCATGCCCCCAGCTCAGTCCCGCCGCCGTAGTGCCGGCTGGCCGATACTCACAACCAACCCAGCCCTCATAACCCAGCGACTCAAGGCGATCGAGGACCGCCGGGTAATGCACTTCACCCCGATCCGGTTCGTGGCGTTCGGGCACGCCGGCGATCTGAACATGACCAATATTGGCGAACTGGGCTTCAAGGTTGCGGATCAGGTCACCTTCCACAATCTGGCAATGATAAAGATCAAACTGGACCCGAAGATTCTTTGCACCTACCTGTTCTATCACCGCCTGAGCCTGGGCCTGGGTGTTGAGCAGGAACCCGGGCATGTCGCGGGGATTGATCGGTTCTACAAGCAAGACTTTGCCTCTTTCCGAAAATTCGGATGCGGCGTAACGCAAGTTGCTGATATAGGTTTCCCAGTGCGCCACACGAGTTACCTCGTCAGCATTTTCGGGCAGCAAGCCCGCCATGGCATGTAGCCGGGGGCAGTTCAGAGCCTCGGCATAGTCCAGCGCCTTGGCGACAGAATCGCGAAATTCCGCCTCCCTACCGGGTAGGCTCGTCAGCCCCCGCTCACCCGAATCCCAGTTCCCTGGTGGCAGGTTAAACAGCACCTGGCTCAAGCCTGCAGAATCCAGAGCTGCCCTCAGCTGCTGGGTGCTGTAGGCATAAGGGAACAGGTACTCAACCCCACGGAACCCCGCAGCCGCCGCGGCCGCAAAGCGGTCGAGGAAGTCGTATTCGGTGAACAGCATGCTGAGGTTTGCAGCCAGTCGGATCACATCAGGGTCCTCATCGGTATCAAACTCAAAAGTAATCAGTCGCGTGGGAAGCGCGCCTCTAGATCAGAAATTTGCTGTGGGGAGAGAACCCTCGGGTTTTGGCCTCGTAGCAGCAGGAACAGTTTCGCGGTTTCCTCCAATTCCTCTGTGGCATAAATCGCCGCCTCCAGGGTTTTGCCCGCCACCACAGGTCCATGATTGGCGAGCAACACTGCATTGTGTTTTCCAGCTAGCCCTCGGACTGCATCCGCCAGCGCCGGGTCGCCGGGCATGTGATAAGGCACAAGGGGCAGTTTGCCAACCCGCATGATGTAATAGGCAGTCAGCGGAGGTATGCAGTCGCAGGGATTGATCTCCGGCAGGCAGGACACAGCCACCGAATGGGTGGAGTGCAAGTGGACGATCGCACCGGACTGGGGACGCTCGTCGTACATTGCCATGTGTAAAAAATGTTCCTTAGTGGGGGCATCACCATCAAGGAGTTGCCCCTTGGCGTCTAGGCGCGCAATCCTCGCCGGATCAAGCCGACCCAGGCAGGCATTCGTGGGCGTCATCAGCCAGCCACCATCCGCCAGCCGCACACTGATGTTGCCACTGGAACCCATGGTCAAACCTCGTTCGAAAAGCGACTGGCCATAAACCACGATCTGCTCTCGGAGGCAATTAATGTCATGAGCGTTCATTGGAGCACCTCAAATGCACGCGTGAAGAAATTTACTGCTCCAAAATTGCCTGATTTGAGAGCCAATGACAGAGGCTTATCCTTGCCTTCGATTCGCGCCTGAGTCCAAGGGACGCCCGGATCAATTTGTCCACCAATCCGCAGGGCCTTAATTCCCAGAGCCGAAACCACCGCACCGGAGGTTTCTCCTCCTGCCACGATCAGTCGGCCAACGCCTTCGCTGACCAGAGTTGTAGCCAAGCTGGCAAGCGCACTCTCAACCAGTTCCCCGGACGCCTCAACACCGAGTTGCTGTTGGGCTTGCTGCACGCTGTCTGCCAGGGCAGAGGCATAGACAATCAGCGGAGCGCCGCAGCCAACCCGGTTCCGGGCGAAATTCAACGCCTCGTGGTAATGGTCGTCGCTGGCCGCCAGTGCCAGTGGATCCAGGGCAAAACCCTCGTAGTGCGTGAGGAAGGCATCAATCTGGGCCAGCGTTGCGCGTGAACAACTACCAGAAAGCACCAATGCACTACCACTGGCAGGCTCAAGCTGACTGGCATCGGCAATATGGCTCAGCCACTCGCGCTTGCGATATTCGGCCGGCAGCGCCTGACCCAGTCCAGACCCCCCAGTAACCAGCGGGAAATCCACAACAGCTTCGGCGACGGTCTGGAGATCATCTTCATCCAGACTGTCACAGATGATATGACTGCAGCCTTCGCCCCTGGCCTGATCAAGATGCGCCCGCGCGGCGTCAGCACCGCCCTTAAGAACGGAATGGTTCAGAAGACCCACGGTCCACTTGCTCTGTTGCGCCAAAACCCGCACCAGATCGGCGTCGGTCATAGGATTCAGCGGGTGTTGCTCCATGCCGCTTTCATTGAGCAGCCGGTCACCCACAAACAGATGCCCCTGATATACGGTGCGCCCGTTAACCGGGAATGCCGGCACCATGACGGTCTGGCGAGCGCCGAGGGATTCAAGTAATGCGTCTGCCACGGGACCAATGTTACCTACCGCGGTGGAGTCGAAGGTGGAGCAGTATTTGAAGAAAACCTGACGGACACCTCGTGCCTGCAGCCACTCCAGAGCCTCCAGCGACTGCGAAACTGCCTGGGCTGCTTCACAAGATCGTGACTTCAGTGCAACAATTACCGCGTCTACGTCTTCGAGCAACAATGGAGTATCGGGCACACCAATCACCTGCAGGGTGCGCATACCCGCCCGGACCAGATTATTGGCCAGGTCGGTGGCCCCGGTAAAATCGTCGGCAATAGCACCCAGCACTATATTCATAAGCCTACCATCGTCATTAGTGGTTTCTTGTTTCGATGCATGATCACCGCTCAGGCAACGGTATCGTTGGCTGCTGGCAGATTGATGCCTGACAGCCTCTGGTAAACCTTGATCACCGCAGAATCGTCCTCCCGTCCCAGACCGGCACCACTTGCCGCAGTGAACTGCTGAAGGGCGCTGGCAGCAACAGGCATCGACAGCTTCAACTCGCGCCCGGCCTGATGCACGATGTTCAGATCCTTGACAAAAATATCCACCGCAGACAGCGGCGCGTAATCACCCTTCAGGATATGGGGAACCCGATTCTCGAACATCCAGGAGTTTCCAGCGGAGTGGGTAATGACGTCATAAAGGGTGTCGGGGTCTATACCCATGCGAATACCGAGCGCCATAGCTTCAGCCGCGGCCGCAATATGGACACCAGCCAAGTGCTGATTGACCAGCTTGACGCTCGAACCTGCGCCCGGGGTATCACCGAGTCGGTAAACCGTTTCCGCCATGGCCGCAAGAACCGATTCACCCGCGACATAAGCCATGGAACTGCCCGAAGACATGATGGACAACTTCCCCGATCTTGCTTTGGCAGCACCGCCACTCAGAGGCGAATCCAGCATTAGCAGATCCTGCCCCTCAAGACGCTCGCCCAGTGCCGTCGCATAGCTTGGGGCCACCGTGGCGCACTGCAGAATGAGACTTCCAGCCGCCAGCGTACCGGCCAATCCCTGAGCCCCGAACAGCACAGTTTCAACCTGATCTGCATTCACCACGATCAGGAGCACAAGGTCGCATTCAGGACCAAGTGCTGCCGCTGATGAGACACAGCGACCACCGTCGCGGACAAAACGCTCACGAGCCGCTTCGGAGACGTCATAGCCAATCACATCAAAACCTGCGTCAAGCAATGCCAGGGCCGTACCCATGCCCATGGCGCCAAGCCCCACAACGCCGACTGTTTTGGTTTGCACTTGCTGCACCATCGGATGGAATCCCCTGTTATTATTTTTTGGAATCGCTAAATGTTAGCGCTACCATATTGATAGCTCAGATGATGAAAAGACGCAACCACTAACGAGGCATACCGACTAATGTCTAGTTCCACCCAGAAACCGAAAAGACCGCGCAAGGGCTCCATGCAACCCACAATCGCCGACGTGGCCCGCGAGGCTGAAGTCTCTGCCATTACGGTGTCGCGTGTACTCAATGCGCCGGCAAGCGTCCGCGCCAAGACACGTGCCCGAGTGGAGGCGGCTATCGATAAGGTCGGCTATGTACGCAATATGCTGGCTGGGAGCCTGGCCTCAGCCAACTCCCGCTTCATTGCCGTGGTCGTCCCATCCTTGTCCAATATCGTTTTCATTGAAGTGATCAAGGGCTTGCAGAGTGAATTCGAGAAACACGGGTACCAGATCCTGCTTGGCAACACCGATTATGACCTTGAGCGGGAATGTCAGTTGGTCAGAACCTTCCTGGGTTGGTCATCCTCCGCACTCGTCATCAGTGGCCTGCGGCACAATGATGCGTGTCAAAGAATTCTCCGGGAGTGGCCCAACCCTATTGCAGAAATCATGGAACTGGGCGAAGCAGTAGACATCAACGTTGGCCTGGACCATCCCGAAGCGGGCCGCTGTATGGCACGGCATCTATTGAGCTGCGGCTATCAAAACATCGTTTATGTTGCTGCACAGATGGCGAACGACTACCGGGCACGCCTACGTTACGAGGGCCATCGGGAAATTCTGGAGGCGGCCGGTCTTGAGGCTCCGCTTATTGAAATGGACCAACTGGGCCAGTTTGAGACTGGCGCCAAAGCCCTGGATAAGGTCAAGGCGATACTCCCGGAGGCAGATGCCATCCACTTCGCCAACGATGACCTGGCAACCGGTGCAATCCTGCACGCCCAGCGCCGAGGCATCCGGGTACCTGAAGACATCGCGATTGCTGGCTTTAATGGACTCCCCATCGGCCAACATATTTCCCCAAATCTGACGACAATTTGCTCGCCCCGAGAGAGTATCGGCCGCCTCAGCGCTCGAGCCATTATTGCCCGGCTCGAGGGGAAACCATTGACGGCATCAAGTCACGATGTTGGTTTTGAGTTACATGTTGGAGAGAGTGCGTAACGTGCCACAGCGCGTTAGTTCTGTTTCCTGATTCACACTACGGCTTAGAGACACTGAACAACAGGCCGATCTGCCATGGCCCCGAGCCGTTGCTGCGCGTGTTCGATCAAGGCGCCACCTTGGCTGGCGGTTTCATCCAACACCCTGACCAGCCACTCCGGGATTTGCCGGTTAAGTGAGTAATAAACCCATTGGCCCCGGCGCTCGGTTTCCAGCAGGCCCGATTCCCTCAACGTCGCCAGGTGCCGGCTGACCTTGGGTTGGGGCGCATCGAAGGCTTCGGTCAGCTCACAGACACACAGCTGTTGCTGATCCCGGATAAGCAACAGGGCAGACAGGCGGAACTCATCCGCCATGGCCTTGAACACCGCAACCGGATCGTATTTGATGGGCTTCCGGCCGGTCTCTTTCTGATGCACCAGGGTAAACAGCGAGATTCGCTCTTTGATTTCCTTGAGGGTCAGGGCAAAGGTGGCGTGTCGATTGGATGGAACCGGGTCGGGGAAATCCCAGGCAATCTGTTGCGCGGGCTGGCAAACACTGCCGCATTCGCTGGCGGCTTTTTCACACAGCGTAATCACATAATCCCAGTGTTGGTCCTGCAAATCCGCCAACTGCTTGCTGTGCAGGCCATCAGTGGCAATGCCGGCCTCTTGCAGCACCTGCAAAGCCATTGGGTGAGGCGAGGTCGGACCGGTACCGGCACTGGCCACCTCGAAAAAATCTCCGGCCATGTCCTGGAGCAGAGCTTCTGCCATCAGTGAACGGGCACTGTTGGCGGTGCAGACGAACAAAATCCGGCGCTTCATCCCCTAACCTCAATATATGCATTTTTTTGAATATGCTATTTTTTGCATAATAATTCCAGCGCACTCATGAGTAAAGCAGGAAGCCATTAGATCCACAGCAAGCGCACTGCTGCACCGGCCGACTAAGGGCTTGGAACTGGTCCCCAATGAAACATCCCGGACTGCTTACCCAAAATCGTAGCGGCAATGCGGCCATTGCTTGGCCCGTTGGCGAGCCCGTAACACACGTGAAGAGGCAGCAGGTGCTCCTCCCGAGGATGGCAGAACCGGGCGTGGGGTGCGGATTCCCAATTCACCAGCCGCTGGTAGCGCTCTGTTTCGGTTAGGTTGGGGTCGCAGCAAGTCTGCGCCAGCCAGTCTTCAAAGGCCTGATTCGACGCTTGGACCTCCGGGGTATTCGGCGCAAAAAACGCCCCCATGTTATGGAACGAGAATCCCGACCCGATCACCAGCAGATCGTCATACTCCAGGTGTCTGAGCGCACGCCCTATCGACAGATGGGTAGCGGCATCCAAACTGTTGACCAGCGAAAGCTGAACCACTGGAACATCCGCTGCCGGGTACATCAGTTTCAGTGGTACAAACACGCCGTGATCAAATCCCCGCTCGTCATCGAGCCTCGGCGACAGCCCAGCCAGTTCCAGCGCCCCATACACCCGGTTTGCCAGCTCGGGCTCGCCCGGACACGGGTACTGGATCTCATAGGCCTCGGCGGGAAAACCATGGTAGTCGTAGATTAACGGGGGCTGACTCCCCGCGGTAATTGTTGGTGCCGATTCTTCCCAATGGGCGCTAATAACCAAAATAGCCTGGGGCTTGGGCAATGTAGCGGCCAGCCTCGTGAGCTGGTCCACCATGCTTTGATGACCCGGATCGCCCAACAGCGGCAAGGGCCCACCACCATGGGACAGGAACACAACATCGGTTCGGGTATTCATTTCGTCTGCTCCTCCTGAAACCAAAGCGCTCCCCGTTTTCGGGGAGCTGGACTGGCTGAACTATGCGCTGTGTCTAACTACCGTTGCAGCGTCAGGCTACTGCCTGCCGGCTGCGGCTGGCACCGCCAATTTGCTGCTGCAGCAGTCCGTCCAGCGAGAACCGGCCGCCTCCCTGGATTGTCAGCGCCACGGTAACCGCAAACAGAGTCAAAGCGTATTCGTAACCGTTGTTGGACATGAAGAGACCGTTGCTGAAATGGACCGCAAAAATCGCCACGAGCATAGTTAGTGCCGACACCAGTGCCGCTGGGCGGGTCAACAAGCCAAGCACCAGCGCCAGGCCGCCAAAGAACTCAGCACTACCGGCCGCCAGCGCCATCAGATAGCCCGGTTCAAGACCGATGCTTGCCATCCATTGACCGGTGCCTTCCAACCCGTAACCGCCAAACCAGCCAAACAGTTTCTGCGCGCCGTGGGCCGCCAGAATCAGGCCAACCGGAACCCGAAGAACCAGGGACGCGAAACCACCGTTGGAGCCGAATAATGCCTGTGTAAATTGAGTGTTCATGTTTGTCACCTCTAAGCTTTCTTTCGTTAATGTGTCCTGAAGCGCTGCCTCAGACGATGTAAACACTTTACTCTCGCCAAAACAAAAGACTAAGAGGGCTGACATTGAGTTATTATCAACGATACGTTGACAATAATTGAGCCAGAGGGAAAAGCAGGATGGACCGCATCGAGGCAATGCGAACATTCGTCACGGTAGTAAACGAAGGGTCGTTCACCAGCGCCGCCGACAGGCTGGCGATGTCGCCTCAGCTCGCCAGCAAGTATGTCTCCCAGCTGGAGCAACACCTCGGCGTGCGCCTGCTTAATCGCACCACCCGCAAACTGCACCTGACCGAGGCCGGGGCCCGTTACCACCAGCACGCCCAGCAGGTGCTGGACGACATCAACGACATGGAGAACCAACTGGGTGACCTCCAAACCCAGGCGCGGGGCCTGCTCCGAATCAGCGCTCCGGTTTCCTTTGCTACTCGTCACATGGCCCGGCTGTTGAGCGATTTCCAGAGCGCCCACCCGGATGTCGGTATAGACCTGCAACTGAATGACCGTAAAGTCGACATCGTAGAAGAAGGCTTCGACGTTGCCCTGCGCATCGGCCACCTGAAAAGCTCATCACTGATTGCCAAACGGATTGCACCGGTGCGCCTTGTACTGTGCGCCTCGCCCGATTACCTCGCCAAATATGGCACCCCTGAAAGCCCGGACGAGCTCACCAACCACCGTTACCTGCAGTACAGTTATCTGGATCCGGAAGCCAGCCCGGCCGTGCTCAAGGGATTCCATGGCAGTGCCCGCGACAGTAGCCGCGACATGATCAGCAACAACGGCGATGTGCTCGTGGCGGCGGCCATCGCAGGTGCAGGAATTGCGCTGCAGCCCACCTTTATTTCCGGCGCAGCCATTAAAGAAGGTGCCTTGCAGATCATTCTGCCCGACGATGAGCCCGAGCCCATGTCGCTCTATGCTGTGTACGCCCACCGCCAGTTGCTGGCCAGCAAAGTGCGTAGCTTCATCGACTTTATCGACGGCTATTTTGGCGAGCCACCTTACTGGGATTCGTTTGAGTAACGGTTAGTCGCGCATCTCCTTAGCAACGGATATTCCAACCCTTCCGGTCTCCCGATATGACCTCGGGATGAAAAGCATAATAAAGCATGATTCTTCCACCCCACCCCGCCTGCGCACACTGCAACGCAACGGCCTGGCCAGACGATATCTTTTTAGTGCATTGGTGATCGCGCTGGTGCCACTCGGGTTGCTGGCCAGCGTGTACGACACCCAGTACGTGCGGGCACTGGACAAGGTAACTGAGAGCCGTACCAATGCCCGGCTTTCGGGTGCTGAAAACCTTCTGCGCACGTTCCTTCAGGAACGCATCTACGAATTGGAGGGACTTTCCGATATTCCCGAAGTTTTTGAGTGGCTGACGACCGCGAAGCCTGGCGATGAGCCTGACCAGGTGATGCTGGCCCAAGTAAGACAGCAACTCGACAGCCCTCACATCTATGGCGTAGTGGCCAAGCCTGCTCAATTTGATCAACCACAGTGGTATCTGACGCAAACACTGCTGAAAGACGTTTCCTGGCACACTTTGCCGCGGACAAGCTTTGCTGGCGCAGAGCTACTTGGTCCAGCACTCCCAACTCACGAGCGGCCGGGCTGGCTCATCCTGCGCCTCAGCCCTAGCGGCTTTAATCCTGCTCCCGAAGCCTGGATTGGTCTGGTGATTCGGCTTGCGAGTCTCACTGAACAGATTCAGGATCTGACTTTACCAGGTTTGCAGAGCCCCCTGATTGTACCGCCCCAAAATGTGCAGCTAAGCTCAGTAGGGAATCTAACGCCCCCTGGACCACCGTCGCAAAAAGACATTAACTCCAGCGACTTTATCAACGGCTGGCACATTCGTTTGCAATGGTTGGGCGATCCCTTGTTAGGGCCGCTGGAGTCCGCCCGGTTCGGGCTGATTTTCCTGGCGATTGGTGCCGCACTCGCGGTCACACTTCTGTCCCGACACTTATCAAAGCGACTTGAACGGCAAGTCACCCCGCTAATTGAAGGCGCTGACCGAGTTGCCAGGGGAGACTTCGACACGCCGTTAGGTATGGAGGGCACGGCTGAAATAGGTTACCTCTCGTTTGCACTGGAACGCATGCGCCTGCGCCTGAAACGACTGGTAAAAAGTATGGTGGACGTGGAGCGGCGCGCCATACTTGGGCAATTCTCAGCCGGGGTTGCCCATGAGATCCGGAATCCGCTGGCCACCATCAAAACCACTATTCAGGCACTTTCCAGAAAGGAGTCTGACCCTAAACGTCAAAAACTGATGGCGTCCGTTGATCACGAGATTGATCGAGTGAACGATGTTGTGCAGCTTCTGTTGGATTACGCACGCCCAAGGGATGCCAAGGCAAGAAAGGTCGACATTCTGGACGTCGTGGAAACTGTCAAAATTCTTGCCGATGCTGTCGCACATCGCCATGAAGTAGAACTGATCCAAGTCGAACATCCGCCAGTGTTTGCCTGGGCAGATCCCCCACAGGTGCGCCAGATCATCATGAACTTGGTCATGAACGCAATTCAGGCGCTCGAAGGCATTGGCGGCCGCGTTGTTATCCGAATTAAGCAGCAGGGGCTTGCAGTCTATGTCTCGGTCAGCGATAACGGCCCGGGTGTGAGCGCAGATCAACTGAGCCATCTGACCGAACCGTTTTTCACCACCAAGACCAACGGGACCGGGCTGGGCCTTGCCATTTGCAAACAGCTTGCCCAAGCCAACGAAGGCACGCTGAGGTTTCAAAGCGTGCCCGGTGAAGGGCTGAAAGTAACCCTGCAACTACCGTTGTATCTGAACAATTCAATCCTGGAATAACCCATGCGTAAACCCAACGTCCTGATCATTGATGACGAGAAAAATCTGGTCAGCAGCCTGATTTTTTCATTGGAGGAGGAAGGCATGTCGGTCCATGCCGCCTATACCGGCAAAGACGGTCTCGCAGCGGTTGAAATCCATACTCCGGACATTGTTCTTCTGGACCTGAAATTGCCCGACCAGTCCGGTTTCGACATTCTCGACAAACTTAAGACCATGACGGCACCTCCGATTACCATCATGATCTCAGCTCATGGCGACACCCGAGCGGCCGTCGAGGCGGTCAAAAAAGGGGCTCAGGACTACATTACCAAGCCCTTTGATCTGGACGAGCTAATCCTGCTGATCCTGCGCAATCACAAACACCGGCAGCTCAGTGAAGAGGTTGCCTACCGTCGGGAGCGCGAAGCCAGTACCCACGGGTTGATCGGCAGCAGCAGCGCAATGCAAACCCTCTTACAGAATGTGGAGCGCGTCGGACAAAGCTCAGCGCGCACGATACTACTCCAAGGCCCGTCCGGCAGTGGCAAGACACTGATCGCAAAGGCTCTTCATTCCCAACGAGACAAGAGCGCACCATTTGTCTCGGTCAACTGCGCATCGCTGCCCGAAAATTTGCTGGAAGCGGAACTGTTCGGAGCCGAAAAAGGCGCTTACACCGGAGCCGATAAACGGCGCACAGGCCTAGTCGAGCTGGCTAACGGCGGCACGCTTTTCCTGGACGAAATCGGTGAACTACCACTAGCACTGCAAGCGAAACTACTAACCTTCCTGGAAACCCATCGCTTCCGTGCAGTGGGGGGCCAAACCGAAATTGAGGCAGACATCCGGGTTATTGCGGCGAGTAACCGTGATTTGCAAGTAGAAGCCCAGTCCGGAGCTTTTCGGGAGGACCTTTTTTACCGGCTGAACGTGATGCCATTAAGCATCCCCTGCCTGGCAGAGCGCCGGGCGGACATTCCCGAATTGGTGTCGATTTTTTCAGAAGAGTTGGCGCTGCAAGAGGGTTGCAGTCCGATCACCATGCACCCAAAAACCCTGAGCTTGCTACGCGATTACCCATGGCCGGGCAACATCCGTGAGCTAAGAAACACCATTGAGCGGCTGACAATCCTATACGCCGGAGAAAACATTGGCCCGGAGCGGTTGCCCCCGGAAATTACCGTAGCTGCGAGAGACCCGATCACCAACAACGTCGACACAGACACTGGCGATATCGGTTCCGAGGGCGAAGGCTCTCTCGCCAATGAAATTGCCAAACGGGAAGCCCAATGCATTCGCGAAGCGCTCCTGCAGTCCCGGGGTCGAAAAGGTGACGCGGCCAATTCGCTCGGCATATCCCGTCACGCCCTGAAACGGCGAATGCAGAAACTCGGATTGACGGGAGATGGGTTTTGATTTCAAACCTGCTTGGGTCATTTTCCCGAAAACTGGCGCTGCTCAAAGCAGTCTGCCTACTTATCATGGCACCGTCGATGGCCGAGGCGGAGGCTTTGGGCGCGACAAAAGAACAGGCTGATGTCACGGTGGGGTGCCTGTATCCAATGTCCGGACGGGCAGGAGTCCTTGGCCGCGATTCGGTCGTCGGCATCCGCCTGGCACTCAAATATCTCGAGCATCAAGGGGGACCAGACTCCCCGCGTCTGCGAATACTCTTGGGCGACACCAAGTCAAAACTATCAACGGCAACGACCCTAGCCCGACGATTCCTTAAAGACGAAGGTGCGAGTTTTCTATGCGGCGTGGTCAATTCCTCAGTCGCCATTGAAGTGACTTCCGTTGCAGCATCTGAAGGAGCATTTTTTGTTGGCACAGACCACGCGTCATCTCGGCTCACCGACGAATTTCTCCACGACCGCTATTTCCGAGTAACCAACGATACCCGCCAGTCAATGACTGCCGGAGCTCTGTTCATCAAAGATTTCTTCTCTGAACACCTAGCGAAAAAGCCTCTGAGAATTTCATACCTAGGCCCGGACTACGAATACGGCTATCAGGTCTGGTCCGACTTCCGGCAAGCTTTGGCACGATTCGGCGTAAGCTACGAAATCACTGGGGTGCTCTGGCCCAGGCTGAGTGAGCCCGACTACAGCCACTACATCAACGAACTTATCCGTCAAAAGCCAGATCTGGTGGTGAACAGCCTTTGGGGCGGTGATTTCGTCGCCTTCGTCACTCAGGCTACTGACACCAAACTGTTCAAAACCTCCCGCTTTGCCAATTTCGAAAAAGGAGGGGACTACGAGATCTTCGCGCAGCTTGGAGAAAAAATGCCGCTTGGACTGCTGCTGGCCTCACGTCACCATAACAATTGGCCGGAAACGGACTTTAATCGTTGGTTTGTGGAAGAATTTCACCGAGAGGCCGGCTACTACCCGTCATCCGGTGCCCAGGGCGCGTTCACAGGAATTATCGCGATCGCAAAAGCCCTGGAAAATGCGGGCACCAACTACCGCAACCCCGCCGCCGTTAAACGGGCCTTTGAGCGACTGACACTGTCCACTCCGGAAGATCCCACCGGTTTTCAATCCTCTATGGATCCCGACTCCCATCAGATCAGGCAAGTGATGGCCATTGGTGAAACGGTTCCTAACACACAGTTCCCGCCAGCATCCGTGATGCTCGGAAACTGGCATATCTACCACCCCTCACAACTTGAACCCGAGATCAAAGGCTTTGAGTGAGCGATTATCGCTCACAATCGCTCACAGCTTCGGAGCGAAAACCGCTCATCTCGCTTTGCTCGCTACCAGCTCAATAAAAATAACCATAAAAATCATACAGATAAAATACTTCCGATTCTGGCACAGCTACTGCTTAGTGACGTTACCGACCTAGTAGAACGTCGGACCGGACACCGGAAAATAACAATACTGGTCGTCCGACCATACGACACAAGAACAACAGTCTGGAGATCCAATAATGAAACACTCTCTGCTGACCGCAGCGACGGTCGCCTGCGCCATGACAACAGGTGGGCTGAGCCTCAGCGCTCATGCCGCCGACGACTACAAACTTGGCCTGGTTACTTTCCTATCCGGCGCTGCCTCGGGTCCCTTCGGGATTCCAGCCAAAAACGCAGCTGATCTCGTGATTGAGGCGATCAACGACGGAACCCTACCCGCTCCGATTCAGGGAAAAGGTATTGACGGTCGTCAGATTACGCCCGTTTACGTTGATGAAGCCGGAGGCGCCACCAAGCAAACCTCAGAATTCCGAAACCTGGTTGAGCGGGACGGCGTGGATGCCGTTGTCGGTTACATCTCGTCAGGTGACTGCCTAGCCATTCCGGCCGTTGCAGAAGAGCTGAAAAAACTGACGGTGCTGTTCGACTGCGGCACACCTCGTGTGTTCGAAGAGGCTGACTACAAATACGTTTTCCGCACGCACTCCACCGCCAGCATGGACAACATTGCGGCTGCGCACTACGTGAACGACAACGTGCCCGAACTGGAATCTGTGGCCGGCATCAACCAGAACTACTCCTGGGGCCACGATAGCTGGCGCGATTTCACCGAAACATTGAAAGTGCTGCGCGACGGTGACATCGAGATCACTACCGAACAGTTCCCAAAACTGTTTGCAGGCCAGTATGGCGCTGAAATTTCTGCACTGCAGGTCAATTCTGCCGATGTCATTCACACCTCGTTCTGGGGCGGCGACACCGACGCGTTCGTACTGCAAGCGGCAGCGCGGGGCCTGTTGGCAGACAATCAGGTTATCTTCACCGCCGGTGAGACCGCGCTTAACAGCCTGGGCGAGCACCTGCCGGACGGCGCAATCATTGGTGCCCGTGGTCCCTTCGGCCCATTTGCGCCGGACAGTGAACTGAACACCTGGTTCCAGACTGAGTTCACCGAGCGCTTTGGCACACCGCCGACCTTCCCTGCCTACCACATGGCACATGCACTGATCGGTCTTAAGCTTGCTCAAGATAAAGCCGGCGTTGGCGCTTCCACCGAAGAAGTCATCACAGCGTTTGAAGGTCTCGAGTTTGAAGGTCCGGGTGGCAAAGTGGAAATGAGCCGAGGTAAAGGTCATCAGGCTGCCACTGAAATGGTCTACGGCCGTCTCGAACGCGTTGATGGTGAAATCACGTTCACTGACATCGTGCGTTACCCGGCAGACTGCGTAAACCCGCCGGAAGGTACCGAAACTGTTGAGTGGATTCAGGCCGGCATGCCGGGCGCTGAGTGCAACTGACCGTTCTGACCTAGCAGCATACGCACCGGAGCCCTGCTCAGGGCCCGGTGCGTCTACCCAATTATCTTTCACTCCTGCTCCGTGGCTATTCCAAGCACATTCGGACAACTAGGGCTGTGCAAAGAATCGGGAGTACCCCAATGAAACAACTTATTGCAATCCTGGTGGATGGATCAGTCTACGCATCCTGGCTGTTCATCATCTCCGCCGGTCTGACCCTGATTTACGGGGTTATGCGAATACTCAACATGTCCCACGGCAGCTTCTATGCTCTGGGCGCCTATTCCGGCGCAGCGATGGTGGGCTGGTATTTCTCCACCGGTTCTGTGCCCTGGTTCAGCTTCGTCGCACTGATCGGCGCAGCGTTGGTCGCCGGTATTACCGTCGGCTTGTTGGTCGAACGCGGCTTATTGCGTTTCATGTACGGTCGGGACGAGGTGGTCATGATTCTAGTGACCTATGCCGTGCTACTGATCATGGAAGACGCCATTAAACTGATTTGGGGCGTTGAACCCTATTTCGCCTATCAGCCCTACACCATGCTGGGACGAACAAAATTCGCGGGACTGTCGTTCGCCAATTACGACTTCATGCTCATTGGCGTCAGTATTCTTATCGGTCTTGCACTCTGGTACGGCCTCAATCGGACCCGAAATGGCAAGCTGCTGCGGGTCGTCATCCATGACCGTGAGATCGCCGGCGCTCTGGGCATCAACGTCTCACGCATTTTCACCATTACCTTCCTGATTGGCGCCGGCATTGGTGCGCTGGCTGGTGCACTGACCGCACCTGGTCTCTCTGTGGTGCCCGGCATGGGTATCGAAGTCATTGTGCTTGCCTTCGCCGTGGTGGTCATTGGTGGTCTGGGAAGCATATCCGGAGCACTGGTCGGCGCTTTGATCGTTGGCATGGCCCGCGCAACCGCCGTACACCTGTATCCGGAAGTCGAGTTGTTCGTTATCTACGCGGTCATGGGTCTGGTTCTGGCGTTTCGTCCCCAAGGCCTGTTTGCCGTTGCCAACGCGAGGAAGATCTGATGAAAACAAAATCCTTAGCGCTGCTGTTTATTCTGGGCCTGGCGATTCTGGCCGGTGGTCTGCTCTTGCCCCAGTGGATGTCCTATCTGTTCACCATTGCCATGGGCAAAGGCCTGGTGGTTCTCGGCCTGGTCCTATTGATGAGGGCCGGTCTGGTGTCATTTGGCCAGGGCCTCTATTACTGCGTGGGCGCCTACGTGGCGGGCATGCTGACCCAGTTTGCTGAAGTGACCGATATACTCTTGATCCTGCTTGCTTCCATAAGTGTCAGCGTTGTTATTGCTGCCATTATCGGGCTGCTGCTGTGCCGGTACCGGGAAATCTTTTTCGCCATGTTTTCCATGGCATTTTCGATGATCCTATACGGCCTGCTGGTGCGCATGCAGGTTCTCGGCTCAACCGATGGCTTCAACGTTGCCAACCCCAGCCTGCTGGGTTGGGCTCCGGGACCAGAAGGCGCCTCAGACCTGGTATTGGCCGTTGCCGTGTTCCTGGTTATCAGCCTCGGCATTCTGGCCTGGCGTTACCTCAACTCGTTGTCCGGCTACGCAGGCGAAGCGGTTCGGGAGAATGAGATTCGTCTGGAGTACCTCGGCGGCTCGGTATTCAAGGTGGTTTACGTCAAGTACATCATTGCTGCAGCCCTCGCCGCCATCGGTGGCACGGTAACAGCCTTGGTTAGTGGCCATGTCGATCCGGAAATGGCCTATTGGACCACCTCGGGCGAGTTTGTCTTTATTGCGCTAATGGGTGGCACCGCGCACGTCGCCGCGCCGATCATTGCCGCCGTGCTGTTCGAGGCGCTCCGCACTTACGCCTTTGCTGTTGCTCCGTACACCTGGCAGATGATTCTGGGTTTCGCGCTGCTGGCAATCATCCTGTTCATGCCGTCAGGCCTTTGGTCACTGGTTGAACGATTCCAGAACAAGAAAGCGAGGAAAACCACATGAGCGCTTTGTTGAAAACCGTCAATCTGGAGAGAACCTTCGGTGCGGTCACAGCGGCCACTGACATCAATGTTGAACTCAACAGTGGCGAGATTGTTGGGGTCATCGGTTCGAACGGAGCTGGCAAAACCACCTTTATCAATATGGTAACCGGATACATTCAGCCATCAGGCGGCGACATTCTGGTCCGCGGCGAATCAATCATCGGCAAATCCCCCCGGGAGGTATCACTGGCCGGTGTTGGCCGATCCTTCCAGGTGGCCCAGCTATTCCAGGAGCTAACTGTTCTGGACAACATGCTGATTGCCTTTGGCTTTTCCGTCGACCGAAAGCTCAGCTTCCTGAATCCGTTGCGGTCTGCTGAAAAGATTGAAAAAGCACAAGCGGTGTTGCGAGAGTACGAAATCGAACAGTATACGGACGAGGTTGTGTCGACCCTGCCACAAGGTGTCCGGAAACTCCTGGATATCGCTATGGCCATGCTTTCGAATCCCGGCTTGATGCTGCTGGATGAACCGACCTCTGGCGTCGCCATTGAAGACAAGTTCACCCTCATGGACACAGTGATGGCGGCAGTGCGCAAGAGTGACGCAGCCACCATGTTTGTCGAACATGACATGGAAGTGGTTCTCCGTTACGCGGACCGGGTATTGGCCTTCTATGACGGCCGCGTCCTCGCTGACGGACCGACTCAAAAAGTCTTGTCGGATCCCAAAGTGCAGGAGCTGGTTGTCGGCCACCATCTGGATTTGAGCGATAGCGCGCCCGCTACTACAAAGGAGTCTGGCCATGCTTGAACTTAAAAACGTGACCACTGAAATAGCCGGGACTTTGATCCTCAGGGACGTGACCTTCTCAGTTGAAAAAGGCTCGATGGTCGGCCTGATTGGTCGGAATGGCGCCGGCAAGACCACATCGCTTCGCTCAATAATGGGTCTGCTCAAGCCAAAATCCGGACAAATTCTCATCAATGGAACAGATATGACCAAGCAGGGTTCCTTTGAACGCGCAGGCATGTCCATTGGCTACATGCCAGAAGACCGCCGTTTGGTTCCTGATCTGACCGTTGAAGAAAACATCATGGCGCCGGCCTGGGCCTGCCAGCTGACCAGCGCCGAAGCCCGGTTGGCCTGGATCTATGAAATGATGCCTGAAGTAGAAGCTTTTTCTGATCGCCGGGCACTACAGTTGTCTGGTGGACAGCAAAAGCTGGTGGCGCTGGCCAGGGCGATGATGACCGGTACCAACCTGCTATTACTGGATGAGCCCTTTGAGGGGGTAGCTCCAGCTCTTTCACGGCGCCTAGCCAGTGTCTTGAGTACACTGAAGGATGAAGGGCTGACCGTTCTGCTCTCCGAATCAGACCAATCACATTCGGCAGATCTGGTTGACGAAGCTTTTCAGATCGAGCGTGGCAGCGTTGAGCCATTGGCGTCTCTGACTTAGGAGAGGAAATATGACGGCATTTACCTTTAATACGACCAAAAGCGTGATTTGCGAGCCGGGCTCCATCAAAAAGCTCGGCGCTATCGTAAAAGAACAGATTGGCAACCGCGTTTTGATCGTGACCGACCCCGGCCTGATCCAGGCCGGCCTGTTGAGCAGTGCAACCGACTCTCTGGATCAGGCCGGCGTGCAATACCAAGTGTTCGATGGCGTTGTCGCTGATCCACCTGTGGCGGTTGTGGAGGCAGCCCTTGCAGACGCCCGAGCGGCCAATATCGATGGTGTCATTGGCTTCGGCGGCGGCTCCTCCATGGATATCGCCAAGCTGATTGCGTTGCTTATTGGCGGCGGTGAAAAACTGGACGACATCTATGGCGTCGGGATGGCCAAAGGCCAGCGACTGCCCCTGATTCAGATCCCCACCACAGCTGGTACCGGCTCCGAAGTCACGCCCATTTCTATCATCACGGTGGGCGAAGCCGAGAAGAAAGGTGTGGTCGCACCCCAGCTACTTCCGGACGTGGCCCTGCTGGATGCCGAACTGACCCTTGGCCTGCCAGCACCGGTAACGGCAGCAACCGGAATCGATTCGATGGTTCACGCCATCGAGAGCTACACCTCCGCATCGGCCAACAACAACCCGGTGTCGCGCACACTGGCTCGTGAAGCCCTGCGCTTGCTCGGCGCCAACATCGAGACTGCGGTGAAAGACGGCCGCAATGTTCAGGCACGCTCCAACATGCTGCTGGGCGCCATGCTGGCTGGCCAGGCTTTTGCCAATTCGCCCGTGGCCGCAGTGCATGCCCTGGCCTACCCGATTGGGGGTATTTTTCACGTGCCCCACGGGCTTTCAAATGCTCTGGTGTTGCCCCATGTCATGCGTTTCAACGCCAGTGCCTGTGCCGAAGCCTACGCTACCCTGGCGCCCGATGCCTTCCCGGATCTCGCCTCCGTGCCAGAGACGCAACGGGTGGATGAGTTCATCAATCGGCTGGAAGCATTAAGTGCGGATATCGGGCTTGAGCAAACCCTGCGGGAAGTGGGCATTGGCGAATCCGACCTGCCGGTCATGGCGGCCGACGCCATGAAGCAGACCCGATTGCTGGTGAACAACCCGAGGGAGGTCTCAGAAGCGGACGCATTGGCCATATACCAAGCCGCATTCTGAGCGAGTCACCTGATAATCTGGCGGTACTCTTTTCCCCTTTCCAGGCGCAGTCGCGCGACTGCGGCAGCGCCTACTTATTGAGGTTAGTTATGTCACTTGATCTTAAGAACCCTGAACTCCTGCGAGACCGAGCTTACGTTGATGGTCAGTGGACAACAGCGTCGACTGCGAAAACCTTTGCAGTCATCAATCCGGCCAACGGCGAACATCTGATCGATGTGCCGGATATGGACGAGACTGATACCCGTAAAGCCATCGAAGCTGCAGAGCGGGCATGGCCAGCCTGGCGCTCCAAGCCCGCTAAGGAGCGAGCTAACCTCCTACGCGCCTGGTTCAACCTGATTATGGAAAATCAGGAAGATCTGGCTCGCCTGATGACCGCCGAGCAGGGAAAACCCTTGGCGGAATCCCGCGGTGAAGTAGGTTACGGCGCCAGTTTCATTGAGTGGTTCGCGGAGGAGGCCAAACGTGCCTACGGCGATGTAGTTCCTGGCCACGGCCAGGACAAACGCATTGTGGTGATCAAACAACCTGTCGGCGTGGTTGCCGCGATTACACCCTGGAATTTCCCCATTGCCATGATTACCCGAAAAGTGGCTCCCGCGCTGGCAGCAGGCTGCCCGGTAGTCATCAAACCCGCGGAAGATACGCCCCTCTCCGCATTGGCAATTACTGCGCTTGCTGAACAAGCTGGCATCCCCGCTGGCCTGATCAATGTCATCACCTGCTCCAAACCGAACGCCGTCGCGGTTGGCGGTGAACTAACCGGCAATCCTATCGTCCGGAAGGTCTCTTTCACCGGCTCTACGCCCGTGGGCAAGCTGTTGATGCGCCAGGCCAGCGATACCGTAAAGAAGGTCAGTCTGGAATTGGGCGGCAACGCGCCGTTTATTGTTTTCGACGATGCCGATCTTGACGCCGCTGTTGCTGGCCTCATGGCCTCCAAATACCGCAACACAGGCCAGACCTGTGTTTGTGCTAACCGGGTATATGTTCAGTCAGGGGTGTACGATGCTTTTGTTGAAAAACTGAAAGTCGCTGTCGGAAACATGGTGGTTGGCGCCGGTCTGGAAGGCGATACTCAGCAAGGTCCGCTGATCAACGAAGCCGCTCTGGAAAAGGTACAGCGACATATCGCCGATGCCACGGAAAAAGGCGCCGAGATTGCCATGGGCGGCAAACCGCACGCCCTCGGCGGGACCTTTTTCGAGCCTACTATTCTCACGGGTGCCACTCAGGACATGTTAATCGCCAGTGAGGAAACCTTTGGCCCGGTTGCGCCCTTGTTCCGGTTTGAGACTGAAGAAGACGCTATAGCCATGGCCAATGATTCTGAATTCGGTCTCTCCGCGTACTTCTACAGCACCAATATCCATCGGGTGTGGCATGTCGCTGAAGCACTTGAGTCCGGGATGATTGGCGTTAACGAGGGCATCATCTCCACCGAGGTAGCCCCGTTTGGTGGTGTCAAGGAAAGCGGCCTTGGTCGTGAAGGTTCCCATTACGGGCTTGATGAGTACATGGAGCTAAAATACCTGTGCCTCGGTGGTATGCGCTAACCACTAGTATCACGTTTGGAGCTCCGGGCAGAACACTCGGAGCTCACAAAATTAACCTATAGGAGCAGGTTCGTGGAACGAAACAGTTTCCCGGTGTTCTATCCAATCAGCACCCGATGGATGGATAACGATGTCTACGGCCATGTAAACAACGTCACCTATTATTCCTACTTCGACTCAGCCATTAATCGCTATCTGATTGAGGAAGGCGGTCTCGATATCCATAACGGATCAGTGGTCGGATTTGTCGTCAGCTCCAATTGCCAGTTCCGCAAACCCGTGGCTTACCCGGACGTATTGGAAGCGGGATTACGAGTGGTTAAAACTGGCAACAGTTCCGTAACTTACGAGGTTGGTATATTTAAGCAGGGCGACAATCAGGTGTCTGCCGTGGGTCAGGTGGTGCACGTTTTCGTGGACAGAGAGAGCAACGCCTCCACCCCGATTCCCGGCGATCTCCGAAGCGCCCTGGAGAGGATTAGCCAAGCCTGACCTAAAGGTCCTCACCCCAGCGAGACCGGATTTTCGGCGATATGTGCTGGGTTAAAGGGACTGCCAGCGGGCACTGAAGAAATCGAGAAACACCTGGATGCGGGCCGACAACGTGGTGTTGCGATAGTAGACCGCATTGACCAGCTCCCGCGGATTGGGCCGGGTCAGGTGCTCGCCGAGCACTTCCACCAGGCGACCTTGTTTCACATCCTCCCCCACCATGAAGCGCGACAGATAAGCCAGGCCATTGCCTCTCAAGCACAGCTGGCGTACCGCTTCGCCACTGCTGGCACGGATGGCTGGCCGGATCTGCAGGCCGTCACCCACATGCCACAGATTGAGTGTTTCGGGCGCCGTGAAGCCGATCAGCGTGTGCTTGGCCAGATCGTCAGGCGTCTGGCACAGCCCCTGTTCCCGTAAGTAATCCGGCGAACCCACGATCGACAACGGCGACCGCCCCATCGGCCGCGCGTGCAGCGTCGAATCTTCCAGCGGACCGATCCGGATCGCGACATCAATGCGCTTTTCCAGCAGATCCACCATCCGATCACTGGCAGTCAGTTCCAGCTCGATCTCCGGGTACGCCTCCCGAAACGCTTTTACGTGCGGCACGATCTGATGCAGAACGAAGGGATTGGCAGCGTCCACCCGTAACCTGCCAGCAGGTTTCTGGCGCCGAACCGCCAGCGCTTCCTCCGCCTCTTCCAGTGTGGACAAACCGGCACGCACCTGGGCGATAAAGGCCTAGCCTTCCTCGGTGAGGTTGACCTGGCGCGTGGTGCGATTGAGTAAAGTGGCATCCAGGGATTTTTCGAGACGGGACACCGCCCGGGAAACCTTGGTTACCGAGATCTCCAGATGTTCCGCCGCGGCGCTGAAACCACCGCTGTCGACTACCGCCAGCAGGAAAACCAGATCCTCAGAACGACTCTTCATTGCATATTCCGCAAAGGTAATTTTCGAAAACAGGTATTTATCGCAAAAGTATGCGGCGCCAGACTAGCCAGCGTCAATCAAACCTACTGGAGATATCTGCTATGCCCATTGCGCTATTTGCACTGACACTCAGTGCCTTTGCAATCGGGACCACCGAGTTCGTTATTGTCGGCCTGGTCCCGACCATTGCCCTGGATCTTGGAGTCAGTCTGCCTTCGGCGGGTCTGCTGGTGAGCCTGTATGCACTCGGTGTTGCCGTGGGCGCACCGGTTTTGACCGCCCTGACGGGACGCTGGAATCGCAAACTGGTGCTGCTGTCGCTGATGGCACTGTTCATCCTTGGCAACGTGCTGGCGTGGATGGCACCAAACTACGGCTCGTTGATCACCGCCCGGATCCTGACCGGTCTCGCCCACGGGGTGTTCTTCTCGATCGGCTCCACCATTGCCACCAGCCTGGTTGCGAAAGATAAAGAAGCCAGCGCCATCGCCATCATGTTCACCGGCCTCACCGTGGCCCTGGTGACAGGTGTACCACTGGGGACATTCATCGGCCAGACCTTTGGCTGGCGCGCCACCTTCCTCATCGTCGCCGCCCTGGGTGCCATTGCCCTGGTTGGCAGCGCCCTGCTGGTCCCGAAAAACCTTAAGCAATCGGTGCCGGCAAGCCTGCGCGAGCAATTGCAGGTGCTCACCCATCCTCGCCTGCTGCTGGTCTATGCCATGACCGCGATCGGCTACGGCGGCACATTCACCGCCTTCACCTACCTTACCCCCATTCTTGAGGATGTCACCGGCTTTGCCTCGGGTATGGTGAGCCTGTTGCTTCTGGTTTATGGCGTTTCGGTGGCCACCGGCAACATCTGGGGCGGCAAACTGGCAGATCGGCTGGGGCCAACCTCTGCTCTCTACATCATCTTCGGTGGCCTGGCGGCGATCATGTTTGCGCTCACCTTCAGCGCCCACTACCCGATTGCCGCCGTCATCACCCTGTTGGTCTGGGGCGCCTTTGCCTTCGGCAATGTTCCGGGGCTGCAGGTGTACGTGGTGCAACTGGCCGAACGCTACACGCCTCACTCTGTTGATGTCGCGTCCGGTCTCAACATCGCCGCGTTCAACATCGGCATTGCCGGGGGCGCCTGGCTTGGCGGGCATATTGTTGAAGACATGGGGTTGATGAGTACGCCCTGGATTGGCGGACTGATCGTGCTTTCGGCCCTGATGCTGACGCGGATTTCGGCCTCACTGGATAACCGCAGCCCGGTGCCAGCCTAAATAACCTCCCTGGAAGCTTCCGGTTACGGCGGGCACGAGCCGAGCCGGAGGCATACATCTCTATGCTTGAACGGGACAATTTACTCCCACCTAGTCGGCAAGGAGTTAACGAAAAAGGGGCGTGGCAGTTTTACTGCCATGCCCCTTAGAGGTTGTTTTGACTGACTGTTAATTAAGCCAGATCAAACCGATCCGCGTTCATCACCTTGTTCCAGGCGGCAACAAAGTCCTTCACGAACTTCTCTTTGGCATCGGACTGGGCGTAGATCTCGGAAATCGCCCGCAGTTGCGAGTTCGAACCGAAGATCAGATCCACCCGGGTACCGGTCCATTTGACGTCCCCGGTCTTGCGGTCGCGGCCTTCGAAGACATCAGGGTCGTCGGAGGTTGGCTTCCACTCGGTGTCGAGGTCCGTCAGGTTCACGAAGAAATCGTTCGTGAGCTGGCCTGGGGTATTGGTGAACACACCGTGTTTGGCCTGCTTGTAGTTAGCATCCAGAGCACGCATACCACCCACCAGCACGGTCATTTCCGGTGCACTCAGGCCCAGCAGTTGCGCCCGATCAACCAGCATCTCCTCGTCTGAGACCGTGAACCGGGCCCGGCGATAGTTGCGGAACCCGTCGGCTTCCGGCTTCAGGGGCTCGAACGAATCAGCATCAGTCTGCTCGTCGGTGGCATCGGTGCGGCCTGGGGCAAACTCGACAACGATCTTATGACCTGCGTCCTTCGCCGCTTTCTCAACGGCTGCGGCGCCACCCAGTACGATCAGATCGGCCAGAGACACTTGCTTGTTGCCACTTTGGGCGCCATTGAACGCCTGCTGAATGCCTTCCAGGGTCTGAAGCACTTTCGCCACTTGCTGTGGCTCGTTGGACTCCCAGTCTTTCTGGGGCGCCAGCCGGATACGTGCGCCGTTGGCACCACCGCGCATGTCGGAGCCGCGGAACGTGGAGGCAGAACACCAGGCAGCCGCCACCAGCTCAGACACAGACAATCCGGATTCCAGGATCTTGCTCTTGAGATCCGAAATGTCCTGAGAATTCACCAGCTCATGGTTCACCGGCGGAACCGGATCCTGCCAGATCAGGTCTTCGGCCGGCACTTCCGGGCCCAGGTAGCGAGCCTTCGGGCCCATGTCCCGGTGGGTCAGCTTGAACCAGGCGCGGGCAAAAGCGTCAGCAAACTCTTCCGGGTTCTTGTGGAAGTGCTCGGAGATCTTGCGGTACTCCGGATCCATCTTCATCGCCATGTCGGCGGTAGACATCATGATCGGCACTTTCTTGGACGGATCTTCCGGGTCCGGTGCCATATCGCTTTCAGTCAGGCCCACCGGCTTCCACTGGTTAGCGCCCGCCGGGCTCTTGGTCAGTTCCCAGTCGTACTTGAACAGCACGTCAAAGTAGCCCATGTCCCACTTGGTCGGGTTAGCTGTCCAGGCGCCTTCCAGGCCACTGGTGATGGCATCCCGGCCTTTACCGGAGCCATGACTGTTCTTCCAGCCCAGGCCCATCTGCTCCATCGGGGCAGCCTCGGGTTCCGGGCCTACCTTGTCCGGATCACCGGCACCGTGGGTTTTACCGAAGGTATGGCCACCGGCGGTCAGGGCTACGGTCTCGTAGTCGTTCATGGCCATGCGGGCGAAGGTCTCCCGAATGTCCTTGGCCGAGGCCAGCGGATCGGGATTGCCATCCGGGCCTTCCGGGTTCACGTAGATCAGGCCCATCTGCACTGCCGCCAGAGGATCTTCCAGGTCCCGGTCGCCGGAATAGCGACTGTCTGCCTTGTCACTGGTGGCCAGCCATTCGTGCTCGGCGCCCCAGTAGATGTCTTCTTCGGGCTGGTAAATGTCCGCACGGCCGCCGCCAAAGCCAAAGGTCTTGAAGCCCATGGTTTCCATGGCCACGTTACCGGTCAGGATAAACAGATCGGCCCAGGACAGTTTGTTGCCGTACTTCTGCTTGATCGGCCAGAGCAAACGGCGAGCCTTATCGAGGTTGCCGTTATCTGGCCAGCTGTTGATTGGCGCAAACCGCTGGTTACCGGTTGCGGCGCCACCACGGCCATCGCCCTGGCGATAGGTACCGGCGCTGTGCCAGGTCATACGGATGAAGAAGGCACCATAGTGGCCGTAGTCCGCCGGCCACCAATCCTTGGAGTCGGTCATCAGGTCAGCCAGGTCTTTCTTCACCGCCGCCAGATCCAGTTTCTTGAACTCTTCGGCGTAATCGAATTCCTCGCCCAAAGGGTTAGAGCGGGGAGAATGCTGATGCAGGATATTCAGGTTCAGCTGGTTCGGCCACCAATCCGCTACAGAGGGGCCACGACTGTCCATCCGTGTCTGGGCACCGTGCATCACCGGGCACTTACCAGCACCTGATTGATTTGTACTTGAACTCATAACTCTCTCCGGGTGTGCAACATTATCGTTGGTCTATCCAAGATAGACCAAGTTCACAATCCGGCAGCCTCCTGCGATGGGCACAGCAAAAAAATTTGCCACGCTCGCTCTTTCAGGAACTCCTGCCAGTTTCTGTATTTATAGTTGTAGCAGCCGTACCCGGTTGTCACTATTAGCTTTTTCTAACCAGAGCCATAGTTTTTTGTTGTCGATGAAAAAATCGTCAATGCAGGAATTTTGAAGTCGCGCGAAGGGCTTTACAGGGAGGATAGAGATAAAGCTGGGAGGGAAAATTGGATTGGAAGTGATCAATCGGGGATAATTACACGCACTTTCTAAACCCATTATTGATGTCACTTTTCTTTGATTATGACGTTTTTCAATGTTGCTCAGCTTGTTATCTTCACTGTTCTGCTTCTCAACACCGTACACCTGATGCCAACACTTGGCCGCTGCCTGCGCTCACCCGAGGCCGCCCTGCAGTCAGGCTATCTGTGCACCCTGCTCGCCGTCCGCCTGGCGCGGAATGTCCTGGGCCTGATCCTGGTCACCGCCAGCACTGCGCCTAATCCTGAGATTCATGCCCTGGTGCCCAAGGGCATCCTGCTCTTCGTTGTGCTGGCTGCAGCCAGTGTTGCGTTGACTCACTTCCGCCAGCGCAACAGCGCGGAAGGGGCCAGGTTCTAGCCCTTTTGAGGCAATCCGGCCCACCAACACTATTGGACCTGTACATTTTCCAAATCTCTCAGGTTTAGTTGGTCAGAAAATTGTTATTGGCTTGGTTGTTCTCGATCACCACCTCTTCGGTCCGGTCTTTCAGCCCGACTCCTGACAACTTCAGGCGGTCGGCCTCTTGGATCAGGTACAGAAGGCGTTGGCTGGCATCTTCAAAGCGGAGTCCGGCAGACCGGACATTGGAAATACAGTTTCGGTGGGCGTCTGACAGGCCGGCTTTCGGCCCGAAGGTCAGGTAGATGCCCAGGCTGTCAGGCGCACTCAGGCCCGGGCGTTCGCCAATGAGCACCACAACCATGCGCGCCCGCAACAGAGCGCCGATTTCATCGCCAATGGCGACCCGGCCCTGCTGAACAATGCTCAGGGGGGCCAACCGCCACGACTGGCATGCCTGCTTGAGATCGCCCAGAAAGCACTCAAGGAAGGGAGTGACATTGGCCTGAACCGCCGAGGACGACAGGCCGTCCACAATCACCACGGCCAGATCGGGCGCAGGCTCCTCCGGATTCTGGGCAGCCAACAGTGCGTCCTGGGCGGATTGCGACAAGCGTCGCCCGAGGTCCGGACGCTGCAAGTAGGTAAATCGGTCTGCTGCCTGGCTATGCAGGCACACCGGCTCGGAGACAATAGCCGTGCTGGCCAAATGGCTTAGGGATTCCACCAACTGACCCACCGCCAGCGGGAAGTGCACCGCGTCCCGGGCCCGGGCATGGGCAAGCTGGAACTCCAGCAGTTCTGACGTTGGCAGGCTAATGCCGGCCCGCCCCAGGCCGATCCGGGCATCGGTGTAACGGCGCAGCGTACGCCAGGCGTTTGGTGTTACCAGCTCTTTGCTACGATCAGTCATGGCTGGCCTCCCCGGACAACCCCTTCAGGCTGTTCTGAAAAACGCTTGGGAGTTCCGAACGGGGTTCATGGCGCGCAACGTCCTCGAAGATGTTCATCCGCTCCAGCCAGGCTTCAAATTCCGGCGCCGGTTTCAGGTCCAGGGCTCGGCGAGCGTAGAGAGCATCGTGGAACGACGTGGTCTGGTAGTTCAACATAATGTCATCCGAGCCGGGGATGCCCATGATGAAGGTACAGCCAGCCACCCCGAGCAGAGTCAGCAGGTTGTCCATGTCGTTCTGATCCGCTTCGGCATGATTGGTGTAGCAGATGTCACACCCCATCGGAACGCCCAGCAACTTGCCACAGAAGTGGTCTTCCAGCCCGGCCCGAATGATTTCCTTGCCATCAAACAGGTATTCCGGGCCGATAAAGCCCACCACAGTGTTCACCAGCAGCGGGTTGAACCGCCGGGCCACAGCGTAGGCCCGGGCTTCGCAGGTCTGCTGATCCAGGCCGTGATGGGCGTCGGCGGACAACGAACTGCCCTGTCCGGTTTCGAAATACATGACGTTCCGACCGACTGTACCCCGATTGAGTGAGAGCGCTGCATCCTGGGCCTCCTGAAGGGTCGCCAGGCTGAACCCGAAACTGCTGTTGGTCGCTTCGGTGCCGGCAATGGACTGGAACACCAGATCCACCGGAGCCCCCAGTTCGATCGCCTCCAGGGTGTTGGTGACGTGGGTAAGCACACAGGACTGGGTCGGGATGTCGTACTTACTGATCACGTCGTCCGTCAGCCGCATTAGCTTAGTAGCCTGGGCCACGTTATCAGTCGCCGGATTGATGCCAATGACCGCGTCCCCGCTGCCGTAGAGCAGGCCATCCAGAATGCTGGCGGCAATGCCTGCCATATCATCAGTGGGGTGATTCGGCTGCAACCGGGTGGAAAGATGCCCGGGCAGGCCGATGGTGTTGCGAAAGGCGGTTTGCACGCGACATTTGCGCGCCACCAGGATCAGATCCTGATTGCGCATCAGCTTGCTGACCGCGGCCACCATTTCCGGTGTCAGGCCGGGCCTGAGGGCCGCCAACACCTCAGGGGTGGCATGATCACTAAGCAGCCAGTTCCTGAAATCGCCGACGGTCAGGTGAGCGACCGGCCAAAAGGCCGTGGCATCGTGATCATCCATAATCAGTCGCGTGACTTCGTCTGCCTCATAGGGAATCAGCGCTTCCGACAGGAAGGCTTTCAGCGGCAGTTCGGCCAGCCTCATCTGAGCCACCACACGCTCTTCCGCCGACTCTGCCATCACGCCTGCCAACCGGTCACCGGAGCGGGCCGGTGTGGCCTTGGCCATCAGGTCTGCCAGGTTCCGGAAGTGCCAGGTGCGCCCCCCGACCTGATGCGAAAATGTGTGCTTCATTGCGTCCCACCAACTAAAACGATCCCCCCGGCTCACGACCTGAGTTGGAAGGTATGTATATTGCTCATAACTCCACTGTAGCCGGTGGACAAAAAACCGGTTATCGAAAATCAGAAAAACTTCGCAAGACCACAAGTCGCCTGAAACAAGGAAAACCTAACTCGCAAGAATCGCAAGTAGAGGCAAAACCTACAGTCATCGGCAAAACGTGGTGAACGGAATCCGGTCTTACGTGGAGTCGGTCGGCGAGATGCCCGCGACGATGGCAGGGTTGTGTGAAATGGGGTAAAGCGCATGCTGAATGGCCCGGACGCGACTCTCAGCATGACATCGGTGCGAACTCCACCCGGTTTCTGCCCTTGTCCTTAGCCTCATACATGGCCGCATCAGCCGATCGCATCATGTCATTGAAGCTGTGAGTTTGTGGCGAGATTACGACACCACCAATGCTGGCTGACAAGTTCAGCGGGCGGCCTTCCACCCAGCGCCCACGCTCGGCAATTTTCCGCAGTAGGCGCGAGGTAACGGCGTCCACTTCCTTGCAACTGCCGGTATTCAGAACGGCCGCAAATTCTTCACCGCCAATTCGGCCAATAATGTCACTGTCCCGCAGCTCCTCGGCCATGATCGTTGCGACAAAGCTCAGGACGCTGTCGCCCACCTCGTGGCCCCACCGGTCGTTAATCTGTTTGAAGTAGTCCAAGTCAATCATCAGTACCGTCAGCCCCTGCTGCTGTTCACGAGCCTGATTGAACGCCGCGCGGCCTTGTTGAAGAAAAGCCCGCCGATTTAACAGTTGCGTGAGTTCGTCGCGCTCTGCCAGCAGTTTCAGATTGCGCTCTGCCTGAGTAAACGCCAGCAGCGGCAGGGCCATGACGGTGGCTGTTGCCAGCAACAGATGATGGGCCAGGATCAACGTCAGAACGGCATTCACGTCCAGGCCAACCAGCTCCCACCTGCTGGTGATAATCACCAGCACCTGCAGCATCATCAGGATGCCGTGAATACCAAAGATGGTCTGGAGTATCCGGAATGGCAATCTGGGCGTGCGTGAACTGCTAGCCAGGCGATAGATCGCGACAGTGAAAACCAGCGCCGACCAAAGCGCCGTCAGCAAACGCGGGATCAACGTGTCCCCCGCATAAGATACCAACAGACCCGCAACGTAGACCACGGCGCATACAACCAGCACTCGCGATGATTTTTTTCCACCTGCCAGTGGCACGCCCAGCAGGTTGTGGATACCCGCAAGAACCAACCAGGGTGACAGGCCCAGACACAGGTGCGCTGCCAGCTCTGTAACGAGAGGCGCATCCACAACAGAGCGAGCAACAGCCAGCACGATGCCTGCAACAAAGGTTACGCAGGCAAGTGCCCAGAGCCGGAAACAGGCTTGAAGATCTCGCAACCTATAGACCAGCCACAACAAACCACCGACCATCAGATTGATGACGACCGATAGCAACAGCAGTGTTGGCAGATGAATGTTCAGTTCCATGGTGCTCTGGTTTATGGGGCTGGATGACGCGCAGGAATGGCCTTTCGAGACAATAGCAGCTCCCATCGACTATTCGATAGGTTGCTTTGTAGCGATTGGTATCGTTATTGTCACTGTTACGCACTCACCAACACTGGATCGCCATGAACGCCACCATCGAACTACTGCAGTCCCACCGCTCGATTCGAAAATTCACCGAGCAGAAAATCCCCCGCGAGCTGCTGCACGAGCTGATTCGCGCCGGGCAGTGCGCCGCAACATCGAACCACGTTCAGGCCTACTCCGTGATCCACGTAACCAATCCGGAAAACCGGCAGGCTATCGCCGAGCTGGCCGGTGGTCAGGCCTACATTGCCGACTGCTCTGACTTCCTGGTGTTCTGCGCCGACATGAAACGCTCTACCAACGCAGCCGAGCGCGCAGGCGCCGAGGTAGTGCGCGGTACAACGGAGCAACTAGTAGTAGCGAGTGTCGACACCGCCCTGATGGCACAGAATGTCGCCGTGGCCGCTGAATCCGAGCGGCTGGGGCTGTGCTACATCGGCGGCATCCGCAACAATCCGGCCGAGGTCAGCAGCCTGCTGCGCCTGCCAGAGGATGTATACCCGGTATTCGGCATGTGCCTGGGCTACCCCGATCAGAACCCGGAGGTTAAGCCGCGGCTGCCGGTGGAAAGTATCCTGATGGAAGACTACTACCGGGACGATCAGGAGGAACAGCAGGTGTCAGGGTTCGACAGCACTATGAATGAGTATTATCGGGAACGCAGCGGCGGCAACAAGGACACCAACTGGTCAGAGCAGCTCAAGCCATTGTTCACCACCAAGTTGCGGCCGCACATGCAGGGTTTCCTGCAAGGCAAAGGCTTTGGGCTGAAATAGGCGGGCATAAAAAAACCGGGGCAAAAGCCCCGGTTCAAGCATTCACACGATGAACAACACCAGTGCAAATCGTCCTGATGAGGCTTAACAATAGCCCCATCCAGTAACACTTTGATGACAACTCACTTTCGCCGATACGCTAGCGAATGCCCTGCTGATCAGGCGCTGACTTTCTGCCAGACTGAGAACTCCGAGAAGCTGTGCTGGAACTTATTCCGGGTTTCCCGGATCACGAATGGCAGACTGCGCGGCTCGCCGAGAAGGCGGAAATGCGGCGCCAGCATGTCTTTCAGACCGTCCAGCGTGGTGTATTCCTTACCATCCTTTATGAAACCACCCACCCACGAAGCCTTGGGCGTGTATTCCTCCATCCAGGTGTAGGGCGAGGCAATGGCCAGCAACCCGCCTTCGTTGATCCGTTCGTGCACGGTGGTCAGAAAGTCCGCAGGCCTATAAAGCCGGTCGATCAGATTGCCGGCCAGCACCAGGTCGTAACCCGCGAACGAAGAGTCGAGAGCACAGGCATCGCCCTCGTGAAACGCCACCCGTGCCGTAGTTTGCTCCAACCCCAGGGACGCCAGGGTGCGTTCGTGATAGCTCACCAGCTCACCTTCCTCCGGCCGGGCGTAGCGAACCTGCTTGTCGGTGGCCATCTCCTTGCACTTGCGAATGAAGTTGGCTGAGAAATCGATGCCATCGACATGATCAAACGTCCTGGCCAGCTCAAAACTGCTGCGACCGCAGGCACAGCCAATGTCCAGCGCCCGCCCCAGGGTCCGGCCGTCCATGGCGTCCAGGGCCGCATCTGCCAGCTCTTTTGGGAAATTCGGCTCGCCGTGCCACTGCTCGCCGTAATTGAACTCCAGATACTGGGCAAGCGTGGTGTTGTCTTCATAGAACGCGTGTTGCTGCACTGAGTCATCCTCCGGGATTGACGAAATAGGTATCTGAGCCGGTATTACTGACCTGCCAGTTTCGGGTAGAGCGGTTCCATGACCGGTTTGAGACCTTCAGCATCGTCAATGAACAGCTGCAGATGCGGGAAGGGAATTTCTATGCCGGCATGGTCGAGAGCGTCTTTAATTTGCTCCAGCAACTCCGCCTTGATACTGGGCTGCACATCGAGGTTATCCGGGCCGATCCAGGCCTGAACGGTAAGATCAATTGACGAGTCGCCCAGATTCGACAGCATCACCTTGGGCATCATGTCGGCGATCTGCAGCACCTCTGGATGCTGTTCTAGTATCGGCATAATGACCTTGCGGGCGGCCTCCGCCGATTCCTTGTAGGCGATGCCGACCGGAATATTCAGCCGGATGGCGCCCTCGGTGCTGAAATTGACGATCTCGGACGAGGCTACACTGTCGTTCGGAATCATCGTGAAGATGTTGTCCCGGGTCCGCAACCAGGTGGTACGGAGGGCAATTTTCACCACCTTGCCATCCTGGCCATTGATCGTAACCCAATCCCCGATCCGAAACGGCCGCTCAATCAGCAACGTCACCCCGGCAATGAAGTTGGACAAGGTGGACTGGGCAGCGAAGCCGACCGCGATGCCGACGATACCCAGGCCAGCCACAATGGATAAGACATCAAAGCCGAACTGCGCCAGCACGGTGACCGCACCGAAGGCGACCAGCAGCACCGAAAACAGGTTATCCACCAACTGACGGATGGACGGGTCGAGATGGGCGCGTTGCATGGATTCAACGATGACTCGGCCCAGCACCAGCCAACCAACGTAGAAGCCGAGGGCGATAAATCCGGCCTTGGCAACCGACTGCAGCAACTCGGGGGTGGCGCCAAACTGGGCCAGCACGGTCAGCAGGAAACCGAGCCCGACCAGATAACGCAGGCCGGTACGGACATGGGCGAACGTGTGACTGTCGCTTCGCTTTTGCCCCACCACCGCTTTTAGCACGGCCATCACCACAAGGTAAATGCCGGCATAGAGGCCGAGATAAACGACCAGAATCAGCAACTGGCTGATTACTCCGACGCCCATATCGGTCCACTCCACCTCCCCCGCGCCCAACGCTTCGAGGGAATCCCCGAGATTCTTTTTGAGCTGTTCAGCCACGGCTTGCCAAAAGCTGTCCGCCATTGTTGTTATCCTTTTTCAATTTTTCATGTGGCCAACAAGTTAGCCCTACGCCCTGCTATCTTAGGGTTAATACCAAATTATGGATCAATCACGTCAATTGCGCAGGGCCCAGCCATGACCACCCCATCCGTTCTTACCGAGCTCGACAATGGCATTGTCACCATCACCGTAAACCGACCCGATCAACGCAACGCCATCGACCGACCCACTGCGACCGCTTTGCGCAAGGCCTTCACCGACTTTGAACAGAACGACGCCGCAAAAGTCGCGGTGTTGTGCGGTGCCGGCGGCAACTTCTGCGCCGGCGCCGATCTGGGAGCACTGGACGACCCAGAGCGCCGTAACGAAGTCGATCCCCATGGCATCGGTCATGGTCCCCTGGGGCCAACCCGGATGTCTCTGTCCAAACCCGTGATTGCAGCCGTATCGGGCTATGCCGTTGCGGGCGGCCTGGAGCTGGCCCTGATCTGTGACCTGCGCGTGGCGGAACAGTCGGCCGTCTTTGGCGTGTTCTGCCGGCGCTGGGGCGTGCCGCTGATTGATGGCGGCACCGTACGCCTGCCTCGCATTGTTGGCCAGGGTCACGCTTTGGACATGATTCTGACCGGCCGACCGGTCAAGGCAGACGAAGCCCTGTCCATGGGATTGGCCAACAGGGTGGTGCCCGATGGTTCCGCCTTGGACGCCGCCCAAGATCTGGCTGCAACCATTGCCGGTTTTCCGCAAAGGTGCATGCTCGCCGACCGTGCCTCGGCCCTGCGCCAGTGGGACCTGAGCGCCCACGAAGCCCTGGTGGCCGAGGGTGCCGGCGGTTATCCGGTGGTATTTGAGGAAGCCCTTGAGGGTGCCAAGCGCTTCAAGGATGGCGCCGGCCGTCACGGCCAGTTCTGAGCAGCGACGCCAGCCAGGGATTCAACTCTGGGTACGCCTCCAGATCCAGTACAAACTCCTGGCCCCGGGCCGCACACTGCAGGTAACACCACGGCGCATCCAACCGCCAACGATCCGCCTTGGTGTGGTAGCTCAAGGGCGGCCGATCCTCACCAGGATAAAAGGCGGCGGGCAGGCGCCACTGGGTAGGTAACCGGCCCTCAGGGTCACTTAAAACCTGGGGCGCCTCCAGCTCGGTGAACGCACCTGCCCCGGGCAGTTCCTGGCTCAGACCCGGTAGCTGGAAGCCATTCGAGGCCAGGTACAGAGTATTGCCTGGATCGGCCTGACCGTGAAAATGCGGATGATACCGGGCCCACGGCAAAGACTGCTCCGACAACGCATCAATAGCCACAATCTCGCCAATGTGCAGCCAGCCCCAGAGCGCATGAAAAGGTTTGGTGCCGGGCACAAAGCGCCAGCGTCGACGCCAGAGTTCGGCGTGGCGAAAAACCCCGAAAAACAGAAACAGGTCTCCGGCCGCCACGCCCTGATTACGCAAATGCCCCTGGGCAGCGCCGGTCTGGCCAAGCACAGGGCGCCAGCCTTCTGCACGGGGATAGGCCCCCGCCAGCACATCTGGATCGAGGTGGGCACCGTCGCCGCCCCGAACCCGGCCGCCACTCAGGTCCCGGGCCAGTTTGCCCAGCCGGCGCTCGCCAAAGCGCACGTCGTCGTAACGGATTCGGGATTGGGCATCGGGTATCGGCAGCACACACAGGGAGCCATCCGGCAGCACTGGGCTAGGGCAGCCTCCGGCGGAGGAATCGAAGCCTTTTCGGCTCAGGATCAGGCGCATGGGATCACCACAGCAGAAGCATGAAGCAAGGGCGCGCCATGGTACCCCAGCTATCGGGGGAATGCCCGCGGTCGGGTTGAAACCCTGCCACTCCGGCACCATGATTTTGGTTTCATGAACGAACCTTGCTGGAGCCCCATGCCCACCCGACCTGACTATTCCCTGCTTGAACTCGCCTCGGTCCGCGAGGGCGATTCTGTTGGCACCACCCTGACCAACAGCGTCGCTTATGCCCAGCATGCCGAGGCGCTGGGGTTCCAGCGGTTCTGGTTGGCCGAGCACCACAACATGGAGGGCATCAGCAGCTCTGCGACATCGGTTCTGATTGGCCACATCGCCGGCAAAACCAACCAGATCCGGGTTGGCTCCGGCGGCGTGATGCTGCCGAACCACCCACCGCTGGTCATTGCGGAACAGTTTGGCACCCTGGAAAGCCTGTATCCCGGGCGCATTGATCTGGGCCTGGGCCGGGCGCCCGGCACCGATCCGGTCACCGCACGCGCTTTGCGTCGGGATGGCCTCGGTGCGGAACAGTTCCCGGAAGACGTGGCCCAGCTTCAGGCGTTGCTTGGTCCGCTGCATTCCGGTCAGGCAGTCAAAGCCATCCCTGGGGCTGGCACCGAGGTGCCCATCTGGCTCCTTGGTTCAAGCCTCTACAGCGCCCAGTTAGCTGCTATGCGCGGCCTGCCCTACGCTTTTGCCGGTCACTTTGCGCCGAGACTGTACCGCGAGGCCCTGCGTGTGTACCGGCATAACTTCCAGCCCTCCGAACAGCTGGATCGCCCCTACGCCATGCTCGCGGTACCGGCCATTCCCGCCGATTCCATGGCGGAGGCCAAGTTCCTGGCGACCACCAGCTACCAGCGCATTCTCTCCCTGTTCCGGGGCCAGCCGCTGTGGATGCGTTCGCCGGTCGAGTCCATGAACGGGCTCTGGAACGCCGGCGAAAAGGCCAGCGTGCAGGACTTCCTCGCGCTGCAAATGATGGGCGATGCCAACGACCTGAACCGCCAGCTTGATGAACTCTTGGCCAGCGTGGAGGTGGACGAGTTGATGTTCACTATCGACATCTACGATCCGGCCCAACGTCGTCGAGCCCTCGACATCCTGGCCCAGACCCGGGCCAAATCGCGCTAGAGTAAGGGTTCGATTGGCCTCAACAGCAACCCAGAGCATGGATTATGACAACACCCAACCTACACGTACTGCTATCCCACGGTCTGGAAAGTGGCCCCGGTGGAACCAAGATTCAGGCCATGAAGGCCGTCGCCGATAGTGTCCCCGGAGTAACCGCCATCGCCATTGATCATCGCAGCACCAAGGTGCCCGCTACCCGGCTTGAGCAGATGACGGCAGCCATGGCCGAGGCCGGCGCCGATCCGGCAAGAACGGTTTTAGCCGGATCCAGCATGGGGGGCTGGGTATGCGCACAAACCAGCGCTGATTCACCGGTGTTGGGTTGTTTCCTGCTGGCCCCGGCCCTGGCCATGGCTGGCTACCCGCAATCCAGCCCAACAATTCGGGCCCGCTACTGCCAGATCATTCACGGCTGGGACGATGACGTGGTGCCGGTTATGCCAGTGCTTGAGCTGGCTCGCAAGCAGGCATTGCCGGCGCTGGTGCTGCCCGATGGCCACCGGCTCGAGAACAGCGTCGAGCGAGTGGTCTCGGAGTTCCGTCTGTTTCTCGAACTCTGTCGTTCAAACCTGAATAAAGCCTAATTTCATGCACTTGGAATATCTGTTCAAAACCATGGCCTAAAATTATTGTTTTGGTAGTTTCCTTGCGAAAACGTCGTTGTTTTGCCAGTCTTTATTGACGGAATGATAGGTTTCATTAATAAAATGGACGGAGAAAACCCGATGAGCAGCATCAGTAAACTCAAGAAACTGGCCGGAATTTCCGCGTTCGCTTTTGCGGCCATGACCGCCGCCAACTCTGTTAACGCCGCGAACTGGCGCTATGCACATGAAGAGTACGAGGGCGACGTTCAGGATGTGTTCGCGTATAAGTTCAAGGAATACATCGAGAACAACTCCGAGCATACCCTGCAGATCTATCGCTTCGGCGAGCTCGGTGAGTCTGACGACATCATGGAGCAGACCCAGGCGGGCATTCTTAACTTCGTTAACCAGTCCCCGGGTTTCACCGGCGCGCTGATTCCGGAAGCGCAGATTTTCTTTATTCCCTATCTGATGCCCACCGACATGGAAACGGTCATCGAGTTTTTCCGTGAAAGTGAAGCGATCAACGAAGACTTCCCCGAGCTGTATGCAGAAAAAGGTCTTCAACTGCTGAAGATGTACCCGGAAGGCGAGATGGTCGTTACCGTGGACGAGCCGGTTACCAAACCTGCGGACTTCAACAACAAGAAGATCCGGGTTATGACCAACCCGCTGCTGTCGGAAACCTACAGCGCCTTTGGCGCCACCCCGACTCCCCTGCCGTGGGGCGAAGTGTACGGGGCCCTGCAAACCAACATGATTCAGGGACAGGAAAACCCGATCTTCTGGATCGAGTCCGGTGGTCTGTACGAAGTATCCCCGAACCTGGTCTTCACCAGCCACGGCTGGTTCACCACCGCCATGATGGCGAACAAGAGCTTTTACGAAAACCTGGCACCGCAGGACAAAGAGCTGGTTCAGATGGCCTCCGACTACGCCTTCGAAGAAATCATCAAGCACATCGATGGTCTGGCCGACGAAGCACTGGCCAAGATTCAGAAGGCCTCTGACGAGGTTACTGTGACCCGCCTCAACGATGAGCAGATCAAGGCATTCAAGGAGCGCGCTCCTCAGGTTGAGCAGAAGTACATCGAAATGACCGGCGAAAACGGCAAAGAGCTGCTGAACCAGTTCAAGGAAGACCTGAAAGAAGTTCAGAGCAAGTAATCTGACCCGCATCCTTCCTGATGCACCACGGCCCGCCGGTGCCAGCCGGCGGGCCTGTCTCTTAACCCCGCGCCGCCGGGGACAGCCTACCGGCCGGGCGCAGCATGTTCTGGAGCAGAACCCATGTCCGAGAACTCCCCGGATCTAGAGGACGATACAGGCAGCTACAAATCGGGCCTACCCGGGTTTCTGGGAACCATCGATGTCTGGATCAGTAAGATTGAAGCGGTAATGCTGGCGGTTGGGGTCATCCTGATGGCCGTCAACACCTGCGTAAACGTCATTGCCCGTTTTGTCTTTGGCGAAGGGTTGTTCTTCTCCGGAGAAATTAACCGGATCCTCATCATCCTGATCACCTTTGCCGGTATCGGCTACGCCGCACGCCACGGTCGCCACATCCGTATGTCCGCGGTCTACGACGCCTTCCCCGCCAAAGGTCGCAAGGTCCTGATGATCTTCATTGCCCTCTTTACCTCCGTGGTGATGTTTTTCCTGTGTTATCACTCATTCGGTTACGTCGAGACTCTCTACAGTCGCGGCCGGATCCTGCCCGCACTCGGTTTCGAAATCTGGTGGATCTATATCTGGGCACCAGTCGGCTTTGCCATAACCGGCATTCAGTACTTTCTAACAGCCGTCAAAAACTTGACCAGCAAGGACGTGTATCTCTCAACCGGGGTGGTTGATGGCTACAGCGATACCGAATCAGAAGTATGAACCACGCAGCTGATACCAGGTAAGGATAGAAAAACATGGCAACTACAATGATGTTGATCATGATCGGGTTGTTGCTGCTCGGCTTCCCGATGATGGTTCCGCTGATCGCCGCCGCGGTGTTTGGCTTTGTAACGATGTTCGATGGCTTTGGCCAGATGGGCACCTTTATCCAGCAGATGATGGGAGGAATCCGGCCAGCCTCGCTGATTGCGGTGCCCATGTTTATCCTGGCGGCCGACATCATGACCCGAGGCCAGTCGGCCGACCGGTTAATCAATATGGTCATGGCCTTCATTGGCCACTTCAAAGGCGGGCTGGCGATCAGCACCGCAACTTCCTGCACCCTGTTTGGTGCCGTTTCCGGGTCCACCCAGGCTACCGTGGTCGCCGTTGGCTCACCGCTCCGTCCGAAAATGCTGAAAGCCGGCTACTCAGACCCGTTTACACTCGCCCTGATCATCAACGCCAGTGACATTGCCTTCCTGATCCCGCCCAGCATTGGCATGATCATTTACGGGGTTATCTCGGGAACCTCCATTGCCGAGCTGTTCATCGCCGGCATCGGGCCCGGCGTCCTGATCCTGTTCATGTTTTCGATTTACTGCCTGATCTACGCCTACAAGAACAACGTGCCCACAGAGGAAAAAGCCACTTGGGGCCAGCGCGCAGTGTCGGTCCGCGACGCTCTGTGGCCACTGTTTTTCCCGGTGATCATCGTCGGCGGTATCTATGGCGGCATTTTCAGCCCAACCGAAGCGGCTGCGGTGTGTGTGCTCTACGCCTTCCTGCTGGAATTCGTGGTGTTCCGCGAGCTGAAACTGGCGGATATCTACCGCATTGCCAAATCCACCGGCCTGATCACCGCCGTGGTGTTCATCCTGGTGGCCGTGGGCAACGGCTTTTCGTGGATCATTTCGTTTGCCCAGATCCCGCAAGCCATTCTGGAAACAGTGGGCGTTAACGAGGCCGGTCCGGTCGGCGTGTTGATTGCAATCTGCGTGGCGTTCTTCATCGCCTGCATGTTCGTCGATCCGATCGTGGTCATCCTGGTACTGACCCCAATCTTTGCGCCGGCCATTCAATCCACGGGACTGGATCCGGTCCTGGTAGGCGTGCTCATTACCCTGCAGGTAGCCATTGGCTCGGCAACGCCGCCGTTTGGCTGCGACATCTTCACTGCGATCGCCATCTTCAAGCGGCCGTATCTTGAAGTAATCCGTGGCACACCACCGTTCATCTTCATCCTGGTGGCAGCGGCCGGGTTGATCATAGCGTTTCCGGACATTGCCCTGTTCCTGCGTGACGTTGCCTTCAGGGACTGACCCGTAACCGGCCCTGAGGCTTAAGGAGAGAACCATGTTCAAACGGATCCTGGTCGCCGTTGATGGCTCGAAGACATCCCTCAAGGCCATGGACAAGGCTATTGAACTGCAGAAGCTAACCGATGCCGAAATCTACCTGCTGTGTGTGTACAAACACCACAGTCTGTTCGAGGCATCGCTGTCTATTGGTCGGCCTCCGGGTATGGATATACCGGACAAGGTGCTCTCGGAATACGCCAAAGAGGTGGTCAACCATGCCAAAGATCTGGCAAAGTCGCACGGCGCCACCAAGGTACGGGGCTTTGTCAAAGCCGGCCGGCCGTCAAAAGTGATCATCAAGTTCGCTCAGGATAAGGAAGCCGACCTGATCGTTGTGGGTACCAAGGGTACTCACAGCGACAAAGACGGCATCCTGCTCGGCAGCGTCTCCCATCGGGTGGCGTCCAACGCCAAGTGCCCTGTTTTGGTGGTGTGATTAGTTAACCCAATCATTCCACCGGATTTCCAACAGGAAGCACCATGACTGCGGTTGTTGATTTTCTAAACTCCATACTCTGGGGCTACGTCCTTGTGTACGGCCTGCTGGCCGTTGGCGTGTTCTTTACCATTCGCCTCGGGGGCCTCCAGTTCCTGCATTTCGGCGAAATGATCCGTGCCATTCGCGGCTCACGCGAGAGCGATGTCCACGGCATCTCGCCTTTCCAAGCGCTTTGCACCAGCCTTGCTTCTAGAATTGGCACCGGTAATCTGGCCGGCGTCGCGGTTGCGCTGTATTTGGGTGGCGCCGGCGCCATCTTCTGGATGTGGATGGTGGCGTTAGTCGGCATGGCCACAGGCTACGCAGAGAGCACCCTGGCTCAGCTGTACAAACGCCGCGATGGCAAAGGCCAGTACCGCGGCGGGCCCGCTGTCTACATCTCCAAGGGCCTTGGTGCGCCCTGGGCCGGCGGTATTTTCGCCGTCTGTCTGATTATCTCTTTCGGGCTAGTCTTCAACGCCGTTCAGGCCAACTCCATTGCCGACGCCATGAAAGGCGCCTTTGGCATTCCCAAACTCTGGGTTGGCATGTCTGTCGCGGTACTGGCCGGGGTTGTGATCTTCGGCGGGCTTCGCTCTATTGTCCGGTTTGCCGAACTGGTCGTGCCATTCATGGCCGGAAGCTACGTGCTGATTGCGCTGGGCATTATGATAGTGAACTACGATCAGGTAGGAGACGTTCTGGCGTTGATTGTGAAAAGCGCTTTCGGTCTGACCGAAGCCACCGGCGGCGTTGCCGGCTCGGTCACCGCGGCCATGTTGAATGGCATCAAACGCGGCCTGTTTTCCAACGAAGCGGGCATGGGCTCGGCGCCTAACATCGCAGCCACCGCAACACCCGCGCCCCATCACCCCTCGTCCCAGGGGTTGGTCCAGGCCTTTGGTGTGTTTATTGATACCATCGTGATCTGTACCGCTACTGCAGTGATGATCCTGCTGTCCGGAGTACTTGAGCCAGGCAACGGCGTCACCGGCACCCAACTGACTCAGGACGCCATGGCCGGCCACATCGGTGAGTTCGGCAATTACTTCATCGCGATTGCGATCCTGTTCTTTGCCTTCACCTCCATTGTTGCCAACTACACCTACGCTGAGAACGCTCTGGTTTATCTCGGCGGTGACAACACACTGAGCCTGACCATGCTGCGTTTTGCGGCTCTGGGCATGGTGGTCTGGGGCGGTTACGAGGCCGTGGTGACAGTGTTCAGTGCCGCCGACGCCTCCATGGGTCTGATGGCCTCGATCAACCTGATTGCCATCGTGATGCTCTCCGGCACCGTCGTGAAGCTGACCAAGGATTACCTCAGTCAGCGCAAAGAGGGCGTGGTTCCGCACTTCAAGTCCAAGGACTACCCCGAGCTGCACGAGAAAATCGACAGCGACATCTGGCACTAAACGGGATTCGGAATCTGCGGGGCCATGTACGCCTAGGCGGCTTGGCCACCGTGGATCCAGACCCGATTTCGCCCCTCTTCCTTGGCCTGATACAGTGCCTGATCCGCGAGGCTGAGCAGTTGGCGCGGCTCACCGCCAGCTTCCGGCCAACTCGCAACCCCCACCGACACCGTGACTGTGCCAAGGTTTCGGCCCTCGAAAACCACATCAACGGTGGCAACCGCGTCGCACAGGCTCTGGGCTCGCTCTCTGCCATCGTCCGTCAGCGCCCCCGGCAGAATCACCACGAACTCCTCGCCGCCAAAACGGCACACAATGTCGCTTTCCCGGAATTGGTTTAGTAGCACCGAGGCTACAGATTGCAGCGCCTGGTCACCGGCTTCATGCCCATGGGTATCGTTGAAGGTTTTAAAATGGTCGATATCAATGACCAGCAGTGAAAGCGGTGTTCGCCCCCGCTGAGCCACGGCGCACTGGTGTTCAAACAACTGGTCAAAGTAGCGCCGGTTTTTCAGGCCGGTTAATGCGTCTTCGTAGGAGAACTTCTGCAGTTCCTCACGCAGGGAGATACTGGACAAGGTAATGCTAATTCGCTGGATTGCCTGATTGAGCACCGCAAACAGTCGCGCCACGCCGTATTCGCTGTTGGCGGCGTCGAACAGCCCCTCGCTTTCCAGCAGCAGTACGCTGTCGGTCACCTGTCCTTCGCTGGCCGACTCCAGGTTGATCCAGAAACACAGCAGATCCGGTTTCATCCGTTGCCACGCCGAGCCTGCGGTCTCGGATGAGACCCTCGGGAGCTGAGAGGGCCTGGGCAATCCTTCACGGGTGTCCAGCTGCCGCGGCATGGCTGAGTGCTCGCCATCCCCCCCCCATTGCGAGAGTCGTTGATAGGCGTCATTCGGCGTGCGACGGTATAGCGCACCACGCAGGGGGCTGCACAGGACCGGCAAGCTGCCGGTCAGCACAGCGTAGGCCTGCCCCAGATTCAGACAGTCCTGCAACTGGGTGATCATATCGCTCAGCACCCGGTTTTTTTCGTTTTCAAAGGTCAGCAGTCGCACCCGAGCCTGCTCACGGCGAGCCAGGGATTCCGCCCGTTCGGTACGTTCCGCCACTTTCTGCTCCAGGGAAATCGCCAGTTGGGTCAGCGCCTTTTGAGTGCGTGCGTAGTGCCACAGGGAAATCACTACCACGGCGAACAGAAATATCAGGATGCCCCAACTGACCGGTACCCGGCCCCACGGCAACACACTGTGGGCCACTGCCATCTCGGCCACCAGCAAGGCGCAAAAGACGCCATAGGTCATGAGAAGAACCCGTTGTTCGCGCAACAGATGGCGGAACCGGCGCACAGCAACCGTGCCCATACACGTCACGGTAATCAGAAACAAGGCATCAAACACCGGGAAGGTCGACGACAAATCGATCAACCCAGACAGAGACAACCCAATCGCCCCCACCAAGTAGGCCAGATGCAGCTTCCAGATCACGTTGATGAGCCAGGGTCTGTGTTCCGACAGCCAGTGCTCCAGCATCAGGGCCAAGGCCACCGGCAACATGTAATAGGAGCCTGCCGCTAGATAGTCCCAAAGCAGTGGCTGGTAGGTGATCAGAAGGCTGGCCTGGCTTTCCGCCACCAGCATCAGCCCCGCAGACATGGCAAATAGGGCAATACAGGCTAAGGTCTTCTTTTCGGTTTGCAGCAGGGAAAAAATCAGCGCCAGCATTGCTATCAGGGCAGAAAAGCCCGCCACGATCAGCGCTTCCAGGGAGTTTTTCAGGATAAACAGCACCAGATTGGTGTAGTCCATGATCGCGACTTCACCCCACAAGCCGATGTCGGTGTAGTCTGAAAACACCCGAAAATAGATCGGCTCGCTGTTGTAATCGTTGGGAAGCGGTATGGCGTGCCAGGGCCAGCCCTCGAACGAGCCTCGGCCATGGTTATCAAAAGTGCCGTATTGATAGATTTTGTCGCCACCCAGATACACCTGAAAGATGATGTCGACGCTGAAAATGTAGAGCACAGGTTCCTGAAAATCGCCAGATGGCAGCGTCACCCGATACCAGACATGCTCCTGCCCATTGCGATCGGGTGGATTGGAGGGAAAGCCGATGCTTTGCCACTCGCCCGGGGCATCCTGTTGAACCCAATCGGGGGCACCATCGTCACCAAAGGGCGAATCCCCCCAGCGATATTCCCAGCCCTCGGCCACCGGCAGAGGCGCAGCAATGGGTGTGCCGGGCAGCAACAGCGCCAGCAGCAATAGGGCTATCAGGTGCAGGGAACGGGCCACAGGCATCTGGGTTGGGAACCTGAACTGGGTAAGAATCAAACATTAACTATAGATCAATACAGCACATATCGGCCCGTTTGCCCACGAAATGAGCAAGCTTTCCAAGAAAGCGGCGTCAAAAAAGGGGCGTTGGGACGACCCGAAATCCCCTCGCCCCTCGCCATCGACCCATTACCGGCCGGCCCTTTGCGTTTGCGTTATTCGCCGGCCACGCTGTCGAGATAGGCCTTGTCTGAAATATTGGTCCACTGACGAACCTGACGCATGTATTCACGCTGGGACGTGATGATTTCTTTCGCCAGCGGATCGTTCTCAGCGGCCTCCTTGAGCAGCTTGTTGGTGGCGCTGCGCAGGGCCTCAATGACTTCCGGCGGGAAGGTTCTGTGGGTCACATCCGGATAGTTTTCTTTCATTTTGTCCCACGCCACACCGCTTTCGTGAGTGCTCTGGATGTACATGTCATAGGCAGCGGTGCGCATGGCCACGCGCAGCACTTCCTGCAGATCCTCGGGCAGCTTGTTCCAAGTGCCTTCGTTGATCAGGAACTGCACTTCAGCACCCGGTTCGTGCCACCCTGAGTAGTAGTTCTTGGCGATCTGGTGGAAGCCCATGTTGAAATCCAGTGCCGGACCCACCCACTCCAGAGCATCAATCGTGCCGCGTTCCAGTGCGCTGTACAGTTCGCCCGGCGGAATGTTAGTGACTGCAACACCCAGCTCAGACATCACCTCACCGGCAAAGCCTGGTGTGCGCATCTTAATGCCCTTCAGATCTTCCAGGGAGTTGATCTCATCGCGGAACCAGCCGCCCATCTGATTGCCGGTGTTACCACCGGGAAACGACAGCAGACCATATGGCTCATACACCTTGCGCATCAGTTCCATGCCCTCGCCGTGATAGAACCAGGCGTACTGCTCCGGAGCGATCATGCCGAACGGTACGGTGGTGAAGTACATGGCATTGGGGATGGTGCCCTTGTAGTAATAGGACGCCGTGTGGCCCATGTCGTACTGGCCGTTGCGTACCAGATCGAAGATCCCGAAAGGCGCCTTGTGCTTGTTGGAGGCGTCGATACGAATCTTGAGCCGGCCACTGGACATGGTTTCGGCCATCTTGGCCATGTGCTCTACGGTTTCTCCGAGAATTGGTGAATTCGGGCCCCAGGTTTGCGCGAGGCGCAACGTGAAACTGTCCTCAGCCAGGCTGAGTGAACTAAAAGCAAACAGCAGCGCAAGCGCGGCCATTTTGAACGGGCGCATTATCATTGTTGACACCATTGATCCGATTATTATTTAGGTATTTTTTATCCCGAGCCAATACTAGCGTGGGATCAAGCATCCCGCCAAGCCCTACTCTGAGCTTACTGGATTCGCCCAGGGGATTGGACTATGTTCCATTGTGGAGTAGGTTTTCTTCGACCAATGCGAATGGAATCTGGGCAATGTACATGGACACCAATAAAGATCTAGATAGTCCGCAGGCGCGCCTGAAACAACTACGCCAAAGTTACCAGGAACGGCTCCCCAGGCGGTTGGACCGGCTGGAGTATCTGATCAGCACCATTCCTGTGGACCGCGAATACGCCGAGGACGGTGCCGCCGTGCGCTCGGGCCTCAACATGACCTACCAGGAGGCCCACAAACTGGCCGGCTCGGCAGGTTCTGTAGGCCTACATTCCGTGTCCGACGCTGCCAAGCGGCTGCTGGACCTCATTGATGGCTGGTTCAGCACCAGCCCGCGTGATCCGGAAGAAAAACGAAGGGACATGCTTAACCTGGTGCAGAAAATGCGCACTATGGACTTTGATCAAGAGCCCGAACCGGATCAGCGGTTCTTCCCTGGCAGCCGAAAGATCCACATTATTGAAGATAACGAGCTGGTCGCCAACGAAATGCTGCTGTGGCTGGAAGCGGCCGGCTTCGATGCCCAGGTGTTTTTGTCAGCGACCATCTACGGCGACACCTTCGAAGTTCTGCCAACCCCGGATTTGATCCTCATGGACGTCGTTTTCGGCAACGAACGCACTGCGGGGCCCCGCGTCATCGAGTACCTTAAGCGCACAGTAGGACGACTGCCGCCGGTTGCATTCCTCTCGGTCCGGGATGATATGGAGGCACGCCTGACGGCGTTGCGGTCGGGCGCCTCTCGCTACCTGGAGAAGCCGGTCACTCAGACAGACCTGATAGACCTGGCCCGCGAGTTCACCGATCGCAAGGATTCGCCGCCATTCCGGGTTCTGATGGTGGACGACGACGAAACCACCCTGCAGGTAAACCAGGTGCTTCTGGAGCAGGCGGGACTGGCGGTCTACCCAGTCAGTGACCCAATGACCGCACTGGACGCCGCGCGAGCATTCGAACCAGACATCATTCTTCTGGATGTAATCATGCCAGAGGTCTCTGGCACCGAACTGGCGGCAGTAATGCGTCAGGACCGACGACTCGACCCAGTGCCGATCCTCTTCCTGACCACCGATACCCACCCTGATCAAAAAATTATAGGCGCCGCCTTGGGGGGTGACGACTACATTATCAAACCGTTCGACCCGGACTATCTGCTCACCACGCTTCTGTCCCGAGCCCGCCGTTCACGCAGGCTCAGGGAACTGATCAAGCAGAACGAGGGACTCTGACTCACACCTTGAACTGGCCCACCAGCCCCCGCAGAGTTTCACCCAGGCGGGCCAACTCGTGGCTCGCATCGTTGGTTTGGGTTACGCCGGTGTCGCTGCGTTGAGCGGCGTCGACAATGCGCACCACGTTCTGGTTTATTTCCTCGGCCACCTGACTCTGTTGTTCGGCGGCGGTGGCAATCTGAGTCACCTGGTCGTGGATCTGACCCACTGATTTTTCGATGGTGCCCAGGGCGGTGGAGGCGTGATTGATACGTTCCACGGTTTCCGAAGACCGGTCGCGGGACTTGTTCATACGCTCAACCGCCGAGCGGGATTCCGACACGAAGCCATCCACCATCTCGCGGATCTGATCGGCGGACTCGGCGCTGCGCTTGGCCAGTTGACGCACCTCATCGGCCACCACCGAGAAGCCACGCCCATGCTCACCGGCACGGGCGGCCTCAATGGCGGCATTCAACGCCAGCAGGTTGGTCTGCTCAGTGACTGCATGAATGACATCCAGAACCTGCTGAATGTCGTCGGATTTCTCCGCCAACGCATCAATGGTGCGGGCGCTCTCCTGGATTTCCTCGGACAGCTTGTTGACCGCGCCCTGGGCACTGACAATGGTTTCGCCACCGTCTCGGGCGACGCGGTCGGCGTCCGATGCAGCACTTTCAACCTGGTTGGCATTGCCGGAAATCTGCTGAATGGTCGTCGCCATTTCATTGATCGCCGACGCAATCTGGTCGGTTTCTGAACCCTGCTCCCGCACAGAGGCGCGGGTTTCGTTCGCCACCCGGCTCAATTCTTCCGCCGCCGAGGCGACCTGATCCGTGGTGGCACCAACTTCGCGAATGGTGTTCTGGATCTTGATCACGAAGGCATTGAAGCGACGACCCAGTTCGGACAGCTCATCGCTACCTTCTTCTGGTAACCGCTGGCGCAGATCGCCCTCGCCGTCGGCGATTTCCTGCATCATGTCGCTGACTTTTTTCAGTGGCTGGGTGACCGAGCGGCCAACCAATAGGCCGATCAGCATAGCAATCACCACGACAACAACGGTCACCAAAAAAATAAAGCTAAGTGTGGCGTTTCGATCTTCAGCAATCTCGGCTTTGGCAGCGGCGACTTCCCCATCGATATTGGTAACGTATACACCGGCGCCAATCATCCAGTCCCAACCCGGAATAACCGTGGAATAGGACACTTTCGGCTCTTCCTTACCGGAGCCCGGATTCACCCAGTCGTAGCCGTGAAAACCATCAGACTCTGCCGCGTTGAACAGCGCCTGCACCAGCTTTTTCAAGGTCGGATTATTGCTTGGTCCTTCCTTGGAGGGGTCCGGCGCATAGGCCAGGTTATTCACATCCCGGGTATAAGCGAACACATAGTTAGTCTTATCGAACCTGATACTGCGCAGGCGTGACGCAGCCTCAGCCTTGGCTTCCTCTTCGGTCAAGTCAGGATCGCTCTTCGCTTCCAGAACTACGGCCTTGGCGGCATCCACCAAGTTTTTTAAGCCGTTTTTCCGGGTCTCCAGCAACTCGGTTTTGAGACGGTGGAGCTCGGCCTCTCCATGAGCATCGATCTGATTGACGGTAATCCAGGCCAGGGTGGCCGCCGTGAGGACAACAGGGACCAGCACCGCCAGAAGCAGCCGCGAGCGAATACGAAGAGTGTTCAGAAGGTTCATGTCAACTATCCTTGAGGACTGATTAGAGTTATGAATTATCCACAGAGATTCGTCGCGTGCTGTTCCAGTATGTTAAGGCAGGTAACTATGCTGCAATTAGCATAGGGCGCACCCAGCGTGCCCTATGCATCAACCTAACGCTGACTCTAGACTGGTCTCATTCACGCACGATCTTAATCCAACTGTCGGCCACCGGTCGCCAAACTTGAATTCGAATACACCAATGCTCCCTTCAGCGGGATGGAACCATGAAGCAGCTTTTTCTGATCCGACACGCTAAATCCAGCTGGGTCGATGACAGTCTCGGTGACCGGGAGCGCCCGCTGAACGCCCGCGGTCAAAGCCAACTGGCACCGCTGGGATCGGCACTGGCTCATCAAGACGCCTTTGCCGGTGAGGTTTACAGCAGCGTTGCCGTTCGGGCACAAGCCACCGTGGCTGGAGTATTACCCTCGACCTTTCCCGAAACGCGGGTGCAGACCTGCCCGGAACTCTACACCTTTGATTACCGGAAGCTGTTGCAATGGCTGCAAGGTCTGGGCGACCAGGAGACCATTGCCATCATCGGCCACAACCCGGCGCTGCTGGAGCTGGGCCAATGGCTACTGAAACAGCCGCCAGCGCAGTTGCCCACAGGCAGCTTCATGAATTTGTGCATACCCATTGAGCACTGGCACCAGCTCGCTAAAGGTAAGGCCAAGCTGAACGCCCTGCTGACGCCGCAGCAGTTCAGCTATACCCACTTTGTCCGCAAGCAGAAAAAACGAACCAACCCCGACACAACAGGGCGCAAGCGGGACCTCGCCGACACACTTCAGGGCCTCCAGCACTGGCTCAATGATCTGGAGCCGGGGGTCCAACTGGGGCTGGATGACGAGTTCTTGCATCAATACCGGATTGCCCTGCGGCGCAGCCGTGCCATCGCCGAATCCATCCGGGAGGTCAATGGTTCCAAGCTGCTGGCCAGGCCCGTCAAACAGCTCAAGAACCGGGCCGGCGCCACCAGCCAGTTGAGGGATCTGCACGTGCTGCTGCAACAGCTGCCCGAGCTTTGCGGAGGCAACGATGAGCTGGAAACCGGCCTGCGCACCTACTTCGAAGAGGCCGCAGATGCTGAACAACAGCTGCTGAACAAAAGCCTGGTCAGCAAGCACCACCACAAGCGCAGCCAGGATTGGCTCAGCCTGATTGAGTCTGGCGCATTTCAGAAACTTGCCAGATCGCTGAGTCATAAAGACATCCGAACAACCATCGACCGACGTATGACACAGTGCAATCAGAAAACGGCGGAACTCACGCCTGAGTCATCGGACGAGCAGATTCACGCCCTACGCAAGTTGTACAAGCGCGCCCGGTATCTGATGGAACTGGAACCGGACCGATGGAAGGGGCCGCTGAAGATGGTGAAAGCGCGCCAGCAGTTATTCGGTCGGTTTCAGGATCTCGCGGTGCAGATTCAGCTGCTACATCAGTTCCGATGGAATTCGCCGGAAGCTTTGCCGGCGGCGGTTGCCGGTTTGGAAACTCAATTAACCCAGCGGAAAGTGGAGGTCCGCGAGCAGATACTAGCCCTTGGAGGACTTGATGGATCCCCGCTATGACACGCTTTTTTACGACGGTCAGTGCCCGTTGTGCGCCCGTGAGATCCGAACCCTGCGCAAACTCCAGGGCGGCAATCTGATTTTTGCCGACATCCACGAGCAGAGCGGCACCAACACCGCGCTGCCCAGCCACGAACAACTGCTGCGCCGGCTGCACCTGATGGCGTCGACCGGGGAATGGGTGACCGGCCTGCACGCCAACGTCCGCGCCTGGTCACACACCCGCTTCGGGTTCCTGTTCAAGCCCCTACTCTGGCCGATCATAAACCCGGTCGCGTCCCGGGTTTATGAGCGCTGGGCAGACAGCCGCTATGAGCGCAAGTACGCCTGTGCCATTGGCAACCACCTCCGGCGGCGCTGCCAGCATTAATTCCCGAACTGCCCCGGCTGTCATTTTTACCGGCACGACAATGAAATAGGCCGAAATAAGAACCATCATGACCGGGTCCGCATACACCACCAGGGCCGACCAGGCAGTCTGTTCCAGCCAGGCACCCACACCAAAGCCGATCAGAACGGCGGCACTCAGCACGGTATCCATCAACCACTGACGGCGTTCCGCCACTACCAATCCGGACCCAACTCGCTTACCGACCCAGGCAAGGTACAGCCACACCGCCAGGCAACCCACAACACTCACAGCCGCAAACACCATGGCCATGTCGGCACTGACCGCACGACCACCCTCAACCAGAGCGATAACGGCGGACACCATCGACAACAGACACACCAGCGCAATGACCAGCCCTTTGACCGCGATTACCAGGGGCTCAATCGCGCCGCGACCAAACGGGTAGTCGGCGCAGGCCGGGCGACGAATAACCCGCGCTGCATAGAGCGACAACAGCGACAACACCACACTGACCAGCGAGTAGGCACCATCAAACAGGATCACCAGCGAGCCGATCCAAAGCCCCCAACTGATGCCCACCAGCGCAAACAGACCCGCCGCAATGGCAGACAGGGTCAGCGCCATGTTTTCCCGCGCTATTAACATCAACATTTTTGCTCTCCCGTGATTTAAAGGCCATATTAGCGACACCCGCACCTTGGCGTGAGTCGGTGACCGACGGAAAACCCGTCGCAAGGAGAACAGTCGTTGAAAACATCGCAAATCAAGGTGTTCCTGGCCGTGGTGCGCAACGGCACCATCGCCTCCGCTGCCCGGGAACTGAACCGCAGCCGAACCACAGTCAGCACCATGCTCGCCGCACTGGAAGATGACCTGGGCGTTGAGCTGTTCGAACGCACCGGCAACCAGCTCCACCTGACCCCGATTGGCAGCGCCATCGTCACCGATTGCCGGCGCTTTGATCAGGTGGCCGGGCAGATTCGCGCCCGGTGCCAGCATCATCTCAGCGGGGCCGAATCGGTACTGAGAATCGCCCGGGACGATGCCCTGCCCGAGGCAGCTTGGCGGGATATTTTGCGGCAACTGAAAACCCGCTTCCCACAGACCAGCCTGTCCGTTTACCTGGCACCACCCCGTGAGCTACCCACCCTGGTGCGCAACCAGTCGGTGGATGTAGCTTATGGCCTGATGCCGGAACTACAGAGTGAGGGCTACCAGTGGTTCCGGGAACTGGCTGATGTGCGAATGCTGACAGTCGCGGCCCCAGACCACCCCCTGAGCCAGCTAAAGCGGGTGACCCAGGACGACCTGGTGAGCCACACTGAGGTGACTCTGGCCTACATGAACAATGCGCGAGTAGAAGCGGAATCCCCGGAAACCGCCAACTACCTGGCATTCACCCAGTACGAACTGATTCGTGATGCCGTCATCGAAGGGGCGGGCTGGGCTGATCTGCCCCTGCCGCTGATTGCTGAGGCACTAAGGCAACAACAACTGACCGTTATTCGTCATCGCAGCGCCCAGTGGTGGAAAGTATTCAGCACCCTGGAATCGGAACAGGCCCAGGGCGGTGCCGTGGTTGGCTGGCTGGCAGGGGCTCTGGAAGAATTCCTGGAGGCGGAGCACTAGAGCAGCGCGAGGCAGTGCCTACAAACAGCAGGCTTTGTATTTCCTGCCACTGCCACAGGGACAACGATCGTTACGCCCGGGTTTTAGCTGACCCTCGCTGGTATCGCCGGTGATGTACAGCCACCGGCCCTGTTCCCGAACAAACTGAGACTGCTCTTCCAGATAGCCCCAACCATCTCCGACTCGGTGCACCGCCCTGAAGTGGACCTGGCCCGTGTCCCCGGCCTCGGAACTGTCGAGAATAGTCAGCGACACCCAATCTGGCGACGACTCCAGACTCAACTCGACCGGCCGGGTGCTGGGGTGCCAGGTGGCCAGCAGGTAGTCGGCCTGCCCGACCACAAAAGCACTGTACCGGGAACGCATCAGCGCCTCCGGCGTGGCGGCGGCCTCGCCCCTGTGCAACGGCTGGCAGCACTGTTCGTAGGCTAAGGTGAAGCCACAGGGGCATCGGGCAAGGTCTTGGGAGGAGCAATCTGTCATTGAGTGTGATCCGTTCTTACACCATGGTCGGATAGCAGCGGACAGTCTATCAGTTTCAACCGGTAGCCCGCTGTGTTATCAAAGCACACCGTCCTTAACCCGGTGACAATCTTGGATGATATTAGCCTGTTACAGGTTCTTCTCGCGAACGCCGCTCTTCTGGCTGGCGCCTGTCTGCAGGGCGTCGCCGGCTATGGCATTGGTACCCTGGCAGCACCATTGCTGTTCCTGATCAGTCCCATCCTGCTGCCCGCGCCACTGATCCTGAACGCAGCGGTACTGACCGTGTTCATGCTGGTCCGTAACCGGGGCGCCCTGGCAATCCGGGAAGTTCGATTTGCGATCGGGGGCGGTGTCATTGGGACGATCCTGGCAGCGCTGATCCTGCTGGTGTTGTCACCAAAAGGTTTTGAACTGATTTTCGGCATCCTGATCCTGACCGGCGTGGCCCTGAGCCTTGGCGGCCTGCGCCCTGCCCTGAACGCCCGCAATAGCGTTATTGCAGGGGCCGCCTCCACCTTTATGGGCACCATCACCGCCGTTGGCGGGCCACCCATCGCCATGATCTACCAGAACCAGAAGGGGCCGCTGGTGCGCGCTAACATGTCGGCGTTCTTCCTGACCGCCAGTTTCTTTAGTCTGGCAGCACTGCTGTACTCCGGGTACCTGGGAGTCCGGGAGCTGCGCCTGTTCGGACTCACTTTTCCGGGCATGCTCATTGGCTTCTGGCTGTCCGGCCATCTGGTGCACCGGATGCCGGCCAACGGACTTCGGCCAGTGATCCTGACCATTGCAGCGGTTGCCGGCATTGCCGCCCTGGTGCGCGGCTTGATGTCGCTGTAACCGTCAATCCACCCAGAACCGCACGCGGAACCGGCTCCTGCGCCAGAGCAAGGCCAGCCACAGGGCATGAACATTGATAAGCAGGGCAAAGACCCATTCGAAGGCATCGTCGGTTCGGCGATAGAGCTCTGGCGCGAACGCATTCAACAGCACCGAGAGAATTCCCACCGCGAGCGTGAGCTGACACAGCCCAAGCAGGCCCCGAGCCGGGCGACTCCAGCTTGGATGCAGCCTAAGCGCCCCACTGATCAGCAGTTCACACAGGAAGGTGAGGGAAAGGTAAAGCACAACACCAATACGACGCATCAGGTTAAAGCCATCCCCTTCATGGCCGAGCGCCACGGTGTAGGCACCCAGGGCCAGGCCGGCAACCAGACCGAGCCACGGCACCCAGGCGACTGAGGTTGAGCGCAAGCCCAGTTGAGCCAGCCACACACGGTTGCCCCACCAGAACAAGACGCCGACGATGGCCGCCGGCAGCATGGTTCCCTTGAAGATGAAATAGGCAGTGCCGTGGCGCCCAGTACGACTAATGCTGGTGCAGCTGTCCCAGTAGGGGATACAAAACGAGACGTAACCCTCGATAACCGAGACAAAAAAGGTGAGATGAATGGTCAGCAGCGGCACCAGTGCCGCGCCGAGTGCGAGCCACCAGAGCCTTACGCTGTTGGGATTATACATCGCTGATAATCCAGTCTACTCTGTGTAAATGAAGCAGTTTGCCAAAGAAGGAACAACTAGCTTTCTGAATGAACACCATTTGACCAGATTTTGCAATTTTGGCTGCCCGTGAAGAGGTGCTTGGCCTCAAACTAGGGCATTAATTAAGGATGACGGGATACTTGCCATGGGCAAAACCCACCAAGAGGTTGTTGAAACCCGCGTTCACGTCTCTGAACTGGCTCTGGGCATGCACGTTGTGCGACTGGACAGAGCCTGGGAAGAAACAGACTTTCTGCTCCAGGGCTTTGTGATCCGCAATTCCCAGGAAATTCATTCTCTCCAGGCCCAGTGTAATTTCGTCTTT
>Ga0207899_1000034_pt1 | contig 84686 bp, 80 predicted proteins | sample MalvirmetaMSP134_FD_184235 | JGI IMG/M metagenome (GOLD analysis project Ga0207899, IMG submission 184235) | Marine viral communities from the Deep Pacific Ocean - MSP-134 (SPAdes) | ecosystem: Environmental > Aquatic > Marine > Oceanic | place: Pacific Ocean | collected 2011-06-28
GCCCGGGTGGCCGGATTTGGCTTTCTGAACCGCATCCATGCTCAGCGCGCGAATGGCGTTGGCGAGATCTGTGCGAGACGGCATTGACGTTTCTCCAGTGTTTTGTCAGCGATAGAACGCAATATGTGAAATTAACGGAACAGCAAAAAATAAGGCGCGTATTTTCGCCGATTAGTGACCGCCGGGGCAAATGAACCTCCGTCTTTTTGCGCGACAGATTTCCACGGATTGAAAAGCGCCTGCCAAATCAATGCATCTAAAGCTATATCAATTTTTTTTGATATTGTTATTGATCCTTCAAAAGATCCGCCCTAGACTGCCCTTCATGACATCTACCCCCGCAGTTTCGCCAAAAGATCATGCGCCCCGGGCCGACCATTCGTCCGCGGTCGATACGCTTGCGCCCATCTTCAAGGCAAGCGGCGATCCCTTGCGGCTGGAAATTCTGCGCGTACTGCGCCGCGACACCTTTGGTGTACTGGAGCTCAGCCAGCTTTTCGACATGCGCCAGTCGGGCATGAGCCACCACCTGAAGGTGATGCATAAAGCTGGCCTGCTGGAGCCCCAGCGGGAAGGCAACGCCATCTTCTATCGGCGGCCACTAAACCTGGACAGCGACAAGCTGACCGACGGAACCATCCGGCAGATTTTCGAAGCGGTCGACCGCATTCCCCTGCCCGCACACCTGCAGGAGAAGATCCAGGCGATCCGCAATCAGCGGGCCGATCAGTCCCAGGCTTTCTTTGCCCGCTACGCGGAAAAATTCCGCGAACAGCAGGAGCTGATTGCTGCCTTCGAACTCTATGCAAAACCGGTTGCGGACCTTATTCGCCAGCGCTCGCAGAAAAACAAGTGGAAGACCGCCCTGGAAATTGGCCCCGGTGAAGGTGGGTTTTTGCCGGTGCTGTCGAAAACCTGCCAACACGTGGTGGGTCTGGACAATTCCCGCGACATGCTGGCCAAGGCCACGCGCACCTGCATTGAAGAACGCCTCAACAACATCGACCTGATCGAAGGCGTAACCGACAACCTGCTGGCCAGGGGCGATGCGTTCGACCTGGTGGTCGCCAACATGGTGCTGCACCACGTCCCCAGCCCGGCAGACATCTTCCTGGACGCCGCCGCCCTGATGAACACAGACGGTTGTCTGGTCATTAGCGACCTGTGCAGCCACGACCAGGACTGGGCGAAGGAGAACTGCGGTGACCTGTGGCTGGGCTTCGAGCCGGAAGAACTGACCAGATGGGCCGCCGACGCCGGGCTGGATGCGGGCGAGTCCCTGTTTATCGGATTGCGCAACGGCTTCCAGGTACAGGTCAGGGAATTCTGGAAAACCAGAGACGACGAGTGACGTGAAATATCGAACGCATATCAAAGTTTTTTGATATAGAATTGTGTACAGTTCGTACAGTAACCCATAACAACGCTTATAGAGGAAAAGCACCATGGCTGACTACAGCATCTTTACTTCCGAATCGGTCTCAGAGGGCCATCCTGACAAACTGGCAGACCAGATTTCCGATGCCGTACTCGACGCTATTCTTGTGGACGACCCTCACGCCCGGGTTGCCTGCGAAACCATGGTGAAAACCGGTGTGGCCATTGTCGGCGGTGAAATCACCACCAACGCCTGGGTTGATCTGGAAGATCTGGTCCGTGGCGTGATCAAGGACATCGGCTATACCTCCTCGAAAGTAGGCTACGACGCCGACACCTGCGGCATCATCAACATTATCGGCAAGCAGTCCGTGGATATTGCCCAGGGCGTCGACCGCAAGAAACCGGAAGACCAGGGCGCCGGCGACCAGGGCCTGATGTTCGGCTACGCCAGCAACGAAACCGAAGTACTGATGCCGGCGCCGATCACCTTCGCCCATCGCCTGATGGAGCGCCAGGCAGAAGCCCGCAAAGGCGGTTTGCTGCCGTGGCTGCGCCCGGACGCCAAGAGCCAGGTGACCTGCAGCTACAAAGACGGCCGCGTGTCCGGCATCGATGCGGTGGTTCTGTCCACCCAGCACGATGAAGACGTATCCCAGGCCGACCTTAAAGAGGCGGTGATGGAGCTGATCGTCAAGAACGTGCTGCCGGCCGAGCTGCTGCACAAAGGCACTGAATTCCACATCAACCCGACCGGCAAGTTCGTCATCGGCGGCCCGGTTGGTGACTGCGGCCTGACCGGCCGCAAGATCATCGTGGACACCTACGGCGGCATGGCACGCCACGGTGGCGGCGCCTTCTCCGGCAAAGACCCGTCCAAGGTTGACCGTTCGGCTGCTTACGCTGGCCGCTACGTCGCCAAGAACATCGTCGCCGCCGGCCTGGCCGACAAGTGCGAGATCCAGGTGTCCTACGCCATCGGTGTGGCCCAGCCAACATCGATCTCTCTGAACACGTTCGGCACTGGCAAGATCAGTGACGACAAGATCATCAAGCTGGTTCGCGAGCATTTCGACCTGCGTCCGTATGCGATCACCAACATGCTGGACCTGCTGCACCCGATGTACCGGGCCACAGCAGCCTACGGCCACTTCGGTCGCGAGCCAAAAGAAGTCACCGTGGGTGGAAAGACCTTTACCACTTTCCCATGGGAGAAGACCGACCGCGCTGCCTTGTTGAAAGACGCCGCCGGCATTTAACCGAATTCATTTAAGACGTTTACACGCACAGGAGAACACCATGAGCACTCCAGCAGAAAAACTGCAGCAGTTTAACGACTACAAAGTACGCGATATCACCCTCGCGGCTTGGGGCCGTAAAGAGATCAACATCGCTGAAGGCGAAATGCCTGCGTTGATCAAACTTCGCGAAAAGTATAAAGCCGAGCAGCCGCTGAAAGGCGCGAACATCATGGGCTGCATTCACATGACCATCCAGACCGCCGTGCTGATCGAAACACTGATCGAACTGGGCGCCAACGTGCGCTGGTCGTCGTGCAACATATTCTCTACCCAGGACCAGGCAGCGGCCGCCATCGCCGAGCGTGGTATCCCCGTGTTCGCATGGAAAGGCGAAACCGACGAAGAATACGACTGGTGCCTTGAGCGCACTGTCGGCGCCGACGTGGACGGCTGGGAACCCAATATGATTCTGGACGACGGCGGCGACCTGACGGCCCTGCTGCACGAAAAGTATCCGGAAATCCTGCGCAACTGCCACGGCGTGACCGAAGAAACCACCACCGGCGTTCACCGCCTGCAGGAAATGATGCGTGAAGGTACGTTGAAAGTACCGGCCATCAACGTCAACGATTCCGTGACCAAGGCCAAGAACGACAACAAGTACGGCTGCCGCCACAGCCTGAACGATGCCATCAAGCGCGCCACTGATCACCTGATGTCCGGCAAGAAAGCCCTGGTCATTGGCTACGGCGACGTGGGCAAGGGTTCCGCTGCGTCCCTGCGCCAGGAAGGTATGATCGTGAAGGTGACCGAATCAGATCCGATCTGCGCCATGCAGGCCTGCATGGACGGTTTTGAAGTGGTTTCACCCTATATCAACGGCGTGAACACCGGCACTGAAGCAGGCATCAACAAGGAACTGCTGCAGAACACCGACATCCTGGTCACCACCACCGGCAATGTGAACGTGTGTGATGCCAACATGCTGAAGGCCATCAAGAGCGGCGCCATTGTGTGCAACATCGGCCACTTCGATAACGAAATCGATACCGCCTACATGCGCAAGAACTGGGAATGGGATGAGGTGAAGCCGCAGGTTCACGTGATCTATCGTGACAAGGCCACCAACGACCACCTGCTGCTGCTGTCCGAAGGCCGCCTGGTGAACCTGGGCAACGCCACCGGCCATCCGTCCCGCATCATGGACGGCTCTTTCGCCAACCAGGTACTGGCGCAGATGCACCTGTTCGAGCGCAAGTTTGCGGACCTGCCTGAAGAAGCCCGTGAAAAAGGCATCTACGTACAGGTTCTGCCCAAGCACCTGGACGAAGAAGTGGCCCGTGCCATGGTAGAGGGCTTTGGTGGCGTCATGACCAGGATGACGCCGGAGCAGGCCAAGTACATCGGTGTACCGGTCGAAGGCCCGTACAAGCCGGAAAGCTACAAGTACTGATTGGGTAACAACATGGAATCCCAGAAGCAGTTCAAGCGCCGTTTCAGCTTTGAATTTTTCCCGCCCAAGACAGACGCGGGTAAGGAAAAGCTGCAAAAGGTGCGGGGTCAGCTGGCCGAGGTTGACCCGGATTTTTTCTCGGTCACCTTTGGCGCGGGCGGTTCAACCCGTGACCGCACCATCGAAACCGTGCTGAACCTGCACAAAAAGGGCATTTCCACAGCGCCCCACCTTTCCTGCGTCGGGGGCACCCGCCAGGAAATCGGGGAGCTGCTGGACCTGTACCGGGAAAACGGGGTCAACCGGATCGTCGCCCTTCGGGGCGACATGCCCTCGGGCATGGGCGCGGCCGGGGAGCTGCGCTACGCCAACGAGCTAGTCAGCTTTATCCGCGAGCACAGCGGCGATACCTTCAATCTGGAAGTCGCGGCCTACCCGGAGTTTCATCCCCAGGCCCGTACCGCCGAAGAAGACCTGAAAAACTTCGCCCGCAAGGTCGAAGCCGGCGCCAACAGCGCTATTACCCAGTACTTCTTTAACGCGGACAGCTACTTCTATTTCATAGACCGACTGGAAAAGATGGGTGTCACCATCCCGGTGGTTCCCGGCATCATGCCGATTGTGAATTTCACCAATCTGACACGTTTTTCCGACATGTGCGGTGCGGAAATTCCCCGCTGGATTCGCAAGCAGCTGGAAGCCTACGGTGACGACAGCGACAGCATCCGCAAATTCGGTGAAGAAGTCGTGACCCGCATGTGCGAGAAGCTGCTGCAGGCAGGCGCCCCCGGCCTTCATTTCTATACGCTGAATCAGGCGGAACCCAGCCTCAGCATCTGGAAAAACCTCGGCATTGGCGAACGGGAAAAAATCGCCTTTTAAGAGCATGTCAATTCCACCTTTCGCTAAACCGTACCACCTTTGATTCGCTGAAATCAGGCCCGCAATGGTCTAAGGTGGTTCGGGTACGTTTTGTCAAACGAAGCGCAAGGAGAAAACATGAGCACGAAAATGCTGAAAACAGTTGGCGCTACCCTGGCAATGACCGTTGCCGCAAGCGCCGCAAGTGCCGAGACCCTGAAAGTGGTCACCGACCCGAGTTTCGTTCCGTTTGAAATGATGGACGAAAAAACCGGCAAGATGGTCGGGTTCGACATGGAAATTATCCGCGAAGTGGCCGACCGGGCCGGCTTCGATATCAACCTGAACACCATGGATTTCAACGGCATTATTCCCGCACTCCAGTCAGGTAACGTGGACATCGCCATTGCCGGCATCACCATCACTGACGAGCGCGAAGAAATCGTTGATTTCTCCAACCCCTACTACGATTCAGGTCTGCGCCTGCTGGTTCGCCAGAACAATGATGCGATCGACGAGTTCGACGATCTGGAAGGCAAGAAAGTCGGAACCAAAATCGGCAGCACCAGCTACGACTACCTGATCGAAAACCTCGAAGCCGATAGTGGTGTAACGCCCTATCCAGGCAGCGCCGACATGTACATGGCACTGATGTCCGGCGCCATCGACGCGGTCTTCTACGATGCTCCCAACGTGGGTTACTTTGCCCGCACCAAAGGCGAAGGCAAAGTCAAAACCGTCGGCCCCCTCTACGAGGGCCAGCAGTACGGCATCGCCCTTCTTGAAGGCAGCAAATGGGTGGATGATGTGAACGCCGCACTGGCGTCCATGAAGGAAGACGGCACCTACAAAGAGATCTACGAGAAGTGGTTCGGCCCAATGCCGGAAGGCAAGTAAGGGATTAAAGGTTACTCCAACCTGATTCCCGGCGCCGGGGCCTGAGCGCCCCGGCTGTTTCTTTCCCAACTTTCTGTGGAGACACTTACAGTGGAATCCCAGTTTACGTTCAACTGGCAAGCTGCCTTCAATTCGATCCCGATTCTGATTGAGGGGATCCCCTACACACTGCTGATTTCGTTTGGCGGTCTTTTCATCGGCTTTGCTCTGGGCATTTTCTTTGGCCTGCTGAGCATCAATAAACTCTGGTTCCTGAAGTGGCCGGCCACCGCCTACATCGAAGTCTTCCGCGGCACCCCGATCCTTGTTCAGGTGCTGTTTATTTTCTACGGTCTGCCCGACCTGATAGGCACCTCCATTAATCCGCTGACCGCAGGTATCGCCGCCATTGCCCTTAACTCCGGCGCCTACATCTCGGAAGTGGTTCGCGGTGGCGTTCAGTCAATCGACAAGGGCCAGACCGAAGCCGGCCTGTCGCTCGGCCTGTCACGGACCCAGACTTTCTGGTCTGTCATCTGGCCCCAGGCTTTCCGGCGCATGGTTCCGCCGCTTGGCAACCAGGCCATCGTCAGCATCAAGGACACGTCGCTGTTCTCGGTAATCGGTGTCGGCGAACTGGTACGTCAGGGCCAGATCTACATCGCCACGACCTTCCAGGCGTTCGAGGTGTACTTCATGGTCGCGCTTCTGTACCTCGCCATTACCCTTTCACTGTCCCTGATTCTCCGCTTCATCGAGCGGCGTGGACTGGTTTCTGTCTGAAGGAAAGCGACTCATGACTGATATCGTCAAAATGAAGGGCATGAACAAGTACTTCGGTAAGTTGCATGTCCTCAAAGATATAGACCTGACTGTGGCCAAGGGCGAAGTGGTGGTCATTATCGGCGCCAGTGGTTCTGGCAAATCCACCCTGATTCGTTGTGTGAACGGGCTGGAGGAATTCGAGTCAGGCAGCCTGGAGGTGGACGGCCATCCCCTGGCGCCCAAAAGTGGCAATCCCAAATCCCTGGCGGAGATCCGCAAGGAAGTGGGCATGGTATTCCAGCAGTTCAACCTGTTCCCGCACCTGACGGTGAAGAAGAACATCATGCTGGCCCCCAGGAAAGTAAAAAGCAGCTCGGAAGAAGAAGCGGCTACCACTGCCGACCGCCTGCTCAACCGGGTAGGAATCGGCAGCCAGTCGGAGAAGTACCCGTCTCACCTGTCCGGCGGCCAGCAACAGCGGGTGGCCATTGCCCGGGCACTGGCCATGGACCCCAGGCTGATGCTGTTCGACGAACCCACGTCGGCCCTCGACCCGGAGATGATCGGTGAAGTGCTGGACGTCATGCGGGAGCTGGCCAAAGAAGGCATGACCATGATGGTGGTCACCCACGAAATGGGCTTCGCCCGGGAAGTGGCAGACCGGGTTATCTACATTCACGAAGGCGCGATTGTAGAGGAAGGCAAGCCCGACGATGTCTTCGACAACCCGCAGAACGAAAGAACACAGGCGTTTCTGTCACGGGTGCTGGCGCACTAACGCCAGCAATCCCGGCTCAGCTACCCACGATCACCGTACCCGAACCAATGGTGACACCCCCACAGGTAATGGCGCCGCCGGTAACGGCGGCCGGCTTGCCGTCGATCATCACGGTAGCCGACCCGGCGGCAATCGCACGGGGATGAGGGGGATGTTTGGGTTTGGAGTGGGGCGCCAGAGGGTCCCCGACGCGGGCAACAGGCTTGCCATCCACCAGAACGGTGGGAGAACCGGCTAAAACCGGCGTGGGCGGAAATCCCTGATGGTCTGTGCCCAGGTCACCCATAAGAACAATCGGTTTACTCATATCGCATTCCTTGCGTCAGTTTCTTCCTCGAAGTCCCGCCATAATATACCGTCAAGGATTCACAGCCAAATCACGCCAGCGCACTGGCGACAGGTACCCCGTGACCAGTATCATTGGCAGCCTGAATTCTTAGGAGGCCTACCATGCGCAACGCCGATCTCGTCGCACGCGATATCAAGTCCGTCTGGCATCCCTGCACCCAGATGAAGGATTACGAAACTCTGGGACCGGTGCCCATCAAACGCGGCAGCGGCGTCTGGCTGGAGGATTTCGAGGGCAACCGGTTTATCGACGCGGTGAGCTCCTGGTGGGTCAACCTCTTCGGCCACGCCAACCCCCGCATCAATGACGCAATCCAGAAGCAGATCGGCGAGCTGGAGCACGTGATCCTGGCCGGATTTACCCATGAGCCGGTGGTGAACCTGTCCGAGCGCCTGATCGAAGTCACTCCGGACGGTCTGTCCAAGTGCTTCTACGCCGACAACGGCTCGTCCGCCGTCGAAGCGGCCCTGAAGATGAGCTATCACTACTGGAAAAACCACGGCAAGCCGGCCAAGAAAAACTTCGTCAACCTGAGCAACAGCTACCATGGCGAAACCCTGGGCGCCCTTGCCTTGGGCGATGTGCCTCTTTATAAAAGCACTTACGCCCCGCTGTTGATGGAAGTCATTACCGCGCCCTCACCGGATGCCTACAACAAGGAAGCCGGTGAAACGGACGAGGACTACGCCCTGCGCCAGTTCGAGGTGATGGAAAAGATCCTGGCGGAAAAGCACGACGAAATCTGCGCCGTGGTGACCGAGCCACTGATTCAGTGCGCCGGCGGTATGCGTATGCATCACCCGATCTACCACACCAAGCTCCGGGAAGCCTGTGACCGCTATGGCGTTCACCTGATCGCCGACGAAATCGCCGTGGGCTTTGGCCGCACCGGCACTATGTTTGCCTCCGAACAGTCGAACATCACGCCGGACTTCATGTGCCTGTCCAAGGGACTGACCGCGGGTTACCTGCCCCTGTCCGTGGTAGTCACCACCGATGATGTCTTTAACGCCTTCTACGACGACTACGAAACCCTCAAAGCGTTCCTGCATTCCCACAGCTACACCGGCAACCCCATTGGCTGCGCCGTGGCACTGGCGACCCTGGACATCTTCCGCGATGACAACGTGATCGAGAACAACAGGCGACTGAGCCAGGTAATGGGCGAATCCGTGGCCCACCTGGTTGACCACCCCAACGTTGGCGACGTCCGCCAGCATGGCATGACCCTGGCTGTGGAGATGGTAAAGAACAAAGCCACCAGAGAGCCCTTCCCTTTTGCAGAACGTCGCGGCATGCGGGTATTCAAGCACGCACTAACGCGGGAAGCCCTGCTACGACCACTGGGCAACGTCAGCTACTTCATGCCGCCTTACGTGATCACTGAAGAACAGATCCGCCATCTCGGGCAGGTACTGACCGAAGGCATCGACATCGCGACAAGGGACTGAGTCGGCACCATGCGCATTCCCCGCCTCTTCACCGACTCGCCATTGACCCCTGGCAGCCGGTGTGAACTTGACGAAATCGCGGCCAACCACGCGGGCCGCGTGCTGCGCATGCAGCCAGGCCAGGCCCTGCTGCTGTTCAACGGCGACGGCCAGGACTACACCGCGACCATTACCGAAGCCGGCAAAAAGCGGGTGGAAGTGCAGGTGGAAGAAGCCAGCCTCAACCTGACCGAATCCAACCTGGAAATCGTCCTGGGCCAGACCCTGTCAAAAGGCGACCGCATGGACTACGCGGTGCAGAAAGCCGTGGAAATGGGCGTCACCCGCATTGCCCCCCTGGCCACCGAGCGCTCGGAGGTCAAACTCAAAGGCGACCGCGAAGACAAACGCCTGCGCCACTGGCGCCAGGTCGCCATCAGCGCCGCCGAACAATGCGGCCGCGCCCGGGTGCCCGAGATATTACCGGTGATGACCCTGCCGGACTGGTTCGACCACACCGGCGACTGCGACCTGCGGCTTGTACTGCACCACCGCACCGAACAATCCCTGGATTCCATGACCAGCCCCACCCGCCTGGCCCTGATGATCGGCCCCGAAGGCGGCCTGAGCCAGGATGAAATCGCTGCCGCCGAATCCGCCGGGTTTCTGCCGGTGGCGCTGGGACCAAGGGTTCTTCGCACCGAAACCGCCCCGGTGGCGGCCATGGCCCTTTGCCAGTGGCTGTGGGGAGACATCGGCAACTAGCAAATCCGACCCTGCCGCCGCTCCAAAGCGGCATGCAAGTCATTGACACTAGAACCAACTCGCAACATGATCCTGTGCGAATCTGACATGCTGCTACAGACAATGCAGCAAACTCCAGAACACAAAAAGCGAACACCGGATGACAAGCCTGCTAAGCACCGTAGAATTCTGGCAATACCTGAGTATCCCGGTCATTGCCGCCCTGATCGGCTGGGTCACCAACTGGCTGGCCATCAAAATGACCTTCTACCCGCTGGAATTCGTGGGCAAACCACCCCTGCTTGGCTGGCAGGGCATCATCCCCTCGAAAGCCCGAAAAATGGCCGCCATCAGCGTAGATGCCACCATCTCCAAGATTGGCACCGTGCGGGAAATCTTCCAGCAGATCGACCCCAAAGTACTCGCCGCCCACATCATCAGCACCGTCGAACCCCGCACCGAAGAATATGTAGACGAACTCATGCTGCGGGAATACCCCACCTTCTGGGAAAACCTGCCCGCCTCCGCCCGCAACATGGTGTACGACCGGGTGCGTAAATCCACCCCGCAGCTGGTGGACAACCTGGTCGACGACGTCTCCGACAATATTGAAGACCTGCTGGACATCAAAGGCATGGTCATCGAACGCCTGGCAAAAGATAAACGCCTGCTGAACCGCATCTTCCTGGAATGTGGTGAAGTGGAATTCCGCTTCATCATCAATTCCGGCTTCTACTTCGGCTTCCTGTTTGGTCTGGTACAGATGACCGTCTGGTACTTTTACCAGAGCTGGTGGGTACTGCCCTTCTTTGGCCTGCTGGTGGGCTGGGCCACCAACTGGATTGCCCTGAACGTCATTTTCCGCCCCCTGCATGAGAAAAAAGTCGGCCCGGTGCGGCTGCAAGGCCTGTTTCTCAAACGCCAGCAGGAAGTGGCCGAATCCTTCTGCCACATCGTGACCCACGAAATCCTGACCGTCGGCAACATCATCAACGCCATTCTGGAAGGCCCCAAGGGCGACCGGGCCAGCAACATGGTCAAAAAGCACATCAAACCACTGGTGGACGAAACCGCCGGCATGGGCAAGGCCCTGACCCAGGTGGCGTTCGGCCCCACCGGCTTTGCCACCCTGAAAAACCAGGTGGGCCAGAAAGCCCTGGAGATCTCCCGAACCTCCTTCAACAACCCGGTCTTCGAAACCGACCGCGCCCGGGCCGTGGAATCCATCATGGTGGAGCGGATGATTGCCCTGTCCTCAGAGGAATTCCAGGACCTGCTACGGCCCTGTTTCCAGGAAGACGAGATCAAACTGATACTGGTTGGGGCCTTCCTTGGCCTGGCAGCCGGTATTGGCCAGTTGGTCTTTGTCTTTGGCGGATCTGTCCTGTAAACAAAGTCGTATAAATATTCGGTAGTTGCGTGGCATAACGCTTACCAGGCTCTATACTGGAAACTCCGGGATGACGACTCGCCCGGGCACCCGAATAATCTCCGGAGGCAATGGATGGCAGGCTTCTTCTCCTGGATTTCGGCGATCTTCTCGCCCTCAAAATCGGCAACGGTTCACTCGACACCCCGTCTGCTCAATCCCGCCATCAGGCAGGTTGATGACCAGCCGGCCAACCCGGTGTCTACCCGGCAATTGGAAGAGCAGTTGTTCTCCTGGTTGCTTGATGCGCCGACATCGGCTCTGACCAACGATCTTAACAGCGCCGAACTGGAAGCGCTGGACACGCTCGAACACCGCATCCACCAGCAGTCCCTGGAAGAAATGCCGCGGCGCCCGATGACGCTGCCGATGCTCAGTCGCGCGCTCTCGGATGAAAAGGTTGACCGTAAAGAACTGACCCGGATCATCCTGAGCGATCCCGCCCTGACTGATCAGCTCCTGCACGTGGCCAACAGCCCCCTGTTCCGGGGCAGCCATAAGGCCATAGAGTCCGTTGACCAGGCCGTGTTCATACTGGGCGTGGGTGGCATCCGCAATGTGATTTCCGCTGCCATCATGCGCCCCATGATGGCAGCCAGAAACAGCCGGGAAGCGCTCTTTGCCCAGCGAGTATGGCGGTGGGGACTGACCTGCGCAAAAGCCGCCGAACTGGTGGCCCGGCTGCGGGAGAAAGATGGCAGTCTGTTTTTCATGACCGGGCTACTGCCTGCGCTGTCCTATATTACGTTGAGACGTGAATTGCAGCGCATCTGCCGTTCAGCGTCCCAGCCCAGCGAACCCTCGGCAACCCTCACCTATCACGCGCTGTCGCGTTTTCAATGGGCCACGGCCCAGGTACTGGCCAATGAGTGGAACCTGTCGCCGGAGTATCATGCCAAACTGATGGAAGCCGAACGCCCGAGCCCCAACCGGAGTGTCGCTCCGCTGAACGACGGCATCATTATGGGAACACGGGAAATTCTTCGCCATGCCCACCAGCGGAACATGGCCGAGGAAGAGGTTCTGAAACTGGTGCACATCGCGCCGGAGGAATTCACCCGGATCCGGCGCGTCATTCTCGATTCCATCGAAGCAGGGGCGCGGGCCAGAGCCTGACCTGGTCAGTTGTCCCGGGACTGGTCCGGATATTCCTCATCCAGCAGGCTGGCGAAGGACACCGAATCGGCTCCGACTTCCCGAGCCAGCAATTCTTCGGGAACGCTCGTCGGCAAGCGGTCGACCACCCGGTCTTCATCATGACGAATGGCGTCCAGCACCTTCCCCACGGTCACCTTCTCAAGCGAACAGGCCGGTACCAGACAATCTCCATTGCGACCAGCCAGGCTGACCAGCCCGGCCCGTATCAGTTTGTCACTGAGGCTTCGAGTCACCTCTCCGGGCACCCGCAGCCGGCTCTCCAGGTCTTCCTGCTGGGGCGCTGGTTCACCAAGGTGAAAGGGCTTTGCCACCAGCCACATCAAAGCCAGCCCGGTTTTTTCCAACAGCTCCGGGGACAGCCTGACTTTATAGCGTTTGGCAACGGACCCCGGATTCTGCAGATAGAAGGCGATGCTGGCACCGAGCAGCAGAATCATCCAGTTCAGATAGACCCAGATCAGCAGAATAATGCCGATGGCAAAGCTGGAGTAGATCGCCGCATACTTTGCCGACCCCGCCACGAAGGACGCGAACAGCATACCGGCCGCCTGCCAGGAGATCCCTGCGATCAGGCCGCCCACAAAGGCGTACTTCAGCTTGACCCGGGTGTTGGGAATAAAAATGTAGACAAAGGTGAACGCGCCAACCACCAGCAGGAAGGGCGTAAAACGGCTGACAAACAGGATGATGGAGCCCAGGGGTTCGATCTCCATCAACGTCTGAACCACGGTGGATGAAAAGATCGTGGCGCTGACGCCTATAGCGGACACCATCAGCAGCGGACCCACCATGATCACGCTCAGGTAGTTGCTGAAGCGCTGGGCCATGGACCGCATGTCCGGCACTCGCCAGATCATATTGAACGAGCGCTCGATCTTCTGTACCAGCGAAATCACCGTATACACCAGAAGCGCCAGGCCAACGGATCCCAGTACGCCCACCTTCATATTGTCCACGAAGCCGAGAATCTGTTCGGCAAGCTGGATGCCCTGTGGCCCCATGGGCTGGAAGAACTGGTACAGCATGGGCTCCATGCGCTGGTGCACGCCCAGTGCCTTGAGCACGGAAAAGCTTAGCGCCAGCAGGGGCACAATGCTCAACAGGGTGGTATAGACCAGGCTCATGGCGTGCAGAGCCAGGTGGCCACTCACCAGATCCCTCACCAAGGCGTAAGCTGTGCGGCCCGACTTATAAAGCCAGGTCCAGGGCCAGTTCTCGGGCGGCTCCGGGTTGGCCAGAATCCAGTTTTCGGCGTTCTTGAGCCGTTGTTGCAGTTGCGAAGAAGCCACGGGCGATCCTGCGTCAGGTTATTTTTTTCAGTTTATCAGTCAGATACCGAAACATACGTAGAGTATGAACGAGAGTATGGACAATTGTCCCGCTTTCGCACAGCCAGTACTTACTGCCCCGCCAGGTTCCGCGCGGTAATACCCACAATTCGCTGCCGCGCTTCCCGGCTTGCCCAGGCCGAATGGGGCGTCACGATCAGGTTGGTAATATCATTCGCCAGCAGCGGATTGCCGTTACGGGGCGGCTCTTCCGTCAGCACATCAAACCCGGCACCGCCTATTATTCCGGCACGCAGCGCATCGGCCAGCGCCTGCTCGTCCACCAGGCCACCACGGCTTGTGTTGATCAGCAGCGCGTCCGTTTTCATCATCTGCAGTTCGCGAGCACCAATCATGTGTCGCGTCTCGTCTGTCAGCAGGCAGTGCAGCGACAATACATCCACTTTCGGCAGCAACTCGTCCATGGGAATGCGGGGATAACCATCCACCTTGCCAGCCGCCTGGCCGGGCCTTGCCCCCAGCACAATATTCATGCCGAACGCCTTTGCCCGTTCCACAACGCCCTTGCCCAGATCGCCGTAGCCGACAACCCCCAGCGTGCGCCCTTCCAGCTCCATGATGGGGTGGTCCATCAGGCAGAACATCGGGCTTTGCGCCCAGCGCCCGGCGCGAACATCCTTGTCGTAATCCACCAGCCGCGTGGCCAGCGCCAGAATCAGCGCCATGGTGTGCTGTGCCACGGTTGAGCGGCCATAGTTGGTCACGTTCATTACGTTGATGCCGTGATCCCGGGCCGCCTGCTGGTCAATGTTATTGAGCCCGGTGGCCACCACAGAGATGGTTTTAACCTCCGGACACGCCTCGAAGTGGGAACGGCCGAGCACTACCTTGTTTACAATAACCGTATCGAAACCGCGTATGCGATCCTCTACTTGCTCTGGCGTTGTCCGCCCATGCTTGACCAGATCGCCGGTCACCGCTTCAATCGGGGACAGGTCCACATCGCTACCCAGGGTATCCGCGTCCAGAAAAACGGCTTTCATCATCACCTCCTCGAAAACAAACCCCAAGAGTAAGTTAGACTGGATGAAACCTCCAACCCCAAAGAAGGAGCGCGTTTATGGAACACGAATTCTGGCACCGGCGCTGGGCCAAAAAGGAAATAGGCTTTCACGAGGGCTCGGTCAACGAATATCTGTACAAACACTGGCCGGAACTGTCCAGCAAGACCACAGACACGGTTCTGGTTCCGCTTTGCGGCAAGGCTCATGACCTGTGGTGGCTGCATGACCGCGGGCACCCGATCATCGGAGTGGAACTGAGCGAGATTGCCTGCAAGGATTTCTTCGAGGAAGGCGGGGAAAAAGCGAAGGTCCACCCCGGAGAGCCCTTTACCACCTTCAAACACGACAACCTGGAACTCTGGTGCGGTGATTTTTTCCAGCTGGTGCCCGAGGACGTGGCCCACGTCAGGCTGGTGTACGATCGTGCTGCGCTGATTGCCCTGCCCCCGGAAACGCGACCGAAATATGTGGAGCACCTGACAGCCGTAACACCCGAGAACACCCAGATCCTGCTGATCACGCTGGATTATGAAGGCTCACCCACGGCGCCGCCGTTCAACGTCAGCAACGATGAGGTGCACAAGCTCTACGCCGATGATTATCTGATTGAGCATATTCACACCCAGACCCTGGCCAACGACCACCCGTTTGCCAAACGCAAGGGGCTTACGGGTGCAACCGAGAGCGTTTTCCGCCTGACCCGGCGGTAACATAATTTAATGAACCTTAACCATTTTTGATCTGTCCAACCCTCCGAGCTTGAACTAAGCTCAAAATAACCGGTCAGGAAAAACACCCGTGTTTTTCCGCCGGTCACTCCCTATCATTTCACCCATAACCATAACGGCCGTTCAGAAGGGCGGAGCCAATAGCAGACGGGGAAATTGTGTGAATTAAAAGCTGATTTTTTGGGCAAGAGAGCAAGCGAGGCGCCATCTATGAGCATTATGCAGCATTTCAAAGACCGGTATGAAGCAACTCAGGAGGAAGAATTCACTCTTGAGGAATACCTGGAGATCTGCAAGAAGGACCCATCGGCATACGCCACTGCGGCAGAACGAATGTTACTGGCAATCGGCGAACCCGAGCCAATCGACACATCCCGTGACTCCCGACTGTCACGCATTTTTTCCAACAAAGTGATCAAGCGATACCCGGAATTTTCCGAGTTCTATGGCATGGAAGAAGCGGTGGAAAACATCGTTTCCTTCTTCCGCCACGCCGCCCAGGGCCTGGAAGAGAAGAAACAGATCCTTTATCTGCTCGGCCCCGTTGGCGGCGGCAAATCCTCTCTTGCCGAAAAGCTCAAACAGCTCATGCAGAAGGTGCCCTTCTACGCCATTAAAGGCTCGCCGGTGAATGAATCGCCCCTGGGCCTGTTCGATCCCGCGGAAGACGCTGCAATTCTGGAAGAGGAATACGGCATTCCGCCCCGCTACCTCAAGTCCATCATGTCCCCCTGGGCGGTAAAGCGCCTGCACGAATACGGCGGCGATATCAGCCAGTTCCGGGTGGTGAAGATGTATCCCTCGGTACTGGACCAGGTCGGCGTGTCCAAGACCGAGCCCGGTGACGACAATAACCAGGACATTTCCGCGCTGGTGGGCAAGGTTAACATCCGCATGCTGGAGGACTACTCCCAGGATGACCCCGACGCCTACAGCTTCAGCGGCGGCCTGTGCAAGGCCAACCAGGGCCTGATGGAATTCGTGGAGATGTTCAAGGCCCCGATCAAGGTACTGCACCCGCTGCTGACGGCCACCCAGGAAGGCAACTACAACACCACCGAGGGCATGGGCTCCGTCCCCTTCGACGGTGTGATTCTGGCCCACTCCAACGAATCCGAGTGGCAGACCTTCCGCAATAACAAGCACAACGAAGCCTTCCTTGACCGGGTCTATATCGTCAAGGTTCCCTACTGCGTGCGCGTCACCGAAGAAATCGACATCTATCGCAAACTGCTGCGGGACAGCTCACTGGCCGGTGCCCCCTGCGCACCGGACACCCTGGATATGCTGGCGCAGTTCTCGATACTGTCGCGCATCAAGGAACCGGAAAACTCCAGCATTTTCTCGAAGATGCGGGTGTACGACGGCCAGAACATCAAGGACACCGACCCCAAGGCGAAATCGATCCAGGAATACCGGGACGCGGCCGGGGTAAACGAGGGCATGGACGGCCTGTCCACCCGTTTCGCCTTCAAGATCCTGTCGAAGGTGTTCAACTTTGACACCACTGAGGTGGCGGCCAACCCGGTCCACCTGCTGTATGTGCTGGAAAAGCAGATCGAGCAGGAACAGTTCCAGGCGGAAACCCAGGACCGCTACCTGCGGTTTATCAAGGAATTCCTGGCGCCCCACTATGTGGAATTCATTGGCAAGGAGATCCAGACCGCCTACCTGGAGAGCTACAGCGAATACGGCCAGAACCTGTTCGACCGCTATGTGACCTATGCCGACTTCTGGATTCAGGACCAGGAGTACCGCGATCCGGAAACCGGGGAAATTCTCGACCGCTCATCCATCAACGACGAGCTGGAGAAAATCGAGAAGCCTGCTGGCATCAGCAACCCGAAGGACTTCCGCAACGAGGTTGTGAACTTTGTCCTCAGGGCGCGAGCCAACAACCAGGGCCGCAATCCGTCCTGGCTCAGCTATGAAAAACTGCGCAGCGTGATCGAGAAGAAGATGTTCTCGAACACCGAGGACCTGCTGCCGGTGATTTCCTTCAATCCGAAGGCAAGCCAGGAGGATCAGAACAAGCACAAGCAGTTCGTCGAACGCATGGTCGATCGAGGCTACACGGAGAAGCAGGTCCGCCTGTTGGCGGAATGGTATCTGCGGGTTCGTAAGTCTCACTAAGACTGGAGTAACGCTATGGGTATGACCCACGTAGTCGACCGGCGACTGAACGGCAAGAACAAGAGCGCGGTTAACCGGGAACGGTTTCTGCGCCGCTACCGCCACCATATCAAGAAGGCGGTGGCTAATGCGGTGCACCGGCGGTCGATCACCGATATCGAGCGGGGCGAAAAGATCAGTATTCCGTCGCGGGATACTGACGAGCCAATCTTTCACCATGGCCAGGGCGGCAAGCGGGAAATGGTCCACCCCGGCAACAAGGAGTTTGTGGCCGGGGACGAACTGCCCAAACCCGAGGGTGGTGGCGGTGGTGGCCAGGGATCAGGCCAGGCCAGCCCTGACGGTGAAGGCATGGACGAATTTGCCTTCCAGATTACCCAGGAGGAGTTTCTGGACTTCCTGTTCGATGATCTGGAGCTGCCCAACCTGGCCCGCAAGAAACTGAAAGACACGGAAGCGTTCAAGTACGTCCGCTCGGGTTTTTCCACCCAGGGGGTACCGGCAAAGCTGGATGTAGTGCGTTCCCTTCGTGGCGCCCACGCCCGCAGACTGGGCCTGGGAGGTGCCCGCAAGAAGAAAATCCGCGAGATGGAAAGGCAGCTTGAGGCGCTGAAAAGCGCCCCGGCGGACCTGGACGCGGCCTTCAGCCACGAGGACCAGATCAAGGCGCTGGAGGAGGAAATCGCGGAACTGAAAGCGAACGTGCGGAAAATTCCGTTCATCGATGAAATTGACCTGCGTTACCGCCAGCACATCAAAAAGCCCCAACCGGCGACCAGTGCCGTCATGTTCTGCCTGATGGACGTGTCCGGGTCGATGACGCAAATGCACAAGGACATCGCCAAGCGGTTTTTCATTCTGCTGTATCTGTTCCTGAAGAAAAGCTACAAGAAGATCGACGTGGTGTTTATCCGCCACCACACCAGTGCCAAGGAAGTGGACGAGGAAGAGTTTTTCTATTCCCGGGAAACCGGCGGCACCATTGTGTCCAGCGCTCTGAAGCTGATGAACAAGATCATCGAATCCCGTTACTCGCCATCCGAGTGGAACATCTACGCCGCTCAGGCCTCAGACGGCGACAACTGGAACGACGATTCGCCCATCTGCGGCAAACTGCTGGCCGACAGCATCCTGCCGCTGGTTCAGTATTACGCCTATGTGGAGATCACGCCCCAGGATCACCAGATGCTGTGGTACGAGTACGAGAAACTGCAGGAGCAGTTCCCGCAGAGTTTTGCCCTTCAGCAGATTGCTGATCCGGGCGAGATTTACCCGGTCTTCCGACAGCTGTTCGAGAGGAAAGCCGCATGACCAATATTATGGACCGTTCTTTTCAAGACCGCCCCGGCGGCGAGGACACGCCACATGCAGAGGATAGGTTAGAGCCGATATCCACCAGCTCGGAGTGGACCTTTGACCTGATCCAGCAGTACGACGACGAGATCGCCAAGTGCGCTGCTGAATTCGGGCTGGACACCTATCCCAACCAGGTGGAGGTGATCAGCGCTGAGCAAATGATGGACGCCTACAGCTCCGTGGGCATGCCGGTAGGCTACCACCACTGGTCCTTTGGCAAACAGTTCCTGTCGACCTCCAAGGGTTACCAGCGCGGGCAGATGGGGCTGGCCTACGAGATCGTGATCAACTCCAACCCCTGCATCGCCTATCTGATGGAGGAAAACACCCTGCCCATGCAGGCACTGGTGATTGCCCACGCCTCCTACGGCCATAACTCGTTTTTCAAGGGCAACTACCTGTTCCGCACCTGGACAGACGCCAGCGCCATTATCGATTACCTGGTGTTTGCCCGGGATTATGTAGCGGAATGCGAGGAGCGTTACGGCCTGGATGCCGTAGAAGAAATCCTGGATTCCTGCCATGCCCTGATGAACTATGGTGTGGACCGCTACAAGCGGCCCTCGCCCATTTCGGCTGCCGAGGAAGTGCAAAGACGCAAGGAGCGGGAAGAGTACCAGCAGCGCAGGCTCAACGACCTGTGGCGCACTATTCCAAAAATGGACGAGGACGATGATCCGGTCAGGCGCAAGCAGCGTTACCCGGAGGAGCCCCAGGAAAACATTCTCTACTTCATCGAGAAGAACGCCCCGCTGCTGGAAACCTGGCAGCGTGAAATCATCCGTATCGTGCGCAAGCTGGCCCAGTATTTCTACCCCCAGCGCCAGACCCAGGTGATGAACGAGGGCTGGGCCACCTTCTGGCATTACACCCTGCTGCACCGGATGTATGACAAGGGCCTGGTGAACGACGGCTTCATGCTGGAATTCCTGCAGAGCCACTCCGCTGTGGTCTACCAGCCACCCTTCGACAGCCCCTGGTACTCGGGGATCAACCCTTACACCCTGGGCTATTCGATCTTTACCGACCTGCGGCGGATCTGCGAAAACCCCACGGACGAAGACCGGGAATGGTTCCCGGATATCGCCGGTTCCGACTGGCTGGAAACCCTGCATTTCGCCATGAAGAACTTCAAGGACGAAAGCTTCATCCAGCAGTTCCTGTCACCCAAGGTGATGCGGGATCTGAAACTGTTCGCCATCCAGAACGACGATCGGGAAGACGTCTACCGGGTGACCGCCATTCACGACGACCCGGGCTACCGCCTTCTGCGGGAAAAGCTGGCGCGGCAGTACAACCTCAGCTACCGCGAACCCAACATCCAGGTGTGGAACGTGGACGTTCGCGGCGACCGGTCGCTAACCCTGCGACACGTACCGGTTGACCGGGTACCACTGGGCGAAGCGACCGACGAAGTGCTGCGCCACGTGCACCGGCTTTGGGGCTTTGATGTGCACCTGGAAAGCGTGGACGATGGCGTGGTTATGGCGGAAGCCCACTGCCCACAAAGGCCAGCCGATGAGGATCTGGACTAGGTCACCAGGCCGGTTTTTTACAGACGTAAACAAACGCCGGTGGCAGGTTGGCCCAGACGAAGCAGGTTTCCATCTCGTCGTACATTGAGACCAGAAACGGTTTCAGTACCCGGGTGTACTGGAAAGCCACAAACACGCCGCCCGGGTTGAGCAGGTCGTGGATCTCCGCCAGCAGCGAACGGCGCGCCTGTTCCGGAAAGTTAAACAGCGGCAGCCCGGAAATCACGCAGTCAAAACCCTTCAAATGTTGTGCCTGCAAGATGAACCGGAGCGCAAAGGCGTCTTCGTGGAAGCTTACGGTGGGATAATGGCCCTTCAGCGCATGGCGCATGTTGTCGTCGCACTCGAAGCTGAAGAATCGGGAATCCGGATGGCGGCTCTGATCAATGGCCCCGGTAATCACACCGGTGCCCGCGCCGAGCTCGGCCACGGTTTCTACCCTCGACCAGTCTATCCCCGTGACCATGGACCGCACCAGGAATCTGGAACTTGGCATCACACTGCCCACTGACAGCGGACAGCTAACGAATCTTTTCAAAAACAGCCAGGGATTGGACATTGTTGTTCCCCCTTTTCTGTCAGTATACCTTGGCCACTACCGCCACTATCAAAACTCCCATTCCAGCCCGGCATAGAAAGTCCGGCCGGGTGCGGGTTCAAAAAAGGCATTTCTGTTGGCGTTGATACGAACGTTACTGAAATAATCCTCATCGAACAGGTTGCGAACGCCACCGTAAACATTCAGGCTCTGGCTGCCAAAGCGAAAGGTATCACCCGCCCTGACTCCGAATAACCAGTAATCACTGACTTCCGTCTGGTTACTGTTCTCAGCGTACACTTCGCCCACATACTGTGATTCAACAGCCGCGAACCGCTGGCCTTCACCGTGCCATTCCACTTCCGTTACCAATTGTTGGCGGGGCAGACCGGGTAAATCGTTACCGCTGAAGTCGTTGCCGTCGCGGTCCTCGAATTCCTCAAGCGTGTAATCGGCCAGGGTCAGTGCACTGGTGACCCGCCAGGTATAGGAGATATCCCAGTCAAGCCCCAGTTCAATGCCCTTACGGTCGGTTTGGCCCGCATTCTCATAGAACGTACGGTCGTTGCCGGAAATCTCGAAAGGCAGAATTTCGTCATCCACTCGGATCCAGAACAGGGCCATGTCATAACTGAGCCCTTCCCCCAGAACGCCGCGAACGCCTATCTCCCGGTTCAGTGCTTCCTGCGGCTCTATATCCGGGTTGAAGCCACCGCTGCCATCGGGGTTGGCGAATTCAGTGAAGGTGGGTGCTTCGAAGGCAGTACCAATGGTTGCGTACAATTGCTGACGTGGGGCAAGCCGATAACTGGTGCCTATAAAACCACTGAACTCGTTGTAGGTACGGCTACCGGAATCGCTGCCATCGCTCAGAAATTTATCATCAATTGAAAGGCGTAAGCGGTCAAACCGTGTTCCGAGTGACAGGTTGAAGCGGTCCGTCAACGCCAGATCTCCCTGGGCAAATACCGCCGCGGTCGTGGCATTTTGAACTTCATCCTGAATCTGCGCTTCGACACTGCCGTCACTGAACGCAATCCTGTAACGACGGCGATCATCCACCTGACGGTGAAGGTCTGTACCCACCACCCAGATCAGGGGCAGCCCCGCGAGCTGACTGGCTTGCTGGTAATCCGTGCTGAGCCCGTAAAACTGACGGTCGTAGGCAATCAGACTCGGCCCGGGAAACGGTAGCTGCTGTCTGAAGTCCCGGCGGGTGAAGAACGTGCTGACCGTAAGCTCACCCGAGCCAACTGCGGGGGTTTCATAAAGCAGCCCCAGCGTTTGCTGATCGACGTCCTGTCCCGAGTCATATTTTTCTGCAAAATTTGACGCCTGACGCCGGTCCTCGGCGACCTGATCCGCGGTAAGACCCGCAGGGTCCTGGGCTTTGGGGGTATGTAGCGCATTGAAGGTGGCCGTCAGTCGCTGGCCCTCGTCCCATTCATGGGACAAGCGGCCATTGAAAAGGCCTTTCTCGACCTCACTCTGGTCACGGTAGCCGTTGTAATTAAGCCACGACATGGTCGCAATACCGCTGGTATCACCCCGCACACCATTCGCCTGAAGGGTCGTTTTGTAGTAATCGTTGCTGCCCACGTCCTGACGCAGCCTCGCGCCCGGTGGCAGGTCATCTCCGCGGGCCGTCGTGATATCGATCACGCCGCCGGAGGCATTGCCATATTGAACCGAGGAAGGCCCCCGGATCACTTCAATCCGCTGTGCCGAATCCAGGTCCACCGCGTCGATCTGGGATTGCCCGTCCGGAAGCGTATAGGGAATCCCGTCCACCTGAATCCGGATGCCACGAATACCAAAAGGCGCCCGGGCGCCGAAGCCACGGGTAGACAGGCGCAGGTTCTGGGCAAAATTGTAGCGGTTCTGGAAAAACAGGCCTGGCACCGTGTCGAGTGATTCATCCAGTTGAAGGCGCTGCTGGCCCTCACGAATATCCGGCGCACTGGTCACCGACACCGCAGCCGGCGTTTCATACAAATTGCGCTCCAGACGCGGTGAGGTGACGGTAATGAACGGCTCGGATGACTGGTCCGCCGACTGTGCGCTGACAAGAGATGGAATACCCATAACGGTCGTCGTCAGAATCACTGTCACACACTGGGCACTTGCTTTTTTATTTTTCAAAACTACCTCCACTAGATCCCCATCAAATTTACCAGCCATGGCACCAGAAGTGCCGTAGCAAAAGCAGAAAGCGCCATGGCCAGACCCGAGAACGCCCCCATCTGCTTGCTGACCTGGAAAGCGCGGGCGGTGCCGATACCGTGAGCTGCCACGCCCATGGCTATCCCCTTTACGCTGTCATCCCGGATTCGCATCAGCTCAAACAGCCTGGTGCCGGTGACTGCCCCGGTGATGCCGGTGAGTACAGTCAGAACCGCTGTCAGCGATGGAATCCCGCCGATGGTGTCGGCGATACCCATCGCTACCGGGGCCGTGGCGGATTTCGGTGCCAGCGACATCTGGATCTCCAGCGAGCCACCTAATAGCCAGGCCAGTGCAATGGAACTGCTCGCGGCCACCAGAACCCCGCATACCAGCGAAATGGTTATCGGCAACCAGAGGGCCCGCAGCCGTGCAAACTGGTCATAAAGTGGAACGGCAAGAGCAACCGTGGCCGGCCCAAGCAGAAAATGCACAAACTGAGCCCCTTCAAAATATCGGCTATACGCCGTTCCCGTAACGATCAGCAAACCGATGAGCATAACCACCGAGGTAAGCACCGGATTCAAAAACGGGCTGGAATTGGCTTTCAGGTAGAGGCGGTAGGCCAGGCCATAGGCAATGAGGGTAATGGTCAGCCCCAGAAGCGGCGAGGCCGACAGATAAACCCATATATCGCGAATATCAGGGTCATTCATCCTTGCCGGCTCCCTCTGATCCTTCCGGCCCCACTGATTTTGGCGCCAGCCAGCTACTGGTGAAATGCATGATGCCCGCCGTTGCCACCATGGTGATCAGGGTGCTCAGGAAAAGTGCCAGAGTAATGGGCACCCACTCAGCGGCAATGCGATCAAAATGCACCATCATGCCAACGCCGGCCGGGACAAACAGCAGAGACAGGTGGCTCAGCAGTGCGCTGGAGGCCGTATTCAGGGATTCTGGCGTATAGCCACGGATCAGCAATGTGGCAAAAAGCATAATCATGCCCAGTACCGGCCCCGGAATAGGCAACCCAAGAAGCCGCACCGCTACCTCTCCCACCAACTGATATACCAGTAGCAGGGTTAGACCCGTCAGAAAACTCATGGTGTCGTTGCCCTCATGGGCGCCGGTATAAGCCTGCGACTGTATACCGCCAGCAGGAAACCAACGGGGAACATCAGCACCCCGTAGACCGCAGCCGGTATCGACATGGTGCTGGACTCCAGCAGAGTCAAAGTGACCAGCAGCCCAATGGTGCTGTTCTTGATGCCAAGCTCCACCGCAACCGCGATGGACTCGCGCTGGGACAGCCCGCCAGCCCGGCCCGCCAGTAACCCCAGAAAAATACCCGAAAGATTCAGCAGGAGCGTGGCGGGACCAGCCTGCTGAAGCAACGTCCAGATCTGATCCCGAGACGACCACACCAATCCCACCACCAGCAGCGCCAGAACCACACCGCCAAAAATACTCACCGCGCTTTCCGCCTTCTGCGCCATCGCCGGCGCCCGGGAACGAATGATCATCCCCACCACAACCGGAAACAGCACGATTCCCACCAACATGGCCACTGTTCGCCCCACCGGCAACGAGATGGATTCGCTTTCCCCGGCATAGAACTGGAGGGCATAATTGGTGAAAAGTGGAAGGGTGACAATGGTAATCAGGCTGGCACTGACGGTCAGCACGATCGACAACGCGATATTACCCCGGCATAGCAGCACGAACAGATTGGACGTGGTGCCACCCGGGCAGGCCGCAATAATGACCAGCCCCACCGCAATGGCCGGTGCCAGCCCCAACAACGATGCCAACATGAAAGCGATCAGGGGCATGAGCAGTATCTGGGCAAACGTTCCGATGATCACCCCTTTCGGGTATACCGCCACCAGGCGGAAATCCCGCAGGGTAAGGGTCATGCCGATACCGATCATGATGATAAAAAGCGCGACCGGTAGCCCGGCAGAGATGAGTGGACTAGACTCCACGAAGCCTCCGAGGATTTATTGTTATTGAAAACAGGTTGCTCGGAAACATAGCACAAAGCAAAGAAAAAAAGGCACCGACCGTATGATCAACTGTATAGAGGAACGCACATGAAACGCCTGGGAACACTGGACGCATCCTGGCTTGCCGTGGAGTCGGAAGACACTCCAATGCATGTCGGGAATCTGCAGATTTTTTCACTGCCAGAAAACGCGCCGGAGACCTTTCTGCGCGACATGCTGGTAGAGATGAAAGCAGACAGTGAAATTGCCCCGCCCTGGTGTTACAAACTTGCCTTCCCCGGTTACCTCGGGCGTGTACTGGCACCGTCCTGGAAAATCGACAAGAAGATCGACCTCGATTACCACGTGCGGCATTCGGCGCTTCCGCGCCCCGGCAGCGAAAGAGAGCTGGGTATTCTGGTGTCGCGCCTGCACTCCAATCCCCTGGATTTGGCGCGCCCGCTCTGGGAATGTCACATCATTGAGGGTCTGGAGAACAACCGTTTCGCGCTCTACACCAAGATGCATCACTCGCTGATTGACGGCATCAGCGGCGTACGGCTGCTACAAAGGACGCTTAGCAAAGACCCGGCGGACACCGCCATGCCGCCACCCTGGGCTGTCCGGCCAGAACGCACCAGGGCCAGCAAATCCGACAGCGAAGCCAGCATGACTGCGGCGCTCGCCCAGGCCAAAGAGGCCCTGAAACTTCAGGCCGATATGGCACCGCGCCTGGCCAAGGCCATGACACGACTGGTAAATTCAGTTCGCCATCCAGAGGATGGTTTGACCGGACCATTCGCCGGCCCGGTATCGGTACTGAACCGCCGGGTTACCCCTCAGCGTCGTTTCGCGACCCAGCATTATCAACTGGACCGCATCAAGAAAGTGGCCCACGCCGCCGAAGGCTCACTGAACGACATCGTGCTCTACCTTTGCGGCACTGCCTTGCGTCGCTTCCTGCTGGAAAGCGACAATGTGCCGGATACGCCCCTGACCGCGGGTATTCCCGTCAATATCCGGCCGGCGGATGATCAGGGCACCGGCACCCAGATCAGCTTTATGATCGCCTCTCTGGCAACCGACCAGGCCGATCCCATCGTCCGCCTGCAACACATCAAACAGTCCACCCTGCGCGCGAAAGAGCATCTGCAGAAGCTGCCGAAAAAAGCCCTGACCCAATACACCATGCTGCTGATGTCACCCTATATACTTCAGCTGATGTCGGGCATGGGCGGGCGGATGCGCCCCGTCTTCAACGTCACCATTTCCAATGTGCCCGGGCCGCAGGAGTCGCTCTATTTCCAGGGCGCCAAGCTGGAGGCCATGTATCCGGTGTCGTTGATTGCCCATGGCGGGGCGCTGAACATTACCTGCCTGAGCTATGCCGGTTCGCTGAACTTCGGCTATACCGGCTGCCGCGACACCCTGCCCAGCATGCAGAAGCTGGCGGTCTATACGGGTGAGGCGCTGGACGAGCTGGAAAGCCTGCTGCTGCCGCCCAAACCGAAAGCCAGCAAGCCGGCCCGGAAAAAGGCCAGCGCCGCGAGAAAACCGGCAGTACCCCGGAAAAAGGCCGTTGCCAAAAGCTGACCAGACTTAACTCTATGCGCAGGGCGGAAGCTCGCCGCTATCAGTCAACATTACAACAACAAGAGGTGTCTCATGGCGAACCTGCTGTCGATTCCATCAAAAAAAAGCGAAGTCAGTGAGCAGGAGTGGCAACTGCGGGTGGATCTTGCCGCCGCTTACCGCCTGGTTGCGCTCTACGGCTGGGATGACCTGGTGTTCACCCATATCTCTGCCCGGATTCCCGGCGACGAACACCATTTTCTGATCAATCCCTACGGCATGATGTTCGAGGAAATTACCGCGTCGAGCCTGGTACGGATAGATCAGGAAGGAAACAAGATCAACCCGGACGACTTTGACATCAACCCCGCCGGCTTCACTATTCACAGCGCTATCCACGACGTGCGGGACGACGCCGCCTGCGTGATGCATCTGCACACCACCGACGGCATTGCGGTGTCTGCCCAGCAGGAAGGGTTGCTTCCGCTGTCGCAGCAGAGCCTGTTCGCACTCTCGAGCATGGCCTACCACGACTACGAAGGTGTGGCGTTACGGGAAGACGAGAAGGCCCGGCTGCAAAAAGACCTGGGCCACGCCAACTTCATGATTCTTCGCAATCACGGCCTGCTGACCACCGGCGCAAGCATTGCCGATGCATTTCTGAGCATGTTCATCCTGCAGCGCTCCTGCGAGATCCAGGTGCGGGCACTGGCGGGCAACCGGCCGCTGACCCCGGTACCGCAGGGCATTGTGGACACCATGAAACAACAGGCAGAGCAGGTTACCAAAGGGCTTGGTGGCCACCTGGCCTGGCCGGGGCTGTTACGCAAACTCGACCGCATCGACAACAGCTTCCGCGATTGAGGGCCCTCACCACCAGCAATGCAATCTTGGAGCAGACTCTTTTACCCTGTAACAGTCGACATCAAGGCGGACTACCCGGCATTCAACTCTGCCAGTTCGCCGCCCCCACAAAAATCAGCTGCAGAAAGCGCGCCGTGCGCTTTCTGACCTGTTCGATCTGGACATCGTCGTCCGGCTCAATGCCCAGCAGGTCCGTCAGGCTGAAGGCGACACTGCGAACCACCAGGTCGCAGGTCATGTCCAGATCGGCATCGCTGAGGTGATCGACAACCCGCAATCGACGAAGGTCATTGGCGAGCTCGCTGGCAAAGTAGCGCATCTCGCTGCGGATACCTTCCTGCACCGCGCGGCTTTCACCAGCCAGGCCCTGGGCCATGAACATGAAGAAGCTGCGATTGTTCTGGGCATGGGTAACAAAAATACCGACGGACTCGTCGATCAGCTTGTCTGCCTGCAACACATTGGACCGGGCTTCGCGCATCATTCGCCGTAGCACCAGCCCGAGCTCGTCTACCAGCTGTAACCCCAGGTCGTCCATATTCCGGAAATGCCGGTAGAAGGATGTCGGCACCACGCCGGCCTGACGGGTCACTTCACGAATACCCAGGCTGGCAAAATGCCGGCCTTTACCCACCAGCGCCAGAGCCGCCTCCATCAGTTTTCCCCGGGTCTCGCCCGGCTTGGGCCGTTTTCTATCGGTCATTGAGTCGTGATCGCTACGCCGCCTTCGTAAAAAAACGAGTGTACACAAAGCCGGACCAAAAATAACCGCTTCTTGTCATTAAAGGCCAATGCTCATCGCCTGATTGCTTGGCCATATAGCTGTGTGTACAGTCGTACACATATGTAAACACTTGTACACAAGAGCAAAGGAGACAACCATGCTCGCTCAGCTTCAGACATCCGGCGCAGTGCACTGGCTCGGACGCCAGCTTTTCAATCGCGAGGACCCGGCCGCCTTTTTTGACCCGCTGCTGGAGCGCATTGATCCGTTGCTGGCCCGGCAGACCATTCGCGCCCGTGTCATTTCGGTGACTGACGAAACGCCGGACACGAAAACCTTTGTGCTCGAACCCGCCGGCCGCTGGCAGGGTTTCCGGGCAGGCCAGCACATTGCACTGACCCTGGAAATCAACGGCGTGCGCCGCACCCGTACCTTCAGCCTGTCCGGCACGCCGGCCCAGTGGCGGCAAAACGGCACCATTGCCGTGACCGTCAAGCGAATCCAGGGCGGGCTGGTGACCGGCTGGATGCACGAATGCCTTGAGCCGGGCGCAACCCTGAGTGTCAGCGACGCATTCGGTGACTTCGACATTCCTGACGTGGCCGAGCCTGCGATCTACATTGTCGGCGGCAGCGGGATTACCCCGGTGCTCAGCCATCTGGAGACCATGGCCGCGGACGGTTATCGCGCCCCGGTCACCCTGCTCTATTACGTACGCACACATCAGGACATCATTGCCCGGGACCGCCTGGAAGCGCTTGCCCAACACTGGCCGGCACTGACCCTAAAAACCTTTACCACCGAGACTGCCGGGGATGATCAACGTCTGAACGAACATCAGCTCGATCAGGTTCCAGGGCTCAATGCACGCCGCTGTTTCCTGTGCGGACCTGAAGGCCTGATGGATCTGGCCGGTGACCTGCTGCACCGGCGCAATATTCCCGAGGACCGGATTCATTGCACCCGCTTCTCTGCGCCCATTGTGGAACTGAACGGTGACAATCTGGGCGGCCAGGTCCAGTTCGCCAAAAGCGGAAAACGGACCGACTCTCTTGGCGATGCCTCAATACTGGATATTGCCGAAGCGTCCGGACTTTCACCGAAACACGGCTGCCGCATGGGCATCTGCCACCAGTGCAGCTGCCGGAAAACCAGCGGCACCGTTGTGAACCGCCTGACCGGAAAGACCTCCGGCCAGGGCGAGGAAACCATTCAGCTATGCGTCTCCGTGCCCGCCGGCGCGGTTTCGATTGATCTTTAAGGAGGCTTTATGAAGACGCTAAACGAAAGCCAGCTCAACGAACTCCAAAAGGATCTGGATCAGATTCGCGATCAGGTTATCGCAGACCTGGGCGAACGAGATGCTAACTACATCCGCAAGGTGGTGCGCCTGCACCGGAGCCTGGAAGTGGGCGGCCGGGTGATGATGCCGTTCGGCTTTATTCCGCCGGTGTTTCTTGCCGCAACCACAGCGCTGGGGCTGTCGAAAATCATCGAGAATATGGAAATCGGCCACAACGTAATGCACGGCCAGTATGACTGGATGAATGACCCGTCACTTAACTCCCAGACCTATGAATGGGATACGGCCTGTGGCGGTGATTCCTGGCGCCGGACCCACAACTACGAGCACCACACCTACACCAACATTATTGGCAAGGACCGCGACTATGGCTATGCCCTGCTACGCCTGAGCGAGGATGACAAATGGCGGCCGGCACACCTGCTGCAGTTTGCCAACTATGTACTGCTCAGCGTGTTCTTTCAGTGGGGCGTCGGCCTGCATGAGCTGGAGTTTGAGCGGCTACGCAACCGGGAAATCACTCTGAAGGAAAAAACCCCGTTTCTGAAAGAATTTTTCCGCAAAGGCGGAAGGCAGGCCTTCAAAGACTACGTTTTCTTTCCGCTAGTAACCCTGCCCGTGGCACCGGTTGTACTGGCCGGGAACATCAGCGCCAACCTGATGCGCAACCTCTGGTCATCCACCGTGATTTTCTGCGGACACTTCACCCAGGACGCGGAAACCTTCAGTGAGGAAGAGTGTGAGGGTGAAAGCAAAGGCCACTGGTACCTGCGACAGCTGACCGGTTCAAGCAACTTTACCGGCAGCCGGTGGGTGCATCTGCTAAGCGGACATCTGAGCTACCAGATCGAACACCATATCTTTCCGGACCTGCCGGCTCACCGTTACCCGGAAATCTCCGAACAGGTTCAGGCGGTATGCAGGAAATACGGCATCCACTACAACACCGGAAGCTTTGCCCGGCAGTACGGAACCGTGTTGAAGAGGATTGCCGGCTTTTCGCTGCCGGACCGGTTGCGGACCCGACTGCTTCCGGAATTCAACAACGCAGTGGCGTAATACCCGTCAATCCGGCCCTGGCTACTCAGCTTTGAGTGGCCAGGGTTCGGAGGCGGAATCGCCGGTACACTCCCGGAATACAACCCGGTTCCGCCCGGTGTGCTTTGCCTCGTAAAGTGCCCGGTCGGCAGCGCCAATCATGTCATCAGGCGTCACCCGCCCACCCTGAGCCACGGTTGCAACGCCGACACTGACACTGACCGCAATCGCCTCGCCATCCCATTGAAAGTTCAAATCCTCGGCAATACTGCGACGGATTGTCTCGGCCCGGTTGCGTGCACCGTCAGCATCGGTGTCCGGTAGTATCACCGCAAACTCCTCACCGCCATAACGGGTGACCACATCCGCCCTGCGGGATACCCCATCGGCGATGATCTGCGCAATCTGACGCAGGCAGGCATCCCCGGCCAGATGGCCATAGGTGTCGTTAAGCGGTTTGAACAGGTCAACGTCGATCATCAGCAATGACAGCGGGCCGCTGCGGCTGGTGCGCCCAACTTCCAGATCCAGACGTTCATCAAAGAACCGGCGATTGTAGAGCCCAGTCAGGCCATCCGTTGAACTGAGGGCCTCGAGTTTGCGGTTGACCACCTCAAGCTCCTCGGTCCGTTCCGACACCCGCTGCTCAAGCCGAAGGTTCATTTCCTCCTGAATTCTCTGGTTCTCCTGGGTCAACAGGCGCAATCGGGCGGCCATCGCCAGCGATAGCAGAATAGCCTCGAACGCCGAACCGATCTGAATAGCGTACTCGGTCAGGAAATTGGCAGGCAGCAGCCCGAATGTTTTCAGGGTATACAGCATCATGCCCGCCAGCAGTGCCGACCAGGCGATCATGAAATAGCGGGCAGGCCTGAAGCCCTGATAGAGGGTGATAATGCCACCCAGAAGAATGAACAGCACTGCAACTGAGGCCACAAAGGTCGTGATCCGGATCACCGGGCCATAGTCCGGATAGAACAATGACGCCACCAACAGGAAGGGGAAGAAGGCCATCATCGCCACAACAATCCGGTTCAGCCAGGGCACATTGTCCCGAAGCTGAAGGAAGGAGCGCGAGAACCCGAGAATGCTGAACATGCCCAGGGCAATAAAAAACGAGATTGCACGATTGTTCCACCAGGGCTGTTCCGGCCACAGATGCTCGAATGCAAGACCATTTATGGTGAACTGAAGCAGACCGTAGAAAACAATATAGGCCACGTACCAGAGGTAGTTTGCGTCCCTGGTGGACATGAAAATCAGCAGGTTAAATATCGCCATGCACAGCAAAAGACCGTAATAGAGCCCGAAAACGAAGCGCTCCTGGTGGTCCGCTGCCGTAAACGCCTGATCACTCCACAGTGTCATGGGCATCTGCACCGCGCCCGAGGTTGTGATCCGGAAATACAGGTCCGCCGCTTCGCCCTGACTGAGATCAAAACGAAAGTTGATGTTGTGGTGATTACGCCCGCGGCTATCGAAGGCCACTGCATCGCCGGCCTGAAAGTGCTCGATCTCGCCGTCTGCGCGAACGATATACAGGTCCATCCGGTCGATAATGGAATACAGCCCCTCCAGTACCCAGTCGCTCGAGGGCCCATTCAAGTTGTGGATTCTGGCATGGAACCAGTAGGCAGAGTCGGTAAAGCCGAAATTCAGCGCTTCTTCCGGGCGGTCAAAGCTGGCAAGGACAGACCATTGCTCGATGATCTCCCGGATGTCGTACTGCCCCCGGGCGTCTTCGTAATATGAGAAATGACGGGAAAGGTCGACCCGCTCACTGCCCTCGTTCAGAACAACAGGTCGGACAACCGCCGATGGACTATCTGCACTGGCGGGCGCGCCCAGGTGAAACAGGGACAGGGCCAGTAACAAGCAGAAACGAAGCAAGTAGAGCCTCTTGATCAGATTATTGTTATCACAGGTTGCGAATCAGCTATAGCTTAACTGAACCGGGGGAGAGACACCCTTTAAAAATGTAAAGGGCGTGAAAGGATTCGTGAGATTTCATGAAAGGCTTCGCCACTGAGCCCGAAACAGCAAGTGCCCCGATGGGGCACTAGGCAATCTGGAGCAGGCGCAACAGCTGGGAACGGTGACCAGGCGGGATAACATCTTCCAGCGTGTACTGGTCAAGCGCTTTGAGGAACGCCCCCACCGCTTCACTGAACATCCCCTTGAGACCACAGACCGGCGCGATCTTGCAGGCATTTTTCGAGGAAAAGCACTCCACAATGCTCAGGTCCTGCTCGGTCTCCCTCACAAGGACCCCCACATTGATATCGGAAGGCGCCATGTGCAGGCGCATACCCCCTTTTTTGCCACGGACCGTCTCAATGTAGCCCTTCTTGTTGAGCTGATGGACAACTTTCATAAGATGGTTCTTGGAGATGTCGTAGCTGTCGGCGATTTCCTGAATGGTTGCCAGGCGGTCACCCTGCACGGCGAGATAAATCAGTACGCGAAGCGAATAGTCGGTGTAACGGGTGATGTGCATGCTCTGCTCCAGTCGTAAATACAGTCAAAAAGACGGCCGTGTTAGCAGGTAGATTCCGATGCTGAAAAGCATAATACCGGATACAACTATCACAACGCCGGATGCCCCTAAAAAAACCAGCAACAACCAACTTGAAACCATCATGCCACAAGCCAACAGTTTGGCCTGCAGCGGTACCACTCGCCGGTCCCGCCACTGTTCAATGGCAGGGCCGAATCTGGGGTGACTCTCGAGCCAATCCGCAAAATCCGGCGACCCTTTGCTGGCCAGAAAGCAAGCCAGCAAAACGAATGGCGTGGTCGGTAGCAACGGTAAAACAACTCCTACCAATGCCAGTATTCCGGAAATATACGCAAGCACCCGGCATCCGGTTCTCCCGAAACGCTCACTTCTTACACAACGCCGGACACCCTCCCGGAAGCTGCGAGCTGCGGCAAAAAAGCCACGACTTGCCAGTTTACCGGTATTCAATGGACAGGTCTGCCCAGCCGACTGAGAAACACCAGCCTTGCCACATAGGCAATCTTGATACCCACGGCGAATAGCAAGGTGCCTATATGAGCGAGGACCTGCAAGCTCATGCCGAGCAGGTCTGCGAAGGGATAAGCAAACAGTACCGTGACCACGAGCCCCAGTACCGAGAAGAGCATTGCTGAATTGGCGTAAAACAGGAAGCGTTCCATACATCACCCATTAACATTTATTTAAGATACTTTTTTATGCTAACGATGAGTCAAATTTCAGTCAAGAATCTGGAACGCTCCTCTTTTTGTCTAAAAGAACGTCGCCACGTTATCCCAATTATCTGTTTACACTTTCTAATTTTAAGAAATTTCCTATTTACACTTTTAATCCAGAAAAACGCTGCCCATGACCAGAAACCGAACAACCCGGGATGCCCGGCAGCGAATCCTTCATGCGAAGCGAGCGACTGCAGACCCTGCTGCTACCAAATCAAACGAGGAGTGCTAACATGACAGTAAGAGCGGATTCGATGCCTCAGGCATCCAATAGAGAACTGAACAAGTATATTCTGCCAAAGTACAACAGCGGTCCGGGACCCCATGGGCTAACATGTCGTAACCTGTTATTCAGCCGAATTGATGGGAGCAGATAGTCGGGAATACTCCCGCAGGGGTATCGGATTCAGGCGACGGATTTGCCATACTTCTGTCACACTCTGGCTGTTCACCACAATAAGAGCCTACATCTTAAAGGACAGGAAAGAATCAAATGCCCAACGCCAAGCTGACAGACCGTTTTGGCCGCACCGTTAACTACGTGCGCCTGTCCGTCACTGATCGCTGTGACTTCCGCTGTGTCTACTGCATGGCTGAAGAAATGACATTCCTGCCCCGCGAGCAGGTATTAACCCTGGAGGAAATTGCCCGGGTTGCGAAAACTTTCGTGTCACTGGGCACCGAAAAGATCCGGCTGACCGGGGGCGAGCCTCTGGTGCGCCGGGATATTCTGGAACTGGTCAAGGAGATCGGCAGTTACGGCCTGCGGGATTTTGCCATGACCACCAATGGCAGCCAGTTACCCACCATGGCGGAGCGCCTGCGCAAGGCCGGTCTAAAGCGACTGAATATCAGCCTGGATTCCCTGGATGCCGAGAAATTCAGCCGTATTACCCGTACCGGCAAGCTAAGCCAGGTGCTGGACGGCATTGATGCCGCGAAAGAAGCCGGCTTTGAGGGCATCAAGCTCAATGCGGTGGTGATGAAGGGCGGCAACGACCAGGAGGTGCCGGAACTGGTGGAGTTCGCCCGCAAGAAGAAGGTGGACATTACCTTTATCGAGGAAATGCCCCTGGGGGAAATATCGGACCACGACCGTGGCGAGGTACTGTGTACCAGCGACGAGGTTCACAACATCATCAGCCAGCGCCATGAGCTGGTGCCCACAACCGAGGATTCTGGTGGCCCTGCCCGCTACTATCGGATGTCGGACAGCGACATTCGGGTCGGCTTTATTTCGCCACACTCCCACAATTTCTGTTCGACCTGTAACCGGGTTCGGGTGACGGTGGAAGGTCGGCTGCTGCTCTGCCTGGGCAATGAACACTCGGTGGATCTGCGCCGCGTGCTTCGCAGCCATCCAGAAGCGGATGACAAGCTGCGCGAAACCATTATCAGTGCCATGGACCTGAAGCCAGAACGGCATCACTTCTCATCAGAGGGGGATGTTCAGATTCTTCGGTTCATGAATATGACCGGCGGCTAATCGACCCCATCCGCTCGTGCACGCCATCCCCACAACTGCCTCTCATCAGGCGGATGGCCTGATCACATCCTCCGGATTGCGTTTTCCGGACTGGTCCCGACGCTCCTCACGGCGACGCTTCAACTCGTTGGCCTTGAACTCGTTGTCGACCAGGTCCAACCATTTCAGATGCTGGCTCCACGCTTCGTCCGTCATATTCTCAGGTTTTTTACAGGCCATGTTTTCCTCCTCACGATTAGAAAGAGTAACAACATTCGGCGATACACCTCTAACGTGCATCTTTAATAAACCTTAACCCGTAAAGGGTCGGGGGTAAACTCCCCCGCGAGCCACGGACGTGACATACGCTTAGCTGGTGCCCTGATAGATGTCCTTGTAGTCTTCCCGGAGCTGTTTCTTCTGGACCTTGCCCATGGTGTTTCGGGGCAGGCTATCCACGAAGAAGACCCGCTTGGGCTGCTTGTAGCGGGCAAGATCCTCCTTCAACGCGCCGATGACGTCCTTCTCGGTCAGGGTTGCGCCCGGCTCCAGAACCACCACTGCGGTTACCCCCTCACCGAAATCAGGATGGGGCACGCCCACGACCGCGGATTCCGAGACGCCATCCATCTCATCGATGATCTGTTCCACTTCCTTGGGGTACACGTTGAACCCGCCGGAGATCACCAGGTCCTTGTCGCGGCCCACAATCTGGATGTAGCCCCGTTCATCCCGCAGGGCCAGGTCGCCGGTGACAAAGAAACCGTCTTCCAGCAGTTCTTCCCGGGTTTTTTCCGGCATCCGCCAGTACCCCTTGAACACGTTGGGGCCGCGCACTTCCAGCATGCCGATCTCGCCATCCGGCAGAGGTGTGTGGTTGTCGTCGGTAATGCGAACCTCCACCCCGGGCAAGGGCTGACCGACGGTGCCGGCTATGCGGTCGCCGTCATAGGGGTTGGAGGTATTCATATTGGTTTCGGTCATGCCATAACGTTCCAGAATGGCATGGCCGGTGCGCTTTTCGAATTCCCGGTGGGTATCCGCCGTCAGCGGGGCGGAGCCGGAGACAAACAGGCGCATGTTCGCCACCAGCTCCGGGGTCAGCCGGTCATCCTGCAGCAGGCGGGTATAGAAAGTGGGCACGCCCATCAGGGCGGTGCCCCGGGGCATGGCCTCGATGATGGCATCGGCGTCGAAACGCGGCATGAAATAGAGACTGCCGCCCGCCATCAGGGTCACATTGCAGGCTACAAACAGGCCGTGGGTATGGAAAATGGGCAGCGCATGAATCAGCCGGTCCGCGTCGGTGAAACGCCAGGCCTCGGTCAGCGACCGGGCGTTGGAGCCCAGGTTGCGGTGGGTCAGCATCGCGCCCTTGGAGCGACCGGTGGTGCCGGAGGTATAAAGAATGGCGGCCAGGTCGTCGCTGTCCCGGGGTTCGATCTCGGTAAAGGGCGCAGCGGCGTTGACCTTGTCCATCAGCGAGCCATCGGCTTCGGTACCCAGGGTTTCAACTGCCGGGCAACCCTTCTCCTTCGCAATGGCCTGGGCATCGGTCAGCGATTGCGGGCAGCAGACAAACAGCGCCGGCTCCGCGTCCCCCAGGAAATAGCCGATCTCCGACGCAGTGTAGCCGGTATTCAGCGGCAGATAGACACCCCCCATCCGCAGGCAGGCCAGATACAGCAGTATTGCCTCCGGGCTCTTGTCGACCTGCACCGCAACGCGGTCCCCCGGGGTCACGCCCAACGCCTTCAGGGCACCGGCCAGCCGGCTGCTGAGCTCAAGTGCCTGACCGAAGGTGTAGTTACGGCCCTCAGGCGTTTCAATAAAGGTTTTGTCAGAGCGCGGGGTCATGCGCTCGGCAAAGGTACTGAAGAGATTGTCGTTCATTTTGCGGTTTCTCCCTTAAGCAGTTTACGCCCGCGCTTGCTCAGATCGCGTACGCTGGAGGAGCACACGATGGTGTAGTTGGCGGTGTACTGTTCGTGATTGCGCTCGATGTTATCGAGCACATAGAGGTAATTGACCATCAGACCGCAGGACTGCTGTATGCCCTGTGCGGACACGTCACCCAGCCAGTTAATCCGGTGTAGCTCGGCACCGTTACCCAGATGGAAACGCGCCACCGGATTCATCGGCTGGCCATCGGCGGCCTTGGTTTTCAGCAGATAGCGGGCCGCCAGCGGGCGAATCACGTTATCCAGTGCCTCGGATCGTTCCGGATCCTCTGTCCAGCTTGGGTCGTCAAGATGCCTGAGCGTCTCCACGGCATCTGGCTCCAGAAGCTCCGGGTGTTCCAGGTAGGTGGTTTGCAGCCACCGGCGGAATCCCGGCATGGGTGAGAGCGTGACAAAGTGCTTGAGATTAGGCAGCTCCTGTTTCAGCTCCTGAACCACCTGCTTGATCAGGAAATTGCCGAAGGAGATGCCGCGCAGCCCTACCTGGCAGTTGCTGATGCCAAAAAACGCTGCCGCATTGGCAGACTCGGCGGAATCGATGTCATACCGGTCACTGGCCAGGATGGTCTGGATCTGGGCCGGCAGGCCACGGGTCAGCGCCACTTCCACAAAGATCAGCGGTTCGTCACCGATGGCCGGATGGAAAAACGCAAAGCAACGGCGGTCCCGGGCGTCCAGCCGCCGGCGAAGGTCATCCCAGTCCTGAATTTTGTGCACCGCCTCGTAGCGGATGATCTTCTCCAGAATGGTGGCCGGGGTATTCCAGTCAATGCGCTTGAGTACCAGAAAACCCCGGTTGAACCAGGACGCGAACAGATGGATGAAGTCTGCATTGATGGGCTCAAACTCTGCATGCCCCTTCATCAGGCGCAGCATGTCTTCCCGCATCTTTACGATTTCGTGGGTGCCACCAGTGCTGAGGTTCAGGCGCCGCAGAAGCTCCTGCCTGCGGGGCTCACAGGCCTCGAACAAATGCTCCAGCGCGGTATTGTCACGGGATTGCCGGTAGGCCTCGTAGGCCGTGTCAATTTCAGCCGGGTCAGCGGAAAAGTCCGTGGCCAGGCGCTCGAAAAACACGGTTTTTCCGGCGTCGTCCAGGCGTGAGTAAATATCCAGCGCATGGCTGGCATGGGTAATACTGGACACTTCCCCATCGCTGTTCAGCAGCGCCTTGCAGGCCTCAAGCAACTTGGCAGGGTCGGCAACACCGCCACCACCGCGCCGCCGGAGTAGCGCTTCACGCTGGGTAATATTACTGAACAGTTCCTGAAGAAAACTCATGTTCATAAATTTGCCCTGTTGTCTCGGGTAGGGATTCAGCAGGGGCTTGCGCCCCCGCTACGGATCACGAGATTGGTTTGTTCATCATCATGTCTGGCAGCCACAACGCAATCTGTGGGAAGAAGCAGAGCAGAAGGATGCCCACAACCATGCAAAGGGCGTAGGGCAGGCTGCCCATCAGCACATCTCTCAGGGAAATATCCGGGGCAATCCCCTTTATGATGAACAGGTTAAGACCCACGGGCGGCGTAATCAGACCGATTTCCAGGTTGATGGTCAGAATGACCGCGAACCAGTAGGGGTCGAAGTTCGCCGCAAGGATAATTGGCAACAGGATAGGTGCGGTCATGACGATCACGGCCACCGGCGGCAGGAAGAACCCGGCCACCAGCAGGAACAGGTTAATGGCCCCCATCAGCACCCAGCGGTTTACTTCCAGATCGGCAATGCCACCGGCGAGCGTCTGGGTGATGTACAGCGACGATAACGCGTAGGCAAAGATCTCTGCTGCGGCGATGATCAGCATGATCATCACGCTTTCCCGCAAGGCATCCCGAAAGATGGTTTTCAGGGGCTTTGCCTGCCACATCCGGTAGACGAAGATGGCCAGCGCGATACACAAGAACGCGCCCACACCCGCCGCTTCAGAAGGGGTTGCAACCCCGCCGTAAAGGGCGAAAAGAATGGCCATGACCACGGCAAGGAACGGCAGCACGCGGAGCAAAGCCCGGGCGTTCCCCTCGACGTTCTCCTTGACCTTGGAGGCCATGCCCGAAAGGGCGCTGGGTGTATCATAGCCGCCGGCCAGTTTGCAGGCGATCAGCGTCCAGGCCATGAACAGGAGCGCCAGCATCAGGCCGGGCACCGCACCGGCGATGAAGAGCCGGCCAATCGACGTTTCCGTCGAGATGCCATAGACGATCATGGTCACGGACGGCGGAATCAGGATGCCCAGGGTGCCGCCGGCGGCAATACAGCCTGCGGCAACGCCATTGGGATAACCCCGCTTCTGCATTTCCGGAATACCCAGTTTGCCGATGGCCGCACAGGTGGCCGGCGATGACCCGGACAGGGCAGAGAACACCGAGCAGGCGGCGATATTGGAAATCGCGAGGCCGCCCGGCAGGCGCCCCATCCACAGATCAAGGGACCGATAAAGGTCCTTGCCCGTCGGCGATGAGGCCACGGCGGCGCCCATCAGGATGAACATGGGGATGGCCACGAAACCAAACGAAGCAATGCTGCCGAAAAAGGTTTCACCAAAATAGGTCAGTTCGCCCATACCCCGGTCGATCACCAGCGCAGCAATAGAGACGCCGCCTAGTGCGAAGGCAATGGGAGTGCCGATAGCCATCAGAAACAGCAGGGCCAACAACACGAGGATTCCACTGGTAACAGGATCCATAGTCAGTGCCCTCCGCGCAGAAATTCAGCGACATACTGAAGCGACAGCATGGTCGCCCCAATCGCCATCGGGGCTATGGCAGGCCATAGCGGTGGATTCCAGACGGTGCCAGTGGTCCAGCCTTCCGACCATGCCTCGTGAACGTAGATCCACGACCCATAGGTCAGCGCCAGACAAAAGCCGATGCCACACAACCCGCCCAGCACGTCTACGGTTTTTTTGGCAGCGCCTTTCAGGGAATCGGACAAAACTGTGACCGCGACGTGGCCGCCGGTCAGCAATACATAGGGTGCGCCCAACAGCATCGCGCTGCTGATGGCATAGGTAGTGAATTCGGTCTGCCAGACCGTGCTTTCGCCCAGAACGTAACGCACGAAAACCATGTGACAGACGGTGAGAACGCCTATGCCCAACAGGCCTCCGGCAATTACCGCAGTAATCATTGAAAGCCGGTCCATAAGGCGAACGTAGGCACCGCTAATACCCGTAGGAGCGGGTCTTGAATGGGAAACGGAGTCGGACATGATACCTTCTACTCTCTCGAGGAGGGCCCCCCGTGAAGGGGGCCCGATCATTGGCTGGATCGGTGAACTACGCCGGTTTATTCAACCGCGAGCGCCGCATCAATCAGGGCCTGCCCGTTGGGCACCTTTTCAGCGAATGACTTGTAGGAACTTTCCTGGGCAATCTTCAGCCATGCCTGGTAGTCATCCGCGGACATGGAGATGACCTCGACGCCGTTTTCACGGAAGACATCGGCCATTTTCTGGTCAAGCTGTGCCGCTTCTCCCGCGAAAAACTCTTCCGCTTTTTGTCCGGCATCGGTCAGCGCCTGTTGCTGCTCAGGGGTCAGCCTGTCCCAGCTGCGCTCGGAGATCAGAATGGGCTCATACATGAACCAGAGAGCATTTTCACCGGGTGCCGTCAGGCAGGTTACCTGCTCATAGATGCGGTAGGAGACAAACGAGCCAGAGGACGTATTCGCTCCGTCCAGAACGCCGGTCTGCATAGCTGTGTAGATTTCCGAGGACGGCATGGAGGCGATAGACGCACCGGCTTCTGCCAGCATTTCGTCAAACGCCGGTCCTGCAGCACGCATGGTCTGCCCCTCTACGGTATCGGGCGAGGTAATGCAGCGAACATCGGAGGCAAAGCCACCAGCCAGCCAGGCATCGGCCAGAACCCGAACACCGGCGTCATTGATCACTTTCTTGATCATACCCATGAATTCAGAATCGTTGAGCCGCTGGGCGCGCTCGTGGTTGCGAACGAGACCCGGCATCAGCGTGGCGGAGAACTCGGGATGACGCCCACTGGCGTAGTCCAGAGGCAGTGCGGTCATGTCCAGACGTCCCTGAGTCATGGCGGCCCACTGCTCTTTTGCCTTGAACAGTGACTGCCCGGGATAGACCTGGACCGTGAGGCCCACATCGGCTTTCTTCACTTCTTCGGCAATCAACTGAACCATTTCATCACGCACATCCCCTTTCCCGCCGGGGAACTGGTGAGATGCACGAAGTACGGTTTCTGCCGACGCAAGGCTGGCAGAAAAAGCGAGGCCCGCGGCCACAACCAGTGATATGGCTTTCTTGTTCATGGTAAGTAATCTCCCGTTCTCTTGTTCTTGTATGTATATATCAGCGTATACTGATGTATACATCATCGTACCGGGTTATACTTATGTCAACACTGCAACAAATAATTGCTGGCGTACGTACAATCACAAACACATGACAAGGAGCGCCCGCCCCGTGAAACGCTCGAATACTCAGCGACTTAAAGACTCCCTGGAAGATGACATCATTAACGGACGGTTATCGCCGGGGGAAAGACTGGACCCGGAAGAGCTGGCCGAGCGCTTTCAGGTATCCCGCACACCCATACGGGAGGCCATCCACCAGCTAACCGCCAGCGGGCTGGTGACCGTTGTTCCCAAAAAGGGCACGTTCGTGGCCAAGGTGGGAGTGGAGCAGTTGATCGAGATGTTTGAAGTCATGGCGGAACTGGAAGGCATGTGCGGGCGCCTGGCAGCAAGGCGCATCACTCAGAAGGAGCTGGACGGCCTGAGCGAATCACTCCATCGGTGCGAGCAGGTAGCCAGCACCGGCGACCCCGATGAATACTATTACGAGAACGAGGATTTCCACCAGCGCATCTACCGGGCCAGCCACAACGGCTATCTGGTCACGGAAGCGAACCAGCTCAAGCAGCGGCTCAAGCCCTATCGCCGGCTGCAGCTACAGGTCCGCAACCGGGTCAGCAATTCACTGAACGAGCACCGCGCCATTTATGCGGCGATAAAAGCCGGTGATGCCGCAGCCGCCGAAGACGCGATGCGCCAGCATGTGCTGATTCAGGGTGAGCGCTTCAGCGATTTTGTCGCCACCATGAAGCAGTTCAACAGTCAGGCGTCATAAGCCCGGCGGAAAGTTGACAATCATATCCACCACGTTGAACGACTCCAGGGATATCCAGGCGATAAAGATGCCATAGAGCGCCAGCAACACCCAGGATTCGCTTCGGCTCAGAATCATGTTGGTACGCATCATCAGGAACAATATAACGGTCGCGAACGTCAGAACTGCCATCATCGGAGCCGCCACCGAGTAATTGATCACGGCAGTGCCTGCGATCAGCACACCGATGGGAATAATGCAAAGCAGGTCAAAAATATTGCTGCCCAGCACATTGGCCGTGCTAGTGATGCCCTTGCCATTGCGCGCAGCGCGCACCGAGACAAAGGCATCCGGCACCGACGTACCCGCAGCAACAATGGTGATACCCCAAAGAAAGCTGGGGGTGCCCAGAATATCGCCAAAATTCACAGCAGCCCGAACCAGCGCCTCAACCCCGGCCACGATCAGTAACAGGCTGGCAGCTAGCCGAACCCATTCACGCCCCGGCCGGATATGGGAAACATCTGCATCAGACTGATGGTCCATGGTGTCCTGATACTGCACAAACACATATACCACGTACAACACCAGCGGCAGAATAGCCAGCCAACGGGTCAACTCGCCCTCTAAGTCGCCATTTCCGGATTCCACGGGGTTGTAGATCACCGCGAAGGAAAAGGTCAGCAGCAGAACCGCCACCGCGATCATGTAAAACTGCGCTTCCTTAAAGACCAGATCCCGGTTGGTGGTCAGTTGCTCTTTCGCCACAAGGCCACTGAGGGCCGGGATCACCATGATATTAAACAGGGCCGAGCCGACAATGGCTGCCACGCCAAGTTCAAACTCCCCGTGAACCAGCGTGGACATCACCACGGTAGCAAGCTCCGGAAAGCTCGATCCAATGGCAACCACTATGGCGCCCTGTACGATTTCCGGCAGCCGGTAGTAAACAGAAAGCCGCTCGCTGGCGCCCTCGAGCAGCTCGCTGCCTTTCCAGACCACCGCTGTACCAACCGCGGCGACCGCCGCCCACATCAGAAGCTGTAAAATAGGCTCTCCTTGTCAGCCAGAACGAACACCCGGAAACTATCGTTCCTGCGAACCGCTTTTTCAACCGTTGGCAGACCGACTTTCCCGGTTGGCTCCGCATGCCTCTCCTTTCGGATCGCCCGATTCCTGCTAGCCTGAAAGTGTGCCTTGTGCCTGACTCGTCGGGAGCCCCCATGGAAGCCGGGGTCAGGAAGCCGGGGGGCAGACCATGGATAAAGGGAGGAACCAGATATGCAAAGCGTAAAATCCATTCTTGTTTTTATCGTTGTAGTGCTTCTGTTGTGTGCCGCACTGATCTACTCGGGCGCCTACAATGTTGCCGCCGATGAGCCTCACCTTAAACCGGTGAGCGCCCTGCTTGGGGTTATCAGAAGCCGGTCCATCGCGGTGCGCCTGGATAACATCACCCCACCCCGGAATCTCGATAGCGAAGAACGGCTGGTCCGCGGTGGCGAGCTCTATGGCAGCATGTGTGCCGGTTGTCATTTGGGTCCCGGGGTACAGGAAACGGGCTTCTACAAAGGCCTGAACCCACAACCGCCGCGTCTGGCCCGACACGGCGGGGACCCCGAACCCCGGGAACTATTCTGGGTGATCAAGCATGGCATCAAGATGACCGGCATGCCCGCATGGGGCCTTACCCACGACGATGAGGCTATCTGGGATACGACGGCTTTTGTTATGCAGTTACCTGACATGTCCGCCGAGGAGTTCAGTCGCCTGTCGTCAGATAATCCGTGAAAACCGCCGACCATCCAGTCGGAACTGGCAGATCAGCTGGCCGGGCCTCTTCTGCCGTAAAAATTGCCGCAAGAATAATTTGCCCAATCGGTGCTATGGTTAACCATGCCCTTGTTACAGGGCCTGTCGCAACCGGCGTCTGGCACCCAGGGCCACTTTCTAGACGAGGAAACTTCCGGTGACTACTGAACACAAAGAACCCGAACTGGACCCGGTGGCGGTTGACGGCAGCGAGCAGCGTATTGCTGCCTCGTTGGCGCCCCTGCCCAGTATCGACGGCAAGATTGAAGACCTGATGATCGAGGCGGTCGGCGTGCAGCCCCCTGATACAACCGTCGCAAAAGCGCTGGACTATCTGGTGAAAATCAAACCCGACACGTCAATAACCTACCTGTACGTGACCGATTCAACCGGCATGCTGCTGGGGGTTGTGGGCATGCGCGACCTGCTCATGGCCCGCCCTGGGCAGACCCTGGTGGAGATCATGACCGGGGAGCCTTTCGTTTTCACGCCGGACGTCAAAATGCCCGAAGCGATCAGTGCGGCGCTGTCCAAACGGCATCGGCTGTATCCGGTTGTGGATGACACCGGCGTTCTGGTGGGCCTGGTGTACGGCTGGAAACTGTTTGAATACGTGGCCACCAGCATCAGTGGGCAGGCCGGGTCCATGGTGGGCGTGAGCCGGGAGGAGCGGGTTTCGACTCCCATCATGGAGGCGTTTCGAATGCGCCATCCCTGGTTACAGGTCAATCTACTGACAGCGTTTGCCGCCGCGTTTGTGGTGGGGATGTTTGAGGACACGATTGCACGCATTGTTGCGCTGGCCGTGTTTTTGCCGGTTCTGGCCGGACAGAGTGGCAACACCGGCTGCCAGGCGCTCGCGATCACATTGCGGAGCCTGACGCTGGGCGAACTGGCGAACGTCCCGGTGTCGAAGCTGTTGAGAAAAGAAATCGTGCTGGGGGCACTCAACGGTTTCTTCGTCGGGCTGATTGCAGCGGCCGCAATGTTCGCCTACGCCATGATCAGCGACACTCCCGACCCTCTGATACTGAGCGGAGTGATACTGACGGCCATGGTGGGTGCCTGTATCGGGAGCGGCATTTTCGGGGTTCTGGTGCCGCTTACGCTGCGCCGTTTTGGCGCTGATCCTGCCATGGCGAGCAGTATTTTTCTGACAACCTTTACCGACATCCTCGGCATGGGCCTGATGCTGGCGCTGGCCACCAGTCTGCTGATGTGAGGTCCGGCTTCGGGCCTGTGTGCACCGGCTGGTCTTCAGGCAAATTCTTTCACCTGCCTGAACCACTGTTAGTGAGTTCGCGTACCTAACCATGATCGCTCGCAGACCGCAAACCCACTTCTCCGGTAAAAGTGAACAGCCCCCATGGCCAACCTGATTCTGATTCTCGGTGACCAGTTAACCACGGATATCAGTGCGCTGGAAAACGCCAACCCGGACACAGATCACATCGTGATGGCGGAAGTTCATGACGAGGCCAGCTACACCAACCACCACAAGAAGAAACTGGTGCTGTTGTTCAGCGCCATGCGGCACTTTGCACAGCAACTGGAACACGACGGTTGGACGGTTCATTACCAGCGCTATCACCCCGATAACCCGGCGCGGTCTCTGGAAGCCGTGGTTGCACACCATCTGCAGGATCTGGGCTCGGAACGGGTGATCACCACCGAATGCGGGGAGTGGCGCTTGCACGAGCAGACCAGCCAGTGGCACCAATCCCTTGGCGTGCCGGTCGAGATACGGCCGGACACCCGCTTTATCGCCAGCAAACAGGAATTCATGGACTGGGCCGAAGGCCGCAAACAGCTTCGTATGGAATTCTTCTACCGGGAAATGCGACGGAAAACCGGCCTGCTGATGACCCCGGAGGGCGAACCCGAGGGCGGCGAGTGGAATTTCGATGCCGACAACCGCCGCAAATGGACTGGCAACCCCGCCGCGCCTTCGCCCTTCCGGGTGGAGCCGGATGACGTCACCCGGGAGGTGATCGAACTGGTCGAGACACACTTCAAAGACCACTTCGGCACCACCGAAGACTTCCATTTCGCGGTCACCGGCGAAGACGCCGAGCAGGCCCTCGCCCACTTCATGGATTTCGCACTGCCCTGCTTTGGCGATTTCCAGGACGCCATGTCCGACGACGAGGACTGGCTGTTCCACTCCATCCTTTCGCCCTACATCAACTGTGGCCTGCTGGACCCTCTGTCGGTGTGTGAGGCCGCCGCACAGGCCTGGTACTCGGGCCAGGCACCGATCAACGCGGTGGAAGGATTCGTGCGACAGATTTTGGGTTGGCGGGAGTTTGTGCGCGGCATCTACTGGATGACCATGCCCGATTACGCAAAAGAGAACCGGCTGGGCAACACCCGCAAACTGCCCTGGTTCTACTGGACCGGCGACACCAAGATGCGCTGCATGCACCGGGCCATCGACGCCACCCGGCGCAACGGCTATGCCCACCACATACAGCGGCTGATGGTGACCGGTAATTTTGCGCTGCTGGCGGGGGTCAAACCCGAGGAGATCTGCGACTGGTATCTGGCGGTCTACGCCGATGCCTATGACTGGGTGGAGCTGCCCAACACCCTGGGCATGGTGATGCACGCAGACGGCGGCTACCTGGGTTCCAAACCTTACGCCGCCAGCGGCAAGTACATCCAGCGCATGTCCGACCACTGCAAGAACTGCCATTACAAGGTGAACAAGGCCACTGAAGACGACGCCTGCCCGTTCAACGCTCTTTACTGGCACTTCATCAACCGCCACCAGGCGGATTTTGCCAACAATCCCCGCATGGGGATGATGTACAGAAACTGGGAAAAACAGAAACCGGAACGACGGGAAGCACTGCTCAAGCGGGCAGAATTTCTGCTTGCCAACCTGGACACCATTTAGCTCGAAAAGAGAAGGGTAACAGGCGCTGACTGTCAGGGCGGACCGACTTCACAGGCCAGCACCAGCGCCCAGAATTCCGAAAAATCATTGACCACCACGTCCGGTTTGTCCGGGTGCTTGTGGGTGCCGGGGAAAATCCGGTTCAGCCAGGGCTGATCCCACTGGGCACCGTTAAAAAACACGGCGGTCATGCCCGCCCGTTTGGCAGCAATCACGTCGGTGGTACTGTCACCGACATACCAGACGCTGGGGTCTGCCGGGTAGTGAAGTTTTTCCGCCGCCAGCAGTAACTGGTCGGGATGGGGTTTGCGCAGGGGCACATCGTCTCCACAGACATCCACCTCAAACAGGTGGGTCCAGCCGGTGTCCTCCACCGCGTCCAGTTCGTGTTCGAAGAACTCCCGATCCCGGTTGGTAATCACCCCCACCTGAATACCCAGCCGCCTGAGCCCTTCAAGCACCTCCCTGACTTTGGGTTCAAACGCCTTCACCGTCCCAAAGTGGTTCCGGTAGTGGCGGTTGAACGCCAGATGGGCGTCATGCTTGGCCTCCTGATCGTCGCCGAACAGCACCTCGAAAATGTCGGTGCGCGAAATCTTGCGGTCGGCCCGGACCTTCGGGTGCAGCCTCGCGAATTCCCGAACATAGGCCACAAGCCTGGCGTCCTCCGGCGTTTTGCTGTCCTCCGGCGCCAGCATGCGGTCTACCAGCCCCAGTTCCTGGAATTCCGGGAACATGTCGTCCACGGCGTGATACATGGCATCCAGCGTATCCACCAGGGTCGCGTGCCAGTCGAACAGCACTACCGCAGGTCGGATCAGCCGAACTACGGCAGGGTGCCAGTCGGGCTCCTGGCGGGGCGCGGGACGCTGAGGCTTCGGGTAGGGCCGCGGGCGGACCTCGGCCGGCACGGCGCTGAACGCATCTGGCTGATTGCGCTCCAGCAGGGCCATCAGGTCCATCAGGTCCTCGAAACTGTCCAGAATGGCGGACGGCCGGTCACGGGAGCTGAACCAGCTGTTGATGCGCTCCGGCTCCCAGGCCGCCCCGTTGTAGAAAATGCCCGAAACCCCGCCTTTGTTGGCGGTCAGCATGTCCACATAGCTGTCGCCCACGTACCAGACCCGCTCATCGGCTGGCAGGCCCAGCTTGTCCAGCGCACGGGTAATAACCTCCGGATCAGGCTTATACTCGGTGACGTCGTCGGCACAGACGGTGACATCAAACAGTTTCTGCCAGCGCCCTTCGTCCACCATGGCCAGTTCCTTGTCCAGGAATTCCCGGTTGCGATTGGTGGCCACCGACAGCCGGACGCCCATCTGCTTCAGCGCTTTGAGGTATTCATAGGCGCCCTGCTGAAAGGGCCGCACCTTGCCGAAGTATTTCCGGTAACAGTCGTTGTAGGCCTCGTGGGCGATCAGCTTGGCCTCTCTGTCGTCCCCGAATATGGCGTTAAAAATATCGGTACGGGATACCCGCCGCTCCGCCAGGATGCGGGGGTGCAGGCGCCTGAATATGCGGATATAGCGCACCAGGCGCGCATCGTCAGAGGTCCGGCATTGATCCTCGGGCAACAGCCGCTCCACCAGCCCGAGATCTTCCAGTTGCGGCAGCATCTCCTCCATGGCGCTGAACATGGCATCGTGGGTGTCCACCAAGGTGCCGTGCCAGTCAAACACCATGACAGACGGTGCGGGCAGGTTATCGCTGAACTGGGCCATCAACAATCTCCGACGGGTGTTTATGCGTATCTGATCAGTATCATTCAATTCAACCGACACGCAAACCATGCACAAGAAACCCCATCTTCCGGAAAAAACCTGCCCGGTCTGCAACCGCCCTTTCGCCTGGCGCAAGAAATGGGCAAAGGACTGGGACAGCGTTCGCTATTGCAGCGAACGGTGCCGTCGAGCAAAAGGACCGGCGGTATGACCACCGTTGTCTGGTTCAAGCGTGATCTCCGAACCCATGACCACGCCCCGCTGGCAGCCGCCGCCGAGCTGGGGGAGCCGGTCATTGCGCTCTACGTGGTGGAAGAGGACTACTGGCGCCTGCCCGACACCAGTGACCGGCAATGGAACTTTGTCCGCGATTCCCTGGCAGACCTTGACCGACAACTGGCCAGCGCAGGCAATCGGCTGACGGTGCTGCGGGGAGACATGATCAGCGTGCTGCAACACCTGAAACGCAGCCACGACATTCAGCGGATGTTCTGCCACCGCGAAACCGGTGGCCAGTGGACCTTTGATCGCGATGAAGCGGTGATCCGCTGGTGCGACGAGCAGCAGGTGGAATTCCGGGAGTGGAACCAGTTTGGCGTGGTCAGACGCCTCAAGGATCGGGATCTCTGGGACAGGGCCTGGACGGATCTGATGCGTCAACCTCTACTGCCAGCGCCAGTCCAGCTTTCCGCACCCGAGCAACCGGTAGACGGTGCGCTTGATCCAAAGGGTATTGAGGTGAACGCAGGAGCAGCCTGCGCGGACCGTCAGGCCGGGGGCAGCCGCCGTGGTGAAAGCCTGCTGAATTCCTTTCTGGAGCGGCGCTGCATTGGCTACCAGTACAATATTTCCAGCCCGAATACGGCGGTAAACGCCTGCTCGCGACTCAGCCCCCACATCGCTTACGGCACCGTCAGTCTCAGAAATATCTATCAGCAGGCTAAGGCAACCGGCAGCCATCGCAACACCCTGCCCCGCAAACAGAAAAGCCTGACCAGCTTCCGCTCGCGCCTGCACTGGCACTGCCACTTTATCCAGAAACTGGAAGATGAGCCGGAGCTGGAATTCCGCGCCATGCATCGGGAGATGGAGCACCTGAAATCCGGCCCCAACGATTCCGAACGGCTGCAACGCTGGCAGGAAGGCCAGACCGGCTGGCCTCTAGTGGATGCCTGCATGCGCGCCCTGAACCACACCGGCTGGATCAACTTCCGCATGCGGGCCATGCTGATGGCGGTGGCCAGCTACCAGTTGTGGCTGCACTGGCGGGGCTGCCGGCCGAGATAATCCACACCCCCTGGCTGATGACGCCGGCCCAGAAAGAGCGCTTTGGCGGCAACACCTATATTGCGCCTGTGTGTGACCATGAACAGGCCGCCCGGGTCGCCCGCAAGGCGGTTGGCGATTTCCGCCGGCAGCACGTCAGCCAGTCAGAAACCGACCGCGTGCTGCAACGACACGGCAGTCGCAAGGGGCCGGTACAGGCGCGGCCCTCGCTGCCGGGAAAACGCTCCAAAGCCGCCGGGGATGCGGCGAGTAACCAGCTATCGTTGTTTGACTAGCTCGTCTGCAAACAGAACCAACATCGCAGGAGCAACAGCCATCAATCGGGGTTGACGTACCATGGTACCCCTGCCCTCTCACAGCGCTCCAGTTCCGCAATCACCTGGGCTCCCAGCAAGAGGATGATGGAACCCACTTCCAGGCTGATCAACAGAACGATAATGGTTGCCAGTGACCCGTAGATCACGTTGACGAACGAGATATTGAGAAAGTAGTACATCATCACCAGTCGGGTGACCTCCCACAGGATGGCCGCCACCAACCCGCCAATAACGGCCCGCCTGGGGGATATGCGCAGGATGGGCAACACCTTGTAGATCGCGCTGAACATCAGGAAAACGCTGACAAAACTGAGCAGATAGAGGATCAGCCCCGGTTCCTCATAGAGCGTGTTGATGAAGGCAAACAACAGAGTCAGGGTAAGCAGGCCGGCGCCCAGCACCAGCATGAAGGCGTAGGGCAGGACGGCTGAGAACCAGAAGCTGCGCCGGGGAAGGTTCGGACGGTGGAAGATAATGGCAATCGAGTCTTCCAGCATCCGGAAAGCGAAGGAGCTGAAGAACAGCAGCACCGGAATACCGGCAATGCCGATGATGTCCCGTGATTCCATGAACGCGCGCACGGCATCCAGCCAGAGATCGGCATGGGCGGGGGCAAAATGCCGGGCCTGGATCGCCATAACCTCCAGCAGTTGCTCCTCTTCCACGACACGAGTCAGCAACACGCCGAGCAATGCCAGCAGCGGAACGGCTGACAGCAGAACGTTATAACCAACGCCGCCTGCCAGCAAAATCCCCCGGTTGTGCAAAAAGTCGCTCAATACCCGACGCGAAAACCCCCAGAACCGCTGCGCGAACAGAACCGGGGAACCGTCATCCTGCCTCATCACGGCCCTTGATATCCAGCAACGAGTCGATGTCACTGGCCTCCAGGGTTTCTTCCTCGAACAGGGTATTGGCCAGCCGCTCCAGTTGATCCCGGTGGGCCTTCAGTTGCTTGTTCACCTCCTCTTCAATACCGGTGATCAGCTTTCTGACCTCCTGATCCACTTTTTCAGCGGTGGCCTCGCTGAAATCACGTTCCCGCGAGATCTCATGGCCGAGGAAGACTTCCTCCTGGCTGGAACTGACCGACATGGGGCCGATGACGTCGCTCATACCCCAGCGGGCAATCATCCGGCGGGCCAGTTTTGTGGCCTGCTCTATGTCGTTTTCGGCACCACTGCTGACCTCGTTGAAGATCAGCTGCTCGGATGCCCGCCCGCCCAGCATGACGGCGATCTTGTCCCGGGCGTAACTGGCGGTCATGTTCAGGCGGTCTTCATCCGGCGCCTGTTCGGTCAGGCCCAGGGCCTGGCCGCGGGGAATGATGGTCACCTTCTCCAGCGGATCCGCCTTGGGAAACAGCAGGGCCGTCAGGGCGTGACCCGACTCGTGGAAGGCGATGACGCGTTTTTCCTCGTCGCTGAGGTTCTGCTCACGTTCGGCGCCCATCAATACTTTGTCCCGGGCCAGGTCAAAGTGGCGCATGGCCACCAGTTTGCTTTCTTCCCGGCCGGCAAACAGGGCCGCCTCGTTGGCAAGGTTCTCCAGGTCCGCACCGGCAAACCCCACCGTTCTGCGGGCCACCGCCGCCAGATCCACATCCTCTTCCATGGGTATGGCCTTGGTGTGGATCTCCAGGATCTTCTCCCGCGCTTTTCTGTGGGGCCGGTCCAGGGTGACTTTCCGGTCGAACCGGCCGGGACGCAGCAACGCCGGGTCCAGCACATCGGGCCGGTTGGTGGCGGCAATCACCACTACGGTTTCATGGGGCGAGAAACCGTCCATCTCGGACAGTATCTGGTTCAGTGTCTGCTCGCGCTCGTCATGACCGCCGCCAACACCCGCGCCCCGGGACCGGCCGATGGCATCCAGTTCGTCGATGAAAATAATGGCTGGCGACGCCTTGCGTGCTTCCTGGAACATATCCCGCACCCGGGACGCGCCCACGCCCACAAACATCTCGATAAACTCGGAACCGGAAATTGAGTAAAAGGGAACGCCGGCTTCACCGGCCACCGCTCTTGCCATCAGGGTTTTGCCAGTACCCGGCGACCCGACCATCAGCAGGCCCCGGGGCAACTTGGCACCCAGGCGCTGGTAATACCCCGGATGTTTGAGATAGTCCACAATCTCGGCCAGGTCTTTTTTGGCGTTGTCCGCGCCGGCGATATCCGCAAAGGTTTTAGCGGGCTCGTCTTTGGAGAAGCGCTTCGCTTTGGACTTGCCCATACTGAACAGGCCACCACCCTGCTGCCCACCCATCTGTTTTTGCATCCGCTGCCAGAAAAAGATAAACAGGGCGATCAGAATCAGCCAGGGCAGGAAGTTGACCAGCAGGCGCGACAGCAGATCCGGGCCAGACTCTTTGGCGACGATGGTGACGCCGTTGTTCTCCAACAGGTCCAATATGTTGGTCTCCCCCACCTCGGGGACATAAGTGCGGAACATCTGTTCACCGGGAGTATCGCCGGCGCCACCGGCACTTTTCAGGGTTCCGGTCACCTGATACCCCTCGATGGTCACCTCTTTGACCTGCCCGGCCGTTACCTTCTGCTTGAACTCGTTGTAGCTCATCTGCTGGGAGCCTGACTGCGACAGCAGTTCAATCGCATAGAACACCACGAAGCCCAGCAGCAGCATGTGCACCACCCGGGCCCACTGAGGGGGCTGGGACTGCGGATTCTGTGGATTCTGCCGGTTCTCTGGAGACTGCTGATCTGACCAGTTTTCATTTTTCATTCGACCAACCCTCATCCGGCGTGAATCGGTCACCATGGCCAGAGGCCAGGGTTTCCAGCGACGCGCGGATATTGTCAAAGCCACGTTTGTGGGCATAGTTCATGGGGCCGCCACGGAACGGCGCAAATCCGGTACCGAAGATCATCGCGCCGTCTGCCAGCGCTTCATCTTCGATCACACCCTCACGCAGACAGGCCATGCAGGCATTGAGCATGGGCAACAGTAGCCGGTCGAGGGCATCCTCCGGGGCAGCTTTGGTTTTGCTTTTCTTGTCGGCTTTGCCTTTTTTCCACTGATACAGGCCTTCGCCGGATTTCTTGCCCAGTTTGCCGTCCTCAACCTTCTGCCGCAGCCAGTCCGGCGCGGCCGGCATGGCCGTATCCAGTCGGTCGCGGAGCATGTCCGCCACGCTGAGGCAGATATCCAGGCCGACCTGATCCGCCAGCTCTATCGGCCCCATGGGCATGCCGAACTCCTCGGCAACCTGGTCAATGCTTTCAGCGGCCACGCCCTCGTCCAGCATGGCCATGGCTTCCACCAGATAGGGTGTCAGCGCCCGATTGACCAGAAAGCCCGGCGCGGTTTTCACGGGGGCCGGCAGCCGGTCAATCTGGCCCGTAAACGCCAGGGCACGTTCCAGCATTTTCTCATCCGCCCGGTCGTGGCTGACCACTTCAACCAGAGGCATCAGCGCCACCGGATTGAAAAAATGCAGGCCTACCAGGCGCTTCGGATCTTTCAGTTTCTCAACCAGGGTTTCCAGCGGGATGCTGGAGGTGTTGGTGGCCAGAATGGCGCCCTGTTTCAGCCGGGGCTCCACTTCTTCATACACCTTTTGCTTGAGATCCACCTTTTCGGGCACGGCCTCGATCACCAGATCGGCCTGCTCGACACCCTGGTTGGCGAAATCCGGCGTCAGGCGATCCAGGATATCCCGGCGCTGGGCGTCCGACCGGTGCTTCTTCTCGCACAGCTCATTCAGTTTCCCGACGGCGCCTGCAAGCTGTTCCGCGTCCATATCGAACAGGGTGACCTTCAGGCCCTGGAAGGCACACCAGCCGGCAATATCGGCCCCCATCTCGCCGGCACCGACCACGTGTACCTGCTTGATCGTTTCCGCGCCGGTGCGGGTCAGGCCTTTCATTTTCTCCCTCAGGAAGAATACCTTGACCAGATTGCGGGACGTGTCGGTCATCATCAGCCTGGCGAAGGAGGCAATCTCCGCCTGGCGCATGGACGGGCCGCCATCGCCGCCGTATTGCTCCCAGAGTTCAATCAATGCCTCCGGCGCGGGATAGTGCTGGGGCGGTGCTTTTTTGGCACTTTGCGAGCGCATCTGACGGGTTTCCAGCTGCCTGGCAGGCCTGGTGGACAACACGCGGTCACGCAGACCACGGCCGTTTTTCTCCATTTTGCCCGCCACTGCGGCGTCAACCGCCGCGGCTACGTGGCGTTCCTCGAGAACCTGATCCACCAGCCCCAGCTTCTTCGCTTTGGCGTGCGGAACGGTTTTACCCGTGAGCATCAGGGTCATGGCCTCAATGGGGTCAACCAGCCGGGTAAAGCGGGCGGTGCCGCCCAGACCCGGATGCAAACCCAGCTGAACCTCGGGGAACCCCAGTTTGGCACCGGGAATCGCGAAGCGGTAATCACACGCCAGGGCCAGTTCCAGACCACCACCCAGACAGGAGCCATGGATCACCGCAATGGTTGGGCAGGACAACGCCTCGAACCGGTCCACGACCCGGTGGGCATCCGTGAGTTTGTTGACCACCTCGGTTTCCGATTCAAGCCCCGAAAACTCCGAAATATCCGCCCCCAGGCAGAAGCCCGTGGGTTTGGTGGAACGCAACACCAGCCCCCTTGGCGTTTTGTTTTCAAGCTCTCCGACGATCTTTCCCAGCTCCTCAAGCACACCGGCGGACAGCACATTGGCGCCGGCATTGCGTTTATCAAGGATCAGCCAGGCGATGTCTGTGTCATCACGTTCAAGGTGCCAGTGTTGCCAGTCTCCTTTCGCTTTTGTGGTGTCCTCGTTCTCAAACGGGCCCCGGGCCATCTCGCGCTGACTCAGGGCACTCAGAATATGACCTGTCATTGCTGTCTCCTGACTCCTGTGTTCAAAGTTAAACCGTCTCGATCAGCATGGCACCAGACTGACCACCACCGATGCATTCAGTGGCGATGCCCCGCCGGACGCCTTTTCGATGCAGTGCATTCATCAGGTGGAGAACGATACGGTTGCCACTGGTGCCCACCGGGTGGCCGATGGCCACGGCGCCGCCATCCACATTCAGGCGCTCGGGGTCAAGCCGGCCCATGGGCGAATCCAGCCCAAGGGCCACTTTGCAGAATTCCGGGTCGTCCCAGGCCCTGATACACGACAGCACCTGCGCTGCAAACGCCTCGTTGATTTCCCAAAGGTCTATGTCGTTAAGGCCTGCCTTGTGCCGCTTAAGCAGGGCCGTGGAACTGAGTACCGGGCCAAGCCCCATGATTCTGGGGTCCAGGGCAGACCACTCGCTGTCTACCAGAATCGCTTTGGGCTCGAGCCCGTACTTTTTCACGGCTTCTTCCGAGGCCAGGACCATCCAGGAGGCCCCATCGGTGACCTGTGAACTGTTCCCCGGCGTCACCTGACCGAACGGAGGCTCGAACGCGGCCTTGAGGCCTGCCAGCGCTTCAACGCTGGTGTCGGCACGTACCCCATCGTCGTGTTGGTATAGCTTGCCGTCCGGCGAAACCGCCGGTACAACCTCGCCATCCAGCCAACCTTCTTCCTGGGCCCGGGCAAGACGCTGGTGGCTGGATACCGCGTATTCATCCGCCTGCTGCCGGGTAATGCCGAACTGACGGGCCAGCACTTCCGCGGTCTGCCCCATGCTCATGCCCACCATCGGGTCCGTCAGGCCCTTGGCAAGGCTGATCTCGGGCTTGAAATCCCTGGCGCTGAATTGCGTCACCTGGCTGGCATATTCCTGGGGTGAAGAGGCTGCATTCAGCCCCGCCAGCCACTCCACCGCCTCGCTCTGAAGCACCATCGGCGCATGGCTCAATGCCTCGGTGCCGCCGGCAAGGATCAGTTCACTGTCGCCGTCGCGAATGTACTTGTAGGCCGTATCAATCGACTGCATTCCCGAGCCGCAGTTGATCTGCACCGTAAAGGCCGGCATGGCTTCACCCATTCCCAGACGCAGGGCGGCGATTCGTGCCGGGTTCATCTCCTCCGGGACCACGTTAACGCAGCCCAGGATGACCTGGTCATAGGCATCGGTCGGTATTGGCTGGCGCATCAGCAGTGGGCGACCACACTGGACCGCCAGATCGACCGGCGAAAATGGGCCGGGGCGCCCCCTGGCCTTCAGAAAGGGGGTGCGTGCGCCATCTACCAGATAGACCTTGCGCGACGCCGAAGCGGGCTCCTGGTGTCTGTTGTCGGCTTTGGTTCTGGGGTTACTTCCGGCCATGGATTTATCTCCCTTGTCTGATGCTGAAGTTCAACGCCTCCCAACTACCGTGGACTCATTATTGGACGTTTCAAGGCCTGCCACGGTGAAACGGCGGTTGAAATGTATCTTTCCTTCCTTAAGTATATTTAGACCAACGTCATAAAGGGAGCAAAAGGAGGACACGTATGTCACGCCCCCAGGATCTTTTTCCAACCCGCCTGGAACGCAAGCTGGGCATGTTCGAACGCATGGACCCGGTAGTGCACACACCCGAAGACAGACTCGGAGAGGGCCCGCTTTCCGCCGACCAGGTGCGTGAATTCGATGAGCGAGGGTTTCTGTTTTTCGATTCTTTTTTTTCAAAGGAGGAAATGGACAAATTCATTCAGGAACTGAAGGATTACGAGCAGGACGACGACCTCAAGCTATCGGAAGGCACCATCCTCGAACCAGGAAAGGAAGAAATCCGTTCCATCTTCGGCATTCACGAGATCTCCGAGCGGTTTGACCGGCTGACCCGGGATCAGCACCTGCTGGACTGTGTGCGTCAGTTGCTGGACAGCGAGGTCTACATCCACCAGTCGCGGATCAACTACAAACCCGGTTTCAAGGGGAAAGGCTTCAACTGGCATTCGGATTTCGAAACCTGGCACAGTGAAGACGGCATGCCGCGGATGAGGTGTCTGAGCTGTTCAATCGTGATGACGGACAATACCGAGTTCAACGGCCCGCTGATGCTGATTCCCGGCTCGCAGAAGTACTTCATCCCCTGTGTGGGTCGCACGCCGGAGAACAATTACAAGGAGTCCCTGAAAACCCAGAATTTGGGTGTTCCAGATGGCGCCAGCCTGACCAGATTGATGAACGAGAACGGGATTGAGGCACCGAAGGGGCCGCCAGGCTCACTGATCATTTTCGAGTGCAATACCCTGCACGGCTCCAACGTCAATATGTCCTGCTGGCCCCGCAGCAACCTGTTCTTCGTCTATAATAGTGTGCACAACACACTGGAAGAACCCTACTGCGGCAACAAGCCAAGGCCCGAATTCCTTGCCAACCGAACGAACTGGGCCCCGCTCAAACCGCTCTGACCGGCAAAGGAGTCTGCCATGGTAAAGCGGCTTGTTATCTGTGCCGATGGCACCTGGAATCGTCCCGAGGAAGACCTGCGGAAGGACGTTCCCACAAACGTGCTGCGAACGGCCCGGGCCATTCGACCGATTGCGGAAGATGGATTGCCCCAGCATGTATTCTATGACTGGGGTATTGGCTCCTACCACAACGCCGTGATCGGCGGCATTACTGGCCAGGGCATCCACAAGAACATCATGGACGCCTATCGCTATATTGTGCAGAACTACACACCCGGCACAGACATCTACCTGTTCGGTTTCAGCCGCGGCGCCTACACCGTGCGTTCCCTGTGCGGGCTGATCAACAACTGCGGCATTCTGAAACGGCCCGATGCCCGGCGGATCCAGCAGGCGTTTGATCACTACAAGAAAACCGGCGCGGCCTGGAAGCCGTCCGGCACAAAATCGGTCGAGTTCCGCAAACTGCACAGTCACGAATCCCGGGAGATCCATTTTGTCGGGGTCTGGGATACGGTTGGTGCGCTTGGTGTGCCTTTTTCACTGATGGGGCTGTTTGACCGCAAGGACGAATTCTACGACACCAAGCTGGGCAGCAACGTTCGCATCGCCCGGCATGCGCTGGCGATTGATGAACGCCGAGAGGATTTCGAGCCCACCCTCTGGCGGCCTCGCGAGGGACTGGACCTTGAACAGGTGTGGTTTGCCGGTTCCCACAGTGACATCGGCGGTGGCTATCCGGCGGACGATCACGGACTGAAGGCCTCGGACATTAGTCTGGCGTGGATGGTTGAACAGGCCCAGAAGGCAAAGCTCGACCTCGAAGATCACCTGCCTGCCGACCTGAAACCCAGCCCCAGGGCCGTCCTGCACAATTCGCGACGCCATATCTTCCGGTTTTCAACGCCCCTGATCCGGAACCTGAAACCCGAAGGTATCGAGACATCAATTCATCCCTCGGTGGCGGAACGCTGGCGATTGGATCCGGATTATCGCCCTCCGAATCTCAAAGAGATCGGCTATCTCGGTTAGAAACACTGGCAAAACGCCGATCAATGATTTGGCACGGCAAAGGGCTTTGTGGTATTACCCTTGGCTTGGCCGGGCTGTTTAAAATGACGGCCTGCCCCAACAAACGAATCGGCAATTCTATGTCCTGGCTTGACTACCTTTTACCCTACGATTTCTCGCCGCTGACCGTGCTGAGCTACATGCTTTTGCTGGGTTTCTACGGGGTCGGCCTGCTGCGGATGCAGGATGCGGATCGGCCCGGCGCCCTGAGGATTTTTGCCTTCGTCCTCGGCGTGATGATCTGCTATGCGGTGATGCAGACCCGCTTCGACTACTACGCCCAGTACATGTTTTTCGTGCATCGCGGCCAGCACCTGATTCTGCACCACATTGGCCCGATACTGATTGCGCTTTCGAACCCCCTGCCGGTGATGCAGTTCTGGTACCGCAAGATGAGCCCCGGGCTGAAAAGCGCCCTGCGGCCGGTGGGATGGGTGTATCGGGTACTGCAATATCCGCTGATAGCACTCTTCCTGTTTGTTGGCCTTATCTACTTCTGGCTGTACCCACCCATTCATTTTGACGCCATGCTCAGCCGCGACCTTTACTGGGTCATGAACTGGAGCATGCTGCTGGACGGGCTGCTGTTCTGGTGGCTGATCTTTGATCCCCGCTCGCCGGCGGTGACTTCGGCCCTGGGCTACGGCAGGCGCATGCTGCTCCTGGCCGCGGCCGGTGTGCTGCAGATGATTCTCGGGGCCTGGATCGTATTCTCCCGGGACATGGTTTACGACGTCTACGAAGTCTGCGGTCGTGCCTGGCCGCTGGATCCCGATGTTGATCAACTGATTGGCGGGATACTGACCTATATTCCACCGGCCATGATGAGCATCCTTGGCATTCTGCTGATCCTTCGGCGGGCCATGCACGAGGACGGAAAATTCCCCAAACTTGCCAAGAAAGCCACCAGGGCGGATGAGCCGGCCCCATGAAAATCGGCGAAATCTCGAAAGCGACGGGCGTGCCCATAGAAACCATCCGCTATTACGAGAAAATCGGGCTGTTACCTGCGCCCGAACGCCAGGCCAGCGGCTATCGCTCGTACCGCCAGCATCACCTTGACCGCCTTGTATTCATCCGTCGATGCCGCAACCTGGACATGGCCCAGGATGAAATCCGCGAACTGATCCGCCTTGCCGACCAGCCGGATGCCGATTGCAGTGACGTGGATGCCCTTCTGACCCGACACCTTGGCCATGTTCGCCAACGTCTGAAAGAACTGACCCGCCTGGAGGAGACGCTTACCCAGCTTCAGACCGCCTGCTCCGAAGGCCGCACGGTCAGTGAATGCGGCGTACTTGGGGGCCTTACCTCCGAGTCTCTTCCCGAACCACAGCCCGATGGTGACAACCACATTCCGGGATCCCACGGCCCGAATTCATAACCCCGTTGACTCTGTAGTAGCTACAGGCTTTTAAATGCTCGGTAAAAGACTGATAGGAGAATCTGATGGCATGCAGTTGCTCTGGTCCGGAATCCACAGGGCCCGATCCCCGTTTTCGCAAAGCGCTCTGGTTTGCCCTTTGGGTAAACCTGGTCATGTTTGTGGTGGAGGGCGCCGCCAGTTTACAGTCCGGCTCCGTCTCATTAATGGCGGACGCGATCGACTTTTTCGGAGACAGCGCCAACTATGTGCTGTCGCTGTCGGTGCTTTCCATGGGCATGCTCTGGCGGGGCCGGGCGGCACTGGTGAAAGGCATCACCATGGCGATTTTTGGCTTTGTCGTGCTGGGCCGTGCGATCTGGGTGATGCAGGCCGGCATCACCCCGGAACCCTTTACCATGGGGGCCGTGGGCCTGCTGGCGCTGGCCGCCAATGTGGCAGTCGCGCTCACCCTGTTGAAATTCCGTCAGGGCGACTCTGATATGCGCTCAGTCTGGTTGTGCAGCCGTAACGATGCCATCGGCAACGTCGCCGTCATGGCCGCGGCGCTGGGCGTGTTCGGCACCGGCTCCGCCTGGCCGGACCTGGCGGTTGCGGCAGTGATGGCCACGCTGGCGATCACCGCCGGTATCAGCGTTGTACGGCACGCCAGGTACGATATTCGCCACGCAGGCAAAGTGCCCATGGCAGGATCAAGGAGGGATAACGGGGTTGAAGTCCGATAGGTGGGAAGGCTATTTGTATTTTCGAACAGGCGCGTTAAGCTGAAAATTCAACCATGAAGCACAACCAATGCAGCAACAGTCGCACGCAGAGGATCTGCCACATGAGCACAGCAAAAGACACCGCAACCAGTAATCACCAGCCATTTCTCTCCGACATCAAGGCTATCCGCGAGCGCGCCCGCGCCAACATGCGCGACGGCGCGGTCACTAAAGGCTACAACGCAGACCGCGAGACCGTGATCAAAATTCTCAATGAGGCCCTCGCGACCGAAATAGTCTGCGTGCTGCGCTACAAGCACCATTACTATGCCGCTGACGGGCTGAATGCTGAAGCCGTCGCGCAGGAATTTCTCGAGCATGCGCAGCAGGAACAGGACCATGCCGATCAGATTGCCGAACGTATTGCGCAACTGGGCGGAAAGCCGGATCTTTCACCGGACAGCCTGTCGACCCGCAGTCACTCCGAATACATTGAGGGCGACACCCTCAAGGAAATGATTCAGGAAGACCTGGTGGCAGAGCGCATCGCTATCGATAGTTACCGCGAAATCATCCAGTACCTGGGCGACAAGGACCCCACCACCCGCCGGCTGATGGAGGAGATTCTTGCCGTTGAGGAAGAACACGCCGACGACATGGCCAGTCTTCTTCAGGGCTACAGCTAACTGTGGGGCAAGCTTCCGCAGCGACAGAATACTCATACCAATAATCATCATATCCAGAATGCTGTAGGCACCGCCATCACGCCGGCGAAAATCACCGATGGTGTGACGATGTAAAGCATGATGCCGGCGATGTGCCGACCGCTTGCCTCAAGGTAGCGGCCGGCACTCCAGCCCAGAAGCACTGTGACGCATAGGGGAAGGAGTTTGTAGAACAGTGCCAGGGCTGCGGCCATCGGGGCTCCGGATCAGGGCTTCAGCCGTGCAGTTTAACCGCCAGCTCAGCCACGTGCCTGCCCTGATAGCGGGCAATTGTCAGTTCTTTTTCACTGGGCTGCCGCGAGCCGTCACCGCCGGCAATGGTCGATGCGCCATAGGGCGTGCCGCCGCTGACTTCGGAAATATCAAAAAACTCGGGAATGCCGTAACCCAGCGGCACAATAACCATGCCGTGGTGGGCCAGGGTTGTCCAGAATGAACTGATGGTATGTTCCTGGCCGCCGCCTGTGCCGGTGGAGGTAAATACGCTGGCAACCTTGCCGTGCAACTTGCCCTGGGCCCAGAGCCCGCCGGTCTGGTCCATGAACGTACGCATCTGGCCGGACATGTTACCGAATCGGGTAGGTGTGCCAAAGATGACGGCGTCATAGTCGGCCAGCTCTTTCGGATCCGCGATTGGCGCCTGCTGGTCTGCTTTACCGCCGGCATCAAGAAACGCCTGCTCCGGCATGGTTTCCGGAACACGCTTCACGATGACCTCGGCGCCGGTTACGCTTTTCGCACCCTCAGCCACGGTGTTGGCCATGGTTTCCATATGACCGTACATTGAATAATAAAGTACCAGTATGTTTGCCATCTGAACGACTCCTTTGCCTGCTTCCGATTTGATGACACAAGTCTAGGTATTTTCCCGACAAACAGAAAACGGAAGTTTTCCGCCAGTTCGTTCAAAATTTCTGAATCATTCTATGCAAGCCCGCCTAAATTTACTTTATTGTTATTTGCGTACACCTGTACGCTGAAGTAAGGTGTCGCCATGAATGAAACCCAACACCCCCACCACCAGATCGAAGAATGGCTTAACAGTGCCACCCACGGCATTGGCGCGATTCTGAGCATTATCGGGACCGTTGCCCTGATCATTCTGGCCAGCCAGATGGGGGACGTCTGGAAGATCGTCAGCTTTGGTATTTTCGGGGCATCACTGGTGTTGCTTTACCTGGCCTCGGCGCTTTACCACGGTGCACGACATCCCGGGCCGAAAGCGGTTTTCAAAACCCTGGACCACTGCGCCATCTTTCTGTTGATCGCGGGTACCTATACCCCCTTCCTGGTGGTGAACATGCGGGATTCTTCTGGCTGGATGCTGCTGGCAATTGTCTGGTCCCTTGCCATCACAGGTGTGGTGCTTAAATTAATCTACAACAACCGCTTCAAGCTCGCCCGGGTCGGCATCTACCTTGCCATGGGATGGCTGATACTCTTTGCCTCCGGGGACCTGCTAGCCAACCTGAATGAAAAGGCCTTCTATCTTCTGGTTGCCGGCGGCCTGGCCTATACGGTCGGCGTGGCCTTCTACCTCGCCGACCGACTGCCCTACATGCACGCCCTCTGGCACTTGTTTGTGATCAGCGGCAGTGCGCTTCATTTCAGCGCAGTCTATTACGGCGTGCTGCCCTACCCGGCCTGATCAGAACGCCCAGACCGTGGCCATCAGAATGCCCCAGGCCAGCAGCGAAGCGGCCATCACGGTATAGGTGGCAGACATCACCACCACATCGTTATCCGAGCGCTGACACAGGGAGCGCACCCCTTGATAGATCAGGGCACAGGACAGGAACATGCCTACCGCAACCGCCACTACACTGACCGCCAACACCGGCACCAGCAACGCCAGCGACGACAACCACAGGGGTATAGGAGCCAGGGTGGCCAGCAGATAAGCGTCCTGATAGCTGATTTTCATGTCGTAGCCGTCAAGAACCGCATGGATTAGCCAGCCCATGACAAAGAAAGTCAGCAGCTCCGCAAGAAAAAGGATGGTGGTGATAAATCGCCACTCCTTATCGGCGAACCCGGCCATGAAGGCGTCACCGTAGTGAGTTCCGGCATAATAGAGCAACACCGGCGGAAGGAAGGACAGCGGCACAACCACAACCCACGCCAGGAAGGGAATCGAAAGATTTAGCCGCTTGAGCTCCAGCCAGACGCCGTTGCCGGAAAACGGCAGGTACAGTAACTGTGAAAAAGTCATGTGAAACCTCCCTTTTTATTCATCAGGCATACTTCTTTATTAGTCAAAGCCGCTGCCTGGGTCAAGGCCGCTGGAAACTCGTGGCTACCTCTACTGCGCCCAATCAGCAGACGGACTACTCCATCGGTTGTATTACCAGTATAAACAACTGTTTTAATTGATTTATTTAGAAATAAAAACAGAAACTTAAAACACCAGAACGGCCGCCATCGCCGACTTCAGAGCCGTCTTGATATTTGTCATGATTACTTCCTGCCTGCCCTTTGCAGAATAGCTCCATAGTCCGGTCGTCACGGTTGCCGTGGCGTCAGGTTCGCAACGTGAGGAGCAGTTATCATGGCCAAAACCAACGCAGACATCGAAAACTGGGATGTCGAAAGCGAAGAGTTCTGGGAGCGGGAGGGCAAACGCATCGCCTCCCGCAACCTGTGGATTTCCATCCCCAGCCTGCTGATGGGCTTTGCGGTCTGGCTGATGTGGGGAATGATCACCACCCAGATGAAGAACCTGGGCTTTCCGTTCAGCATTGAGCAGCTGTTTACCCTCTCTGCAATTGCGGGCCTGTCTGGCGCCACTCTGCGGATCCCGGCCTCGTTCATGATCAAGATTGCCGGCGGGCGAAACACGGTGTTCCTGACCACCGCCCTGCTGATGATTCCTGCGGCCGGTACCGGCATCGCCCTGATGAACCCCGAAACACCGTTTATTGTGTTCCAGGCTCTGGCGCTGCTCTCCGGAATCGGTGGCGGTAACTTTGCCTGTTCCATGAGCAACATCAGCACCTTCTACCCGAAAAGCAAACAGGGCTATGGCCTGGGCATGAATGCCGGTCTCGGTAACTTTGGCGTGACTACCATGCAGGTGGTTATTCCACTGGTCATGACCGTGGGCATCTTCGGCGCCCTCGCCGGCGACCCGATGCAATTGCAAAGCCCGAGCGGCACCCTGATTGGCCGCATCGAAGCGGGCACCGACACCTGGATCCAGAACGCCGGGTTTATCTGGTTGGTGTTTCTTATTCCCCTGGCGTTTGCCGGCTGGTTTGGCATGAACAACCTGAAAGTGGTTACCCCGAACCCGGGCAACCCGCTCTCGGCATTCGGCAAGATTCTCGGGCTTTACGGTGTAGGCATTCTCGCCTCTATCGCAGGCGTCTGGGCCCTCAGCGTAATGAACATGTGGCTGGCACTGCCGCTGACCATCGTATTGACGCTGATTCTTTTGCGACTGATCCCGGGCGATATCAAGCCCAACATCCAGGCCCAGTTTGCGATTTTCAGCAACAAGCACACCTGGTCCATGACCATCCTCTACATCCTCACCTTCGGCTCGTTCATCGGCTTCTCTGCCGCCCTGCCGCTGTCTATCACCGTTATCTTCGGCAACATGATGGACGTGGCGGCCGATGGTACCGTCACCAGGGTCGTTAACCCGGATGCACCGAGCGCACTGACCTGGGCCTGGATGGGACCGTTTGTCGGCGCCCTGATTCGCCCCGTGGGCGGCTGGATTTCCGACAAGGTGGGCGGATCCATCGTTACCCAGATCATCTCGGTTGTGATGGTCGCAGCCTCCGTGGCCACCGGCTATGTGATGATGCTGGCCTACAACTCCACCGATCCGAACACCTACTTTGCGCCGTTCCTGATCCTGTTCATCATCATGTTTGCGGCCAGTGGTATCGGTAACGGCTCCACCTTCCGCAGCATCGGCTTCATCTTCAACCAGCAACAGAAAGGCCCGGTTCTGGGCTGGACCTCGGCGGTTGCCGCCTACGGTGCGTTTATCGCCCCTCGGGTGATGGGCCAGGAGATCCAGGCGGGCACTCCGGAAGTCGCCATGTACGGGTTCGCGGTGTTCTATGCACTCTGCCTGATAGTTAACTGGTGGTTCTACCTGCGTAAAGGCGCTTATATAAAGAACCCGTAAAACCGGGCACCACACCAACAACCGGCCTCAGAAATGAGGCCGGTTTTTTTTGCAGCTGACGGTTCGAATCCTGATTGTGCACCGGCACCAGCAGCATTTATTTTATGCATACCAAATGTTAGTTTCATGAGAGTGGGATCTCTGGCTTCTTGCCAGCATGCAAGCAGGGGCGGACTATGTCGTTTGATGACATTTTTGACGAGAGCTTTGATCGTGTCCTGTCGGCCTCAGTCAACGGCACAGATTTCTTCGAAGCGTTCTACCAGCACTTTCTCCGTGCCTCCCCAGAGGTTCAGATGCTTTTCCGGGACACCGACATGGCCCGTCAGCGAAGCATGTTAAAGAAATCGTTCTACAGCCTGGTGGCCTTTTACGCCAGCGGCACCGTTGACGATGTCCTCCGTAGAGTTGCCCACCGTCACAGCGTACAAGCCCTCAATATTGAACCTCACCTCTATGACCTCTGGATGGAGTGCCTGATTGACACTGTGCGAGTGTTTGACCCCGAGTACACGGATGATGTGGAGCTTGCCTGGCGCCTTATCCTGAGCCCCGGCATTACCTATATGAAGTTTGGTTACGATCACTTCTGAACCTGGCCAATAAAAAAGCCCGCAGGGATCACTCCATGCGGGCTTTTTGTTGGCTAAGCTCAGGTGGTCGCAGCAGCCTGCCGGCGACGCTCTTCCTCTTCGATCTGGAGATCCACAGAGGATACCTGGTATTCGTCGGCAAACCCGGATTCCGGCTCCTTCAGCCACATCATGCACAACAACCAGCTGATAAACGCACCACCGGCAATGATGTAGAAGAACTGGGTAGGCGTTACGAAGGTGAAAATGGTCAGGTAGACCACCGCACCCACGTTACCGTAGGCACCGGCCATCCCGGAGATCTGCCCGGTGAGACGCCGTTTGATAGAGGGGATGATGCCAAAGGTGGCGCCCTCCGCTCCCTGAACGAAAAACGAGGTGAAGACGGTAATACCCACGGCAATGATCAGCGGCCAGCTGGAGTTCATCAGACCCATGAGCGCGAAGCCTACCGAGATGCCGAACATATAGCTGAGCATCACAAACCGGCGGTTGCCCATACGGTCTGACACCAGGCCACCCATGGGGCGCGCCACCAGGTTCACGAAAGCGAAGGAGGCAGCGATCAGGCCGGCTGCGGTCGCACTCAGGCTCCAGGTTTCCTCGAAGAACATCGGCAGCATGGATACCACCGCCAGCTCGGCACCGAAGTTGGCGAAGTAGGTGCTGTTCAAAGCTGCGACGCTGTTGAACGGGTACTTGTCGTCCTCAGGCACGCCCTGTTTCAGCAAGGGAATATTAACCCGGAGAATCTGGATAATCTGATAGCAGACAATCGCCACAATCACCGCGTAACAGATGGCGGCTCCGGTAGCACTCAGATACTCCATGTTCTCGATGCGCCATACCAGAATGCCCAGAACGCCCACCAGAGGAATGGTCCAGAGGATCAGCTTGATCATATCGCCCCAACTGCTGACTTCCAGAGCCACCGCCTTGCGCGGCTTGCGATGAACGGTGCCGACCGGGCCATCAGTAATCGCAAACCAGTAGTACACGCCATAGGCCGCCATCACGATCGCGCTCTGGGCGATGGCCCAGCGCCAGCCGTCCTCACCACCATACATGTGCAGCGCAATGGTCGGCAGGGTAATCGCCGCAGCGGCAGAACCAAAATTGCCCCAGCCGGCATAGAAGCCTTCGGCAAAGCCGATGTCTCTCGGCTTGAACCACATAGCGGTCATATGAATACCCACCACAAAGCTGGCACCGATGGAGCTGAGCACCAGACGGCTTACCAGGAGCTGGGTCATGGTGTTACCGAAGGCAAATGCCAAAGCGGGAATGGACATCAGCACCATCAGAACCGAGAACACGCGACGGGGCCCAAAACGGTCCAGAGCCATGCCCACGATGATCCGTGCCGGAATGGTCAATGCCACGTTACAGATGGCAAACAGGCGAAGGTCATCGGCGGTCAGCCAGTCAACGCTCTTGAGCATGCTCGACGCCAGCGGCGCCATGTTGAACCATACATAGAAGGTTATAAAGAATGCTATCCAGGTCAGGTGCAGTGCCCTGACTTCCGGATTCTTGACGTGGAAAACGTCTGCGACTTTCATGTCAGCCTCCCTGGGCTTTCAGATACAGAAACGGTTATGGCCAGACTCAACGGCTGGGCAGAATAAGAAGCGGGCACTGGATGCGACGGGCAAGGAAGGAACTCACGCTGCCGAAGGTCATGTAATCCAGTTCGTCCACGAAGTAAGTCAATGAGCGGGCAATGAAGCCGCCGTCAGGCTCATGGCTGTGACGGGCGATAACCAGCATGTCCGGATGAACCTTTTTCTCCGCTGCGAACAGCAACATCTTTCGGGCGTCGCCCTCCAGAAGCATGTTTTCGGCGGAGATCTGTTCCTGCTCACACACCTCCATGGCCTCGGCGATGTGCTTTTTCAGATCGTTCAACTCTTCCTGGAACATGTCCTCGTTTCCCGAGGTGATGTCGCGGGGGTTTTCGGCAACGGCCACGAGGGTAATGACCGGTTTGAGGTCGCGGAACATGGTGATGGTCTGGGCCAATGCCAGCCTGGCATTCCGCGAGCCATCGTAGGCAATCATGATTTTCATCTGCAGCTTCTCCCGAAGGCGTTTTCAGCCCTCTTTCAAAGGGCCTTTCAAGGGGCATTCATTGATATCTGTCAGCATTAGCCCACACTCCCGTGCCGGCCATAATTGACTTAAATCAACGCTGATAACGCGTACCCCACGAGAGAAACCAAGGGGCTATCCCCTGAGGCAAAAACTCCCTGATCGCCTACCACCACAGCACCCAGCAGGGGGTACCTCCAATGCCCCGCATCGAAAATCCCTGTGTTTGGTAAGGTTTAAGGCGTGTTTTCAGACGTTATGTTCTGATCAATTTCCGGAGGGAGTGGCGCATGGCCAATAGCCCATCAAAACCCGAACAGTACCGAGCGCTCGGTTTATCCACCTTTGCCTTCACCCTTTGCTTTGCGGTGTGGACGATTTTCTCCATCATCGGCATCCGCATTAGTGAAGATCTGGGACTGTCGGATACCCAGCTTGGACTGCTGATGGCCACACCGATTCTGACGGGCTCCATCAGCCGGCTGTTTCTGGGCATCTGGACGGATCGTTACGGTGGTCGCTGGGTGTTCGGCATATTGATGCTGACGACTGCGGCCTGCGTTTATCTGCTCACCTTCGCCACCAGCTACCCGATGCTACTAATCGGTGCGCTGGGCGTTGGCCTGGCCGGGGGATCGTTCATCGTGGGTGTAACCTACACAGCGGCCTGGTTTGAACAGGAACGGCAGGGTACCGCGCTGGGCATTTTTGGCGCGGGCAATGTGGGTGCGGCAGTGACCAACTTCGGCGCGCCCTTCCTGCTTGTGGCAATGGGCTGGCAGGGGACCGCGCAGGTCTACGCCACCGTGTTGGCCATCGTGGGTGTGCTTTTTATTGTCTTCGCCAAGGAAGACCCCCTGGCCATGGAGCGCGCCAGCAAGCAGTCCCAGTCGTTTATGCAGCAGATGGCCCCATTGAAAGAGCTGCGGGTGTGGCGGTTTGCCCTCTATTACTTCTTCGTATTCGGGGCATTTGTTGCCCTGGCACTGTGGCTTCCCCACTACCTGATCGGCGTTTACGGGCTGGATATCAAAACAGCTGGCATGATCGCGGCGCTCTACACCATCCCCGCCTCCCTGTTCCGCATTCTCGGGGGATGGATGTCTGATCGTTATGGCGCCCGCCGGGTCATGTACTGGACCTTCATTGCCTCCGTGATCTGCACCTTCCTGCTCAGCTACCCGCCAACGGAATACGTAGTGCACGGTATTGATGGCGACATCCGCTTTTTCCTGGAGGTGAGCCTGGTTCCATTTGTGGTTCTGACCTTTATCCTCGGCTTTTTCATGTCACTGGGCAAAGCGGCGGTGTTCAAGCATATACCGGTCTACTACCCCACCCATGTGGGCGCGGTCGGGGGCGTGGTCGGGATGATCGGTGGCTTTGGCGGATTCCTTCTGCCATTGATGTTCGGTGCGCTGAACGACATCACCGGTATCTGGCAGAGCAGCTTCATGCTGATGTTCGTGATCGTGGCCGCGGCACTGGCCTGGATGCACTACGCCATTCGCAAAGTAGAGAAAGTGGAATGGGCAGCCCAGGAGACCAAAACCGACCTGCCGGAACTGGCCTCCCCGAATCTGTTCTATCCGCTGAGAAAATAGGCATGCCCGAGACCCCGCAGGTCATCACTTGCGGGGTCCTGGTTCAGAAGGGTTTTGCGGTGGCCAGATGGAATATCGCTGTAATCTGCACCAGCGCCAGCGCCGCTGCAATCAGGCGAACGGTGAAACTGGCGTTTTCCTTGAGCGCAAACACTCCGGCAGCAATGTAACCCAACAGAAGGACTATTTTGGCCATAAGCCAGCCATGGGCGAACGGCGACCAGGGCGTCACAAACAGCAGGCCGACCGCCGCTACCAGCAGAATTGTATCGTTCACGTGGGGCACCCAGCGCACCGGCATTCTACGCCACTCGGGCTTACCCACCAGGTCCAGCAGCAGGCGCAGCGCAAACAGCACCACAGTGAGGTAGGCGGCGGTCATGTGGATATTCTTGAGAATCAGATAGCTGCTCATGGAGTAAACCTTTGGAACTCAGATCTATGTTGCAATTGTAGGCAAAACTACCGCCTGATGGGTATGTTTCCAGTATATACATTCATTTAATATGATTTTTATATTCGGACAGTCAATGGAGTTTTCGTCATGCAGTCCATTCCCACCTCCGCAAACCCGGGAGCCATGAGTGTTAGTCAGCTTTTCGCCTATCCGTTTCGCGTTTTTTTCATCTCGCTGACCCTGCTTGCCATCCTTGCAATCCCGGCCTGGGTACTTCAAGTCAGCGGCGCCATCCAACTGCCGCTGGCCCTGCCTGGCCTGTTCTGGCATCAGCACGAGATGCTGTTCGGCTTCCTGTCTGCGGCCATCGCCGGTTTCCTGCTGACGGCGGTCTGCGTGTGGACCCAGACTGAACGAACCCATGGAATGCCGCTGATTCTGCTGTTTGGCGTCTGGCTGGCCGGACGCCTGTTACTGGCTTTTGGAGCCGGCCTGCCGGACTGGCTGATTCATGGGATCAATCTGGCCTTCCTGCCACTGGTCATGCTGGACGCAGGCTGGCGCATATGGAAGGCAAGGCAGAGACGGCAACTGATGATTCTGCTGGTGCTGGGGTTATTCTGGCTGATGCAGATTGGCTTCGTAACAAGGCTGGACCCGGCCTTCAGTTATGGCGCCCTGATTATGGCCATGGCGCTGATCAGCATCATCGGCGGCCGCATCACCCCGGCGTTTTCGGCGGGCTGGCTTCGTCAGCGCGGGCTGGATGCCACCCGGGTCCGGATGGTTCCGGCTCTGGACATGGCGGCTCTGTTCACCATGATCCTGCTGATGGTCTCTCTGGTGACCGGATGGCCGATTCTGACAGCCACACTGGCGGTGATTGCCGCCGGGCTGATGCTTGTACGTCTGGCCGGGTGGAAAGGCTGGCTTTTCCGCAAGGAGCCTCTGCTGTGGATGTTGCACCTGTCGATTCTGTGGGTTCCCGTGTCGCTGGTGCTGCTCGCCGGCAGCCTCTGGGCCAACTGGCCCGCCAGCGCCTGGACCCACGCGGCTGGCACCGGTGCGGTCGGCTGCCTGATCCTGGGGGTCATCGCCCGGGTATCACTGGGCCACGCGGGCCATCCGCTGGTTCTTCCCGGAGGTATGGTGACCGCTTTCGTGATCATTCATCTAGCGGCACTGGTGCGGGTGGTCGCAGCCTTCGGCGCCATACCCTGGCATGCTGGGGTGGGTATCAGCTCGCTGCTGTGGATGCTCGCATTCGGTATTTTCCTGGCCCGCTACGGGCGGATACTGGCGTCGCCAAGGGCGGACGGAAAGCCGGGCTGATAGTCCTGCGACGTTCCTGCTATCCAATCCGTCCCACTCCCTTTAAAATCCTGGCTCCCTGACAACGATTGATCGTTATCGATTACCACGGAGCCCATTCCCCATGTCGCCCCAACCGCGCACCCTAAGCCGATTCGCGCAACTGCGCCGTATTGAATCCAGCCGGCTGTTCCAGACGGTGGTGATTGGCATCATCATCCTGTCCGCCCTGACCATCGGCGCCAAAACCTACGACCTGCCGCCCCTGCTGGAGAGTTCGCTGACGGTCATGGATAACGCCATCACCGTGTTTTTCCTGATCGAAATCCTGTTCCGTTTTGCCGCCTGCCGGGACAAGAAGCGCTTTCTGATGGACGGTTGGAACCTGTTCGATACCCTGGTCGTTATCGGCAGCCTGGTGCCGCTGGACAACTCCGACGCGGTTCTGCTGGGCCGGCTTCTAAGGGTATTCCGGGTATTGCGGCTGGTCTCGGTGGTGCCTGAGCTGCGCTTTCTGATCAATTCGCTGCTCAAAGCCATTCCCCGCATGGGCTACATCGCCCTGCTGATGTTCATAATTTTCTATATCTACGCGGCTATGGGCTCGCTCTTCTTTGCCAGCGTTGATGAGGAACTCTGGGGCGATGTGGCCATTGCCATGCTGACCCTGTTCCGGGTGGCCACCTTCGAGGACTGGACCGACGTGATGTACGCCACCATGGACCAATACCCACTGAGCTGGGTGTACTACATAACCTTCATTTTCCTGACCGCCTTCGTGTTTCTCAACATGATGATTGGTGCCATTCTTGAGGTCATGGGCGAAGAGAAAAACGCCAAGGAAGCACAGACAGCACACGACGAGCGGGACGAGATTTTCAAGCAGCTGCAGTCAGTTCAGCTGAAACTGGATCAACTGACCGAAAAAATGGGGCACTCCAGGGACGGCTAGCTCAGTCGCCCTGGAAAATGATTTTTGTCAGCGTTAAACGGTCAATGGCGTCGTTATCCATTCCAAGATCATTTTGCAACAGAACTCTGGTATCTGCGCCTAACTTGGGAGGTGCCGATCGATAGGTTGCCGGCGTTGCACTGAACTTCACCGGGTATGCGACGGTCGGTATCTCCTGATCGTCCGACCTTTTCATCTGGATAACCATATCCCGAGCAATTACCTGTGGGTCATCGAACACATCAGGAATGGTGTTTATCGGCCCACAAGGGACACTGGCTGTCTCCAGCAGGCTGATAATGCGATCACGAGAGTAATGAGCCAGTCGTTTTTCCAGGATGCCTTCAAGTAGGGTTCGATTTTCCACCCGATCGGCGTTTGTCAGAAATCTGGAATCCTCGGATACGGATTTCAGCTCGAGCACAGAACAAAGGGACTGGAACTGCCGATTATTGCCGCAAGCAATGATTACATGACCATCACGCACCGGGTACGCACGATAGGGCACCAGATTCGGGTGAGTATTGCCCATAGGCTTCGGCTTACGTTTGCCCACCAACCAGTTGGCTCCCTGGTTCGCCAGCATTGCCACCTGACTGTCGAACAAAGAGCAGTCTATGTGCTGGCCCTCCCCGGTCTGCTCTCGACTGGCAATAGCGGCAAGAATCGAGGTGGCCGCATACATTCCGGTGAACTCATCGGCTATGGCAACGCCGGTTTTCAACGGTTCGGCAGAGTGCGTATCCGTCTCGGGCTGGCCGGTAATGCTCATCAGCCCTCCCATGCCCTGAATCAGAAAATCATAGCCAGCGCGATCAGCGTAGGGGCCCGTCTGACCAAAACCGGTGATGGAGCAATAAACGAGTCGAGGGTTAATGGCGTGAAGGCTATCGTAATCCAGTCCGTACTTTTTCAGGCCGCCGACCTTGAAGTTTTCCACCAGGATGTCTGCGGAACAAGCCAGTCTGCGGATCAGCTCTGCTCCCTCTGGCTTCGAAAAATCGATGCAGACAGACTCTTTATTGCGATTGCAGCAGGTGAAGTAGGCAGCATCCGAGCTTTCGAAACTGTCATCACTGTGGTCTGCAGTATCCCGGGCAAGAAACGGAGGCCCCCAACGGCGAGTGTCGTCGCCGTCGAGACTCTCGACTTTTATGACCCTTGCTCCGAGGTCCGCCAGTGTCTGGGTCGCCCAGGGACCGGCAAGGATCCGGCTCAAGTCGAGGACTGTTAAATGGCTCAAAGGCCCAGACGGTAATTCTCTGGATTCATTAGGGACTTGTGCAGTCATGAAAAGTCCTCTCGATCGCACTGAACTGAGAAAGTGCCCGGGACTGGCCTACAGCATTGACTCAATCAGAACGGCTTTGCCACCGCCAGGTGCACAATCGCCAGGACCTGCACCAGAGCCAGAACCGCAGCAACCACACGAACCGGGGTACGGCGGGTGTCTTTCAGAGCCACAGCGCCGGCTCCAATATAGCCAAACAGAAGAAACAGCTTGGCGGTTACCCAGCCGTGCACAAACACCATCCAGGGCGAGACGAACAGCAGGCCGATGGCAGTGGCTATCAGCACGGTGTTGTTGGCGTGGGGAATCCAGCGCAGCGGGGTCGTCCGCCAGTTGGGCTTGCCAATCGCATCCAGCAGCAGACAGAGCACAAACAGCCCGATCGTCAGATACGCGGTTGTCATGTGAATGCTCTTTAATACCAGATAACCACTCATAAACTCACCTGCCTTTAGCTGGGAAAAAAGGCATTGTACGCAAAAAAACGGCCTCTGCGACTAGAATTCCTCTGGGTCCGGGGGCAGACTGCAACCAATGGTCAATAGCCTTCCACGCAATAAAGGCTACAGTGGAAGAAATAACCTCGTAACAGGGAATACGGCAATATGACCCCAGATCACTTTGATAAGGCCGATCTACAGGCCTGTGGTCAAGGCACACTTTTTCCGGGAAAGATGCGCCTGCCCGTCGATGAGATGCTGATGATGGATCGTGTTACTCACATCAGCGACGACGACGGCGCTTATGGCAAGGGCAGCATCGTGGCAGAGCTGGATATCAATCCGGACCTGTGGTTTTTCAAAGTGCATTTCGTGGATGACCCGGTTATGCCGGGTTGTCTGGGGCTGGATGCCATGTGGCAGCTGGTGGGGTTTTTCCTGGCCGCTACCGGAGGCGAAGGCAAAGGCCGCGCTCTGGGTTGCGGGGAAGTGAAGTTTTCCGGCCAGGTGCTGCCGACGAACAAGCTGGTTCGGTACCATCTGGACATCAAGCGGGTCATCCGGCGCAAGCTGACCATGGCCATCGCAGACGCCCGCATGGAAGTGGATGGCCGCGAAATCTACATCGCCCGGGACCTGAAAGTGGGCATGTTTACTTCTACCGATGATTTTTAGGAGCGATTAAATGCGTCGTGTTGTCGTTACTGGCATGGGCATTGTGTCCAGCCTCGGAACCAATCAGAAAGAAGTAACCCAGTCGCTGAAAGACTCCAGATCCGGCATCGGCCTGAGCCAGGATGCCATTGATAACGGCCTTCGCAGCCATATCTGCGGCCAGATCAATCTGGACCTGCCATCACTGATCGACCGCAAGCTGATGCGCTTCATGTGTCCGGCTTCCGCCTATTGCTATCTGGCGATGCAGGAAGCCATCGAACAGGCCGGCCTGAGCGACGAGCACATCCGCGCCAACTCCACCGGTGTTATCACCGGTGCCGGCGGCGCCTCGACCGTGGAACTGATGGACGCCATCGACACCCATCGTGAGCGCGGCATCCGGCGGGTTGGCCCCTACCGCGTGCCTCGTACCATGGGCAGCTCGATTAACGCGACTCTGTCCACAGCCTACGGTATCCGAGGCGTGAACTACGGCATTACCTCTGCCTGTGCCACCAGCGCACACTCGATCGGCCACGCCGCGGACCTGATTGCCCTTGGCCGCCAGGATGTGATGTTCGCCGGCGGCGGTGAGGACATCCACTGGACCCTGAGCCTGATGTTCGACGGCATGGGTGCCCTGTCGACCAAATACAATGATACGCCGGAATTGGCGTCACGCACCTACGATGCCGGCCGTGACGGCTTTGTGATCTCCGGCGGTGGCGGCATTGTCGTCCTTGAAGCCCTGGAACACGCAGAGGCGCGGGGCGCAAATATTCTCGCCGAGCTGGTTGGCTTCGGAGCTACCTCTGACGGCGCCGACATGGTTGCCCCCAGCGGTGAAGGCGCCATTCGTTGCATGCAGCAGGCGATGGAAGGGCTGAACAATGAAGACATCAGCTACATCAACACCCACGGCACCAGCACGCCCGCCGGCGACGTCACCGAACTGAAGGCCCTGAAAGCCACCTTCGGCGACCGTATTCCTCCGCTGAGCTCTACCAAGCCACTGTGTGGACACGCCCTGGGGGCGGCCGGCGTTCATGAAGCGATCTACAGCATCATCATGCAGCGGGAAAACTTCATTGCACCGTCTGCCAACATTCAGAACCTGGACGAAGGCGCCGAAGGCTACCCCATTGTCAGGGAGCGTCAGGACAACGTGAATCTGCCCCTGGTGATGAGCAACAGCTTCGGCTTCGGCGGCACCAACGGCTCACTGGTCTTCCGCAAGACCTGATCAGCCCTCGCCTACTCCCGAAATAACTGTCAGTAGCCGCTCCCCAAGGCTACTGACAGTCTTTCCTGCTTTTAGTCACCCGGCCCGACGATGGGGTATAATCTGTCGCGGTCAGATTTAATACCTGACTATTTTACTCTGGTATTGTATAATCTCCCACCAGAAGAACGGAGTTCGCACACAACTTCAATTTTTTACGGTCTGCGAGCGAATCCGTCATCCAATAAGCGCTTGTGGGGCGTACTCCTTACAAACGCAGAAACACCAGGGCCAAGTGCCCACGATGAGAGATACGGAGCGACGATCATGGCGACCACCGATAAAGAGGTGAACGAGCTGGTCAAACGGGAATACGAACACGGTTTTGTGACAGAAATCGAAGCCGATACTTTCGAACCCGGACTGAACGAAGACGTGATTGCCCGCCTTTCCGGCATCAAGAAAGAGCCGGAGTGGATGCTTGAATGGCGGCTGAAGGCCTATCGTCGCTGGCTGGAAATGGATGAGCCTGACTGGGCCCACGTCGGTTATCCCAAGATCGACTACAACAATATTTCCTATTATTCCGCGCCCAAGCGCAAGGAAGACATGCCCCAGAGCCTGGATGAAGTGGATCCGGAGCTGTTGCGCACCTACGAGAAACTGGGCATTCCCCTGCACGAGCGCGAAAAACTCGCCGGCGTGGCGGTAGACGCCGTGTTTGACTCGGTTTCAGTGGCAACCACCTTCAAAGAGCCGCTGGCCAAAGCCGGCGTGATCTTCTGCTCAATTTCCGAGGCCATTCAGGACTACCCTGAGCTGGTTAAAAAGTATCTCGGTTCTGTGGTGCCCGCTGGCGACAACTTCTTTGCCGGCCTGAACTCGGCAGTCTTCTCCGACGGCACCTTCGTGTACGTGCCGAAAGGCGTGCGCTGCCCCATGGAGCTGTCCACCTATTTCCGCATTAACGCGGCCAACACCGGACAGTTCGAGCGCACCCTGATCATCGCCGAAGACAGCAGTTATGTGAGCTACCTGGAAGGCTGCACCGCCCCCATGCGTGACGAGAACCAGCTTCACGCCGCGGTGGTTGAACTGGTGGCATTGGATGATGCCCAGATCAAGTACTCCACGGTGCAGAACTGGTATCCGGGCGACGAAAACGGCAAGGGCGGTATTTTCAACTTCGTGACCAAGCGTGGCGCCGCCATTGGCAAGAACTCCAAGATCTCCTGGACCCAGGTGGAAACCGGCTCCGCCGTGACCTGGAAGTACCCCAGCTGCATTCTGCGGGGCGACAACAGCGTGGGCGAGTTCTACTCGGTGGCACTGACCAATAATTACCAGCAGGCGGATACCGGCACCAAGATGATCCACCTGGGCAAGAACACGTCCAGCACCATTATCTCCAAGGGCATTTCCGCCGGCAGGAGCTCCAACGCTTACCGCGGGCTGGTTAAGTTCGGCCCCGGTGCGGAAGGTGCGCGCAACTTCACTCAGTGCGATTCGTTGTTGATTGGCGACCGCTGCGGGGCGCACACCTTCCCCTATATCGAGAGCAAGAATAAGTCGGCCATCGTCGAGCACGAAGCCACCACCTCCAAGGTCAGCGACGAGCAGATGTTCCTCTGCCGGCAGCGCGGTATCGACCCGGAGCAGGCGGTTTCCATGATCGTTAACGGCTTCTGCAAGGAAGTGTTCAAGGAGCTGCCCATGGAGTTCGCCGTTGAGGCGGGCAAACTGCTTGAGGTGAGCCTGGAAGGTTCGGTCGGTTAAACACAGAATTTCAGATGAAGAGAGAATCCAATACATGCTGAGCATCAAGAACCTGCACGCATCCGTTGGGGGTGAAGAAATCCTCAAGGGCATCAACCTGGAAATCAAAGCCGGGGAAGTCCACGCCATCATGGGCCCCAACGGCTCTGGCAAAAGCACCCTGTCGCAGGTGCTGGCAGGCAGCGAGACCTTCGAGGTGACCCAGGGCGAAATCACGCTCAACGGTGAGAACCTGCTGGAGCTTGAAACCGAAGAGCGGGCCCGTGAAGGCGTGTTCCTGGCGTTCCAGTATCCGGTAGAAATTCCCGGCGTCAGCAACCTCCAGTTTCTGCGCACCGCTGTGAACGCCATGCGCCTACACCGTGGCGAGTCAGAAATGAACGCGGCGGAATTCATGAAGCACGCGAAGGAAGTATCAAAGCAGGTCGATCTGGACCCGGCATTCCTCAAGCGCGGCGTGAATGAAGGCTTCTCCGGTGGCGAGAAAAAGCGTAACGAGATTCTGCAGGCATTGTTGCTTCAACCGAAACTGGCCATTCTGGACGAAACCGACTCCGGCCTGGATATCGACGCCCTTCACGTTGTCTCAGACGGCGTGAATGCGCTGCGCGCCAAGGACCGGGCCATCCTGATGGTGACTCACTACCAGCGCCTGCTGAACCACATTGTGCCAGACTACGTTCACGTGCTGGCCGGGGGCAAGATCGTCAAGTCCGGTGGCCGCGAGCTGGCCCACGAACTGGAAGAGCGCGGTTACGGCTGGCTCGGCGTGAAAGACGAAGAAGCTACCGCCAGCTCATCAGCCAGTTAACGGAGGCCGCGAATGAAGTCAGCACCAACGCTTTCCAGCGCCTTTCTTGAGCCGGCCGGCCATTACCTGCCCGGCCCGCTGCTTGAGCTGCGCAAACAACGGGGCACGGCACTGGTGGATATGCCACTGCCGACCCGCAAAACCGAAAACTGGAAGTACTCCAGCCGCCATCTGAAACTGTCGGATGAGCTTGCCACCACACTGCCGTCCTCCGGCAAGGAAGGCGCCAGCCTGTCCATGCCAGGCTACCGAGTCGTGTTCCGCAACGGGGTGATGGTGCCGGAAGCCAGCGATTTTCCGGATATGCCCGGCATCCGTATCCAGCGCTTCTGCGACCTGAACGATCAGGACGCGGCGGCCCTGGCCGAGCGCCTGGACAACACCCTGGACAGCCGCGCCGTTCAGATGGCCCGGCTGAACTCCGCCCGCTTTGAAGATGGCCTGTTCATCCAGCTTGATAAAGAAGCCGTGCTTGACCAGCCGCTTTTCATCATTCACGAAGTAACTGCTTCGTCCGTAGGCTCGGCCTACCCACGTATTTATTTGGACGCCGCAAGGCACAGCCAGATGACGCTGGTGGAAGAGTACATCTCCAGCGGCAGTGAACCTGTCATGGTGAACACCGTGACGGAATTCATGCTCGCCGAAGGCGCGCAGATTACCGGCGTGCGTCTGACCATCGAAGGTGAAAGCGTTCAGCACATCGGCGCAACCGGCGTTCGCCAGGCGGCCAGTTCACGGTTTGAAAACCACTGCGTGGGCTTCGGTGGCCCGCTGCGCCGCCACGACCTGCAGGTTCGCCTGGAAGGCGAAGGCGCCGAGTGCAAGCTTAACGGCGTGGTGGTTACCCAGGGCAAGCAGCACTACGATAACCACACCTCGATCGAGCACGTGGCGGCCCATTGCGACAGCGAAGAAACCTATCGCAACATTGCCGCGGACGAGTCCCACGCGATTTTCAACGGCCGCATCCATATCCACCAGGATGCCCAGAAATCCAACGCCAATATGAACAACAAGAACCTGTTGCTCTCCACTGGCGCGGAAATCGACACCAAGCCGGAGCTGGAAATCTATGCGGACGACGTGAAATGTGCCCACGGTGCCACCATCGGACAGCTGGACAAGACCTCGCTCTTCTATCTGGTGTCCCGTGGCATTGGTCGTCGGGAAGCCAACACCTTGCTGACGATGGCATTCATCAATGAACTGGTGGAACAGATTCCTGTCGAAACGGTGCGAGATGCCGTACAGCTTCGGCTGAATGACTTTTTCAATCAGGCGTTTCAGGAGGTCTGAGCGGTAATGAACGATCTTTCCATGGCCAAGACAGCACCCCAGACCCATTTCGACGTTGATGCTGTTCGCCGGGATTTTCCGATCCTGGTGGAGCAGATCAACGGCAATCCGCTGGTGTATCTGGATAACGGCGCCTCGGCTCAGAAGCCGGTGGCCGTATTGGATGCCATGGATAAGTATTACCGTGGAATGCATTCCAACGTGCACCGTGGTGCGCACACCCTGGGTGACCGCGCCACCACCGCCTTCGAGGGCGCACGGGAAATCGTCAGGGGCTTTCTGAATGCCGAAAGCACTCGGGAGATCATCTGGACCCGCGGCACCACCGAGGCCATTAACCTGGTGGCCAACGGCATGGCCCAGCGTCTGAACCCCGGTGACGAGATCCTGGTGAGTCATATGGAGCACCACGCCAACATCGTGCCCTGGCAGATGATTGCCGAGCGCACCGGCGCGAAGGTGGTTCCGGTTCAGGTGACCCCTGCTGGCGAGCTGGACCTGGACTCGTTCAACGACCTGCTCGGCGAAAGAACCAAAGTTCTGGCGCTGACCCACGTATCCAACGTGCTGGGCACCATTAACCCGGTTGCAGCGCTGATCCAACAGGCCAAGGCACTCGGTGTGATTACCGTTATCGACGGTGCCCAGGCGGTGCCGCATTTCCAGCCCGATGTGCGGGCACTGGGATGTGATTTCTACATGTTTTCCGGCCACAAGCTGTTCGGGCCCACGGGCATCGGTGTGCTTTACGGAAAAGCCCATCTTCTCGAGGAAATGCCTCCCTACCAGGGCGGTGGTGAGATGATCGAGCGGGTGTCCTTCGAGCGCACCACCTGGAATACCCTGCCCTACAAGTTTGAGGCCGGCACCGCACCCATTGCCGAAGCGGTAGGACTCGGTGCGGCCATTGACTACCTTAACGGCCTCGACCGTGAAGCCATGGAAGCAGCCGAAAACGCGCTGCTGGCCAGGGCCAATGAACTGGTCAAGACCGTTCCCGGTATGCAGATCATTGGTACCGCCGCAAACAAAGTGCCGGTCATGTCCTTTAAAATCGACGGGCTGCACCCCAGTGATATAGGCACCCTTTTGGACCAGCAGGGCATTGCCATTCGCACCGGCCACCATTGCGCCATGCCACTGATGGATTATTACGGGGTTCCCGGTACAGCCCGGGCCTCCTTTGCGTTCTACAATACAATGGAAGAAGTTGAAAAACTCTTCGCCGCGCTGCAAAAAATCCAGCGCCTGTTTGCCTGATGGAGGTGGAAGCATGACAGCCGAAGTCTATACACCAACCGTTGCCGTCACCATGACGCCCAGCGCGGTGAAGCACGTGCGCAAACAACTCGATAAGAAGCCGGAAGCCAAAGGCATCCGGCTCGCCATCAAGAAAAGCGGCTGCTCCGGCTTCAAGTATGAAACCCAATGGGTTGAAGACGCCGGCACTGACGACAAGGTATTCCACATTGACGGTGTGGACCTGTTCGTCAAGGAAGAGCATCTGCCGCTGGTGAATGGCATCGAGATTGATTTTGTCACTGAGGGCGTTAATTCGGTGTTCCAGTTCCGGAACCCCAATGCCACGGCTGAATGTGGCTGTGGCGAAAGTTTTACCGTCGCCTGAACACCGGTTGTCGGATTACGGCTTTGCCTAATCCGACCTACTGGATGGCGATGTTGAAATCCAGCGAATCGTAGGTTGGATTAGGCAAAGCCGTAATCCAACAAACCAGACAAAGAACGAGGCCCCAGAAGGCATGCAAGAACGGGAAGTGGTTCTGACAAAACGTGAGGTAGAGGCACGGCTGGTGCCCACCGGCACGGAAATCATGATTCCGGCGGATACCTTTGTGACGATCACCCAGTCTCTGGGTGGCAGCTTCACGGTCGCCGTAAACGGTAACCTCGCCCGCATCGAAGGCCACAATGCCGAAGCGCTGGGCAAGAAGCCCCTGGAAAGCAGCTTCGAAACCCCCGAAGACGGCACCGTCAACGAAAACCAGGTCTGGGAAGCCATGCAGAACTGCTACGATCCGGAAATTCCGGTCAACGTGGTGGATCTGGGCTTGATTTACGACTGCAAGATCGAGAACGGCACCGAAGACGGCAACCACGTGTATGTTCTGATGACCCTGACCGCCGCCGGCTGTGGTATGGGCCCGGTGATCACAGAAGACGTCAAAACCAAGCTTGAGCATGTACCCAACGTCGACAAGGTGACGGTTGAACTCACCTTCGATCCACCCTGGAACAACGACATGCTCACTGACGAAGCCAAGCTTGAACTGGGAATGCTGTAATGACTGCCTCCGCACAGGAATTCGAAAACAACCCGCTGGGCAAAGACACTACGCTGGACGACGTCCTGGAAGGCTTCGAGTTTCTCGATGACTGGGAAGAGCGTTATGCCTTCATCATCGACCTGGGCAAGCAGCTTCCAAAGTTTCCGGAAGACGAGCGCCGGGAAGAGAATTACGTGCACGGCTGCCAAAGCCAGGTGTGGCTGATTCATCACTACGATGAAGCCACAGGCAAGCTCTATCTGCTGATTGATTCAGACGCCATTATCGTGCGCGGCCTTGCCGCCATCATCCTCGTAGCGCTGAACGGCAAGACACCCCGTGATCTTCTGGCGACCGATATTGATGAACTGTTCGAGCAGCTGGACCTGTTCCGCCATATCTCGCCTACCAGAGGCAACGGACTTCGTGCCATGGTCGGCAAGATCCGGGATATCGCCGCTACCGAGGCTGCCTGAGTCGGCCTCAGTACATCACCGCGTAGTCACCCTCACGGATATTGATCACTCCGCCTTCTTCCGGCATCCAGGCTCGGCTTGTGTCCAGGCTTAACTGGTGCAGGTGAAGATCAACACCGGTATCCCAGAGCTTTGGCGGTGCGTCGGGCCACTGCAGAGCAGATTGAGCCCGCACTAGCCGCAGCTTGTCCCCCGGCAACAGGCCGGATTTCGTACCCACATCCAGAAGCAGATCCTTGCCGTCTACCTGAAGAATCGGTATCAGCAGCGCCTGACAGTCAATGGCGCTCATCAGATCATCGGTAATCTCGTCGAATAACTGGGCAACCTCGGCTCCATATTCGGAGTCATTGAACACAGGAGACCCGAAGTCGACTTTTCCGGTACGGGGAATATCCCAGCGGCCGTAAGCCTCATAGCGTTGCTCATACACCACCCGGCCGGTATATCCATCGTGTAATACCACATCCACAACGAATGCCCGGTCGGTATCGGCGCTGAACAACGAGCGCTTGATGGAAGCCGCATAAGACGAATCCCAGGAATCAGGCCGATTTACATCCAGACTTCGAATGATCCCCGAAACCACAAACTGCGCCCCCATCTGGCGACTGACCACGGAATACTGTTCCAGCGTGTTACCTTGCATGGCGCGGGTCGCCCCGTCCTGCAAACTGGCAAACATTTGCCTGCCCGGCGCTGACAGCGGCAACACCTCGCCCGTCTCCAGAAGATTCCGGTACAGCCACTTACTGGAAGCACGGCCAACCGCACCCAGCCCCCCGAATACCGTTTGGTCCGGATCTTCCACATTGAACCCGGCGACGACCACCTCCTTGCGGATGCGCGAAGCTTCCTGATTCGGGCATTGCTGATTCAGTTCGAACGGAGTGCTGTTGCGTTCCTGACGGATGGTGGCAGCAAGGCGGTCCAGCTCGGCCTGGCGGCCGCCTACGTCTTTGCTGATGATTATATTGATTGATGGCGGCTGTGAGGGCTGAGCGCTCGACTTGTTGCTGGCTTTCTCCTCCGGCTTATCGGTCACTGGGTCGATCTTTTCGGTTTCAACGACTGGCTCTGCGACCTGCTTCTGCACCTCCGGCTGAGTCTCGGCGAGGGAGTCATTGGCAAAGTTGAAAAGCAATAACGCGGCGAGCAGTGCAATAGTCGATCCGCTCTGTCTGTTTCTATCCATCATGGTTCGCTTCTCAGAAGATGCATGGTTCGAAGGTGCTGTGCCAAATACAGGTCTCCATGAAAAATCTATGCCAGATGCTGACCGAAACCCGATCTTTGACAAATTTTTGATTCAAGGATGCGGACACTTGCTTCTGAGCAAGAGTTCTCCTGCCAGCCAGTATGCTGCGCGATCTTTGCGGCGCTTTAGTGTTTCTGTCGTCTTTTGTTAAATGATGTATCCCCTAGGCGCTTTTCAACCGGGTCTGCTGATAACCTTAATTCCACTTAATGCCAGCCCCGACCAATAACGAGGACACTAATGAAAATGAGCACCCGCGCCTTTCCCGCTTTTTCCAGAAAACCACTAGGAGTCTGCGCGGCAGAAACGTTTTGAGCCCTCGTTTCCGCCAGACCGGATCATTGTCTGGCCGGAAGGAGTGTTCGCGATATCGGATCGGCTC
>Ga0207899_1000038_pt1 | contig 80432 bp, 72 predicted proteins | sample MalvirmetaMSP134_FD_184235 | JGI IMG/M metagenome (GOLD analysis project Ga0207899, IMG submission 184235) | Marine viral communities from the Deep Pacific Ocean - MSP-134 (SPAdes) | ecosystem: Environmental > Aquatic > Marine > Oceanic | place: Pacific Ocean | collected 2011-06-28
TACAGCCAGTGGGCACAGACACCCAGCTCCGCCTCCTCGTGCATCTTGTGAGTACGGATCTGTACTTCCATCACCTTGCCTTCCGGCCCGATCACGGCGGTATGCAGTGACTGGTAGCCATTTTCCTTGGGGTTGGCGATGTAGTCGTCGAATTCGTTCGGAATGTGCCGCCAGATACCGTGCACAATGCCCAGAGCGCCATAGCAATCCCGGACTTCCGGTACCAGGATGCGAACCGCACGGACGTCGTAGACCTGAGAGAAGTCGATGCCCTTGCGCCGCATCTTCCGCCAGATACTGTAGATGTGCTTGGCGCGACCGGACAGGTCGGCCTTGATACCCGAAGCTTCCAGTTCCGCTTGCAGGGTTTTGATAACACGCTTGATGTAGCCGTCCCGGTCGAGGCGCTTTTCGTCTAAGAGCTTGGCGATCTTCTTGTAGGCGGTCTCGTGCAGGTAGCGAAACGACAGGTCTTCCAGCTCCCACTTGATGTGACCGATGCCGAGCCGGTGGGCCAGCGGGGCGTAGATATCAAACACCTCACGCGCGACCCGCATGCGCTTTTCTTCCGAGACGTTCTTGACCGCCCGGATGGCACAGGTCCGCTCCGCCAGTTTAATCAGCGCAACCCGGACATCATCAATCATGGTGACCAACATTTTCCGGACGTTGTCCAGTTGCCCCTCACTTTGGCCCAGGACGTTACCCTTGAGCGGATGATGGATCGAGGAGATCGCCGCCATTTGCTGAACGCCGTTGATCAGACCGGCAATCTCGTCGCCGAATTCCTTGCGGATGTCTTCCAGGGCTACCCGTTCCTCCCGAACGGCCCGATACAGTATTGCCGCCACCAGGCTGGCCTGATCCAGGTGCAGCTCCGCCAGCACCTGGGCCATTTCGATACCAATACGAAAGCTGCTGGAGCCCGGCGCCCAGAGGCGGTCCTCCCGGAACGCCTCCAGATCGATTTCCGCAGCTTTCTCGCAGGCACGGCGAAACTGGTCGACATCGTCCAATTGGGTCTGGGCAGCGATGTGCTGAACACAACGCTCAATGTCCACCTCACCATCGCCCGTAACGGCATAATCTTCGCGAACTTTTACCATATCGGTCTTACTATTCCCGGTCGTTCCTGCCGCCACCCGGGTGGCGACGCCAATCCTTTAGCCGGAATCCCGCTCAAACAGGGCGATGGATTCGACATGAGTGGTATGAGGAAACATGTCCATCACGCCAGCACGCACCAGCCGATAACCATTGCGCACCATGACACCCGCATCCCGTGCCAGGGTCGCAGGGTTACAAGAAACATAGACGATTTTATTGGCCCCGAATGCGGTCAGGTACTTGCAGATTTCCTCCGCGCCCGAGCGTGGCGGGTCAATCAGGATCTTGTCGAAGCCCTCTTTGGCCCAGCTCTGGCCGGTAAAATCACCGTGCAGATCGGCACCGTGGAAGGTCACATTGTCGAGCCCATTCAGTTCCGCGTTTTCGCGGCCACGGACCACCATGGCATCGTCACCTTCCACGCCGATCACCTGGCCACCCTTGCTCGCCAGCGGCAGAGTGAAGTTGCCCAGGCCACAGAACAGGTCGAGTACCCGCTCGCTCGGCTGTACGTCGAGCCAGTCAACGGCCCGGTGCACCATGGTACGGTTAATGCCGGCGTTGACCTGGGTGAAATCCATCGGGTGGAACTTCATGGTCAGCTCGAACTCATCCAGCCGGTAGCTAAGTCGTTCATCATTGCGCCCGGCCGACTCCGGCCAGATCCGGTGGACCGTGTCCGGCCCCTTGGGCTGCAGATAAATATGCAAATCATGGGCCTGACCGAACCCGATCAGGCTGGCCCGATCACCGTCGCTCAGCTCGTCCATGTTGCGGAACACCATCACGGCCTCGTCATCGCCGCAGGCCACCTCGACCTGGGGAATGCGATTGTAGGCATCGAGGCCGTGGAGCAGTTCGCGCAGGGGCAAAATGCGCTCACCGATGCGCTGATCCAGCACTGCACACCGATCGATGTCGGTCAGGAAGCTGTTGCGTTTTTCGCGAAAGCCAACCAGCACCGATTCCCGCGCCGGCACATAGCGCACGCCCAGGCGGGCCTTGCGGCGATAACCCAGGCTGCTTTCCGAACGCATCGGCGCCACCCACTCTTCCGGCTCAATGCCCCCAAAATGGGCGAAGTGTTCGCGCAGGGTGTCTTCCTTGAACCGGATCTGGGCATCAGCGCTCATGTGCTGAAGGCTGCAGCCGCCGCACAGGTCGGCAAATTCGCACGGCGGTGTCTGGCGCTCCGGTACGCTTTCCAGCACCTCCAGGCTCCGCAGCTCGTCGAATTTGCTGCGGGTGCTGATCATCTTCGCCATGACGGTTTCGCCCGGCAGGGCACCGTCTACGAATTGGGTCTTGCCGTCCTGACGGGCAATGCCCCGGCCGTCATGACTCAGCTTTTCAATGTCACAGCGCACCGGCTCTTTAGGTAGAGCCTTACGGCGTCGTCTACTCATACTGACTACTCTTGATGATAGGTCCTGGTTTTGGAACTGGTCAGGCGCCGGGAAAGACGCCGGTGGAGAGGTATCGGTCGCCACGGTCACAAATGATGGCCACGATGACGGCGTTTTCAACCTGCTCAGACAGTCTCAGGGCGGCGGCAATGGATCCGCCGGAAGATACGCCACAGAAGATACCTTCCTGCGATGCCAGGGCGCGCATGGTGTTTTCCGCCTCTTCCTGGCCGATATCAAGCACCTGATCCACCCGGGCGGCGTCGTAAATCTTCGGCAGGTACGCCTCCGGCCAGCGCCGGATACCGGGGATGGAAGCGCCTTCTGTCGGTTGCAACCCGATAATCCGAATGTCCGGATTACGCTCTTTCAGGTAACGGGAAACGCCCATAATGGTGCCCGTGGTCCCCATAGAGCTAACAAAGTGGGTAACCCGACCTTCGGTCTGCGCCCAGATTTCAGGCCCGGTGGTGCGATAGTGAGCCAGCGGGTTGTCCAGGTTGCTGAACTGATCCAGCACCTTACCCTTGCCCTCGGATTCCATTTGCAACGCAAGGTCGCGGGCCGTTTCCATGCCTTCTTCCCGGCTAACGGTAACGATCTCGGCGCCATAGGCCCGCATCGATGCCCGCCGCTCTTCGCTCATGTTGGCGGGCATGATCAGCACCATGCGATACCCCTTGATCGCCGCCGCCATGGCCAGGGCAATGCCGGTATTTCCGCTGGTGGCCTCGATCAACGTGTCCCCGGGTCGGATCTCGCCGCGCCGCTCGGCCTCCTGGATCATGCTGATGGCCGGACGGTCCTTGACCGACCCTGCAGGGTTGTTACCTTCGAGTTTTGCCAGGATGACGTTGGAGGTCTCGCCCGGAAGTCGCTGCAGGCGAACCAATGGGGTGTGCCCGACATAATCTTCAATTGTGGGGAAATTCATATCATTACCCTGTGGTACACTTTTGCGATCGCATGATACGCGTTATGGCCCCTGTCTCCCAATACAGCTTCTCGCTATATCCATGACCGGTAGCTATAACCGAATCGACTTTACTGGGGCGCTGGGACTGATACCTCAGTCATTCGCCTACGGATCATCTATTCTGACAAGGACGTGACCCCGGAATTACACGTCGGGGCCCAGGCAATAAATCAGGAACCGGGTATGCGGCGCTGGGGCATTCGCAAAAAAGTATTGGTGGTGACGCTCATCCCCACCCTGCTCACCACATTCATGCTGGGCATGTTCTTCACTTATAGCTGGGTGAACAACATTGAAAGCCTGCTGCGTGATCGGGGCGAATCCCTGTCCCGGCAATTGGCGGCAGCCTCCGAATACGGACTGTTTACCGCTAATCGCAGCCTGCTCAGCAACCTTTCTAATGCTCTGCTGGAAGAGCAGGACGTCCGCTCCATTACCTTCTTCGACAGCGACGGCGCCCGACTGTTGCACACCGGGCCCGGCCGCTCCGAAGCCTTCACCAGCGAAAACCTGGTGCCCAACAGCGCGACCCGGATTCTCCGGGAAAACAGCACCCGTTTTGTGACCCCCGTGTCGCTACAGGAGCTGATGATCGGAACCACGCTCGACCCGGGCGCACCGAATCCGAGGGCGCAACCACGTCCGGCACTAGGCTGGGTTGCGGTTGAAATGTCCCACGTTCGCACCGAGAAGGAAACCTACAAGGCACTGCTGATCTCGCTGCTGCTGGTCCTCGCCGGTGTGGTACTCAGCCTGGCCATTGCCTTGCGGCTAAGCCGTGCCTTCACCGATCCGGTGTTTGAACTAAACGAGGCAGTCGCCAAACTCAAGGAAGGCAAACTCGACACCCGGGTGTTCACCCAGGCTGGCCCGGAATTCGAACAGCTTGAATCGGGCCTCAATGCCATGGCGGAGGAGCTGAGCAAGGCCCAGGCGGAAATGCAGCAGAACATCGACCAGGCCACCGAGGATCTCAGGGAAACTCTGGACACCATCGAGATCCAGAACATCGAACTGGATTTCGCCCGTAAGGAGGCACTGGAAGCCAGTCGCATCAAGTCGGAATTCCTGGCCAACATGTCCCACGAAATCCGCACACCACTGAACGGCATCATCGGCTTCACCGAGCTGCTGTTGAAGAGCCCCCTGCCCCGTCAGCAAAGGGACCACCTCAGCACCATCCGCAAATCCTCCGAAATCCTGCTCACCATCATCAACGACATCCTGGACTTTTCGAAGATCGAAGCCGGCAAGCTGATCCTGGACCGGGTCCCGTTCCAGCTGCGTGATATTGTCGAAGAGGTCATGGTGATGCTGGCACCGGCGGCGCACGCCAAGAATCTGGATCTGGTGCCGCTGGTTTACACGGACGTACCGGACAACATCTTGGGCGACCCTTTGCGGGTCAAACAGGTGATCACCAACTTGGTCAACAATGCCATCAAGTTCACCCAGACCGGCGAAGTGGTGCTGCGCGCCAGCCTTGAGGAAGACCCAGACGACAGCAATCGGGTGACCATACGCCTAAGCATTTCTGACTCCGGTGTCGGCCTGTCCCGGGCCCAGCAACAATCGCTATTCAATGCCTTCAGTCAAGCGGACGCATCCACTGCCCGCCAATACGGTGGCACTGGCCTGGGCCTAGCCATCTCCAAACGGCTGGTGGAGGAGATGGGAGGCAAGATTGGACTGAACAGTGAGCTCGGCAAAGGCTCCACATTCTGGTTCACGCTCACATCGGAACTGTCCACCAGTGCCGAATCCGTGACGCCCCGTGACGGTCTCCGGGGTGAGCGGGTCATCTACCTGGAGCAACAAACCACCACTGGACTGGCGGTGGATCACCTGCTGCGGGACTGGGGCATAACAGTCGACCGGGTCGCCTCACCTGGCGCACTGCAGGAAAAGATCGAGGAAGCCCAGAAAAACCAGGCCGGCTATGCCCTGGCAATTATCGGCATCACCCGGCACCTACTCAATTCCAGCCAGTACTGCGCTCTGCTCCGGACCCTGGAAATCGAACGGGATTGTCGCACCCTGCTGCTCACGCCTACCCTGGAAACTCACGACACACCCTTGTCCGGGCTAGCCAGCGGCCACTTGACCAAGCCGATTTGCCGGGGCGCGTTCTATGACGAACTGCTGCTGCTGGTGCACGGAATCCGCTCCAGTGGCAGCCTGGCGTTGGATTACGATCAAAGTACTGCCGGCCTGGCCGCCACCAACATACCCCGGGTGCTGGCGGTGGATGACAACGACGCCAACCTGAAGCTGGTGATGACACTGCTGAAGGACTGCCATACCGACGCCGAAGGAGCCTCCAGCGGCTTTGAGGCGCTAAGTAAGGCGCGCAAAAAACCGTTCGACCTGGTGTTCATGGATCTGCAAATGCCGGGCATGGACGGGGTGGAAACAACTGCGCGCCTGCGGGATCTGGACCAGGCCCCGCACCGCACGGCGATCATCGCGCTGACCGCTCACGCGCTCGCAGACGAACAGGACCGACTATTACAGCAGGGCTTTGACGGCTATATGCCGAAGCCCATCAGCAACAGCCAGCTCACCAGCATTATCCGTGAATACACCGGGTATGAGAGCGTCTCTGTTGGCGAAAGCGAACCGATCCGGATTCCGGAGGTACGGGACACCCGGCGAACTATGCGGCCATCAACGCGCAAGATGGAGCAGGACTGCGTCAGTATCCGTGAGAGCATTCAGTTGGCCGCAGGCAAGACCGACCTGGCGGAAGAATTGTTCAGCATGCTGCTGGAGCAAGTGCGAAATGATCAGGACCAAGTGGTCGAGTTCTGGCACCAGGGCGATCTGGACGGGCTGCTGGAATGTGTTCACAAGCTGCACGGCGCCACCCGCTACTGTGGTGTGCCGGAACTTCGGGCTGCCGCGAACCGGCTAGAGACAGGGCTGAAATGCGCCGCTCCGGATATCGAACACCACAAGGAACAATTGGTGGCGGCAATGGAGCGACTTCAGAACTGGAGCGAACAGACCGATTGGCAACGGCTGTTCCGGACCCAGCCTCAGCCGACCGAAACCAGCTGAGGTACTCAGGGCTTAGGCCCGGCCGCGGGCCTGATCAAGAATCGCTTTCATGTCCCGTACCGCATCCTTGAGCCCAGTGAACACGGCACGGGCAATGATCGCATGACCGATATTGAGCTCGTTAATACCGGGAATGGCAGCGACCCGCTCGGTATTATGGTAATGCAGGCCGTGACCCGCATTGACGACTAGGCCCTTCTTCCGGGCATAGGCCACCGCGGAGACGATGGTCTGGAACGCAGCCTCGGCCTCCTCGGGAGTCTTGGCCTCGGCGTATTCACCGGTGTGAAGCTCGATGACCGGTGCCCCACAGCGCACTGCAGCGTCAATCTGGGCAGTCGCCGGATCGATAAACAGCGACACTTCCGAACCCAACTGGGCCAGACGATCACAGGCCTTGGCAACTCTCGCCTCCTGACCCTCAACGTCCAGACCGCCTTCGGTGGTCAGCTCTTCGCGCTTCTCCGGCACCAGGCACACGCACTCCGGCCGGACCTGCTCGGCAAAAGCCAGCATGGCGTCAGTCACGGCCATCTCAAGGTTCATCTTGGTCTGTAGCGTTTCCCGCAGCAGCAGGACATCTCGGTCCTGGATATGACGACGGTCCTCGCGTGGATGAATGGTAATACCATCCGCCCCCGCCTCTTCTGCCATCAGGGCAGCCTGAATCGGATCCGGATAACGGGTACCCCGGGCCTGGCGCAGGGTTGCAACGTGGTCAATATTAACGCCGAGTAACACTCTAGGATTCATGCCGTTCTCTCCGAAGGTGACTGAATAAACTGCGACTGTGGAGCGGACGCCCCTGCAACAGGTAATCGGTTAAAGCTCGCATGACACGCTTGGCCACGCGCCGGCAGGGCTCGGCTTTCAAGTCGCCCATCGCGAGTGCCTGCAAGACCTCACCGGGAAGCTTCTGAACCCGGGTACCCGGGCCTGGCTGCGCCACAATTCCCTGCTCTGGATCATAACAATACTGCTGACCCGGCTCGACGGATTGCCCGGTATCGGTGGCCAAATCCCAGGAAAAATCAAACCCGAGCTCCGCGGCAAAGGCGCGCTCAAAGCGCCGCAACACCGGTTCGATGTCGGTGGTTTCGGCCAGCTCGGCAATGGCGTCGATGTAGGCTGCGAACAGGGTGGGATGCGGATCCGCCGCCGGCAAAATCCGCTGCAGGAGTTCGTTCAGGTAGAGACCGCTGTACAACGACGCCGTGCGGTGCAGCGAGGGCCCGATGCGGGTATCAACCTGGGTCAGGGTTTTCAGGTCGCCGCGCCCGGCCCAGTCCAGCATCAGAGGCTGGAAGGGCTGCAGTTGGGCCTTCAGCGGACTCTTGGCACTGTTGGCGCCCCGGGCAATGACGGTCAAGCGCCCGCGATTCAGGGTGAACACATCCACCATGAGACTGGTCTCCCGCCAGGGCCGGCGGTGAATCACGTAGGCGGGCTCTTGGTGCTCCGGCCCCGTCATAGGTGCCTCAGAGGTCGTTCATACCAAGGCTTTTCAGGGCCCGATCACTGTCAGCCCAGCCTCGCTTCACCTTGACCCAGAGCCGTAGCATGATCTTGCTATCAAACAACCGCTCCATATCAGCCCGGGCTTCCTGACCAATTCGGCGCATGCGCTCACCCTTGTCGCCGATCATGATTTTCTTCTGCCCCTCACGCTCCACCAGAATCAGTGCGGAAATATGCAGGGTCTTGCCTTCGCGCTTGAATTCTTCAATCTCAACGGCCACGGAGTATGGCAGTTCGGCGCCCAATTGCCGGGTGATTTTCTCCCGAACGATCTCCGATGCCAGGAAGCGCTCGCTGCGATCAGTAATCTGGTCATCCGGGTAAAAATGGATGCTTTCCGGCAGAAAACGGCCAACGGCCTCCTCCAGCGGTTCCAGGTTGTTTTCCTTGAGCGCAGACAGAGGAATGATTTCGGCGAAGTCCCGTTTTTTCGACAGCATGTCCAGGTGCGGCAACAGGGTTTCCCGCTTCTCGATCTTGTCGACTTTGTTGACCGCCAGGATCACCGGACACTTGAGCTTGGCCAGTTTCTCCAGAACCAGCTCATCCGCCGTGGTCCAGGACAGCTGATCGACCACGAATACCACAACATCAACGTCGATCAGCGCCGAAGTGGCCGCCTTGTTCATGTACCGGTTCAGAGCCCGGGGCTCTTCCTCGTGCATGCCCGGGGTATCCACATAGATTGCCTGAACCGGCCCTATGGACTTGATACCCAGAACCTGGTGCCGCGTGGTTTGCGGCTTCCGGGAGGTGATGCTCAGTTTCTGGCCAAGGATATGGTTCAGCAACGTGGATTTACCCACATTGGGACGACCAACAATGGCCACGAATCCGCAGCGACTGTCTGGATTTTCCGGCCGGGTAATATCATTCATTACTGATTCTCCACGCCCAGTTCTTTCAGGGCGTTTCGGGCTGCCTGCTGCTCGGCTACACGGCGGCTGTTGCCGGTGCCGGTCGTCTTTCGATCCAGTGACGGCAGCGCGCAGGTTACATGGAAGGTCTGGTTGTGGGCTTCGCCATCAACCGAAATAACGTCATACTGCGGCAACGGAAACTGGCGAGACTGGAGGTATTCCTGCAGACGGGTCTTGGGATCCTTCTGGGTATCCTGCAGATCCAGGTTCTTGAGCCGTTGCTCGAACCACTGCAAAACCTTCTCACGGCAGGTGTGGAAATCACTGTCGAGATAGATGGCACCAATGATCGACTCTACCGCATCGGCCAGGATTGACTCCCGCCGGAACCCGCCACTCTTGAGCTCCCCGGATCCCAGACGCAGATAGCTGCCCAACTCGAACTCGCGACCGATCTCGGCCAGGGTCACACCTTTAACCATGCGCGCCCGCAAACGGCTCAATTGCCCTTCCCGGGCCTTTTCGAAGTGCAGGAACAGATACTCTGCGATCACCATGTTAACGATGGAATCGCCCAGAAACTCCAGGCGCTCGTTATTCTGGTTGCCAAAACTGCGATGGGTAAGCGCCAGCAACAGCCGCTCTGGCGACTCAAACTGATAGCCTATGCGGCGTTGTAACTGATCCAGATCCGGTTGCGAAGTCACTGGCCCTTCATCTCGTATTCATGCTTGAAGTGAACGATAGTATCGACGTTACTGAACAGATTGTTGCGGACCTCGTAATCCACCATGATCAGAACCGTGTCCCCGTCTTTCTCAACGGCGATGTTCTTGGCGTCAAATCCGCGAACGTTGTTAACGCTCAGGCGCTTGTTGATCAGAGTGCGTACCTGAGCCGGCCCCATGGTGGACAGGCCATCGGTGCCGTCGAGGCTTTCCAGCGCCTCCTGGATGGTGATGTCATCCAGATAGATCGGGCCAAGCTTGATGGCCAGGGTTAACAGGCCACCGAAGAACAGCACCATCACCATCATTGTTAAAGCCGAAGCACCAGTTTGCCGGGTCATGGCGGAGAGACTATTTTTCTTCATTATGACTGCACTCCAGATTTGTCGGAATTACTCAATACCGCCCACACGGTCAAAGGATGGCAAACTGGTAAGCGATTTCCAGTGCATCCAGATGCCAAAGGCCTTGCCCACCACCAGCTCATCGGGAACCATGCCCCAGTAGCGGCTGTCGTTGCTGTTGTCGCGATTGTCGCCCATGACGAAATAGTGATCCTCGGGCACCACCCATTCGCCCTCACCACTGGCGCCGGGCCGACCCATGGTCAGGAAAATATCGTGCTCGACATCACCGAGACTTTCGCGGCGTAACTCCACTGGCGGAAGACGAGCGACAAACCTACTCTCAACCTGTTCACCGTTAATGAACAACTGCTTGTTGCGATAGCGAATAGTGTCGCCCGGCATGCCGACGACTCGCTTGATGTAGTTGGTCGCGCCATCCTTGGGGTAACGGAACACCATGACGTCACCGCGCTGAGGATCCCCAACCTCCAGCACCTCGGTACCGGCTACCGGCAGCCGAAGCCCATAGGCGTATTTGTTGACCAGGATAAAGTCACCCACCTCAAGCGTCGGCAACATTGAGCCTGACGGAATCTGGAACGGCTCAATCAGAAAGGAACGCAGCACCAACACGATTGCCAGAACCGGGAAGAACGACCGGCTAAGGTCGACCAGGTAAGGCTCTTTCGGCTCATCAACCTCGTCGACATTACCGACCTGAGCATCAGGGGACGCTGGCTGGCCATTGGCCCGAGCCGCTTCCAGCCTGCGCTCACGCAAAAACAGTTTGTCCGCCAGCCAGATCAGACCTGTTGCGAAGGTCAGAACCACCAGAACCAGGGGAAAATCGATATCCATCCAGGCGCCTTCTATTTATCCACTTGCAATACGGCCAGAAACGCTTCCTGAGGCACCTCGACATTACCCAGCTGCTTCATTCGTTTCTTACCCTCTTTCTGCTTCTGAAGCAGCTTCTTCTTACGGCTTACGTCGCCGCCGTAACACTTGGCCGTCACGTTCTTCCGCAAGGCCTTCACGGTCACCCGCGCCACCACCTGGGTGCCAATGGCAGCCTGGATGGCGATATCGAACATTTGTCTGGGAATCAGTTCCTTCATCTTGTCGATCAACTGACGCCCCTTGTAGTGCGCCTGTTCCTTGTGAACGATCAGCGCCAGTGCGTCGACCCGCTCACTGTTGATCAACACGTCCAGACGAACAAGGTTGGCCGGCTGGAAGCGGACGAAATGGTAGTCCAGGGATGCAAAGCCGCGACTCGCTGATTTGATGCGATCAAAGAAATCCATCACCACTTCCGCCATGGGTAGCTCGTAGGTCAGTTGCACCTGAGTCGACATGAAGTGCATGTTCTTCTGCACACCACGCTTCTCTTCGCACAGGGCGATCACATTACCCAGGTGTTCCTGGGGCACCAGAATGCTGGCCTCTACGATCGGTTCACGCATTTCCTCAATGGAGCCAATATCCGGAAGCCTGGACGGGTTGTCCACCGAGAACGTCTCATTCTGCTTGGTGACCACCTCGTAGATTACCGTGGGAGCCGTGGTGATCAGGTCGATGTCGTATTCCCGCTCAAGCCGCTCCTGAATGATCTCCATGTGCAGCATGCCGAGGAAACCACAGCGAAACCCGAAACCAAGTGCATCGGAATTCTCCGGCTCGAAGAACAGCGAGGCATCGTTCAGGGTCAGTTTTTCCAAGGCATCCCGGAAATCGTCGTAATCGTCGGAGCTGACCGGGAACAGACCGGCGTAGACCTGCGGTTTGACCTTCTTGAACCCGGGCAGCATCGGAGTCTGCTCGGAAAACTTCTGGTGCACGATGGTGTCACCCACCGGAGCGCCGTTGATGTCCTTGATCCCTGCCACCACGAAGCCAACATCGCCAGCCTCGAGCACATCGGTGTCTTTCGGCTTGGGATTGAAGATGCCCACCTTATCCGCGTTCCAGGATTTGCCGGTGGACTTGATAACGATCTTGTCCCCCTTGCGCATGGTGCCCTCGGTGACCCGTACCAGCGACACCACGCCCAGATAGTTGTCGAACCAGGAATCGATGATCAGCGCCTGCAATGGCGCGCCCCGGTCGCCCTTGGGCGGCGGGACGCGCTTGATCAGGTCTTCCAGCACGTCCTCGACGCCGATACCGCTCTTGGCGCTGCAGCGAACCGCGTCCGACGCCTCGATACCAATGATGTCCTCAATTTCAGCCGCCACCCGCTCGGGCTCGGCCTGGGGCAAGTCCATCTTGTTCAGAACCGGAACCACTTCCAAGCCTTGCTCGATGGCGGTATAGCAGTTGGCCACCGATTGCGCCTCAACACCCTGGCCGGCGTCGACCACCAGCAAGGCACCCTCACAGGCGTACAGGGAGCGGGAGACCTCGTAGGAGAAATCGACGTGCCCGGGGGTATCGATGAAGTTCAGTTTGTATTCGTGACCGTCCTTCGCCGTGTAGTTGAGCGTGACGCTCTGGGCCTTAATGGTAATCCCGCGCTCCCGCTCCAGGTCCATGGAATCCAGGACCTGCTCGGCCATTTCGCGGTCAGTCAGGCCACCGCAGATCTGGATAAAACGATCCGCTAGGGTGGATTTACCATGGTCAATGTGGGCAATGATGGAGAAGTTACGGATTCGGCTCAGTTCAGTCACAGACAATAAATACTCGTATAGACGAAGGATTGAGCCCGGAAGGGCCGGTGCCGGGATCCGGGAACGCCGTGATTTTACCGGTTACCGGCCGCCATTGCCATGATCAGGACATCAGCGGCTTCTCGTACTGGCTAATCAGGAAGCCGATCAGGGCATCTTCATCCAACGACTCCCCCCGAGCCCGAGAATCAGCCCGGTCTCTGCGGCCTCCCACTTGCCTCTTGACGCGGGAAGTCATATCAACGCAGAAATTCACGGAAAGCATCATCAAGACTACCCTCGTAACCCTGCAAGACGTCGCCAACGTCCGCAGCCAGGATATCGAGCAGCACAAAACTGTTAACCCCGGCATCTTCCTCCTGGGCTGCCCGCAAACGCTCACTCATACCCCTGTTCAATATCCGGAGATCTTCATAACTCGCCCGAAGACCGTCCATATTCCAATCCGCCGACCAACCATGCTGATCCCGGAGATATTGACCCACAAGGTACATTCCGAGAGCCCGGACGAGAGTTTCGTCGGCAGTACTCAGTGGCAAATGGTGGCGCGCCATCGGCCGCAGGATAGCGGTTACCGGGCAACCGGAAAACGGGCCAATCAGCCCCATCAGCGATCCCATGGCCCTCTGCAGGGTAGTTTCGGCCCGCACTTCACGCGCCGGGGTAACCACCGTCAATTGAATCACTTCATGGGATGGACGGTGACTGGTGGCCCGTGCCGGCTCAATCAATGCCAGGGCATATGGACAGTATGTGACGCCCGTGTCGGCAAGCGGGCAATGACTGCATTGATGGTACTCAAGCCGAGCCCACTCAACCGCCTTGGGCGAGTAATTCATATCAGCAGCTTCGCTGTCCAGGCTGAGTCGATACTCCCAACGAGCTCCATCCTTAAAAGAAAAATAGTAATCGACACTGGCAGCAGACATCGCCGGAACCTCAGTCATGGATGAAAAGACCATCAAATCAGCATAGACAGAATCCCAGCACGGCTTTGCAATAGCAAGTCGAAGGCTTGCTAAGGTTCGGTCGCACAATCACAACGTAACCATTTATTACAGATACGAAAATTAACATTGACAGCTGACTAGAGCCTCTATAATTGACGCAGGTCAAATTTCTAAACAAACAGATACAAAGATGCTTTAAAGAAGCCCCCAATCGAGCCGTTGACCAAAGCATTACTGTCGAGCAAGGAAAGCACCATGCCCCAGAGCAACGAAGCAAAGTCTGATCAGGAACTGCTGAATGACCGACTTGAGCAGGCCAACAGGCAACTTCTGCAATCGGAAAAGCTGGCGGCTATCGGACAGTTGGCGGCAGGGGTTGCCCACGAAATCAACAATCCCGTGGGTTACGTTTATTCGAACCTGCAAAGCCTGGAAAATTATCTGACCGATCTGTTCCGGCTGACCGACGCTGTGGACTCGGCGGAATCCCTGGACAACCTCAAGGCCATCAAGCAAAACATCGATTATGACTTTGTCCGGAGTGACCTTAAGGATTTGCTGGCTGAATCTCGGGAAGGCATCGAGCGGGTAAAAACCATCATCTCCGCCATGAAGGATTTTTCTCACATTGAAGAAGATGAATTCAAACCTGCGGACCTTCAGCGAGGCATTGAAACAACGCTCAACGTTGTCAATAACGAACTCAAGTACAAAGCTGATATTGTGAAGGAGTTTGGGGACCTACCCGAAATTGAGTGCATCATCTCCCAAGTCAACCAGGTAGTCATGAACCTGCTGGTGAATGCAGCGCATGCGATTGATGACTTCGGGACAATCAGCATTCGCACTCGACAGGAAACCGACTCCGTGGTGATTGAGGTGGAAGATACCGGCAGCGGGATTTCCCGGGAAAATATCAACCGTATCTTTGAGCCATTTTACACCACCAAGCCCATCGGCAAAGGTACCGGACTGGGCCTGTCGCTCTCGTTCAATATTATCGAAAAACACGGCGGCCGGATTGAGGTGGAAAGCACACCAGGAATAGGTACCTGCTTCCGGATCACGCTTCCGGTCAGACAGCCTCCACCAAACGGCACTGAATAACCATGAGTGATAAATTTCCCTCGTCAGAGCCGGTGGCTGAATCTCCATTACCCAGTGCAAAGCTGCTACTGGTCGACGATGAGGACAATATTCTGCGCAGTTTGCAGCGAGTGCTGCGCAAAGAACCTTACGAGTTGACCACTGCCACCTCCGGAGATCAGGCTATAGGGTTGATGGAGGAACAAGGCTTCGATCTCGTGATTTCCGATGCCCGCATGCCTGGCATGGATGGCCCAACCCTGCTGGCGACCATCAAGAAAAAGGACCCCTCGTGCATCCGTATCCTGCTGACCGGTTATGCCGATATAGATTCAACGGTCAAAGCGATTAACGACGGGCAGATCTATCGCTACATCAGCAAACCCTGGAACGACGATGAACTGCGCCTGATCATCCGACAGGCACTGGCCTTTAAACAGTCAGAACGCCGGCGACTTGCCCTTGAGAAACTGACCCGCAAGCAGAACCAGGAACTACAAGAGCTGAACTCCACGCTGGAACAAAAGGTCCGCGCACGCACTGAAGAACTCCGAGAAACCGCTGACATGCTGGACCTGGCCTATCAGGAACTCCGCAAGAACTATGTGACGACGACCGAGGTGTTCTCGTCCCTGATCGACAAGCGCCTGCCTGCCAACCGCCAGCCGAACGCCAAGGTTATAACGCTGGTCAGGGCCTTCGCCGCCTACCACAAACTGGACGAGGAAATGACCCAGAACCTGGCCATGGCGGCCGCCCTCTACAATCTGGGCAAACTCAGTTGGCCAGACGAGCTAATCACTGCCCCTTCGGATTTGCTTAGCAGAGACCAGAAGCTGGAATACTTAAAGTACCCGGTCGTTGGCGAGCAGTTGCTCATGGCCCTTGAGCCCCTTAGGGACGCCGCAAAGATCATCCGACACCATCAGGAAAAATGGAACGGCTACGGTATCCCTGATCGGCTGGAAGGCAAAGACATTCCTCTTGGAGCCCGTATTCTAAGACTGGCGGTCGATTTCATTGAACTCCAGTTTGGCCTGATTCTTGAGCGGCGTGTACCAAGGGATAACGCCATTAAGCTGATCAAGCGCTACCGGGACCGGCTGTACGACCCGGACATCGCCGACCAATTTTTGGAAATGGTAATCGAAATCGCTCCGGATGTTGACCATGAAAACCCCGATATTTTGGTACTCGACACCCTCCGCTTAAAACCGGGCATGGTAATGGCCCGCAACCTGTATGCGACGTCTGGCATGCTACTGCTGAATGAGGGCAAGGTGCTCTCCTCACTCCTGATCGACAAGCTAGCCGCATTCGAAAAAGGCGAACCGGATGGGCATCGCTACACCTTGTATGTACATCGCCCTGAAGAAGAAACGGAGACACCGACATGATCAAGATCCAATTGGTGGATGACGAAGCCAATATCCTGAGCGCGCTTCGGCGACTGCTGAAGCCCCAAGGATGGGAGGTGCATACCTACAATAACGTGGAAGCTGCGCTTGGTGGTCTGCTTGAGCATAACTACGCCGTCATTGTCTCGGACTACCAGATGCCTACTGCCGACGGCGTAACCTATCTGCAGTTTGCCAAGCAGCGCCAGCCGGACGCCATGCGTCTGGTTCTGAGTGCCCACGGTGACCGCAACTCCATGATAAAGGCCATCAACCAGGCCGAGGTTTACCGATTCCTGTCCAAGCCTTGGGACGACTACGAAGTGGTCACCGCGATCAAATCTGCAATCGACGTGTATCAGTTGAAGGTGGAGAACCAGCGGCTACGGAACCAGGTAGATACCCAGAAAGCGATGCTACGGGCCCGGGAACAGGAGTTACTGAGACTTGAGTCCGAAAATCCTGGCATCACCCGGGTCCAGAGGGATGCCGACGGATCGGTCCTCATCAGCGACGACGACTGAATAAGCGAACGCCAATGCCTGATTATCAATTACACGACAACAAGCTGACGCTGAAAGTGGTGTTTTATGGCCCCGCTCTCAGCGGCAAAACGACCAATCTCATGCAGCTCCACTCGCTGCTAAATCCGGAGCGAAAAGGCGAGTTGATGGTGCTTGAAACCCGGGATGACCGCACTTTATTCTTCGACATGCTGCCCATTGGGCTGCGGGGTACATCCGGGTTGGACCTGCGGCTGAAGCTATACACCGTTCCCGGGCAGGTTCAGCATGACAGTACCCGCAAAGCGGTACTATCGAGGGCCGATGGCATTGTTTTTGTCGCCGACTCCCAGCCGTCGCAACAAGACAACAACGCCATGGCATTCGGAAACCTTGAGGAGAACCTTGAAAAAGTCGGGCTCGATATCGATACATTGCCCATGGTGGTGCAGTTTAACAAGCGTGACCTCCCTGGTGTTGTGGAGGAACTCGAGCTTCAACAGCGTTGGGCCTCTACCCCCTGGGCACCGCTGATGATGGCTTCCGCTCTTCAGGGCAACGGCGTGATCGAGAGTTTCAGAGCATTGCTTGACCGCCTGTACATCGCAATCAGCGACGAGTTCGCCCTGGAACATCGCCATGGCATCTTCCGGCACACTTTTGTTGATGGCTTGAGCGCCAGCCATGAGGCTGATCGTGCGAAACTTTGAGGACGACCCGACCCTCCAGGATCTGCTCAGTGTCGACCAACTGGAACGGCTGAACCGAACACTCAGCAGCCTATGCCAGGCACCGGTGACCATCACCGAACAGAAAATCACTGATGCGATCCCTGTTGAGTTCAACCTGGAAACCGTGGCTTGGCTATCCGGCGGCCATTCTCCCGAGGAACGAAGCGCAGCCTCGGAACTGGTGTCCTTCCTGATGATGTTTGTGGCCAAGTATCGGCTCGCGGCCAACCTGCACCATGACACCACGGAAGCAAGTTATGCGGAACTCCAGCGCCAGAATGATGCTCTGAAAACCTCCGAGGCCCGCTACCGGGCCTTGTCCGACCAGCTCCAACAGAAAGTGGACGAGCAGGTCAGCGTGATTCAGCAAACCCAACAGGAGCTCTACGAGAGTGCCCGACTCAGGTCCGTCGGCCAACTGGCAGCCGGCGTAGCCCACGAAATCAACAATCCGATCGGGTTTATCAGCAGCAACCTTCGGGTTGCCAGGGATTACATTGACGACCTGAAAGATAGCCTGCCGGCTACTCCAGATCATGAGGAGCTGTTTCGAGACTTCCACGACCTGCTTTCGGAGTCTATGGATGGCACCCGGCGGATTGCCAGTATCGTTGCGGACTTGAAAACGTTTTCCAGTATCGACCAGGCCGACTACACCATGTGTAACCTGAATGACCTGTTACGCAGCTCTTCTCATCTGGTGCAAACGGAACATGGGCACCAACTAGACATCATTGAACGCCTGAACGAACTGCCACCCGTGGCAGGACACCCGTCGCGGTTGTCCCAGACATTCTTCAATCTACTCAACAACGCCGCCCAGGCACTGAGCGACAAAGATTTCGGGGATAGAAAAGGACGCATCCTGATGCAAACACAAATGGGCACAGATAGCATTCAGGTCATCGTTCAGGACAACGGCTGTGGAATACCCGACGACTGCCGAGCCCGGGTTTTCGATGCCTTCTATACCACCCGGCCGGTCGGATCTGGCACAGGACTCGGCCTGACCGTAGCCCGAGATACTGCCCATGCCCATGGTGGCGACTTGACCATCAAAAGCCGTCAGGGAGCAGGTACCCGCGTCACACTCACCCTGCCGATAAAGGCCCGCTGAGGACCCACCATGTCGACACGCTACGCATCACTCTTTCACGGGCAGGAGACGGAAACCGTACCCGATACCCCACCAACAACAAAGAAAGCCCCCTACAAGCTGTTGTTGGTCGATGACGAACCCAACATTCTGGCCTCCCTGCGCCGGGTCTTTCAGCGCGAGAGCTACGAACTGCTTTTTGCACGCAGTGGTGAGGAAGCCCTGAAAGTGCTGGAAAAACAGTCGGTGGAACTGATTATGACCGACTTTATGATGCCCGGCATGAACGGCAGCGACCTTCTACGGGAGGTTCGGGAACGTTGGCCCGAGACAATTCGCATCATGCTGACCGGACATGCCAATACTGACGCGGTGATGGGATCGATCAAGGATGGCGCGGTGTACCGGTTCATTCTCAAACCCTGGAACGATGATGATATCCGGCTAACCATCGCGCTGGCACTGGAGCAATACGAGCTCATTCAGCGCACCCGCGCTCTAGAGCAGCAAACTCAAAAACAAAGCCGGGATCTGGATACGATCAGCAAGCTGACGGCCACAAATCGTAGCCAGCTTGCCATCCTGCTGCACAAAAAGGGCTGGCTGAATCCACAACAGATTCAGCAGTTGCACCGGGAAATGCAGAGCCAGAAGACACCCGTGGTTCGGCAGCTCCTCAAGCATGAATGGGTGAATTTCCGCAAAGTATTCGAAATGCTGCGGGATGAGATGCTGTTCGAGGAAATTGATTTACGGGAGTTTCAGCCAGACCCTAGCCTCCTGTCACTGGTGCCCCAGAAGATTTGCACCCGCCAGTTGGTCCTGCCCTTGCGCACCAACGGGCAGCGGCTGCGCCTGGCCATGGTGGACCCGATGGACATCAGCCTGATCGATGAACTTGGGTTCATGACCGGCTACACGATCCATCCGCTCTTGTGTGAAACCTCACAGATGCAGGCCAAACTGGCGGAGATCTTTGGAGAAACCAGCGATCTCGATGACATTACCACCCGCGTCGGTACCGATGACCCCTATGAGGGCATCGAGATCGTGCTTGATGACGAATCAGATCAGGAATCTCTGGAGCAGTTGCTGGGCAGTTCGGAAGAGCCACCGGCTATCCGCCTGGTGAATGCCATCATCCTGGAAGCCCTGCGGTTGGGTGCCAGCGACATCCATGTGCATCCCAGAACCAAATCCCTGGTCGTTCGCTACCGGATTGATGGTGTGTTGCAGGACAAGATCCATATCCCCACCAACCTGTTAATGTCGGTGGTTTCACGCATCAAGGTTATGGCAGAGCTGGATATCACCGAACGGCGCAAACCTCAGGACGGACGGATTACCGTCAAGACACCGATGAAGATCGTGGACCTGCGGATTTCCACACTGCCCACCATCAATGGCGAGAAGGTAGTGATGCGGGTACTGGAGCGGCAGTCATCGGCCCAGTCCCTGGCAGATATGGGGCTCTCCGAACACAATCTTAAACGCCTTATGCATGTAGTGGCGAAGCCACAGGGCATCATCCTGGCGACAGGTCCAACGGGTAGCGGCAAGACCACCACCCTGTATGCCCTGCTGCAACACAACGCCTCGCCGGAACGAAACTACGTCACCATTGAAGATCCGGTTGAATTCCATGTGGATATGGCGGGGCAAGTGCCGGTAAAGGAACGCATCGGGCTCAACTTTGCCAGTGTGCTGCGAGCTATCCTTCGCCAGGATCCGGATGTGATTCTGCTGGGCGAGATCCGAGATGAAGAAACCGCCGATGTGGCTTTTCACGCCGCCATGACCGGACACCTGGTGTACTCCACCCTGCACACCAGCTCCGCTGCCACCACCGTCGCCCGGCTATTGGACCTTGACCTCAAACCTTTCGTGCTGGCGTCGGCCCTGGAAGCGATCATAGCCCAGCGACTGGTTCGCCGGATTTGCAAACATTGTAGAGAAGAGATTCCGGCCCCGACCGATGCCCTCAATCAGCTAGGTCCCCAGTTCATGAATCCGAATCTCACCTTCTATCACGGCAAGGGCTGTGAGAAATGCCACAAGGGTTACAAAGGACGTGTAGCCATTCATGAAGTTCTTACTATGAATGCCGACTTACGCATTGCCATCACCGAGGGCGCCAGTGCGATGCAGATCGAAGCCATTGCGCGAGAACAAGGTATGAAGGTACTGCTGGACGATGCCCTGGAGAAACTGAAAGACGGGCTGACCACCGCCGACGAAATTCTTCGCCTGCTTGGTCCTCAGGTGCTGAATGGTTAACAGCCGTAACCTCGAACTGTTCTGGCTCTGTCTGATACTGGCGTTAGCAATTTCGCTGGTGTGCGTGGGTGGCGTCATTCTAATGGATGCGGCCATGGAGACCTCGGAAATCAGCGGGTTAGCTTACCTTCGACCGAGCGGCGGCCTACTCGCGGTCAGTCTTGGCAACGCCTTGTTGGCAATATTATTCCGACTACCAAGGACAGCGACCTGGCTGGCGCTGCTGGCAATACTCCTGCCACTGCTGCCGACCGCGGCGAGCCTCACACTCAACGAAACCGGCCTCAAAGCTGCCGCAATCCCACTCGCCGTGCTGCCGACGGTTGTCTGCATCGGCGTCAGCATGCTGGCTGCCATCCACCTCGCCCGGGGCTGGCTGGTCGGGCTTTGTGCGGCACCGCTGGTATTCGTTATAGGCTTGCTGTCGCTGCTCTCCCAGTGGTGGCCGGGGCTCAAGGCCTTCAGCCTTGCACATGCCGCAGAAATGAACGTGATGGTCAGTCCCCTGGTGATACTGACCAGCCTGATCCTCCCGTTTCTGTTTCTGGCCTATCGTCGGGAAAGACCCGCCTTATCTGCCAGCCTCATCGTGGTGGGAACCCTGGGCATTCTGTTAACTACAGTCACCTGGCAGATTTTGCGTGCCAACCATAACGCCGACCTGCAGCAACGCGCGAAGACACTGGCATCGCAACTCTCGGCCGCCGGCAACTCGGCACTCGAAAACAAGCTCGCGCTCATCGTGCGGCTGGCGGAGCGCTGGGAGTTATTAAACGCTGTCCCGGACAACGTCTTCTGGCAACAGGAGGTCGACAGTTACCTTCGGGATTTCCCGGATCTGCGCCTGATTGCCATTCTGGACCCCAGGCAGAGGCCGGTCAGACTTGAAGCGAGAACGGTAGATTACCGCATCTGGCTGCACAGCTTCATGAGCCAGCCCCAGACACCAGGCTGGTTAAACCATACCGTGTCGACCAATGCCCCCCACCTCAGCCAACCTCTGCTCGACCATGACCAACGGCCTCACGCCGCCATCGCCGTTCCGGTTTCAATGGAGCCCGGCATGTCCTGGCTGGTGATTGCGGTCCTTGACGTGCATACGATATACGAGCAATTGACCCGTCATGCCACGGGCGATCTCGAAGTCAGGATCGAAACCAACGGAATGCAGCTGTTTGATTCCGCTCCGGACATTTATGCCAGTGATGAAATAACACTGGCCACACAAACCATGGAGTCTCACCACAACAGTCAGTGGCGGGTCAGCGTATATACGCCCAGGAACTCTCTGCCACCAGGCGAGCTCTACCTGCCGCCTCTGGTGCTGTTTACCGGTTTGGGTTTGAGCTTTCTGGTGATGCTCACCCAGTTGTTTTGGCGCGAGTCAGAGCGGCGTTCCAGAACGCTGGAAAGCTTGAACGAAACCCTGAGTTTCCATCTGGACGAAGAGCGTGGACTGCGTAACATCAACGAAAAGATCATGATGTTTTCGCGAGACCTTCTGTGTTCAATCAGTTCTGAAGGTCATATCCTCAGTATCAGCCCAGCCTCCGAAGCAGTGCTAGGTTACCGCCCCGAGGAGTTACAAAGTAGCCACAGCGAGCTATTGATCTTGCCAGAAGACCGCGAACTCACTGCTGAAACGGTCCGAAAATTGGCTGTCGGTGACGGAAAACCGGCCAGCTTCCGAACCCGTCTGCGTCACAAGGACGGACATCCTGTGACGGTATCCTGGACTGCGGAATGGTCCATTGAAGATAAGGCACTGTTCTGTGTCGGCCGTGACATCACCGAGGAGCTGGTTGCAGAAACCCTGACGCGGGAGCGCAACCAATTTTTCTCGCTGTCTCCGGACATGTTCTGCATCGTCGACCTGGACAGCCTGTTTTTTGAGGTGAATCAGACCTTCATTGAGACACTCGGGTATGAACGGGAGCAACTCCTGGGGCGTTCTTACATGGACCTCATCCATCAGGAGGATCGTCTAGCCGTCCTCGATTCAGTACGTTTACTGACCGAAGGCATTGATGTCGATGACCTGAACATTCGTGCTCTGGATGGTGAAGGCAAGGAACACTGGCTTCAGATTAACGCTACCCTGAGCGACGACAACCTCATTTACGTCGTCGCCCGCGACACCACTGACGCCCGGGTAATCCAGGAAAAGCTCCGGAGCAACGAAGCACTTCTGAAAATGGCAGAGAAGGCTGCCCGGATTGGAGCCTGGATACTCGATGTGGATGCCGGGAACCTCATCTGGTCCGATGTTATTTTCGATATCCACGAACTTCCCCGTGATCACCCTCCCTCCCAAAAAGAAGCCCTGACCTTCTACACCCCAGCCTCTCGAAAAATCATCCTCCGGGCCGTCCAAAATTGCATTCGGTACGGTATTCCGTTTGATGAGGAAGTCCAGATCACGACCACAACCGGCTGCCTGCGCTGGGTCCGAGTTATCGGCCATGCGGTGAAGGGCAATAACGACACCATTAAACATCTGCAGGGCGCCTTTCAAGACGTTACGCCGTCAAAAATGGCGTCAGAGCAGATACGGCAATTTGCGGAACGTCAAGCCACTATCTTTGAGAGCATCACGGACGCTTTCTTCACCGTGGACCGGAACTGGCGATTCATCAACATCAACCGACGTTCGGAAGAGTTGCTGGAAAAATCACGCGAAGAGTTACTTGGGCGCAGCTTGTGGGAAATGTTTCCGGAAGCCCTCGGCACGGAGTTCGAACACTATTACCGGCACGCCATGGAGACCAGTGAATCGTGCTCATTCGAGGCGTATTACGAACCACTTGATCACTGGCTGGAAGTCAGTGCCTATCCATCGGAAGAAGGGCTCTCTGTATATTACCGGAGCATCCGTGAGCGTAAGGAAGCCCAATGGAAGCTGGAGGCCACCATGGCCGAGCTGGAGCGCAGCAACCATGAGCTTCAGGATTTTGCCTTTGTCGCTTCCCACGACCTGCAGGAGCCACTAAGAAAAATCCAGGCCTTCTCCGACCGCCTTATCAGCAAATCCGACCGGCTGGAAGATCAGGAAAAGGACTATCTACGCCGAATGCAGTCTGCCGCCGGGCGCATGCAGGCGCTGATTCAAGACCTGTTGGCCTACTCCCGGGTAACCACCAAGGCGCGGCCACTGGTTCGCTGTGACCTAAATCAGGTCCTGGACGAAGTGTTACAGGACATGGAAACCTCGCTCGTGCGGGAACAGGCCACCATAAAGACCAGTCCCTTGCCAGAGGTCGAAGGTGATCCGATGCAGTTACGCCAGGTACTGCAAAACTTGATAAGCAACGCCATAAAATTTCGCAAACCGGAGCAGAATCCAGTCGTTTTAGTCTACCCTGAGGATATAACTGCCGGTGGTTGGACACTGGTGGTCAACGATGACGGCATTGGCTTTGATCCGCGCCATGCCGGCAAATTGTTCCAACCCTTCCAGAGGTTACACCACAGACGGGATTATGCCGGCACAGGGATTGGTCTGGCCATTGTCAAGAAAATCCTCGACCGACACGGCGCCGGCATCTCTGCGGAGAGTGAACCTAATGCCGGCACCCGGTTCAGAATCCGGTTCAACCGGTAACAGACAGGAGGTCTTCAGCACTATGCCAGCCCCCCAATTCACCCCGTTAGTAATGGTCGCCGACGATGACCCCGACGACCAGCTCATGATCCGGGATGCCTTCGAAGAGTGCTGGGCCGAGTGCAAGCTCTGCTTTGTTCACGATGGCGTTGAGCTTTTGACCCACCTCAAAAATACCGGCAGTGACGCCGGACAACGCCGCCCCGACTTGATTCTGCTCGACCTTAACATGCCTCGGAAGGACGGCCGGCAAACTCTGGCAGACATCAAGTCGAGCCCGGATTTCAAGTCTATCCCCACCGTGATGCTGACGACGTCGCAAAATGAGGATGATATCGCAAGCTGTTACGATCTCGGCGCCAACTCTTACATTGTAAAACCCACACGCTATGCAGATTTACTGGACGTTGCCAAATCTCTGAAGCATTACTGGGTGAATACCGTTGAACTCCCTTAAACAAGCACGAACGACATGACAAAGACTGACCCTGAACTGCGCATCCTCCTCATTGAGGACGATGAAGACGACTACCTGATTACCCGTGACCTGCTTGAGGAGGCTTCACCGGTCAGAACCCTGTTGGAATGGCAAACCACGGCGGAGCGGGGTATCAGTGCGCTATGTAACGGGCACTACGATGCGGCGCTGATCGACTTGCGCCTGGGCCCGGATTCCGGTCTGGACGTGATTCGACAGGCTCAGGCTTACGGTATCAGTACCCCCTACATTCTCTTGACCGGACAGGGTGATAAAGAGCTCGATATAAAAGCCGTGGAGCTCGGCGCCTCAGATTACCTGGTCAAGGACCAACTTGACGGTCATACACTGATCCGCAGCATCCGGTACGCCATTGACCGGGCCATGGCCACAGAACACCTCGTCAACAGCGAAGCCTACTACCGCCAACTGTTCGAGAATAACCCGGCACCTATGGTGCTCGCAGATCCGGAATCCGGGCACCTCCGGGCCATGAACCAGTCGGCGCGAACCCTGTACCAACACAGTGAAGAAAACGTCAGCGAACTGACGCTGACCGACCTGAAGTCCGAGGCCCCGGAGCCGATCAACAGTGAGGGTGTGCTTCTGTCTCAGGGTGCGATTCTGGAAAGACACGAGACCCGCGACGGCACCTCTCTGCTAATCGAAGTGGTGAGCCGGGAGATTACGGTTAACCGTAGCCCGTCGCAGCTCCTGATACTAAGCAACGTGACGGAGAAAATAAAAAGCAACCGGCAACTACGGCTGCTCAAACGCAGCATCGAGTCCAGCTACAATGGCATTTCCATCGCTGATGCGCGCGAACCAGACATGCCAGTGATTTATGTAAACCCGGCTTTCGAACGCATCACCGGGTACTCCCCGGAAGAATGCATCGGCCGCAATTGTCGGTTCCTGCAGGGCGACTCCTTTGACCCAACCAACGAGCAGGCACTGGCGGACATTCGTCAGGGACTCCGTGATGGCACAGATATCTCCGTGGTACTGCGCAACTTCCGGAAGGATGGCTCCCCGTTCTGGAATGACCTGTACCTGGCACCGGTCCGCGACGATCAGGGCGAAACCACCCACTTTATTGGTATTCAGAACGATATCTCCGAGCGAAAATCCGTAGAAAACCAGCTGGCTTTCAATGTCAGCCACGATGTCCTAACTGGGCTCCCAAACCGCACGCTGCTTGAGGACCGCCTCACCCAAGGCTGCCAGTTCGCCAAGCGGTATGGCCGCACACTGGGACTGCTGTTTGTGGACCTCGACGGTTTCAAGCTGATTAACGACTCCATGGGGCACCGGCTGGGTGACCAGCTACTAATCGACGTAGGCCAGCGCCTAAAATCCATCATTCGCTCAGGCGATACGGTGGCCCGCATCAGTGGCGATGAGTTTATCGTCGTTCTGCCTGATCTGGCCCAAGCCAACGACGTGATCATGATCGTCGAGAAAATCATTCACAACTTATCCAATCCCTACCACATCAGTGACCAAGTCCTCCGCCTGACCGCCAGCATCGGCATTACCATAACTGATGGCAAAACTGATGATCCGATGGCGCTGCTGCAGCAGGCAGACTTGGCCATGTACCGCGCAAAACAGCTGGGCAAAAATACCTATCAATGGTTTTCAAAGGATCTGAATGATCAAGCGAATTTCCGAGTGAAACTGCGTAACGATCTGCAGGACGCGCTTGAGAACCAGCAACTGACAGTTTATTTCCAGCCAATAATTGATGCCCGCTCAGGAAAAACCCGGTCCGTTGAGGCTTTGGTTCGCTGGGAACACCCGCAGCAGGGGCTGATGTCCCCCGGAGACTTTATCCCCCTGGCAGAGGAAACCGGACAGATCATCGAGCTGGGGCGACAAGTCCTAAACCAGGCCTGCCAGGCACTGGTAAAACTGCATGCCCGTGGATTTCGTGAGTGCTCAGTTGCCGTTAATGTGTCTCCCATCCAGCTTCGCAAGGATGGTTTCACGGACTCCGTTGCCGCCGCCCTGAAAGCTACCGGCCTGGCACCCCAGTTCCTGGAGCTGGAAGTCGTTGAGTCGGTGATACTTTATGACACCGATACGATTGTCAAGACCTTGCAGGAACTCCGAGCACTCGGCGTCCGCATTGCCATTGATGACTTTGGCACCGGTTTTTCCAGCTTGAGCTACATCAAGCTGTTACCGGCCAACAAGATCAAGATTGACCGCTCGTTTATTAAGGACGTAATCAAGAATCGCAGCGATGCCGCCATCACTCAGGGCGTCATTTCCATGGCGCACCACCTGAATCTGGAGGTCGTTGCCGAGGGTGTGGAAACAGAGGCGCACGCGACTTTCCTCCGCAAACAGCAGTGCGATTTACTGCAAGGGTTCGCCTTTTCCAGACCGATACCCTTCGAAGCTCTGTTGAAGTTCCTGGAAGCTGGCAGCAGTGCTTACGAACTTGTATTGAAACAGAGCAATAGTGAGGAAGATCGCCCCACCCTGTTATTACTCGATGACGAGGAAAACATTCTCCGTGCACTTACACGGATTCTACGACGGGACGGGTATCGCATTCTCTCAACCACCAGTATTCCAGAGGCGTTTAATTTACTGGCAGAGAACAACGTCCAGGTGATCATCTCGGATCAGCGGATGCCGGAAATGTCAGGTACCGACTTTTTAAGCCAGGTTAAAACCATCCACCCCAATACCGTTCGCATCGTACTGTCTGGTTATACTGACCTGAAGTCCGTCACCGATGCCATTAACGAGGGCGCCATCTACAAATTCCTCACCAAGCCGTGGGATGACAAGCAGATCCGTGAGCACATCCAGCAGGCCTTTCAGTACTATGCAGCCATTCAAGGGTAACCTCGCGGTGTTGAATCTTTACCAAATTCTAGTGACACCACAAATAGGAGCGATAAGCTGTCGCCATTGTCATGATCAGGACATCAGCGGCTTCTCGTACTGGCGAATCAGGAAGCCGATCAGGGCATCTTCATCCAACGGGTAGCTGAACAGGTTGCCCTGACACTGGGCGCAACCTGAAGACTTGAGGAAGGCAAGTTGCTGCGGTGTTTCCACCCCTTCGGCCACGACCGTCAGGTGTAGCTTGCGCGCCAGGGCGATGACCGCCGAGGCAACATCTGTGGCGCTGACATTGTAGGGAATATCGCGAATGAAACGATGATCGATCTTGACCACGTCCAGCGGAAGTTGCTGCAGCGACACCAGTGAGCAGGAGCCAGTCCCGAAATCGTCCAGAATCAGGCACACGCCCAGATCGTGCAGGGATGTTAACAGCTCCCGCAGGGCTCTGGGGTCTTCATTCAACAGCTCGGCCGGCATTTCCAGTTCCAGACGTTCTGGCGACACTCCGGTCTCGGTAATTACCTGCCGTATCATGTCCAGGAACCCGGCGTCGGTGAGCTGCCGGACCGAAAGGTTAATGGCCATCTTCAGGGACTCGAAACCGGCCCGTTCCAGCGCCTGAACCTGAATACAGGCCTGGCGCATAGCCAGTTCCCCGAGCTGGAGAATCAGGCCGGTTTCCTCGGCCAGGCCAATAAACTGCTGCGCCGAAACCAGCCCCTTTTCCGGATGATGCCAGCGCAGAAACGCCTCAACGCCAATCACCCGTTCGGTGACCAGATCCAATTTCGGCTGGTAATGCAAGACAAAACGATCGCCTTCCAGCGCTGCTGCCAACTCTTCCTGCTGTAGCAGACGGCGCGCAGCCTGGATATTCATGGCCGGCGTGAAGAACTGGTAGGTATTGCGGCCCATTTCCTTAGCCCGGTACATGGCCAGGTCCGCGTATTTCATCAGGGTCCCGGAATCCTCACTGTCCTGTGGAATCATGGTAATACCGATACTGACGGTAATCCCAACCTCATGCTCATTCAACCGGACACGCTGGCAAAGCCGGTGCAGTATCGTCTCCGCCACCTTGCTGGCCGCCTCCGATTCGCCAACCCGAGACAGCAGCACAACGAATTCATCGCCGCCCAGACGGGCTACTGAATCTTCCTCGCGGACACAGCCGTGCAACCATTCGGCAACCTGTCGCAACAGCTCATCGCCAGCATCATGCCCTAGGGTGTCGTTGATCCGCTTGAAGCCGTCCAGGTCCAGGAACATCAGCGCGGCGGGCTCACCACTGCGCCGGCAACGACGCACGGCATGATCAAGCCGATCCCGGAACAGCTGGCGATTCGGCAGCCCCGTCAATGGATCATAAAACGCCAGTCGGTGCAGCTCTGTCTGAGCCGCCTTCAGCTGCGTCAGATCGCGCAAACTGAGCACCACGCCATTCACGCCGGGCACCGAGAGCATGGCGGTAAAGGTACAATCCATGTCGCGCCAACGCCCTTCTGAATCACGGATCCGGGCCCGAATGACTGATTGCTGCTGCCCGGGAGCACCGATGGCATCCTCGAAGCCTTGCTGTAATTTTGGCCAGTCGTCGACATGCACCAGGGATTCGAATTTAAGCGACGCAATCTCGCCCGGATCGAAGCCCAGAATTTCGTCGCTGGAGGGGCTGGCGTAGGAAGCCCGGCCTGTCCGGTCCAGCACGAGGGTCACGCTCGCGGCACCCTCGGTGATCGCCCGATAGCGCCCGGCACTGATCTGCGCCATCAGGCGCGACCAGATCAAGGCCAACACAAACAAGAACAGCAGGACGCTGATGACAATACCGCTGCCCAACACGATGGGTGGGCGCGGGTCCGAAGCCAAAAAATCAAAGGCGGGGGTGGACCGGGTCTGAAGCAGCCATTTCCGGCCACCAGCGTTCAGAGCCTGACTCATCTGGAAACTGAAGTCGTTATCCAGGGAACCCAGATTCGAGCCGTACATCAGATTGTCCCGGCTAACTACTCCGTCGTCGTAGATACGGACATCGAGAAAGGGCGAAATGAGCCCGACAATGCCATCAATCAGATTGTTCATCCGGAACGCGCTGAAAACGAATCCGGCCAGCATCATCCGCCGCTCATTACGAAGCTCCGGCACCGCTCCGCCCTGGTACACCGGATAGTACATCAGGAAACTGGCCTGATCTTCGGCAACTTCCTCCTGAATCAGCACCACCTTGGCCGTAACCGTCGGTTTTGCTTCGTCTCGCGCCAACTCCATGGCCCTGCGATGGACTGGATCGCTGAAGGCGTCATAACCCAAAGCGCGGTGGTTACGGTCGGTGCCAGGCTCCAGATACACCATCGGGTAGTAGTATGGGCCAGTGCCCAGCGGACTGACCAGGTAATTGTAGACACCTTCCTTTCGCACCGAGGATATGTGGTCAGCCATTTGCCGGACGCCGATTCGCTTGACGTACCCGATCCCCTGGATACCGGGGTAATAGCGATCGATGTCGACCTTGTCGACGTAAACGCGCCAGTCGTCACGGGAAACATCGCCGGCCACAGAGAACAGGCCAGCGCTCCCCGCCAGCACCTGTTCGTAGTTCAGCAGACGTTCTTCAATGGCAGTTTTAAGCTGGAGGGACTGGGTGCGGAAACGGGCCTGGGTGCGCTCGTCGACCAAGTGGATCGACACCTGCCAAAGCAGAACGGTGACACCGAGCACGACAAAGAAAACCAGCCAGGCAATCCATGCGTGACGAAATTGCAGCAGCTGTCGTAGACGAAGATCCTTTCTGTTCATCATCTGATCTGGTCCGTTCCATGGCCATGATTTTGTTGGGGTTACGCCAGTATAACAAAAGCCCCCGGGTGTGTCGTTTTTGACAACACCCGGGGGCTTTGAGTTCACCACTCAGTGAACGAAGGCGATGGTGACGGGCCAAAGGCCCGGAGGTTCAGGGCTTCATCACAAGGTATACCGCCCGTCCCTGACGGATCACCCGCACCGACACCGCCCGATCTTTCGGGAGCGCCTCGACAACCTCGCGAAACTCTTTGATCGATGTGACCTTTTCCCGATTGATCTCGGTAATCACATCGCGCGGACGAATGCCGGCCTCGAAGGCGGGCCCGCGGGCGATATCGGACACCACCACGCCACCGTCAATGCCGAGGGAGTCGACGAGTTCAGCCGGGAGGGGCTCGACGATCATCCCCAGTGGGGCCGACGATGAATCCCCCCGGCTATCCGCCGGCGCGGCCTTCTGCTCGCCACCCTGCTCCGGCAACTTGCCGATTTCGACATCCAGCTCAATCTCTTCGCCGCCGCGCAGAACCGTAAGCTGGGCGGTTTCTCCAATGGGTGTTCTGCCGACCATCGGTGGCAGATCAGACGACAACTGCACGTCCTCGCCGTCATAAGCCAGCACGATATCGCCCGACTGCAGGCCAGCCTGCTGTGCCGGAGAGCCCTCCATCACTTCGGCCACCAGCGCGCCCCGGGGTCGCTTGAGACCAAAGGATTCGGCCAGGTCACGATTGACCTCCTGGATCAACACCCCAAGCCAGCCCCGCGCCACGGTGCCATTATCGCGAATCTGCCGAAACACATTCATGGCGTCATCGATGGGAATGGCAAACGAAACCCCCATGAAACCACCGGACCGGGTATAGATCTGGGAGTTGATACCGATCACGTCGCCATCGAGGTTGAACAGCGGACCACCGGAATTACCGGGGTTGATGGCAACATCGGTCTGAATGAACGGAACGTAGTTCTCGGTCGGCAGCGACCGACCAAGGGCGCTGACAATACCGGCCGTTACGGTATAGTCGAATCCGAAAGGCGAACCAATCGCGAACACCCACTCGCCCACCTTGAGGTCGCGGGAACGGCCAATCCGCACCACCGGCAGGTCATCACCGTCTTCGATCTTCAGTACTGCCATATCCGAGCGCGGATCGGTCCCCACCAGCTTGGCCGGCAGCTCGCGACGATCGTTCAGGCGCACGATGATTTCATCAGCCCCTTCCACCACGTGGTTGTTGGTGAGGACGTAGCCATCCCGGGACACAATGAAACCCGAACCCATGGAGCGGCGAGGCTGGGACTTACCCGGCCCACCACCAAAGGGTGACTGGGGACCACGGAAGAAATCCTGGAAGAACTCGGGCAGCTGTTCGAACTGCTCCTGATCAAACGGGGTGCCATCGAAGCCCTTGAAACGCTGCGAGCCGCTCTTGGGCGTGCTAGTGGTGGCGATATTGACCACTGCACTGGAGTTTTCCTCCACCAGTTCGGTGAAATCGGGCAAGCTGGCAGCAGCGGCACCCTGACTCCAGAAAACCGAAACCATGACGGACAGCATCAGCAGAGCACAGAATCCTCTCCACACCCGGTTGGCAGGTGCAGGATAAGCGGCCTCTGTCAGTATTGTCGGCATGTTGTTCTCCCTTAGATTTATGTCATCACACTAATTTTTTAAGGTCGACGAAGCGTTTTTCAACTTAAAAAACGGTAGGGTTTTAGTACAGATCAGGCCCACTGCTCGGTGGCAATGCGGTTTACCCGAAGCAGCTGCGGCTGGTAACGGTCACCCCGACCAGTCTGAAGTCGTCGGCCAATCCAGAAACCTGCGGCCAGTCCAGTCACCGCCCCCGCAATAGCCCCAGCATCCATGCCACCTGACAACCGGTGGCCGGCGATACTCGCCAGCACCATGAGCAACAGCGGCAAAGCATAGACCATCAGCGAAGCGGACAGCAGGGCCTGCTCATCAATACCGAGGGTCACCTCGTCACCAACCTGGGCGCTCACCGTGTTGTGGACCAGCACTTGATTGGCGCGTCCGCCGGAGGCAGATGCCAGCACCCGCTGACCGCAGCCACTGCGGGCCGAGCAATTTTCACAGGCGCTTTGGCGAATGGTCTGAACCCAGACCTGCTCCCCTTTGAGCGCTATTACGGTTCCGGTTTCAGTAATCATGAATCGTCCGAATGGAGTGCCAGGGCATCGTCAACACGCACTGATTCCGCCACCTTACGTGCGGTCTTGGGCGGCACCTCGCCCACCACGGTCACCAGGAACCGGCCTTTGTTGCCGGCATCAAGCTCGCGCATGTATACGGTCGTGGCACCGATTCGGGATGCGCCGACGGGCATTCTAACCGCGCCCTCCGGTTCAACGAATACAGAGAACGCCGCAACGCCGTCGGAAAACGCAACGGCCCGGGCTGGACCAGAGCGCGGCGCCGCGGCCGGCACAAACCCGGGCGGCTGCCACCCCAGATCCCAGCCATTCATGACGGAACTCTGAACCGGCTGCGGGGCTGGCAACTCTTCAAGTTTGTGGGTCACTTCGCGACCCTTGGTCTGGATCTCGAACTCACTTTCGGCAAGATCATCCGTTATTTCCAGACTGGTGAACTGGAAATTCTCCAGGACCTTGCCACCGGGCTCGCCCACATGACTCTTGACCAACAGACCACTGGTTTTCTCGAGCCAGAGGCGATGGTTGTATCGGTGGGGGTCTTTGGCGGTTAACGCGATGATCACTGAGTCATAGCCGGCGACACGATCTTCGCCGACCAACTCGGCCTTGTACCAGCGGCTAACCGGCACCAGTTCGTTGGCGTAGGCCTCGGCAAATGGACCGGATGGAATTACCTGATCCAGCCGAACCTCTCCTTGCTGGGGCAACACGCACACCACGTTCATGCCCTTGCGGACAATCTCACCATCGCCACCATCCTGCAGAACCAGGCGTTCGTGGACCATGCCGTCTACGAACCGATGCGCAATACGCATGGAATGCACCCGGTCACCTCGGGCGTACACGAACACGCCCCGGTAGGAAGTCATATTCAGCGCCGGTCCGAGGCGCTCCAGCCACTGAATAGCCTGGCCTGGTTCTCTCGCCGCCAGCGGACTGGCGACCAGCAGCACCAATGCCGCGGCAGCCATAAGATGACGCCAGCCTCGATACAGAAGACCGACCCTCCACTTAGACGAACTGAACCTGAAAACTAACATCAGTAACCGCTACCCGTCGCACTCACGAGGCGAGCGTAACCCACCGATCCGCGACCGGCGCCAACACTGTTATGCTGGGCATGCTCCAGTAGGTAACGACTCATGTGTTCCCACTGTTCCTGATCGAGCCCCTGCAACGCCACTTCGTCCACCGGTTGCTCGGCGGCTGAATTGTTCAGTTCGGCGCTTGCCACCGTTGTGTCGGCCTTGGTGTCAGCCGATTCCCAACCGGCACCGGCACCAAAGCCCACCAGCAGCGCCATTGTTACCATGGCAACGGCTGGCCATTGCCAGCGAGCTGCCGACCTGGGCTCTGCCGGATCCGACTCGCTGATGCGCCGTGGCCGGCCATCCAGGACCTCCCGAACGGCTCCACTGACATCAACGCCCTCAGCCAACGAGTGGTTGTTGTGCATCAACCCCCGCACCTGCTGCCAACGCTGCCACTGGTCGCAAACTTCGTCCTGCCGGCTGTGGGAAAGCAGTCGACGAACCGACAACTCGTCGGCTTCATCGTCCATCATGGCGGAAAGTGTTTCTCTGAGACGATCATCCATCGGATGCACCCTCAACTACGTCACTGAATGATTGAGCAAAGGTCCGAGATACCGATCAACGGAATCACGGGCCCGAAAAATACGCGAACGAACGGTTCCGATCGGGCAGTCGAGAATCCGGGCGATGTCCTCGTAACTCAGCCCGTCATACTCCCGCAGCAAAAACGCCGAACGCAGCTCCTCCGGTAACTGGGATATCGCCTCGGTTAACGCTGTCTGGAGTTCTTCCCGCTGCAACAGACGTTCTGGCGAAGCAACGTCCCTAAGCCGACTGCCATCATCGAAATTCTCGGCCTCGGCCACGTCTGCACTACCCTGCGGCCTGCGCCCGCGCGACTCGAGGTAATTCTTGGCGGTATTGACCGCTATCCGATAAAGCCACGTGTAAAAGGCACTGTCACCACGGAACCGATCCATGGCCCGGAAGGCTTTGACAAAGGCTTCCTGGGTCAGATCCATCACTTCCTGACTGTCGTAAACGTAACGACTGATGATCGAAGCCACCCGCGACTGATACTTAACCACCAGCAGATCAAACGCCGAACGGTCGCCATTCCTCACCTTGCGGACAAGCTGAAGATCGGTCTGACTGTCGCTACGTTCGCCCTGTCGCGGGTCTTGGTCAGGTGTCATGGACGGTTTGCCGGGCTTCCCTGTTTTCACGGCCAATGATCCGGCCTTTACGAGGTTTCGTTGGTTCATTATTGCTGTCCGGCGTCCATTGAGAAAGTCGGGCGCACCACCCAGCAGGCGGCTGACCCTTTCAGGCCAAATAGACAGCACGTGCAAAGTTTAGTTCAATAGGCATCCACATTATGGCCCGCGATTACGACCCAATGCCACAGTCCTACGAATTCGATGTCCTTGTTATCGGCAGTGGTGCTGCCGGCCTGACCGTTGCACTGAATCTGCCGGAACACCTGCGGGTCTGCGTATTAAGCAAGGCCGACATTTCCAGTGGTGCGACACTTTGGGCCCAGGGCGGGATTGCCGCGGTGCTCGATGACGACGATTCCACCGAGGATCACATCCAGGACACCCTGGCCGCCGGTGCCGGACTGTGTCACGAGGATGCCGTCCGGTTTACTGTTGAGCACGGTCGGGAAAGCATCGACTGGCTGATCAATTCCGGGGTCGCTTTCACCAAAGATGAAAACGCCCACTACCACCTGACTCGGGAAGGTGGCCACAGTCATCGCCGTATCATCCATGCGGCCGATGCGACCGGCCACGCAGTCTCCACCACACTGACAGAACAGGCGCTGGCGCGACCGAATATCGAGCTGATGTCCCGCCGGGTGGCAGTCGACCTGATCACCAACCGTAAGCTGTCGTTGCCTGGCAACCGCTGTGTGGGCGCCTATATCCTGAACCTGGAAGACAACCACGTTGAATTGTTCCGGGCCCGGTTTACCGTGATCGCAACCGGCGGTGCCTCCAAGGCCTATCGCTATACCACCAACCCGGATGGCGCGTCCGGGGACGGCATTGCCATGGCGTGGCGAGCGGGCTGTCGGGTTGCCAACATGGAATTTAACCAGTTCCACCCGACCTGCCTGTACCACCCCCATGCCAAGTCATTTCTCATTACCGAGGCAGTCAGGGGTGAAGGCGGCCTTCTGAAACTGCCCGACGGCAGCCGCTTCATGGACCGTTTCGACGAGCGCGCGGAACTAGCTCCCCGGGACATCGTGGCCCGCGCCATCGACCACGAGATGAAGCGCCTGGGTGCTGATCATTTGTATCTGGATATCAGCCACAAGCCGGCTGATTTCATCAAGCACCACTTCCCGACCATCTATGAGAAATGCCTTGGCTTTGGCATCGACATTACCCGTGAGCCCCTGCCGGTGGTGCCGGCCGCACATTACACCTGTGGCGGCATTATCACCGACGAGCGCGCCCGCTCCGACATCAACGGACTGTACGTGGTAGGTGAGGCGGGCTTTACCGGTTTGCACGGAGCCAACCGGATGGCCAGTAATTCACTGCTGGAATGCCTGGTCTATGGTCGCTCGGCGGCGGCAGACATCGCCCGCCGGGAAGCGGACATTCCGCCAGCTCCCGACGCGCCGGACTGGGATGAAAGCCAGGTTCGTGACTCCGATGAGGACGTCGTGATCTCGCACAACTGGGATGAGCTGCGCCACTTCATGTGGGATTACGTCGGAATCGTGCGCACCACCAAACGGCTGCAGCGTGCCAAACACCGGGTCGATCTACTGTCCCGGGAAATTGGCGAGTTCTACAGCAACTACCGGGTATCCAATGACCTGTTGGAATTGCGGAATCTAGTGACAGTATCCGACCTGATCATATGCTCGGCACTGCAACGCAAGGAGAGCCGGGGGCTTCACTACACCCTTGATTTCCCCGGGCTGATCAGTGAAGCGAAGGACACCGTGCTGGTTCCAACTACCTACCGTACGCTATCCCCCTGATCGGGGTGAGTTTTAGTCAACAACCCATTCAACCCAACGGAATCCGCTATGCCCGAACACACTGCTTCCTCCGACCACACCGATTTTAACCGCATGTGGTGGCACAGCCGCCGCGGCATGCTGGAACTGGACAATCTCCTCATTCCGTTCATCGAGGAGGTCTACCGCGACCTTCCGAGCGAAGACAAGGCTCGTTACAAGAAGCTGCTAAGCTGCGAAGACAACGACATATTTGAGTGGTTCATGCAACGGAGCCGGCCCGAAGATCCTGATCTGCAGCGCATGGTCGACATGATCGTGAATCGTGTCCAGCCGGATTGAGCTACCACTCCAGCCATCGCTAGCTGTTGGCCTGCTGGCCGCGACGCCGTGGCTGGCAATGGCCTGCTTCGTTCTGGTGGCAGGTGTCGCGGGTAAGGGCCTGCTGTTGCTGGGCCTTGCCCCCACTCTGGCCGGCGCATTCTTCCAATTCCGTGGCACCGGGTTGATGGGCGGCAAACGTGCCATTACCGCGCTGAAGGTTTCGGACGGACAGCTCTACGTGCAACTGGGCCATACCCACACCGTTGCCATGGAAGTGGCCGGCGCCAGTCAGCTCGGTGCCGACCTGACACTCTTGAAACTGCGGCCTGTCGGCACCAGATTATTCGCATATTCCGCGATTCTTCTGGCCGGCAACCGCCTTGTTCGTGGTAACGTGCCGGAAGACGAATTTCGTCGCCTGAGGGTATGGCTCAGACTGGGTCGGTCTCAGCCAAGCCCCGTGTAAAGCCCCGAGTTGGAGCACTCCATGACTGACGCGAAATCTCCGGTCACTGCAGACAGCGGCTCTGCCCCATTGATCGCCGACTTTCCTTTGCCTGAGACCGGCTGGTCGAGCCTGAGCAACCGGCTACTGGTGCGTATCAGCGGACCAGGCACCGACAAATTCCTGCAAGGTCAATTCAGCCAGCACCTGGATGAAGTCGTGACCGGATACTCGCCCCGCGCTGCCGCTGCCACCCCCAAGGGCCGGGCCTATTGCCTGACGCGTATGGTTCGTGACGGCGACGACGTGCTGATTGACCTGCAGCACGAACTGGCAGACGGCATTCTGACCCAACTGCGCAAGTATCTGATGCTGTTCCGGGGCACCTCTGCTGAGGCCGTCAGCGAGGGGCGTGTGGTAGGCCTGTTTGGTACTGCAGACGCAAGCTCCCTGGCTGGCGACGGGCTCTGCGAGCTGAACCAGCCCGGCGATACGATGGCCGTTGACGGTGGTTTTCTGATTCGCGTCGAATCAACCGCCGATGGCCTCGACCGGTTTGAACTCTGGCAAACAGGGCCTAGTCAGGTCGCACTCAATGACGCCAATCAACGCCCGGAAGCCGACTGGCAGGCGTCGGATATCGCCGCCGGAATTGCCAGCCTGACCGACCAGACCCTAGAAGCCTTCGTTCCCCAGATGCTGAACTGGCAACACGTCGGTGGAGTGCATTTCAAAAAAGGCTGCTACACCGGCCAGGAAGTTATCGCGCGGATGCATTTTCTCGGCCAGCTTAAGAAAAGCCTGTACCGCTGCCGGCTTGCCAAAACGGAAGCGCCGCAGCCCGGAGCACCTGTCCAAGCCGACGGTCGGTCAGTGGGCACAGTGGTCAATGCCATAGCGCTGGCCAACGGCAGCTGCGAATTACTCGCGGTAATCCGACACGATGCCGCGGATAAGCAACTGTCGGTGGACGGTTACGCCGACGTCAGGCTGGATCTGCTGCCACTGCCCTACGCCGTACCTGAGCGAGAAAAAAATCATCAGACAGATACATAAGTTGACAGGAAAATCTCGGCTGATTTGCTATAAAGTAACTTACTTATTTGATTTTCCTAGGGTCAGGTTATCTCTGACCGCCGGACCCCATTCCTGACAAGCGGATTGCAATTGACCATGTCGAATATTGTCGAAACCATCAAGACCGAACTGACTGATGCCATTGAAAACGACAAGCTGCTGCTCCCCACGCTGCCGGAAGTCGCCCTGCAGGTCCGGGAGATCGCAGATAACGAAGATTCCGGCATTGCCGATCTGGTAAAGGTCATCAGCAACGACACCGCCTTGTCTGCCCGTATCATCCGGGTCTGCAACAGCCCGCTGTTTCGTGGTAGCCGCGCCATCGAGAATCTGAACATGGCGGTCAGCCGATTGGGCATGGCCTACACCAGCAACCTGGCGATGGGCCTGGCCATGGAACAGATGTTCCAGGCCACCTCAGACATGATCGACAAACGCCTGCGCGCGACCTGGCAAACCAGCACGGAAGTGGCCGGCGTCTGTCACGTGCTGGCCCAGCATTACACCCGACTCAAACCCGACCAGGCGACGCTGGCGGGACTGGTGCACCTGATTGGCGTACTGCCGATTCTGCGCTACGTGGAAGACCAGGACATCCAGATCAGCAGCATCATGCTCGACAACGTCATTGATGAACTGCACCCACGCCTGGGCGCAACCATTCTGAAGAAGTGGGATTTCCCGCCCGAACTGCAGAATGTGCCGCTAGAATATGCCAACTTCCAGCGCCAGGCCCCAGCCGCCGACTACGCGGACCTGGTCATGGTGGCCAACCTGCAGCTGGTCGCTGGAAGCGAGCATGCCTGGACTGAAATGGATTGGAGTGGCATTCCCGCATTCGAACGCCTGGGCCTTGATCCCAACATCGACATGAGCGAGGAAGAAGACCTGAACGCCCAGATGGAAGCCGCGATGGCGCTTCTACAGTAACTGCTGGGGATGATGGTCAAACTTGATGACCGGGGTTGATAACTAGGGCTGATAGTTAGCGATCAGCTCGGCTTTGGAGGGCAGCGTCCAATCGATGGATGGCTGCCCTTTTTGTTGCAGCCATTCGTTCGCGCGGGAAAAGTGGCGGCAGCCGAAAAAGCCGCGATAGGCACTCAATGGCGAAGGATGCGGTCCTTCCAGCACCAGGTGTCGATCACGATCAATGTGCCGGCCTTTCTTGCGGGCGTAACCGCCCCAGAGCAAAAACACCACCCCTTCACGCTCTCGATTGACGGTCTCGATCACCCTGTCGGTAAAGGTCTCCCAGCCTTTGCCCTGGTGGGCGCCAGCCTGGCCCTGCGCCACGGTCAGCACACTGTTCAGCAACAGTACGCCGCGATCGGCCCACGGCTGCAAACAGCCGTGATCGGGTGTCTCGATACCGAGATCGCTTCGAATTTCCTTGAAGATGTTAACCAGTGACGGTGGCGTCGCCACCTCAGGTTGAACAGAAAAGCAAAGGCCGTGAGCCTGCCCGGGGCCGTGATAGGGATCTTGCCCGAGTATCACCACGGAGACATTGGCAAGAGGGGTGCTGTTGAGGGCATTGAAGCAGTGATCGCGAGCGGGGAACAAGGCCGTTCCGGCCTGCTCCTCGGCCGCCAGAAACTCTGCCAGCGCCCGCATATAGGGCTGACGGAATTCATCACCAAGATGGTCGGACCAGCCCCGGTCAGGCCTGAGCTGATGCGCCAGAACCTCAACCGGGTGCACGGCTCAGCCCTCGTCGCTGCGGCTTTCCGCCTTGTGCTCTGGACGCATGGCCGGGAACAGGATGACGTCACGGATGGACTGGCTGTTGGTCAGCAGCATCGCCAGGCGGTCGATACCAATGCCCTCACCCGCCGTCGGTGGCAGACCGTACTCCAGAGCCATGACATAGTCTTCGTCGTAGAACATGGCCTCGTCGTCACCGGCATCCTTTTCGGCCACCTGTTCCTGGAAACGCTCTGCCTGGTCTTCGGCATCGTTCAACTCAGAGAAGCCGTTGGCGATTTCACGACCGCCAACGAAGAACTCGAACCGTTCGGTGACAAACGGGTTGCTGTCCTTGCAGCGGGCCAGCGGCGACACTTCTTTCGGGTACTCGGTGATGAAGGTCGGCTGAGTCAGACGGTGTTCGGCAGTGGCTTCAAAGATCTCGATCTGAACCTTGCCCAGGCCCCAACCTTCTTTCAGGTGGATACCAAGGTCCCTGGCGACCTGTCTGGCAGAGTTCTCGTCGGCCAGTTGCCCGGCCTTCACGTCCGGGTTGTAGCGCAGAATGGCTTCCACCACCGACAGGCGCTCGAACGATTTGCCGAAATCGTACTCCACCGACTCTTCAGTGCCATCGGACAAGGTCCGGGTATTGACCACCGTGGTTGTACCCAGGACTTCCTGGGCGATGGTGCGGATCATGTCCTCGGTGAGATCCATCAGGTCGTTGTAATCGGCGTAGGCCTGGTAGAACTCAACCATGGTGAATTCCGGGTTGTGACGGGTCGAAAGCCCCTCGTTCCGGAAGTTGCGGTTGATCTCGAAGACCCGCTCAAAGCCACCCACAACCAGACGCTTGAGAAACAGCTCCGGCGCTATACGCAAGTACATGTCGATACCCAGGGCGTTGTGATGGGTCACGAACGGACGGGCGGTGGCGCCACCAGGGATCACCTGCAGCATCGGGGTTTCCACTTCCATGAAATTCCGGTCAGTGAAGTACTGACGCATGACACTGATGATTTTCGAGCGGGCATGGAACACCCGCCGGCTGTCTTCATTGACCATCAGGTCCACGTACCGGTGACGATAACGGGCCTCGGTATCGGTCAGACCCTTATGCTTCTCCGGCAGCGGACGCAGGGATTTGGTCAGCAGCACGTATTCGTCCATGGTGACGTAGAGGTCGCCACGGCCAGATTTCGACAGGGTGCCACGAACACCGATAATGTCGCCCAGATCCCAGTGCTTGGTGTCCTTCTGCACGTCTTTCGACGCGTAGATCTGGATACGGCCAGACGCGTCCTGAACCACCTTGAACGCCTTACGATCCAGCATCATGCGGCCGGCGATGGCCACCTTGATACCCATGGACTCCAGCTCTTCCTTGGTTTTCTCACCGTAGGTCGCCTGCAGCTCGGCGGCGGTGGCATCACGACGGAAATCGTTGGGGAAGGGATTGCCCTGTTCGCGCAGCTCCGACAGCTTGGCGCGACGCTCGGTAATCAGCTTGTTGTCCTCAGGCTGTGCATTCTGGGTGTGATCAGTCATGTTGGCTCACTAAAATCGGGAATGTCCGGGTTCTTTGGGCGCTGCGAAAAATTACAGCGCCATTTTCAGGCTGGCTTCGATAAATTTATCGATATCGCCGTCCAGCACCGACTGGGTATTGCTGGTCTCGACCTTGGTCCGCAGATCCTTGATACGGCTGTCGTCCAGTACGTAAGAGCGGATCTGGCTGCCCCAGCCGATGTCGGCCTTGGCGTCCTCGGCCTTCTGTTTCTCCGCGTTGCGCTCCTGCATCTCGCGCTCAAACAGCTTCGCCTTCAGCTGTTTCATGGCCTGGTCTTTGTTCTGATGCTGGCTTCGGCCAGCCTGGCAGGCCACCACGATACCGGTCGGATTGTGAGTCAGACGAACCGCAGATTCGGTCCGGTTAACGTGCTGACCACCGGCACCGGATGCCCGGTAGACATCCACACGCAGATCCGACGGGTTGATCTCAATCTCAAAGCTGTCGTCCACTTCCGGCGACACAAACACTGACGAGAACGAGGTGTGACGACGGTTACCGGAATCGAACGGAGACTTGCGAACCAGACGGTGCACACCGGTCTCGGTACGCAGCCAGCCATAGGCGTAATCGCCCTGGATGTGGATGGTGGCACTCTTGATGCCGGCCACGTCACCTTCTTGCAGTTCGACAATCTCAGCCTTGAAGCCGCGACGCTCAGCCCAGCGCAGATACATGCGCAGCAGCATGTTGCCCCAATCCTGGGCTTCGGTACCACCGGAGCCGGCCTGGATGTCCAGGTAGGCGTTATTGGAATCCATTTCCCCGGAGAACATCCGGCGGAATTCCAGTTTTTCCAGCTCCTTGTCGAGCGATTCCAGATCGGCTTCGATCTCGGCAACCGTATCGGCATCCTCTTCCTCGGCGGCCAGATCAAGCAGACTCTCGGCGTCGCCCAGGCCACTGGTGAGGTTGTCGATGGTTTTCACGATCAGCTCAAGGTCGGAGCGCTCTTTACCTAGCGCCTGGGCCCGCTCTGGGTCGTCCCAGACGGTGGGCAGTTCCAGTTCGCGCTCTACTTCGACCAGTCGCTCACTGCGCTGATCGTAGTCAAAGATACCCCCTGAGCGCTTCAGTGCGCTCACGAAGGTCTTTAATCTTCATCACAATGGGATTAATTTCCATGAAACCCTTACTCGCTCTATAAAATGATGAGTAAAAACAGAGGCGGGATTCTACCGGATTTCCGCTAGTAAATCAGCCTGCGGGTTTCCGCATAAAGGGCTGAACTGGGGTTCGGACTTGGGGTAAGCAGCGGGGGCTGGCTCCGGCGTGGGGAGAGCTTTTCTTTCGTGAAAAGAACTCGCTGCGCTCAGACACCTTTGTCACTGCAGAAAAGCTCTCCCCACACCGTAGCCGGCAGACCTTGTTGCCAGACGCCTCAACGCCGCCAGACAGAGCGGAGCATTCTCATCGGACCAACGTCAAAAAGAACAGGAGCACGCGCGGAATCGTTTACCTGGGCTCGGTCGGCCGGGGGCCGGGGTGTCTTTTCTGCCGGGAAAAAGATGTCTGAGCGGAGCGAGTTGTTTTTCCCAGAAGAAAAGACACCCCGGCTCGCGGCCAGCCACCTAAAGAATCAAATCACCCAAGCGGCTCGAGATAGTCCACCAGCAACTGGAGATTGGTGCGCCCGCGAAAGGTGTTGGCATCCGGCTTGTACACCACCCGCGCCCCGGTGCGGGTGTAGTCCGGCACTTCGGGTCCGGTATTGAAGGCAATGCCATCAATGATACCGCCACCCTCAAACGGCTGCAGCACCAGCTTAAGGTGATTCTCACCAACCACGCGCTGACTGACCACCCGGAATTCGCCATCGAAAATCGGCTCCGGGAAATGCTGGCCCCAGGGCCCGGCGCGTTTCAACAGGGTTGCCGTTTCCAGGCGCAGCTCATCGAGTGCCAGCGGGCCATCGGTGGTGATCGCGGCTTCCAGATCCGCGGCTACCAGAGAGTCGCGCACAACCTTGTCGAAGGCTTCGGAAAAGGCGTCGAGGTCGCTTTGGGCCAGGGTCATGCCAGCAGCCATGGCATGGCCGCCGTATTTCTTCAGCATGCCCGGATGGCGGGCGTCTACGGCCGCGAGCACATCACGGATGTGCAAGCCGGGGATGGAGCGGGCAGAACCCTTGATGTCTTCGCCGTTATCGTCGCTGGCAAAGGCAATGGTCGGCCGGTTGGTTTGTTCCCGAATACGGGCCGCGAGAATACCAATCACGCCCTGATGCCACTCCGGATCATACAAGGCCAGCCCCCAGGGCAGGCCTTCCAAATCCAGTGACATGGACGCCAGCAAATCCTGGGCCTGAGCCTTCATGTCCTTTTCGATGGTGCGGCGTTCCCGGTTGAAGGTATCCAACTCCCGCGCCAGCCGGCGGGCCTCATCGTGACTGTCGGCGAGCAGGCAGGCAATGCCGATACTCATGTCATCCAGACGACCGGCGGCGTTCAGCCGGGGGCCAACCACAAAACCAAGATCGGTGGAGCTGATGGCACTGTGATCCCTACCAGCCACCTCCAGCAACGCCAGAATGCCCGGCCGCGCTTCGCCCTGACGGATGCGGCGCAGGCCCTGTTCAACAAAAATCCGGTTGTTGTGGTCCAGGGGCACCACATCCGCGACGGTGCCCAGCGCAACCAGGTCGAGCAGCGCCCCGAGATTGGGTTCTGGTTGCGGCAACAACGACTGTTCACGCAGGTGCTTACGCAGCGCAGTGAGGACATAGAACATGACCCCAACGCCGGCCGCATTCTTGCTCAGGAACGGACAGCCGGGCTGGTTCGGGTTCACGATCGCATCGGCTTCCGGCAGGGTGTCACCGGCCAGGTGGTGATCGGTAACGATCACCTTCATGCCCATATCTCGGGCAGCCTTCACCCCTTCGATGGCGGAAATACCGTTGTCCACGGTCACCAGCAGGTCCGGCAGCTCGCCCTCATCCCGGAGCCGTTCGATGATGCCCGGGGTCAGACCATAGCCATCGGCAAACCGACTGGGCACCCGGAAATCGACACTTTGCAGCCCCAGCATTGATAGCCCCAGCATGGCGACAGCCGTACTGGTGGCACCATCGGCGTCGAAATCTCCCAACACAAGAACACGTTGCTGCTGGCCAATGGCCTCAGCCAACAACTCGACGGCACGGTCGATGCCGCGCAATTCCATGGGTGACGCCAGGGATTTCAGGGTATAGCTCAGCTGCTCATCGGAGGTGATCCCCCGGGCGGCGTAGAGACGACGAAGCAAGGGCGGCAGGTTTTGCCCCCAGGCCGGCGCGGTGTCCGGCTGGGGGCGACGCAGGATCTTTTTCGGTGTCATACCAAGTCAGGCGTTCTTCCAGTGCTTGGTAATAAACTCCTGCACACCGGCGATGTTGTTGTCGAGGACGGTGTAACGTTCCTCGCGCTCAAACAGATCCGCCATGTGCGCGGGAAGCTGCGGCCTCACCGACACTCCGGATTCGGCAATGGCGTCCGGGAATTTCGCCGGATGGGCCGTACCCAGGGTGATCATCGGAACCGAGCTGTCGCGCCGACAGTTGCGAGCGGCCCGCACACCAATAGCGGTGTGAGGATCGAGCAGGTACTCGTTCTGCTCCTGAATTTCGCGAATGGTATCGCAGGTCCCCTTGTCGTCCACCGCATCGCTGTCGAACAGCTTGCGGGCGTGCTTCCAGCGATAGTCTTCAATACTGACCGGACCTTTCGCAGCGTTCTCCAGCAGCGTTTTCACTGCCTGGCCATCGCGACCATGAAGATCGAACAGCAGGCGCTCAAAGTTACTGGACACCATGATGTCCATGCTCGGCGACAGGGTGTGCTCCAACTGATGCTGCTCGTACTGGTTGCCACTCATGAAGCGGTGCAGGATATCGTTGCGGTTGGTGGCGATCACCAGTTGGGAGATCGGCAGCCCCATCTTCTTGGCCAGATAACCGGCAAAGATGTCGCCAAAGTTCCCGGTGGGCACGGAAAACGCCATGCTACGATCCGGTCCGCCCAGGGCCAGGGACGCCTGGAAGTAGTAAACAATCTGGGCCATGATCCGGGCCCAGTTAATGGAGTTCACCGCGGCCAGTTGGGTCTTGCCACCCAGGAAGCCCTGATTGCCAAAGCTTTCCTTCACCATGCGCTGACAATCATCAAAGTTGCCGCGCACCGCGATATTGTGGATGTTGTCACCCTTGACCGTGGTCATCTGGCGACGCTGGACTTCTGATACCCGCTCGTGGGGGTGCAGAATGAAAATATCCACATGCTCGCAGCGACGACAGCCTTCAATCGCCGCAGAACCGGTATCGCCCGAGGTCGCCCCCATAATGACCACGTGCTGCTTGCGCTTTTCCAGCACGTAATCGAGCAACCGACCCAGCAGCTGCAGGGCAAAATCCTTGAATGCCAGGGTCGGGCCCCGGAACAGCTCCATCACCCACTCATTCGAGTCCAGCTGGACCAGCGGAGCTACCGCCTGGTGACTGAACACCGCGTAGGTTTCATCGAGCATCTTGCGGAAATCGTCAGCCGGAATGGCGTCGTCCACAAACGGATGCATCACGTTGAACGCAAGCTCGCTGTACGACAGCCCGCGCCAGCTCCGGATTTCTTCCAGGCTGAAATGGGGCAAGGATTCCGGAACGTACAGCCCGCCATCGGTGGCGAGACCGGTGAGTAGAACGTCTTCAAAACCCAGTGCGGGGGCTTCACCCCGCGTACTGATATATCTCACGTGCGAGCTACCTGTCAGTTAAAGTTTTCAGCGCGGATGCGGACCACATGACCGTCGGTGTCGGTCAGGGCTTCCAGCTCTTCAATAGCGCGATTGATCTGCCGCTCCTGAACGGTATGGGTCAGGATGATGACCGGAATACGGCCATCCTGCAGCTCGGATTCCTTCTGCATGATGGACTCGATGTTGATGCCGTGCTCACTGAGGATCGAGGCAATCTTGGCCAACACGCCCGGGCGATCCAGGGCAGTAATGCGCAGATAGTACGCGGACTGGATGTCTTCCATGGACAGCACCTCCAGCTCTTCCAGAGCCTCGGGCTCGAAGCCAAGGTAAGGCACTCGCTGCTGACTGCCGCTGGCAACCCCACGCGCCACGTCAACGATGTCGGCGATAACCGCGGAAGCGGTTGCTTCGTCGCCGGCACCCGGGCCGTAGTACATGGTCTGGCCGACGGCATCACCATCCACCAGAACGGCGTTCAGCACGCCATCAACCTGGGCGATCAGGTGACTCTGGGGTACCAGGGTCGGATGCACACGCAGCTCGATACCATCGTCGCGGCGACGGGCAATACCCAGGTGCTTGATGCGGTAGCCAAGGAGTTCAGCGTGGGAAATATCGTAGGGCGTGATCTGAGAGATGCCCTCGGTGAAACCCTTTTCAAATTGCAGCGGCACACCAAACCCAGCCGAAGCCAGAATGGTCAGCTTGTGGGCGGCATCGATGCCTTCCACGTCAAAAGTCGGATCGGCTTCGGCGTAACCCAGGTCCTGGGCCTCTTTCAGCACCTCCGCGAACTCGCGGCCGGCGCGCATCTCGGTGAGGATGTAGTTGCCAGTGCCGTTGATGATACCGGCGATCCAGTCGATGCGGTTGCCCGCCATACCCTCACGGATGGCCTTCATCACCGGAATGCCACCGGCGACACCCGCCTCGTAGGCTACGACTACGCCCGCTTTCTGGGCTGCCGCGAAAATCTCGTTGCCGTGCACAGCGATCAGGGCCTTGTTGGCGGTGACCACGTGCTTGCCGTTGCTGATAGCAGCCATCACCAGCTCTTTGGCGGTGTCATAACCACCGATAAGCTCGACCACGATGTCCACGCCGGGATCGTTCACGACGTCAAAAATATCGGTCGAAAAAGGCACATCGCCCAGATCCATATCATTCCGGGGGCGACGACTGGCAATCCGGGTAATTCGGATGTTGCACCCTGCTCTGCCGGCAATGAGCCTGGCATTCCGGGTCAAGACATTGAATGTACCGCTGCCAACGGTACCCAGTCCGCAGATTCCGACACTGACGTCTTTCAAACTCTCACCTCTGATCCCGAACGGGTGCTAATGAATTGCAAATTTGGAGGGGTAGTATACCGATTCAGGTGCCTGTGAATAAGCCCTGAACCGGAACCGGATCAAATCCGTGAAAGGTCCCGTATTGAAGCGGGGCCCTGGCAGGTGTCAGAGCAGACCCAGGCCTTGAGCAAGATTGTCAGCGGGCACATAACCCCGAACCATATTGCCGTCTTCCAACACAATGGCCGGAGTCCCGGTAACACCGACACGACCACCAAGCTGATACTGCTCCAGCACCGGATTCTCGCAACTTGCCAAGGCTACCGAACGTCCGCCCTTGGCGGCATCCATGGCAGCTTGCTGATCCTCCGCACACCAGACCGATTCGTATTTTGTAAAAGAGGGAGTGCCCGGACCGGAACGCGGGAAGGCGTAGTAGTTAACCGTAATACCGTAGGCATTAAGCTGAGGTACCTCTTCATGTAGCTTACGGCAGTAAGGGCAATCGATGTCGGTGAAAACATTGATCACGGCCTTTTGCTCACCCTCGGCCGGGAACCGGATTACACCGTCATCACCAAAATCGGCCATCGTCTGTTCGCGCTGACTTGCCCTGGCCTCTTCCGTCACATTGGCAATGCCATCATTGGTAATTTTCAGCAGATCCCCAGTCAGCAGGTACTGGCCATCGGCGGTGGTGTAGATGGTATCGCCATTGTTGCTCTGGACCTCGTACAGACCGGGCGCCTCGGACTCCCGCACGGACAACACCTTCAGCCCCGGCACGGCAGTGGTCAGACGGTTGGCAATTCCATCCTCGACCTCACCCGCCGTGCTCGGCGCGACCGCCACAACACCGGCTAACAGGGCCGCACCCACAACGACATTCTTGACATGATTTCTGGCAGACATACCTACATCCAGTTAGATGACATTGGGCCCCGGACGCACCAGACAGGCCATAAAAACACGATACTGCGACACCGCGCGAACGCAAAAGTTCAACGCCGACACCTTAACCAAAAAACGCAGGTTCAGCCACGGGGATGGTGGGCCTGATGCAACGACTGCAGGCGCTGTCGCGCGACATGGGTATAGATTTGGGTAGTAGACAGATCAGAATGCCCTAACAGCATCTGCACCACGCGCAGGTCTGCCCCGTGATTCAGCAGGTGTGTGGCGAACGCATGCCGCAGGGTATGGGGAGACAGGTGCCTGCGAATCCCGACCCGGCTTGCGTAGTGCTTGATGCGATACCAGAAAGTTTGCCGGGTCATGGCCATCGGCCGGTTACCCGGGAAGAGGGCATCGCAGGAACGCCCTTTTAGCAGCTCCCCACGTGACTCTTTCATGTAGCGCAGCAGCCAATCCACCGCTTCCTCGCCCAGCGGCACCAGACGCTCTTTGTCGCCTTTACCGGATATCCGAACCACTCCCTGACGCAGGTTTACCTGATCCACCCGCAGCTGGGTCAGCTCGGAAACCCGCAAGCCACAGCCATACAATATTTCCAGCATGGCCCGATCCCGCAACTCAATCGGCACCTCCGGGTCCGGCTCGGCCAGCAGCGCCTCCACTTCCTCTTCAGTCAACGAATCCGGTAACCGGCGCGGCAGCTTGGGGCTGTCGATGCGGAGGGTCGGATCTTCAGCTATCACGCCTTCGCGCAACAGAAACCGGTAAAACCGCCGCAAGCCGGACAAACGCCGGGCAGCGGTGGAGGTCTTTACGCCCTCAGCCAGCCCTCTGGCCATCCAGGCCAACAAATCGGTTCGGCGCACGGCCGTTAGCAAGGGTCGGCCGGGCTGTTCGTGCAACCAGTCCGCCAGGCGCATGAGATCGCTGCGGTACGCTTGCCGGGTCTTCTCCCCCAACCCGTCCTCCAGCCAGATGGCATCGGTAAAACGGGCAATGATTGCCTCATCTTCCAGTCTCAATACTCAATTCTCATGCAGTCGCTCTGACAGGAGCATGCCTGATCAAACAAACAGACACAAAAAAGGCAGCCAGTGGCTGCCTTTTTTACAAGCGTTCTGTTCAGCGAATGGCTGATCAGCCCAGCTTTTCCTTGATACGAGCCGCCTTACCAGACAGGTCGCGCAGGTAGTAAAGCTTGGCCTGACGCACGTCACCGCGACGCTTCACACTGATGCTATCAATCAGCTTGGAGAAGGTCTGGAAAGTACGCTCAACACCAACACCGTAGGAAATCTTGCGCACGGTGAAAGAGGAGTTCATGCCACGGTTACGCTTGCCGATGACAACACCCTCGAACGCCTGCAGACGCTCACGGTTACCCTCGGTTACGCGAACCTGTACAACCACGGTGTCGCCCGGCGCAAAGGCAGGGATTTCCTTGGTCATCTGTTCTGCTTCAAGTTGACTGATGATGTTGTTCTTGCCGCTCATCGTAATGCTCCTGATACCCAATCTTTTAATGCCCTGATGATTCAGAGGCACCCGGTTCGTTCAAAATCTCTTCCAGTAGCTGACGCTCTTCATCCGTAAACACCCGCTGTTCCAGCAGGTCGGGGCGTCGCTCCAGGGTTCGCCTCAGCGACTGTTTCAGTCGCCAACGCCGGATCTGATCATGGTGACCGCCCAATAAAACATCCGGCACCGCCTGACCTTCGTATACTTCGGGCCGAGTGTAGTGCGGACAATCCAGCAAACCGTCAGCAAAGGAATCCTGCTCCGCCGACTGCGCATGACCCAGCGCTCCGGGGATGAGGCGTGTAACCGCATCAATGACGGCCATGGCCGCCAGTTCGCCACCGGACAGAACAAAATCACCCAGTGACACTTCCCGATCGACTTCCGTCGCAATCAGGCGTTCATCCACACCCTCGTATCGGCCTGCCACCAGAATCAGTCGCTCTTCAGCCACCAAGGACTCAACAACAGTCTGATTCAGTGTTTCGCCCTGTGGCGACAAATACACCACACAGGCCTTACCAGGTGCCGATTCCCGTGCCGCACTGATCGCATCGCGGAGAGGCTGAATTTTCATCAGCATCCCCGGCCCACCACCGTATGGCCGGTCGTCCACGGTGCGGTGACGATCATGGGTGTAGTCACGGGGATTCCAGCTTTGGAAGGTCAGAAGACCATCCCGAACTGCCCTGCCCGTAATCCCAACGTCAGTTACCGCACTGAACATCTCCGGGAATAAACTGACTGCGCCAATCCACACCCGTCAGAACTCCGGATCCCAGTCTACAACCATCCGACCAGTTGCAAGGTCCACATCCCTGACCACCTGCTCGGGCAGGTAAGGAATCAGCCGCTCGCGCTGATCGATGGAGCTTGCCGAAGCTTGCACCACGAGGACGTCATTGGAACCCGTTTCAATCAGGTGGTGCACTGTTCCCAGACACTCACCATCGATCGTAGATACCTCAAGACCTTCAAGCTGAAACCAGTAAAACTCACCTTTCGGGAGCTCTGGCAGCTCATGGGTGCCGACTTTGACCTCTGCACCGCAGTACTTGAGAGCAACATCTCGATCATCAATGCCTTTAAGCCTGACGACGATCCCCTGCCCTTGGCGGCGACCTTCCTCAAGCTTGGCCGGAATACGTTTACCGTCCAGGTCTAAAGTCCAGTCGCGGTAGTTCAGGATTCCGTCCTTGGGGTCAGTGAAGGAGTAAACTTTTAGCCACCCCTTGACCCCAAACACCGAGGTAATCCGGCCGATCACAGTTTCCTGCGAAGTCTGTGTCATGCCATAAACCCCGGTCTTAAGTCGTACTTACTCAGCGCCTTTCAGCAGCTGGGCAACGCGCTCGCTCGGCTGGGCGCCTTGGCCCATCCAGAATTCAACGCGCTCACGATCTACACGCAGACGCTCTTCCTGACCGCGGGCGACCGGGTTGAAAAAGCCAACTCGCTCAATGAAACGACCGTCGCGAGATTTGCGGCTGTCGGTAACTGTCAGATGATAGAACGGGCGCTTCTTTGAGCCACCACGAGCCAAACGGATGCTTACCATTTAACCAATATCCTGTTCTGTTGTACGAAACTTGTACGATTCACGCCAACTGAAACGCAGCTGGCGCGAAGACCCATACTCGAAAGGGGCGCTATTCTATGCTAATTGAGCGCCAATGAAAACAGGGAAACACGTTGATTCCCTGTTTTCGATGTAAGGCATTTTACATACGGCCAAACGGAGGCATTCCACCTCCACCACCGCCGGGCGGCATCATACCACCAAGACCGCGCATCATATTCGCCATACCACCCTTTTTGCCAAATTTTTTCATCATTTTCTGCATTTGCTTGTGCTGCTTGAGCAGACGATTGATGTCCTGGATCTGGGTGCCAGAGCCGGATGCGATTCGACGCTTGCGCGAGTTATTGATGGTATCGGGGTAGCGACGCTCCTTCGGAGTCATGGAGCAGATAATGGCCTCCATCTGTCCCATGGATTTGTCATTGACCTGCTGCTGCGCCATCTGGGCCATTTGACCCATGCCCGGCAACTTATCCATCAGACCACCGATGCCACCCATACTCTTCATCTGCTGGAGCTGATCCCGGAAGTCCTCTAGATCGAAGCTCTTACCCTTCTTGATCTTCTTGGTAAGCTTCTGGGCCTTCTTCTGATCCAGTTTGCGCTCTGCTTCCTCTATAAGGGAGAGCACATCGCCCATACCCAAAATCCGGGAAGCAACCCGGTCCGGATAGAACGGCTCAAGGGCGTCGGATTTTTCACCCACACCCAGGAATTTGATTGGCTTGCCGGTGATATGGCGAACCGACAGCGCCGCACCTCCGCGGGCGTCGCCGTCGGTCTTGGTCAGTACGACACCGGTCAACGGCAGCGCGTCATTGAACGCCTTCGCGGTATTGGCCGCATCCTGACCGGTCATGGCGTCAACAACAAACAGGGTCTCAACCGGATTCACCGCTTTGTGCAGTCGGCCGATCTCACCCATCATTTGTTCGTCTATGTGCAGACGACCGGCGGTATCCAGGATGACAACATCAATATGCTTTTTGCGGGCCGCGTCGATCGCACCCTCAGCAATGTCCACCGGATCCTGCTCGGCGGTGCTGGGGAAAAACTCCACACCGACTTCACCCGCCAGGGTTTCCAACTGCCGGATAGCCGCCGGGCGGTAGACGTCGGCACTGACCACCAGCACTGACTTTTTCTGACGCTCCTTAAGGAAGCGTGAAAGCTTGGCAACCGTCGTGGTTTTACCCGCACCCTGCAAACCGGCCATCATGATCACCGCCGGCGGCTGCACTGCCAGATTGAGGGACTCGTTGCCCTCGCCCATGACGCGCTCCAGCTCCTGCTGGACCACTTTCACGAACACCTGGCCAGGCGTCAGGCTGCGCTGAACTTCCTGGCCGATGGCCCGTGCGCGGACACCTTCGACGAAATCCTTGACGACCGGCAGGGCGACATCCGCTTCCAGCAGCGCCATCCGAACTTCGCGCAGCGTATCCTTGATGTTGTCATCGGTTAACCGCGCCTGACCGGAAATCTTGCGCAGGCTACCGGAAAGTCGGTCTTGGAGGTTCTCAAACATGTTGCTCTTCCGTACCCCGGATAAATTGAGTGCATGGAGTGCAGGTGCCGGCTAGGCGCCTTGATTCCAGTTGCATAATCGCGACATTATAACCAGACTATCGCCCTGAAACGACCAGCCCGGTCAAATCGGTGAAACGAACCACCGATCTCCTGTTAGAACAGTGGTATATAAGGAAGTTATGGGAACGCTGATTCTCGCGGTCACCGCTCTTTTCCTGTACAGCGTCGGCACCGCGCTGCAGGCTCTGCATTTCAGGGGACGCATTACCAGCAATCTCGCCATCACCACCTTGATCGGGGTGCTCGCACTGATCAGCCACGGCCTACTAATTGCCCAGAGCGTTCATCACGACGGCGGTTTCGACTTCGGCTTTTTTAAGAGCTCAGTACTGATTTCCTGGCTGATCGTGCTGCTGTTACTGGGCCTGAACCTCAGAAAACCGGTCCAGAACCTGTTCCTCGTTGTTTACCCGCTGGCCACCCTGACCATCATCTTGGCTCTGGTGACGCACACGCCGTCCAGACTGGTCTCGGACGACAGCTACGGCATGCTGTCACACATTGCACTTTCGGTCACAGCCTACAGCCTGTTTACCCTCGCCGCCATCCAGGCAACGCTGCTCTACTTCCAGAATCGCCAACTGAAGCACAACTATAACAGTCTGCTGGTGCGCAACCTGCCCCCACTGCAGACCATGGAGTCACTGCTATTTGAGATGGTGTGGGCAGGCGTGGTCATGCTGATCCTGGCCATCGCCACTGGCGCCCTGTTTGTGCAGGATCTGTTTGCCCAAGACCTGGCACATAAAACTGTTTTTTCCATGCTATCCCTACTGGTTTTCGTCGCCCTTCTGATCGGGCGCTATACCAAGGGCTGGCGTGGCCTGACGGCGAGCCGCTGGACGCTGGCGGGCTGCGTCCTGCTGATGCTGGCGTTCTACGGCAGCAAATTCGTCCTGGAACTCCTGTTCCAGAAAGGCGCCTGAGCCCGGACCTCATAACTTGACACCGACCTTGGCCACACCCTATTTTCCCCACTTGTCGGCAATATAAGGACACACCCCTTGAACGAAACATCGCTGACCGCGCTGTTTATCCTCCTCGTCGGCCTGATCATGTTGTCCGGTTTCTTCTCAAGTTCAGAAACCGGCATGATGTCCCTGAATCGATATCGCCTCAAACACCTGGCCAAAACTGGTCACCGGGGCGCGCGCAGGGCGGAAAAGCTGCTGCAGCGAACCGACCAGCTGATCGGGGTTATCCTGATCGGCAACAACTTCGTGAACATCTTTGCATCGTCGATCGCCACCGTCATTGCCATCAAGATCTGGGGCGACGCCGGCATCGCAATCGCGACCATCCTGCTGACCGTGGTGATACTGATTTTTGCCGAGGTCACGCCAAAGACCCTGGCAGCACTGTTTCCCGAAAAAATAGCCTTTCCGGCCAGCTACATCCTTGGCCCGCTGCTGAAAATCCTCTACCCCATCGTCTGGGCGGTGAACCTGCTCACCGGCGGAATCCTGAAACTCCTGCGGATCTCGCCGGAGGATGCAGCCACCGACCACCTCAGCCGGGAAGAACTGCGCACCCTTGTGAACGAGGCTGGCGCGCTGATACCGGCCAAACACAAGGACATGCTGGTCAGCATCCTGGATCTGGAAAAGGTCACGGTGAACGACATCATGGTGCCACGGAATGAAGTGGTTGGTATCGATCTGGAAGACGACACCGACACGATCCTGCGTCAGCTCCGAAGCAGTCAGCACACCCGCCTGCCGGTGTTTTCGGGCGACATTAACGAGATCAAGGGCATACTGCACCTGCGCAGCGTCTCCAAGCTGCTGCTGCACGAGGAAGTCAATAAGGCCATGATCATGCAGCTGTGCCAGGAGCCCTACTTTGTGCCCGAAAGCACGCCGCTGAATACCCAGTTGATCAACTTCCAGAAGGGCAAGCGTCGATTCGGCGTGGTCGTGGACGAATACGGAGACGTGCTCGGTCTGGCCACCCTGGAGGACATACTCGAAGAGATCGTGGGCGAGTTCACAACCGACTACGCGGCCACCAGCCCCGACATCATTCCTCAGGACGACGGCACTTTTATTATTGATGGCACCGCAGCAGTGCGTACCATCAATAAAACCCTGGGCTGGAAGCTGCCGATCGACGGTCCAAAAACCCTGAACGGACTGATCACCGAAACCCTGGAGAATATTCCGGACACCAACGTGTGCCTGAAGGTGGAAGGGCACCGCGTTGAAGTGCTCCAGATCAAAGATAACGTGGTCAAGGCCGCCATCGTCCACCCGCGCAAACGCCGTAAACGCGCAGTGGCGAGGTAACCTCCGGGCCCACTATATATCCCGGAGCTATGAAAAAACGGGCGTTAGAAAGATCAAATTTTAACCACCTTCTTGACCCTTATCGATTAGCCACCAACACTTATCATGGTGACGAATAAGTAATCATAAGGAGCATGCCTCTGAACCCAACGAAAAACGTTGGGTAGCTGTCCCATCCCGAAGCCGCGCAACCCGTTGCTCCCCAGGTTTTCACTGGTGGTACGGATAACTGGGTCAGTAACAACGGAACACGGCGCCTGCCACCTGCACCGTTTTTTGACGGCTATCGCAGGTCTGGTTTTAGTCATGTTAACTTTGCTGAAAATGCGGTAAATTTGACCAATAATTAGAAAATCAGGATTTTGCTCGGTCATGTATCCGGTTGAGGCGTAAAAGGAGTCTGCCATGAACAAGCAGTCCGGCATACATTACCTTCGCGAGCACAGGGAAGCGGGTAACAAACCGGTCCCCGCGGAGGTTACCCGCATCCGTGACACGGTGGTCGCCGGGCTGGGCGATCTGATGCAGGGTGCATTCGATGCCGTCGACGATTCGCTGTTCGAACTCGCTAACAATGCGCGTAGCAATAACGAACAGAATCGTTACTTCGAGGCCATGCGCGAGATTCGAATCAAGCGCAAAGGCGTCGAGCGCCATTTCCAGAGCGCCGTCGCCCATTTCTTCTCGAACCCGCCACACACCGGACACAACCAAGAAGAGACTCTGAGCAAACAGGCCAGCTCCGAGAGCCTGTCGCTGGTGGGCGATGAGGACCTGGAAGAACAGGTTGCCCTGAACGCTATGATCACCAAAGCCAAGGCCCATTTCCAGGGCCCGCTGCTGCAATTACAGACCCGATTCAGCCAGGTCTACTCCGAAGCGACCGAAGAATCCCCCGTTAACCCAATGGCTCCCGAGCATCTCTGCAGCGCCTTCACCGAAGCCATTGAAGCCCTCGAGATCCAGATTCGCGAGCGTCTCATCCTGCTCAAGCAGTTTGATCGCTACGTGGTTTCCAACCTGGGCATGTTATTGGACGAGGCCAACCGGATTCTGATCCAGGCGGGTGTCATCCCCAACTTCCGCTACCACGGCAAAGCCGGGAAGCAATACACAGCCGAATCCGCCAAGGATGCACCGCCCGCAGCGACAGAGACACCGGAGCCAACTGGCCAGGCGAGCACCGAGGCCACAAGCAACAGCGCGGTATTCGAACAGATCCGTCAGATGCTGGCCCTGCAAAGGGCGAATGCCGGCATTCCGCCGCGCGCCTCCGACCCAGGCATTCGCCTGGTCGGTGATTCGGAGCTGGCCGACCTGCTGAACGCCCTGCCCCTACCGGATACTCGCCCCATCAGCGGCAATCTCAGCGATGGTGAGCCTATCACCATTGATCTCCGCTACGTGGTCCAGCAGATTCTGTCCCAGGCCGATACCGGCGATGGCCGGAAACCGGCGCTGAACGAGTTCGATGAGGACCTCATCAACCTGGTGTCGATGCTGTTCGAATTCATCCTGGACGATTACAACCTTTCAGCGCCAGTGCAGGTGCTGATCAGTCGGCTGCAGATTCCCATTCTAAAAGTAGTAATCAGGGACAAAAGCTTTTTTAGCCAGGCCAGCCATCCAGCTCGTCGCTTGCTTAACTCCATGGCCCGCGCCGGCATTGGCTGGAGTACCAGCGACGAAAAGACGAAAGACAAGCTTTACAACCAGATCCATAACATCGTTCAGCGGATTCTCAACGAATTCACCGGAGACGTCGCCCTGTTTGAAACCCTGAACCAAGAGTTTGACCAGTTCCTAGAGAAAGAGAACCGCAAGTCCTCCCTCGTCGAGCAGCGCACCCGGGAATCCGAACGGGGCCGCATCAAATCCCAACAGGCGCAGGAAACCGTCGACAACCTGCTCAGGCAGAAAGTTGCCCGTTACAAACTGCCCGAAACTATCCATGACATCCTGATTAACGGCTGGAGCCGGGTAATGTTTCTCGCTTACCTGCGGGACGACGTGGAGCATCGCTGGAACGAATCCGTACGCGTTGTCGACGACCTGATCTGGTGCCTGCACCCCCATCAGGAAGACGACGAACGGGACCAATGGGTTCGGGTGGTTCCCAGTCTGCTCAAGACCCTTCGCGCCGGGCTCGAGGAGGTTTCCTACAACTCATCGAAACTGGATGTGATGATCGGCCACCTCAAGCACGAACTGGCCGAAGCCTTCCGGACCAACGCGGCCATCGAGGCGCGGCAGGACTCACCAGCCGAACCTGAAGAAGACATCGCCACGCTGCATCAGACTGCGGTGGAACGCCAGCAACAACTGGAGGACGCCGCAATCTCCGAATATGTGACCCAGATCGATACCATCGACATTGGCAATTGGGTGGAATTCCGCCTGGTGAACGGTGCCAGCTTCCGCTGCAAGCTATCGGCGATCATTGAAGAGGCAGACTGCTTCGTGTTCGTTAACCGCATGGGACTGAAGGTCATCGAGAAGAATCGGATTGAGCTGGCACACGAAATGCGCCGCGGCCGCCTGACCCTGCTCGAACAGGGTGCCCTGATCGACCGGGCCCTGGACGCGGTAGTCGGCAGCCTACGGAGTAAAACAGCCTGAGTCTGATGCAACAAACAGACGGGGCCAAGCACAGCCTGCCGGCGGGCTATCGTATAGCACTGGCGATGTCGGCGGCTGTTCTGGCCCACACGCTGCTACTATCCGGGTTTCCGTCGCCGTTTGAGGAAACCGACGATGCCCGCCATCGCGTCAGCGTTGAGCTGGTTGCCCCTGGCGCAGTAACCCGCCCGGAACGCCCTGCGGCGACGGCACTGGCCAATAGCCGCAACCCCAGATTCGAGGTAGCCCCCCTTCAGACAAAGACCACACCATCACGATCTGAACCCGCACTCCGAAGCACCAGCGACTCCAGCGTCAGCACCAAACCCCAAGCTCAAGCCTCGGCCACGAGTGCCCCGAGCAAACCGGCGGCCGGGGCCACCGCCTCAACGGCCTCCCGCGCAGGCGAGCAAGCCACCCTGGTGGAGCCGCGACCGGTAGCAACCACCACCCGGATCACGGAATCACCAGACGAGCAGGACCCCTACCTCATTAAACTGGCAGTTCACCTGGGTCATGAGCTGGAAAAACTGAGAGTGCCAGCAATCGCCCAGCTGTCGGAACGGGTGGCGATGGAGATCGAGCTCCAGTTGCTGAACAATGGTGCCCTGACACGGGCGAAGGTATTGAAATCGACGGGGCTTAAACGGATTGACGATGCGGCCTACCGTGCATCACTGGCCGCCAGCCCCTATCCAGAGCCTCCGGTCGGCGGCCAGAGCCGGTTCGAGATTGAACTGGTGTTCTCCCCGAACCGGTTCTGAAACGCTCAAATCAGGCTTCGGCCTGCTTGGCAGCATCCTTGACCATCTTGGCCAGTTCACCGCTCTCGGACATTTCGAGGACGATGTCGCAACCGCCTACCAGCTCACCGTTGATGTACAGCTGGGGATAGGTAGGCCAGCTGGAATACACCTTCAGGGCTTCGCGGAGCTCCTGGTTGTCCAGGATGTTTACAAATGCGAAGCGCTCGCCACAGGCCATCAGAGCCTGAACCGTCTTGGCGGAAAACCCGCACTGGGGTGCCTGAGGGCTGCCCTTCATGTACAGAATGACGGGGTTATCGCCGAGCTGGCTCTTGATGGTTTCGTTAATGTCCATGAACATTCACCTCTGATCGGAAACGGAATTGCCATCGGGCAACGGACTTGGTACCTATTGTACACGTCCAGCCGAGACCGCACCAAACACGGTACCGCGCCGGCTGCCTCAGCCTGGCGCCGCAGCGTTGTCATCCCTGCTACGAAGGGCTAGACTTGTTGGCCCATTTTTTCAGGCAACGTTTTCGCCAACTCCGGTGATGCCGGGCTTCGTTGACATAAGGGCCAATGCATGGCGGCACGACACTTTCTGACACTGAACGACATGACAACCACTGAGCTGGAAAGCCTGGTGGATCATGCCTCCAAACTCCGGAATGAGTGGCATCAGGGTAAGGTGCGGGACACCCTCAAGAATCGCGTTCTGGCGATGATCTTCGAGAAATCCTCTACCCGGACCCGGGTGTCGTTCGAAGCCGGCATGGCACAGTTGGGCGGCTCGGCAATGTTCCTGTCACCGCGAGACACCCAACTTGGGCGCGGAGAACCGATTGAAGACTCCGCCATTGTCATTTCCAGCATGGTCGATGCGGTGATGATCCGTACCTTCGCCCATGAGACGGTCCAGCGTTTCGCTGCCGCCTCCCGGGCACCGGTCATCAACGCCCTGACCGACGACTTCCACCCGTGCCAGCTGCTGGCTGATATGCAAACCTACCGGGAACACCGCGGCAGCATTCGCGGTGCCACCGTGGCCTGGATTGGCGACGGCAACAACATGTGCCATTCCTACGTCAATGCGGCGGCACAATTCGATTTCCATCTTAATGTTGCCTGCCCGGAAGGCTACGAGCCCGACGCCGAGCTGCTGAAAACCCATGGCGACCGGGTAACAGTATTTCGGGACCCGGCCGAAGCGGCGCGCAGCGCCAACCTTCTGGTCACCGATGTCTGGGCGTCCATGGGCCAGGAAGAAGAACAGAAGATCCGCGAGCAGGCCTTCCGAAGCTACCAGATCAGCCCAGCGCTGATGCAATTGGCCGACAAGGATGCTCTGTTTATGCATTGCCTGCCGGCCCACCGTGGCGAAGAAATTTCGGCTGACATGATGGAACACCCCAGCTCGGTGGTCTGGCACGAGGCCGAGAACCGGCTGCACGCTCAGAAAGCGTTGTTGGAGTTTCTCATCCTCAATCAGCTGAACTAACCTCATGCATACTCCCACCCATTCCCCGGACGGCTGGCTGCTCGAGGTGAACAACCTGTCTTGCGGTTACGGGGGTGACTCCGTAGTCAGGGACGTCAGCTTTGCACTCAGCCATGGCGACATCGGCTGCCTGCTGGGCCCCAGTGGCTGCGGCAAGAGCACCATCTTGCGAGCTCTGGCCGGCTTTCTCCCCCTGAACAGCGGTGAAATCAGTCTACTCTCCCAGGCCATCAGCCTGCCCGGCCGAACGCTGGCGCCCGAGAAACGCCGGGTGGGCATGGTGTTTCAGGACTACGCCCTGTTCCCGCACCTGACCATCGCCGACAACGTCGGTTTCGGCCTGCGCAACATGTCCAAGGCAGAGAAGCATCAAAAAGTGGCGGAACTGCTCGACGTGGTGCACCTGCAAGACCTGGCCAACAACTACCCGCACGAATTGTCGGGTGGCCAGCAACAGCGCGTCGCCTTGGCCCGTGCCCTGGCCCCGGAGCCGACTCTGATCCTGCTGGACGAGCCATTCTCCAACCTGGACGCAGACCTGCGTCGCCGGTTAAGCCTCGATGTGCGGGATATCCTGAAGACTCTCGGCATCAGCGCCATCCTGGTCACCCACGACCAGCAGGAAGCCTTTGCCATGTGCGATCAGGTCGCGGTGCTTCGCGACGGCCAGATCCAGCAGTGGGACGTTCCCTACAACCTTTACCACGAACCCTCTAACCGCTTCGTTGCCGGCTTCGTTGGTCAGGGCGGTTTCGTGCCCGGGAAGACATTGGGGCCGGATACCATCGAATCCGAGCTTGGCGTGATTCACGGCAACCGGGCCTACAACTGGTCAGCCGGCACCCTGGTGGATGTTCTCATCCGCCCCGACGACATCGTCTTCGATGCCGACTCCGAGCTTCGCCCCAAGGTGATTGAAAAAACCTTTGCCGGCACCTCGACCCTATACCGTTTCCGGTGTTCAGAAGACACCGAATTCGAGGCACTGTTCCGAAGCCACCTCGATTTTCACCTGGGCGAGCACGTGCCGGTGCGCGTCGAAGCCGATCACCTCATCGCGTTTGAGCGCAACGCCTGAGCGCAGTCAGTCGTTGCAGACACGCTCAACAGCATCGATCCAGCCAGCGTACAGGGACTCCCGCAGCGAGGGACCCATGCGCGGCTCGAATCGGTGCTCGCATTCCCAAAGTTTGGCGATTTCCTCAAGACTGGAGTAGACCCCCGTTTGCAGGCCTGCCAGATAGGCCGCGCCCAGAGCGGTTGTCTCGGTGATTTTGGGGCGGTCCACGGTGACATCGAGGATATCGGCGAGGAACTGCATCACCCAGTCGTTGACCACCATGCCGCCATCCACCCGCAAGGTTTTCAGGTGGGCACCGTCGTTCTGGATGGCCCGAATCAGGTCCTTGGTCTGGTAACACACGGACTGAAGACCCGCCGTCACGATTTCGGCTATTCCGGTATCCCGGGTCAGCCCCATGATCGCGCCTCGGGCATGCGGGTCCCAGTGTGGTGCGCCCAGACCGGTGAACGCGGGCACCAGGTACACCGGATTCTCAACACCTACAGACTCCGCATGCGCCGTAGATTCACTGGCGTGCTTGATCAGCTTCAGGCCATCCCTCAGCCACTGCATGGCAGCGCCAGCCACAAAGATGCTGCCCTCCATGGCATAGCAGGGTCTGCCATTGAGGCGGTAGGCCATCGTGGTTAGCAACCTGTTTTCCGATCGCAGCGCCTTATCGCCGGTATTCAGCATCAGGAAACAGCCGGTGCCGTAAGTGCTCTTCGCCATCCCCGGCTCAAAACACGCCTGCCCGATCAAGGCTGCGTGCTGGTCGCCGGCAACGCCGGCAATGGCAACTTGTGCCCCCAGCCACTCCGCCTGGGCGGTGCCATAATCTGCGGCGCTATCCAGCACCTCGGGCAGTAACGACCGGGGCACCCGGAACAGCTCCAGCAGCTTATCGTCCCAGCCCTGGTCGTGAATGTTGAACAATGCAGTACGAGAAGCATTGGTCGCATCAGTGCAGTGGGACTCGCCACCGGTCAGATTCCACAGCAACCAGCTGTCAATGGTGCCGAAGGCCAGCTCACCCGCCTCGGCGCGGACCCTTGCGCCCTCGACGTTATCGAGAATCCAGGCGATTTTCGTGGCCGAGAAATAGGGGTCAATCAGCAGCCCGGTGCGCTCCACCACCGTATCCTCGTGGCCGTCGGTCTTAAGCTTTGTGCACAGGGACGCGGTGCGTCGGTCCTGCCAGACAATGGCATGGTAGATGGGCTTGCCAGTGCTGCGCTCCCAGATCACCGTGGTTTCACGCTGGTTGGTGATGCCGATACCCGAGAGATCAGCGGCCGCAACGTTTGCCTTTTCCAGGGCACCGCGACACACCGCCAGCGTACTCTCCCAGATCTCAATCGCGTCGTGCTCAACCCAGCCGTCCTGGGGGAAATACTGGTGAAACTCCTGTTGGTCAGAAGCAACACTGGCACCGGTGTCATCAAACACAATAGCGCGGGAGCTGGTAGTGCCCTGATCGATGGCAAGCAGGTAGCGAGTCATAAAGATCTCCGTTTGTTTTTCCCGGATTCTAGCAGCAGTGGAAAAGCGAGGAGACCGAATGGGGCAAAAAAGGAGGGGAAAATAAAAAAAGGGCCGGAAAACCGGCCCTCAAATGACGAATGAAACAAGGAAAGTTCGTAAGAACTACAACCTCAAAAGCCATCCCTTACGCTCTTAGTATTAGCCAAGCGGTCACGTTCGTCCGTAGCGGTTGTGTAGCGGCTTTGTTACATCTGGTTAGACCTTGGGCTGTGGATCACACAATCGGGTCGATCGGCTTCTTACGCGGCCACACCAGGCTGAAACGCGCCCCACCCAACTCGTTACTGCGGCCTACAAAAGCCTGCCCGCCATGCCAGTACAGGATGCGCCTGACAATGGACAAGCCCAGGCCATATCCGCCAGAAGTACGGGTTCGGCTGTCATCAAGGCGTGCAAAGGCGGTAAACACTTTTTCCCAATCTTCCTCTGGAACCCCGGAGCCGTCATCTTCAACGTCAATCCGGCAGTTGTCCTCGTCGATGCTGCAACGCACCAGCACCCGGCCAGCCGCGTACCGACCAGCATTACCGACCAGGTTCTGAACAGCCCGGTGGATATAACGCGGCTCGACATCGGCAAGGGCCCATTGCTCGGAGGCCGGGTCAATATCAGCCTCGATTTTCAGTGCCGGTCGAATCAGCTGCTGCTCTGACACCACTTGCCGAACCAGATCGGTGACCGACGCCTCCTGCAACGAGAACACCGGCCCACCCTGCTCCAGCCGGGCGTAGGTCAGGATTTCATCAATCAGCTCATCCAGTTCCTGAATATCGCCATCGATGCCTTCGAGCTGCTTCTGCAGCCGCCCTTCATCCTGGCAGTCCTCGATCATCTGCACGCCGAACCGGATGCGGGCGACCGGCGTGCGCAGCTCATGGGAGACCGCGTGAATCATTTCACGCTGCACATTGACCAGACGCTGAATGTGCTCCGCCATGCCGTTAAAGGAGGCACCGAGGCGGGCAACCAGGGTTCCGGATCCGGTTTCCACCCGAGCGCCCATTTCACCGCGGGCAATGCGAACGGCCACCGACTCAACCTTCCTCAAGTTGCTGTCTACCGCACGCACACCAAGGAAAACCGCGACCGCGAGCACCCCGCCGACCACCGCCACCAGCAGCAAAACCACCGGCCAGGCCCAGGGCGTAAACGGGTGCGGCATGGCAATCCGGAACAGTTCACCATCGTCGAGCTGTAACAACACATGCCCCATACCGATCGGGCCCTGCTTGTAAAACACCAGACCATCCCTGGCTACCTGCTCAAGCACCTCATCGGAAGGCAACAGGGCAGCATCGTTCACTGGCGTCACTTCAACATTGAGCGCCTCGGCAAGCCGGGACGACATGCTGACACGCTCCTCCGGGCCCGACGCCCGAAGATGCCAGCGCACGATCAGGGCGACCGCTTCAGCCACCTCCTGGTAAGGATCGTCCAATTTCATCTGCAACACCCGGGCGTCGGGACCGGCTGCCAGAATCCGATAGCCAGCAGGGCTTGCCAGGGAGACAATCTGATCGTAGCCAAGGCGTTCCAGCGTTACCGGAGACAGGTCCAGCTCATCGGGAGAAGTCACTTCGAAGTCGTAGAGGGCACCGAGCCAGTGGTAGCGGTCGGCAGCATCGGGATCGGACTGGAGCCAACGCATCAGCGGCTCAGGGAAGCGCTCGTGCCAGAACTGGGACCTGACCGAATTAACCCCCACGAAGAGGGCGACACAGACAACCAGGACCAGCGTCACCAAACCGGCAAAGCGCGCGTAAAGCTTAAGAAAGAACATCAGGGGCATGTCATGAACCCTGGTACGGAACGCCGGTGCCTGCTAGAAAGGGTGCACCGGCTCCAGAGACTGAATTGTCAGGCTTCCTTTACGAACAGGTAGCCTTTACTGCGGACGGTCTTGATTCGACGGGGATGGATGGGATCGTCGCCGATCTTTGGCCGAATGCGGGAGACCCGAACGTCGATGGAGCGATCCTGACCGTCGTATTCGATACCACGCAAGGCGGTGAAGATCTCTTCGCGGCTCAGCACCCGTCCGGCGTTGCTCGCCAACAACCAGAGCAAGTCGAATTCCGCACTGGTCAGATCGATGCTGGCATCGCTCAGCCAGGCTTCGCGCATGGACCGGTCAACCACCAGGTCATTGAACTGCAGGCGGACCGGCTCTTCACCATTGGCTTCGTCACCGGCGGCCTGCCCGGCTTCTGTCACACGGCGCAGCATGGCCCGTATGCGGGCCAACAGCACGCGCGGTTTGGCCGGCTTTCCGATGTAATCATCCGCGCCCATTTCCAGACCAAGGACCTGATCCAAATCATCGGTGCGGGCTGTCAGCATGATGATGGGGCCGGAATAGAACGGACGCACCCGACGGCAGATCGACAAGCCATCCTCGCCCGGTAACATCAGATCCAGTACCACCAGATCCGGCTGCTCGTTACGGATGCGCTCAACTGCCGCACCACCGTGGGTTTCGAGCGAGACTTGCAGACCGTTACTCTCGAGATACTCACGGGTCAGCTCGGCCAGTCGCTCATCGTCCTCAACAATGAGAATTCGCCAACTTTCGTTTGTCTGTTCCACGCCATCCATCTCTGATTTTGTTTTTCCAATTGTGATTCGTACCGTTCGCCCGACAATACAGGCAACCTGCGGTAACAGCAATTATACATGCTATTCAGAAATATACATGGAACTCGGACTCTGTTACAGCCCGTGACAAAGCGCCTCTTCAACTTCGGCTGATCGAATCCTGTCATACAGACGTCACCCGCTCGTCATGGGTGTGTCACACCGGCTTCATAGGCTTGTCGGGAAATGGACACAAAAGAGACCATGCCATGACCGGACAAACCGCGAGACCACGTCGAAGCGCTCGTCGCCTGACCAGCGACATCACCCGTAGCCCCGATTTGATTGAAGCGGCGCAGCGTCTGCGCTACCAGGTGTTTTCGGAAGAATACGGCAGTGATCTTGGTGCCGAGGTGCCAGGACTGGATCGCGATTCCTTCGACGACGTCTGCGACCATCTGATCGTTACCGACAGCGACAGCGGTGAGCTGGTTGCCACCACCCGGATCCTGCACCAGACCGACACCGAACTGGTCGGCGGCTTTTATTCCACCGGCGAATTCGATCTGTCGGCCCTGAACCAGTTGCCCGGTACCGTTGCCGAACTGGGCCGCACCTGTGTGCACCCAGACTACCGCAATGGCGCGACCATTGGATTGCTGTGGTCTGCCGTGGCTGAATATCTGATTGCCCGCAACGTTGACTACGTGATCGGTTGCGCCAGCATCAGCATGGCCGATGGCGGCCTGAAAGCCTGGCGGATCGCCCGTCATCTGCAGCGCGAGTATCTGGCAAACGACGAGTATCGAGTGTTTCCGCGACGAAAACTGCCACACCTGACCCACGTCGTGGATGAAACCCGGCCGGTCACCATTCCACCGCTGATCAAGGCCTACATGCGGCTTGGCGCCAAAGTATGCGGTGAGCCCTGCTGGGATCCGGAGTTCCGGTGCGCCGATTTGCTGGTCTTACTGGAAGTGAACAATCTGGCCGCTCGCTACAGCCGGCATTTTCTGGGCAAGGCCTCGTAAGGTGCCTTTTAGCCAGTCAGTGACACGCCAAAACGGAAGATCTTCCATGGCATGGCTCAGACTCACCTCCCGGCTGACCGCGTTTTGCCTGTTCCTGGCGGCGACAGTGCTGCTGGCATCCAGCCTCCTGGCGTTCGATGTGCTGACCCGCCGGCAAATTGATCGAACGCCTTGGGCACGCCGTTGCTTCCGATCAGCGTGCCGGTGTCTCGGTTTTCAGATTCGGGTTCACGGCGCCACGCCCGAACGCAACGTCCTGTACGTGAGCAACCACATCAGCTGGTCCGATATCCCGATTTTGGGCAGCTTGACCCCGATCCTGTTCCTGTCGAAGGCGGAAGTGAGCGACTGGCCCATCATTGGCTGGTTGGCGCAGCAGGCCGGCACCCTGTTTATCAAACGCGGGGGTGGGCGGGCCAGGCGAGTTCGAGCTTCGATTACGGAAAAACTTCAGGCGGGAGAGTCAGTGTTGGTATTTCCGGAAGGCACCACCGGTTTCGGCTTAACAGTGCTTCCCTTTCACGGCCTGCTGCTCGGCGCCGCCGCCGACTGCGAGTCGCCCATCCAGCCGGTGACCATCAGCTATCGCCGCGCTGGACGCCCGGACCATTTGGCTCCGTTCGTAGGCGACGATGCGTTCCACAGCCACCTGGTCACGCTGCTGAAACAGCCACCGACCCAGGTCGATGTTGTGTTCCACCCGGCGATTAGGGCCAAGCCCGAGCTGACTTCATCGCAATTAGCGCTCCAGCTTCGGAATACCGTTCAGGACGGTCTTTCGCAAGTTCAGGCCGGGGAGCTGGATCGCACCGGGAACGACGACATCAAAATAGCGGACGGCCCTGAGCCATCTCATCCTCGGTAGCTTCCCGGCGGCCCACGATCTCCAGATCGAAGTACAGGGTGAAGCCGGCCAGCGGATGGTTGGCATCAACCTTGACCAGATTGCCGTCAATAGAGACGACCTGAACGATCTGCGCCTCATCACCGGTATTGGTCTGGAACTTCATGCCGATCTGAAGATCCTCCACCCCTTCAAACAGCGAGCGCGGCACCTTGCGGATCAGCTCCGGGTTATGCTCACCGTAAGCCATCGCCGGCGGTACCGTGACTTCCAGGCAATCACCGACGTTGCGATCCTTCACCGCTTTCTGAATTCCCTCGATGATGTCCGGGCTACCATAAATAAAGTGCAGCGGCTCGCTGCCTTCTGAAGTATCGACAAGTTCGCCGATCTTGTTTTTCAGCACGTAGTGAACGGTGAATACGTCAGGTTTGGTTTGTGAGACATCCATCAGGCTTCTGGGTTTCCTGTGTCGGTTGGTGTGTCATTCAGTTGCAGACCGTAAATCACCAGGCGCTGATCCAGCTTTGCCCGCAGCCCTGACGGCTGCGCCAGCCCCATGCGCTCAAGCAATGGCGCAAAACGATTGTCGTCATCCCGGGCCCTGACGGCCTGCAATAGTGTCGTCAGTTTACCACGGCGGGTTGCCGTTGCGGCTTTCAGGGTTTTAAGGGCTTTCCCTAACGTCAGTTCCTCGTCGGTAAAATCCCGCCCGAACGGGAACGCCGGAAACACATCCGCATCGCCCCCGGCCGCAATAGCTGCCTGAATCGCTTCCGGCGTATTATCACACCAGTCCGCCGGCAGCTGGAAATCCACAGCCACCTTGCCGGCCTTCTGCGCCTGCTTCAGCAATCCGGGCTGAAAACGGGAATCGGCAATACGGATCAGCCGCAGATAAACCTGCTCGTCGGACTGGCCCCGGAGATCGGCGATACCGTACTCGGTAATGACAATGTCCCGCAGATGCCGGGGAATGGTGCAGTGAGCATAATTGAAGACAATGTTGGAGACGGTCTTACCGCCCGACTGGCGCGTTGCCCTCAGGGTGACGATGGAGCGGGCCCCGGGCAGCTCATGGGCCATGGCAACGAAATTGTATTGCCCGCCGACCCCACTGACCACGCGCCCATCCGCCAGCCCGTCTGAAACTGCGGCACCGCCCAGGGTATACATCATGGTGGAATTAACGAACCGGCTGTGGAGCCGTTGCGCAGCTTTCAGTCGCTGGTCGCCAAAGCGATGATCGTACAGATGGTTGATGAAATTCACGCTGGTCATGCAGATCTGATCCCGGCGTTCGTCGCTCAGATCCCGCAGCGCCCGGTAAAAGCTCTCGGGGCCGACGTAGAAGCCACCGTGCATGGTAACGCCGCCCTTCAGCCGAGTTCCAAGCGCCAGCGACTCAATGGCCTCACGGGCCTGGGGATCATCCAGATCCCCATCAACCGGCTGGGAGCCCACAAGCAAACGGCCGCCCCGGAATTCCACGGTATCCCGAAGGATACCCAACCGGACCAGCCAGCCAACATCCCGGGCCCGCATGGGTGAATCGATCAGCTGTTCGCGACGAAGCACATCCAGGGACGTCATCGTCACCTGATCACTCAGCTCACCCCGATTGATCAGGGTCTGCAACCCAGCATGGTCAAAAACCGCGCGCCGGAGAATGCCGGCCTGCATCAGGTACAGAAAACCATCCACCATCATCTCGCTGCAGCCATACAGCCCCCGCTCAAACGTGCCGGTGCCGCCGTCGGTCTCGGCCACAGGAAAACGCTCGGCAATTCTCAGATGATCGTACACCGCACGCCAGTGTTCGTTGTCCTTGTGGCGGAGGATGGCGCTGTGTACCAGGGCCGCCCCCAGGGAACCAATGCCCACCTGCAGGGTGCCGCCGTCTTTCAACAGGGCGCTGGCGTAAAAACCTATCAGGTGATCTTCCGGGCTGATGGCCATCTCCGGCGCCGAGAACAACGGGTAATCGGTGGAGGGCTGCTCGAACACCACATCAAACGCCGACTCTTCCACGGCGCTATGGCGATCCATCCAGGGCAGGTTCCGATTCATTTCCGCCACCAGAGCCACCGGCGTGCCCTGATCTTCGCGCGCCCGCAGCTCCGGGATCAGGTCGAGGGTCAGATCCGGATTGCAGCTCAGGCTGACCATACCCTCGCGCCCCGCAGGTTCGCCCGGGGCGACCATCTGGGCCACCACATTGACGCCCTGCGCCATCAGATCCCGAACCGCATGGGTGTAATTGCTGCAGACGTAATGCCTCTGTTGCGATTTATTGTTGAGGTAGTTGCCGGCTTTAAAGAAAAACTCGGAGACCTGCACGTTATCCGGCAGGCGATTAGCGGAGACGTCCCTGGCGTAGGCCAGTTCCGGAATCCGACCGTAGAGCCGGTCGGCAAAGGGGGTCAGAAATCGTTTTTCCAGTGACGAACCACCCCTGGGCGCCAAAAGCGACAGGGCGGTAACAATGTGCAGCTGGATTTCAGGATCAACCTTGGCACGCTGGTACAGGGCGTTAACGAACCGGATGGGTTTGCCAAGCCCCAGGGGCAGGCCAAGCGTGATGGTCTTCCCCACCCGATCAATCACTGCATCAACACAAGCCTCTACATCGTCTGAACGTCGACCAGTATCAGTCGCCATTGCCAAGCTCCTTATGGATCAATCCGGCTGTTGTTACGGGCGATGATCACACGACACCTGAACGCTGGCAATGTGCCAGATCAGGTTTGCGACAGAGAGATTAGTAATGCGAGGAGAAGAACAAACGGGACAGGGAGAGCTAGAAATTCCACTTCAGATTCAGGCAGGCACCTTCATTCAGCAGTGCGATGCCGTGATCAGGCTGGGCCGGTTCGGACGCATACCGCTTGCTGCCATCGTCGGAGCGGGTCAGGGTCAGCGTCAACAGGCGAGAGCCAATCTCACTGACCGCCTCGACCGGGCCATCGTCAAAATCACCGGACATGCGCTCCTGGAGCTCGTAAACGTCCTCAACGGTGACAGTTTCGCCCAACTCGTCGAATACGCGCTCAGCAGCTTCGGCGCGGACAACAAAGGCGACGAGATTAAGGGCTAGTAATGCGACAAAGATGCGAATAATCATGACACTTCAACGACCTGGAAACCGAAAGGATTGTAATGATACTTAAGGCTAAAGTCTAATGATTAAACGCCGGAAAGATGTGAAATTGAACACAAAAGCGCCACTGTTTTGTCAGCGAACACCCCCGTTTTTGTCAAAAAATAATCCAGGATATTTCAGCGTGTAACAGGCGGCGCCCAGCCTTGGCATTTGCCGGGACTGGGCCGCCGGTTATGGGCAGGGATAGGTGAACTCGGCATGCAACGCCTCGATGGCATCGAGCGCATCCTGGTCAAGGGAAATGGATGCGGAACCGATGTTTTCCTGCAGCTGCACCATGGTGGTGGCACCCACGATGTTGCTGGTGACAAAACTGCGACTGTTCACGAAGGCCAGCGCCAGCTCCACCGGTGACAGCCCATGCTGCCGAGCCAGCTCCACATAGGCCCGGGTTGCGGCCATGCCACGACTGTTGCTATAGCGCTTGAACCGCTCATAGAGGGTAAGCCGAGCTTTCTCCGGCCAGCTTTCGCCCAGGTACTTGCCGGAAAGCATGCCAAACGCCAGGGGCGAGTAAGCCAGCAAGCCGGCCTGTTCGCGATGGGCGATTTCAGCCATCCCCACTTCAAACGACCGGTTCAGCAGGTTGTAGGGGTTCTGGATACTGACCGCGCGCGGCCAGCCCTTTTCCCGGGCCAGTCGCAGATACTCCATGGTGCCCCAGGGGGTTTCGTTGGATAACCCGATTTGCCGGATCTTGCCCTCGCGGACCAACTCATCAAGGGCTTCCAGGGTTTCTTCAATGGGGGTAAAACTCTCTTCCGGATTAGTCTGGTACCCCAGCTGTCCAAAAAAATTGGTGCTCCGATCCGGCCAATGCACCTGATAGAGATCAATGTAATCAGTTTGCAAGCGCTTCAGGCTGGCCTCGCAAGCCTCCCGGATATGGGCGCGGGTCAAACGGGGGCCGTTGCGGAGGTAGGTCAGGCCATTTCCGGGCCCTGCCACCTTGGAGGCAATGACCAGGTCGTCACGGCGGCCGCGTCGGGCCAACCAGTTCCCCAGGTACTGCTCGGTCAGCCCCTGGGTTTCAGCCCGGGGCGGCACTGGGTACATCTCGGCGGCATCGATGAAGTTCACACCGGCCTCGGTGGCGTAGTCCAACTGCTCAAAGGCTTCCGATTCGGTGTTTTGCTCCCCCCAGGTCATGGTGCCCAGGCAGATCAGGCTGACATCAATGTCAGTGTTTCCCAATTTTCGCGTTTGCATAGAGTCTCCGTATCGGATGGTGGAACGGGTAAAGGGATTGTCATGGGACTGTCGCAGAACTGTCACGCCCCGTTTTCATAGTGAGGACATGTCAGAGGAACCGCAGGAATCATCGTGACCAAGACCGTTCAGGCCGCACGGCGCCAACAACACATTACCATTGTATCTGAGACCTTTCCGCCCGAAATCAACGGGGTGGCGAACACACTCAGGCATTTGTGCCAGGGTCTGATGCAGCGCGGTCATCGGGTCACTGTGGTGCGCCCCCGCCAACGCCATGAAAGCAAGGGCATGGTACCCAGTGCTGGCCACGGCCTGTTCAGCCACGAACATGTGGTCACCGGCCTTCCGCTACCGGGCTATGCCGACCTTCGTTTTGGTCTGGCCCGCAGTGGCGAGCTGCGCGGGCTCTGGCAGAAAGATCGACCTGACGCCATTTACGTGGCCACACAGGGGCCCCTGGGCGTTGCCGCCGTGTCGGCCGCCCGAAAGCTGGGCCTCCCGGTGAGTTCAGGGTTTCACACCAATTTTCACAGTTATAGCCGGTACTACGGTGTTGGCATCCTCGAACATCTTCTGTGCGCCTATGGCCGCTGGTTCCATAACCGCACCTCGATCACCCTGGTGCCTACCCGGAAAATGGCGCAGACCACTGCAGCTATGGGCATCAGGCCCACCGGACTCTGGAGCAGAGGCGTGGACTGCAACCGGTTTGCCCCTCACAAACGGGACCAGGCACTGCGAAAACGCTGGGGCCTCAAGGAAAACGAACGTGCTGTGATCTACGTGGGCCGACTGGCTCCGGAGAAAAACCTGTACATGGCCGTGGCCTGCTTCGAACGCATTCGTGGCCTGCACCCCCAATCCCGATTCATTCTGGTCGGTGATGGCCCCCTGCGGCGACAATTGGCTGAGCAGCATCCGGATTACATCTTCTGCGGCACCCAGCGCGGCGAAGACCTCGCCCGTCATTATGCCTCAGGTGACCTATTCCTGTTTCCGAGCAAGACCGACACTTTCGGCAATGTCGTTCTGGAAGCCATGGCCAGTGGGCTCGCTGTGATCGCCTTTGATGACGGTGCGGCCAGCGAACACCTTCGGCATGAGGAAAACGGCATGAAAGCCGACCTTTGTGAAGATGAGGGCTTTGTTGACGGCGCGCTGCGACTCGCCGACCAGCCCACGCTATTGAATCGCATTCGGGCCCAGGCCCGACTCGATGCTCTCGAGCTGGACTGGAACTCGCAAATCGAACAGTTCGAGCAACTGGTTTTCACCCAAACAGCCAGGACCGGATACCATGCCATTAACAAGCAAAGCATCTCGCTTCTTTGAACAGGCAGATCAACGGGAATATGCGTTCTGCCAGGCCATCAACCGCGTAGCCGGAGTGCCCTCGGTACTCGGCTACTTCCGACTGGTCAGCCGCCTGGGTGACGGCTGGTTCTGGTACGCGCTTATTCTGACCATCCCCTTTCTTTGGCCGGCCCAAGGTCCGGCGCTGGCTTTGCTCATGACCCTGACTGGCCTGACCTGCACCCTGACCTACAAGCTGCTAAAACGGCGCCTGATTCGGGAGCGGCCGTTCATTTCCTTCCCTTCCATCAACTGTGGAACGCCGCCCCTGGACAGGTATAGCTTCCCATCCGGGCACACCCTGCACGCGGCCTGCTTTCAGACCATGTTGTTCTTGGCCAGCCCTTCACTGGCTCTGGCCATCCTACCCTTCACCCTCAGTGTTGCCGCCTCACGGGTGGTGCTGGGATTGCATTACCCTACGGACGTTGCCGCAGGTGCCGTAATTGGTGGGTTGCTGGGGTATCTGTCGACGCACCACTTTCTGGCAGACTTCCTGCGGCTATTTCCGGCCTGAGTTCAGTCAAACAGCCGCAGCTGCGTTACCGGCGCATCGTCGTTGCGGAATCGCACTCCCAGCCCCAGCAGACGCACGGGGCGATCTTTCTCGCCCGCCAGCTCCTTGAACAGGGGCAGATAGTCCTCGATTTCCGGCTCCTGCACATGCTCGCGGACCCGTTCGAGAGTATGGGTGGAAAAGTCGCTGTAGCGGATTTTGATAAAAAGCTTGTGGATCGGCTTGCGCGCGCCTTTGCGGGTCAGCCGCAGATTCAGGTCCGCGACCAGCGCCGCCATGACGGTTTCGCAGGCGGCGCGATCGGGTAGATCGTGGGAAAAGGTTCGCTCGACACTGATTGACTTGGCGATCCGCGACACCACCACTGACCGGTCGTCACGCCCGTGCGCCATCTCATGCAGACGGTAGCCCTGCTTCCCAAAACGGTCCATCAGCACGTCCGGGCCAATAGCCTGAAGATCGCCACAGGTCTCGACACCCAGGGCATTGAGCTTGGCCGCAGTCACCTGCCCTACGCCAAACAGCTTCTGCACCGGCAGCGTGCGGACAAAGCCATCGACATCCTCAGGCCGGATTACGAACAGACCATCGGGTTTTTCCCAGTCACTGGCAATCTTGGCGAGGAATTTGTTGGGGGCGACGCCGGCAGACACAGTAATACCGACCTCGCGGCGAATGCGCTCGCGAAGGTACCGGGCCATCAGCGTGGCGCTGCCTTTGTGATCGGTGACCTCGGACACATCCAGGAAGGCCTCATCCAGGGACAGCGGCTCCACCAGATCGGTCATTTCCCGCAGAATGGCCATGACCTGCTGGGAAGCCGCCCGGTAACGGCCCATGTCCGTGGGCACAGTCACCAGGCCCGGACACAGCCGCCGGGCCTCGCTGCCAGGCATGGCTGAACGCACGCCGAAAGCGCGAGCCTTGTAGTTGCACGTGGTCACCACGCCCCGGCCACCGTCGCCACCCACGGCCAGCGGTACGTCCCGCAGGGTCGGATCGTCACGCATCTCCACCGCGGCGTAAAAGCAGTCACAATCGACATGAATGATCTTGCGCTGGTGCATGGTGCCTGAAACTCGCGTCAACATTCTGTACATTTATACAGCCTTGTATCTTACGGTACTATGCTGAGAATGTCAGAAATTCCAATGATCACGAGTCGAACCCATCGCGAGGCCCCATGAGCAATCCTATCCCCGAGTCAGACCGCACAGAAATTGAAGCTGCCGCCTTTCGTCGCCTGGTAAAGCACCTGCGCGAACACACCGAGGTCCAGAATATCGATCTGATGAATCTGGCGAGCTTCTGCCGCAACTGCCTGTCGAAATGGTATCGCGCCGAGGCCGAGCAGCAAGGCTTCGAGATCTCCGATCCTCAGGCTCGGGAGGAGATCTACGGCATGCCCTATGAAGAATGGAAAGACCGCTATCAGACCGGCGCCAAACAGGATCACAAAAAATGAACGTGAATGAGGCGGTGCGTATTCACCTGGCGTCCCTTGCCGCCGGCCGTGCGGATTTCGACGATACCCTGGCGCTGATTGAGCGCCATTTCGAGTACCGGCCGACCGGTTTCCACAACGGCCCACTGTACAACGCCGCCGGTGAGAATGCCGGCTCGTGCCGGGCCTTTGCCCTGGGCCAGTACTGCAATCTGACCGAGGCTGACACGCTGACGCTGTTCGCCCAACACTACCACCAGGTTCTGGATGAGCCCACCGGCAGCAGCCATGGCAATATCCGCCAGTTCATCAGCACCGGCTGGTCCGGCATCCGTTTCGAGGACAGTCCACTGCGACCGCGCCCGTCGCCCAACACCATGGAAGAGACCCCTTCATGACCGATACCGCTAACCCCGGCGTTAAACAGGTTTTCCAGTTGAAAAGTGCCAGCGTGTCCATGACCGCACTGGAACTGCACTATTTCGACAATGAAGACTTTGAGGCCACACTTCGGGACAAGATCAGTCAGGCTCCGGGCTTCTTCAAGGACATTCCGATTATTGTCAGCCTGGAAAAATACGAAGGCCTGGACAGCGAGCTGGACTTCTTCAAGATTATCGGCGCGTGCCGTCGCCACCAGATCCATGTGGTCGGCGTGCGCGGCGGCAATGAAGACCAGCGCCGACTGGCCCGTGGTGCAGCACTGGCGTTGCTGCCTGGCAACAGCCAGCGGGATCGGGCCCACGCCCCGGAAGCCTCAGCCGAGACGCCGGAAGCCAACGGGTCAGCCGCGCCGGAAACCCAGGCTGCCAGCGCTGGCGAACCGGCACCGGCACGGGTGATCAACCAGCCGGTCCGTTCCGGTCAGCAGATTTATGCACCCGAGGGAGACCTGGTTATCCTGGCACCGGTGCAGGCCGGCGCAGAAGTACTGGCCGCCGGCAACATTCATGTGTACGGTCCGCTGCGCGGCCGGGCACTGGCGGGCATTCACGGGGCAGAGTCGGCCCGGATTTTCTGCCAATCTCTTGAAGCGGAGCTTGTGTCCATCGCCGGACACTATAAAATCTCCGAAGATCTTCAGGACAACGGCTGGAAAAAGGCTGTACAGATCCAGCTCAGGGAAGACCTGCTGGTGGTGACACCACTGGACAAGGCCTGATATCGAGACGGACTGCAACAATCTGACCGGATAATTCCGCAGACACGACGAATCCACCGCGAAACAGGAATTTTACCTTGGCTAGAATCATTGTCGTTACTTCAGGAAAGGGCGGCGTTGGTAAAACCACAACCAGCGCCTCTATCAGCACCGGACTTGCCAAACGCGGCCACAAAACCGTCGTTATCGATTTCGACGTGGGCCTGCGCAACCTGGATCTGATCATGAACTGTGAACGACGGGTCGTGTACGACTTCGTCAACGTCATCCAGGGTGAAGCGTCCCTGAACCAGGCGCTTATACGCGACAAGCGGGTGGATACCCTATACATCCTGCCCGCCTCCCAGACTCGCGAAAAGGAAGCCCTGACCAAAGATGGCGTCGAAAAAGTCATCAACGAGCTGTCGGACACCTTTGACTACATCGTTTGCGATTCACCAGCCGGCATTGAACACGGGGCCCTGATGGCGCTGTATTACGCCGACGAAGCCGTGGTCGTAACCAACCCCGAGGTATCATCGGTTCGCGATTCCGACCGTATCCTGGGCATTCTGCAGAGCAAATCCCGCCGCGCGGAAATGGGCCAGGACCCGGTCAAGGAGCACTTGCTGCTCACCCGCTACAACCCGCAACGTGTCGAGAAAGGCGAAATGCTGTCCGTGGCTGACGTTGAGGAAATCCTCGCAATTCCGCTGCTGGGTGTTATTCCGGAAAGTCAGGTGGTCCTGAATGCCTCCAACCAGGGCCTTCCGGTCATTCTGGAAGGCGAGAGCGATGCCGGCCAGGCCTACGACGATGCTGTCGGGCGGCTTTTGGGCGAAGACCGGGAACACCGGTTCATGACCGCCCAGAAGAAAGGGTTTTTCTCACGGATGTTCAAGGGAGGTTGAGGGATGAGTTTCCTCGATTACTTTAAAGGAAAGAAAACACACACCGCCAGCGTCGCCAAGGAGCGACTGCAGATCATTGTCGCCCATGAACGCGGACAGCGGGACCAACCAGACTACCTGCCCAAGCTGCAGCAGGAGCTGCTTGAGGTCATTCGCAAATACGTTCAGATTAGCGATGACATGATTCAGGTGGAAGTGGACCGTAACGACAGCTGCTCGGTGCTGGAACTGAACGTCACCCTGCCTGAGCGGTAGCCGAAGCACCACCCCCGCCGGGCTACCAGCGGGCGTAATGGTCTTCCATCAATCCCCGTAGCCCGTCTACGGGGATTTTGTTTCCGGCATCGTCCCTTACAAACCCCGTGAAGGTGCCAATGAACTGACGAAAGTTGGACGCCAGCACCAGCGCGTTCATCTTTTCCCGGCGCACGCCAGACGGAACAAACTGCAGCGCCACCCGCCCGTCGTCAGTGCTTACATACCAGTCAGCCCCTGGCCGGTACCGATCAAAGACAAACCGCGCTGTTCCGACCCGGATGCAGCGCCCATCCAGCCAGATGGCATTTTCGGTCATGCCGGTCTCATTCACGCCAGCGGCCAGGTTAAGTCCAAGCGAGCGTCCATCAGCCAGTGTTCCCGCCATGCAGGCCCAATTCCAGGCCGTTTCCCGGCGCATGAACCCGCAGCTCCAGTCGACTGTCGCCCGAGTGCTGGCATCACACCGCCAGATCCGATGATCCCAGCGAATCTCGCCCTCCACCGGCAAGCCCGCGGATTTACGGGTGAATACCCAGCCATCGTAACCGGCCGGGCACACCAGCCGGAGTGGATCATTGTCGTCTTTGATCTCCAGATCAACCCGGATACCACCAGGCGCCGAGACGCTGATGTTGCGACCACCCGCAGCAGCACTCACCCGAAGCGATACATCGCCCTTGGAGAAACTGGCGACACCGTGCTCAGGCAGGGGCTCAATCCGGGTGCCACGAGCAAAGGGCTGGAGAAACGATTGCTCGTACTTGGTGCCGGTTTCAAAGTCGTACAGGTAGAAAAAACCATTGGCCACCAGCTTGAGATCCACCAGCGCCATGCCGAAAACCCAACCAGGCGCCATGGCACTGACAAACTGAAACTGGTTGAACCGCCAGCGCCGGGCCAGACGGGAGCGAGGGCGGTCCATGACCGAGCGCAGGTCATAGTCCAGATAATTGATCTCATCCACCGGGTGGTCAATCACCCCCGGCGTGAGCCTTCCCTTGTCATCAATGAGCTTGCGTAAGGTCATAATCGCGTCAGTTCGGGCCAATTGAAGGGACCGGCTACCCAGGGGGTTACCTGGTTCACAATCCCTTGTTTTGGTGGCCTTATGGGTTTTCGCCACATGCTAGACTCCGGCCACCGTCGCCAAGGAAGTTTACCTCATGAGAAAGACCGGAGCCCACCGATTTAAGGGCTACGCTTCAGCCATCTCCGGCGGGCTCGTCGCCTTGCTGGTAACCACTCTCGCTGCTGCCAGCGCCCAGGCCGATTTGCCTGCCGAGAACGCCGATGGCTGGAGTCTGCGCAAGGAAGCCGACAACATCCGCGTGTACACCATTGACCAGCACGGTTCCAGCTTCAAGGCGTTCAAAGCCGTGGCGACCCTGGACGCACCCATCGAAACCGTGATGGCGGTGATGATGAACCCCCAATCCTGTGTCGAATGGGTCTATAACTGCATCGAGTCCTATGCGTTCGGCTCCGGCACCTTCCATGACCGCTACGCCTATTCGGTCAATGACATGCCCTGGCCCGTCACTGACCGGGATTACGTGCTGCACATCCGAACACAAGGCAACCGGAATAGCGGCGAGATCGTCATGGACCTGAACGCCACTCCTAACCAGAGAGCTGGAATCGACAACCGGGTTCGCGTAGACCGCTCCGACACTTTGTACCGTTTTATACCGGAAGGTGACAAAACCCGGATGGTCTGGCTGCAGCACACGGACCCTAACGGCGCCCTGCCCGGCTGGTTGGTCAACTCTCTACTGGTGGATATTCCCGTTCGTTCACTCAAGGCCCTGGAACAGGTGGCAGGCAAAGACCGATACCAGAATTTTGAGCTGATCTATAATGATCAGGATGAACTGGTGGATGTGCGCACAACCGAGCATTGAGGGATGACGCACATCCACTGACAGGCTAAGCTTTACGAAAATGAACACAAAGAAAAAGGTAGGCCCCGTTTAATGACCGTTCTCGCTTTCGAGATCATGACCCCGACCATCAAGGCAGTTCCCCAATCCTGGACCATGGACCGACTGGCGCGGTTCCTCACCGACAACGAAATCACCGGCAGCCCGGTCACTGACGAACACGGCGACATAGTGGGTATCGTTACCCTCAAGGACATCACCGAATTCCGCTGGAACGCTCACCGCTCTGGTGCAGACGCGAGCCTGACGTCCGAAGAGCAGGAAGAAGCCCGACGCCTGCGAATGGTGATTTTCGAGGAAATGGGCAAAGTTCCGGTCGAAGTCCGGGATATTATGACCCCGAGTATTTTATCGGTTGACGAGCAGACGCCCGTGCGCGACATTGCGGATATCATGATGCGTGAACACCTGCATCGGATCTTTGTCACCAGGGATTCAAAAATTACAGGCATCATAACCACTTACGACATGCTGAAGCTGATCTCGGACACCGCACTCACGCAACGGTGTACCGGTAACGACTGAGCCACCAGAGAGGTAGCGCCACCTATGCCCAGAGCACCAGAAGCTCGCAAAAAGATGTACGTCCTCGACACCAACGTTCTGATTCACGACCCCAACGCCCTCCTCAACTTTGAAGAACACGATGTCATCATTCCGATGACCGTCCTCGAAGAGCTCGACAGTCTGAAATCCGGCAAGCAAGCGGTCGCTGCAGACTGCCGTCAGGCCATCCGAAACATCGATAAACTGCTGGGCGATGCAACTCCGAAAGAGATCGAGAAGGGTGTCCCGATTGTGCGTGGCAAAAAAGCCGAGCCGCTGGGCAAGCTTCTGATTCTGATGAGCACGCAGCATGTGAATTCCCACTCGTTGCCCGAACACCTG